>JGI26061J44794_1000034_pt1 | contig 57112 bp, 59 predicted proteins | sample MarorgKNORR_S2LV_5_FD_44794 | JGI IMG/M metagenome (IMG submission 44794) | reverse complement strand
CTTTTAATTAAAACACATGAAAAAACGCAGATTAGGCTCATCCGGAATTTCAGTCAACCCAATTGGCTTGGGGGCGATGCCGCTGTCCACTGTTAATCGACCGACTAGTCAACAAGCGATACATCTAATTTGTGAGGCATTGGACGCAGGTATTGATTTTATTGATACAGCGGATGTTTATTGTCTGGACGATAATGATATTGGCCACAATGAACGTTTGATTGCCAAAGCGTTCAAAGCTTGGCAGGGTAGTACACCTGTTACTGTTGCGACAAAAGGCGGTTTAGTGCGACCCAACGGCGATTGGGTTGATAATGGCCACCCTGATCACCTCAAGGCTGCCTGTGAGGCAAGCTTAATTGCACTTGATACAGAAACCATTGATTTGTATCACTTTCATGAACCCGATAAAAAAGTGCCTTTTGAAGAAAGTATGGGCGCTTTGATTGACCTTAAGAATGCTGGAAAGATTCGTAATCTTGGCCTTTCAAATGCCACTCTTGAGCAGATTATCCAAGCCCGTAAAATGGTTGATATTGTTAGTGTCCAAGACCGCTGTAGCCCCTTTGACCTTGATTACTTTCGCAATGGTATTATTGATTACTGCGAACAACAAAACATTGCTTTTTTGGCTTACAGTCCCGTTGGTGGTGGCAATGGTAAAGTTCGCACTGAGAATAGTCATCCACTGAACAAAGTAGCACAGGCCTTTGACGCAACACCTTATCAAATTGCACTGGCATGGTTGCTTGAGAAGTCGCCAGTGATGATTCCAATTCCTGGGGCCAGCCGCGTCGAAAATGCTATCAGCAGTGCCGATGCTATGTCTATTAAATTATCAGATGACGATATGCTTTATCTTAATCAAGCCTTTGGCGTTGTGAAAACCTAAATAGAATCTATGAATAAAAAACTAACCCGTTCTCAATAATGCTCTAATTTTCTATTTTTTTTATGCTGTATCTTTAGTGCGCAGTCCAACCTTATCTTTATAACCCAATAAATCATGAATAACGAAGCTGTAGTTGACTTTTTAAAAGAAATAGAAAAATTTAAAACTTGTGAAAGAACGTGCCGTACAACAGACACAACTCGAGCTGAGAGCGATGCTGAGCACTCGTGGCATTTGGCTACTTTCCTTTTATTACTAGAAGATGAATTGCCTGAAGCTGACTTTCCTAAAGTGCTTAAACTTGCTTTGATCCATGACTTGCCAGAGATATATGCAGGTGATACCAATCCCTATAGAAGTGATTTAACAAACAAAGAAGAAAACGAAAAAGCAGCAGCAGATAAATTGTTCAACATGTTGCCGAGCACTCCTAAGCTTAAATTTAAACAGCTATTTGAAGAGTATCTAAATCAAACGACCATTGAGGCGCGTTTAGTCAAATCGGCGGATAAATTGATGCCTTTGATTCAAAACCTTTGCACCAATAATGAGTATTCTTCCTATAGAAAGTTGGAAGTGGATTACCAAGAAGCGAAAGAATACTTAGATAAATACTTTCAAACAGGCGGTGTATTAAAACAAATGTACGAGAATCTTTTGCAAGAAGCCAAAGCCAAAGGAGTTTTTTATTAAATGCTTTTTAAATGCAGTCGGTAAATTGTGTACTTAGAGTGAGGCATAACAAAACTAATCTGTACCCAATAAATTTATAAGTCAAGGAGAATGAAGTGAAAATAACTGGCGAGTGTTTTTGTGGAGAAGTGAAATACCAAATTGATGGCAGACTTTGTGATGCAAGATCTTGCCACTGTTCCCGTTGCCGTAAAGCATTCAGCGCACAAGCATCCGCTTACGCATTGGTTGATCCATCAAAGTTTAAGTGGTTATCTGGTAAGGATATACTCACATCCTATATTGGAAGCCATGGCTTCGGATTGCAGTTCTGTAGTCAATGCGGTTCTACTCTTTGTGGTATTCTTAATGGTGTTGTTCATGGCGTCACATTGGGTTGCGTAAACGGTGATCCAGAAATTGAGATTGGCAAACACATTTATGTTGGCTCTAAAGCACAGTGGGAAATAATCCCTGAGGGTGTTCCGCAATTCAACGAAGGTGCGCCGGAAAATTAAAGGGGGTCGTTGTCTTTCATCATAGGAGAAACCGAGATGACAATTAAAGGCGGATGCTTATGCGGCAAGGTTCGTTACGAAATCACTGGGCCACTCTTTAGTGCAGATCACTGCCATTGCTCTATGTGTAGACGTCAGCATGGCGCAGCATTTTCTACTTATGCAAAATTTAATCCAGGTGATTTTAAATGGATTTCAGGGGAAGACTTTGTAAAAGTATTCGATCCGTCGTCAGCTGGTGGATGGTGCTTTTGTAGTGAGTGTGGTTCGACATTAGCAGGAACCGATAAAGGTGATACTACCACTGTAACGCTCGGCACGGTTGAGGGTGATCCAGGCATAAAGCCAGAGTCGCATATCTTCGTAGGCTCCAAAGCCCAGTGGCATGATATATGTGATAATCTTCCACAATTCGAAAAACGATCTCCAAATACCTGAGAGCCACTGTATTTAAAAAAANGTTAACCATTTATAAAAATAATAATTAAGGAAATAAAATGAAATTTAATATATACCTTTCAGGCGAGATTCACTCAGACTGGAGAGAGCAAATTATCGAAGGGTGCTCTCAAGAAAATCTTGAAATCTCTTTCTCTTCGCCGGTTACAAATCATGAGGCTAGTGATGCGGCAGGCGATTGTCTTGGCTTAGAGAGTGATTCTTTTTGGCGTGACCATAAGTCCGCCAAAGTAAANGCCATTCGTACCAAAACACAAATCGAAAAATGCGACTTAGCAATCATTCGTTTTGGTGAAAAGTACAAACAATGGAATGCCGCTTTTGACGCAGGTTATTGNGCTGCGCTCGGCAAGCCATACATCACATTGCATGACAAATCACTTGTTCATCCATTGAAAGAAGTCAATTCTCAGGCTCAAGCTTGGGCGCAAACCCCAGAACAAATAATAGAAATTCTAAAGTACTTACTCTGCCAAAAGTAAAAGCCTAACAAACGGCTGGNAAGGGTCTTTAAAGCCGTACACTTTTCTCATGAGTTATACAGGTGTTATAAAAAATTAATGAAGCAATCAATAATTGGTTACCATAAGGATGAAGAAAATGATTGGGTAGCTGAATTATTTTTGGTCATTTTCAGCATGTTAGGCATAATCCACCCTTCACCAATCGTCCATGGGTGGTAGTAGAATCGGGTCGTGATTTAATGTTAGGTTCTGAGCTAAATTGTCAAAAATGTGATTTGGGTGATCCAAAAGACATATTGAGATAGAGCCACATCTGGTTGTTAAGATTCACAATAATAATGGTAACACTTACTAATTATTATAACAATGACAAAATTAAGGTAATTAAGTACATGTCCACAACTNCCTTCCCCAACTTCCTATATGAAGAGTAATATTGTTATCAAGCCATTGATTGATCACCAAGAAGCCATCCCTGAACTTGTGGATTGGTTCGTTACGCAGTGGCCAGAATACTATGGTGTGGATGGCAAGGGAAATGCCCAAAAAGACGTTGAAAATTATGCAAATAATGGCACTATTCCGCTTGGCTTGGTTGCGTATAAAGGTAATCAATTGTGCGGTTTTATGGCGCTTAAAGCTGAGTCATTTGCCTCGCTGACCTATAGCGAACCGTGGGTAGGTGCTGGCTTTGTTTTGCCTGAAATGCGTGCTCAGGGTATAGGCACTAGGTTGTTATCTGCAATCGAAAACAAAGCTGCGAGTATGGGATATTCTCAGCTTTATTCTGGCACAGCCAAGTCTCATGGCTTGCTGCAACGAGCTGGTTGGACTAGAGAAAATGAAGTCTTTCAAGATGGAAAAAAAGTAACTATTTATACAAAAAAACTCTAGCACACAAATCATGTCAGAGTTTAACCAGAAATACTTACCTATAAGGAATAATGGTGGCATGTGCCTTTTTATAAAAATGGCATAATTAAGGCAATTAAGTGCGTGTCTTCCAACTTTTTATTTTTCTGCTACGCTCCAAAATGCAGGTAAATTCAAACGTTAGCATGATGGACCAAAGTTATGAATTATGAAAAGATACCACGGCAATCTCTAGGTTTTTTTCCAACACCGATAGTCGAACTTTCCAAGTTAAGTGAAGCGCTTGGCGGCTCTAAAATATTTATGAAGCGAGATGACAATACGGGTCTTGCATTGGGTGGCAACAAAACCAGAAAACTCGAGTTTATTCTTGGAGATGCGCTGGCGTGTGGTGCAGATACTATTATTACCGCCGGTGCAGCGCAATCAAACCATTGTCGGCAGACCGCTGCCGCAGCTGCTAGCCTGCAACTTGAATGCCATCTTGTTTTAGGCGGAGAAAAACCTGACATTGTTAACGGCAATCTCTTACTTGATCAAATATTTGGCTGCCATATCCATTGGGCTGGTGTAAATCGTAAGGGAGAAGATATTCCTCAAATTGTTGAGCAACTGAAACAAGCAGGGAAAAAACCCTATGTTGTGCCTTATGGCGGTTCAAATGAGCTCGGCGCCTTAGCATTTGTAGAGGCACTAAAAGAGCTTGAAACACAACGTCAAGACACTGGTAAATCGTTCACATACATCGTTTTTGCATCAAGCTCCGGAGGTACACAAGCTGGGTTGATGCTTGGGAAAAAGATGCTTGATGCGTCATATCAAATAGTCGGAATAAATATTGATAAAGGAGAAACAGATAAGGTTCCTTTTGATCAATTCATATTGTCTCTTGCTAACAGTACGGCAAAATTCATTGGTGTAAATCACGACTTTTCAGAAGAAGATTTAATTCTGAACTCTGACTATGTTGGTGAAGGTTATGGCGTGATTGGTCACCTAGAGAACGAAGCGATTTCATTGACAGCACAAACCGAAGGTATATTGTTGGACCCTGTCTATACCGGAAGAGCCATGGGCGGGTTATTTGATATGATCAGAACCGGAAAAATCAATAAAAAAGATAGCGTTTTATTCTGGCATACCGGAGGCGTGCCCGCTTTATTTGCTTATTCAAATAGATTAAATTTCTCAAAATGCTAATAAAGTATTGCAACGGACAAGTCACTGAATGCGGTGTTATATTTCCGAAAAGGTATAGGCAAAAGGATACGTCAGCCTTTTGTTTTTTACTCTGTCAAAATAAAGTCCTAACAAAAATTTAGGAAATTTTGAAAATGAAGCCCTGCAAGGAGTAGAATGAATCAAAAAGAACTGTTTTAAATGCTATATAAAGGCTATTTTTAGGTTTTAAGTACTTTTATGGGATTTTATGAACATTTTCCAGATGAAGGAAAAATGATAATTAAATGACCCAAAAAAAAGGCGGCACACTTATTTATGTAAGTGTAAAATATGCTTTTCTTTGAATTCTCATCTCGCAAACTGTTTGTGACATCTTTGATGTCAGTTTCAGATGATTGCAATTCAAGTTTCAGGTGATTATTATTCCAGACAAAGTTGAACCTCAAGAGTTACAGCCTACTATTCTTTCCTTTCTAAAGGATCTTCCTAACATATGCTCGCTTGCAGGNCTGGCTTGCACGATATTGGCCATATATTTCAGTATATTGGGTGTTTACTACGCTGCAATGATTGGCATGGTTTGGGCTGTTGCATTTGACTGGGCGGATGGGCTTATTGCACGTAGAATTAAAGGGCGAACAGGTAAACAGAGTTTTTTTGGAGGGCAGCTTGATTCGTTAATAGATATTGTGAACTATGGCGTTTCTCCTGCTATTCTTCTTTTGAGTTATGCTGAATTCGATCCTATATTCCTATTAGGATCATTTATAGTTATTTCTGCTAGTGCCATTCGATTGAGTTATTTTAATACCTATGGACTTTCTAATGGGGCCAAATACACAGGAATGGCTCTTGATAACAATAATCTAATACTTGTTTTCATATTTCTATTTGAAAGCATGTTTAGTGAAGGCCAATTTTCGGTTATTCTTTATATCAGTTGTATAGGGATTGCAATCCTAAATGTTTCACAAATAAAAACACCAAAACTTTCTGGAAGCACATTTAATGTTTGTGTTCTTGCTGTTTATACTCTTGTAATAACAGCGATCTACAGCTGGAAACTTTTATAGAAAGTAACGCTCTGGTAAAGGAAAAAATTATTTTGATAAGGAGTTAATACAATGGTTGTATATACGGTAGGTACTTTTGATTTATTGCATGTTGGACATCTTGCGTTGTTGGAATTCTGTGCCACTCTGGGCGATACAGTTGCTGTTGGGGTTGCCTCTGATGAAGTAGTTAAATTATACAAACCTAATGTGCCCACTATTCCGCTTGATGAGCGTATAGAAATGCTTCAAGCGCTTAGCTGCGTGGATATTGTTCTGCCATACCATCAGCTGGATTACATTTCTGTATGTAAAAAGGTTAAAGCCGATATTTTTGTTATTGGTGAAGATTGGGGTAGGAAGCCTCATAATCAAGGCGTAGAAAATTATCTTAAAGGACAAGGCAAAAAAATCGTTCAAATTAAATATAATCCACGAACTTCGTCCACTAAAATAAAACAAAATATCATAGCTCAATTTCAAAGAAATAAAGACATAGAGCAAGAAATTGTACAAAATATTTGGTATGACGTGGTTAAGAAAAAGCACAACAAGGCAAGTACAAATGGATAAACTCAAGCCGATTCCACTACGTTACGCAACTTAAATTTCCTAGTGACTGGTAACTTGGTGTTTATTTATCAATAAATACCAAGTTACCTCTTGTTGGGTAATAAATTAACGCAATATAGAAGAGTAAGTCGAGGCGTAAGAAAATTGAAGGACGTGAGCTTATATTTAATAAGCGATCAATCTGAAATTTTTGACAACAAAGACATACAGAAAATTAAACTCTATATTTACTGATGGTAGTTTGGGGCTTCCTTAGTAATCATCACATCATGCACATGAGACTCCACCATCCCCGCCGCAGTCACCTGCACAAACTCAGCGTTGTCACGCATCGCTTTGAGATTCTTACAGCCCGTGTAGCCCATTGATGAGCGAATACCGCCAACGATTTGGTGAATAATAGGACGGATAGAGCCTTTAAATGGCACGCGTCCTTCAACCCCTTCCGGGACTAATTTATCAGCCGCTAATTCGGCTTGGAAATAACGATCAGATGAGCCGTGGGCTTGACCCATGGCGCCTAATGAGCCCATGCCTCGGTAGGACTTGTAAGAGCGTCCTTGGAATAGCTCTACTTCACCGGGAGACTCTTCCGTTCCTGCTAGCATAGAGCCAAGCATGATACTGTAGGCACCTGCTGCAAATGCTTTAGCGGCATCACCAGAATAACGTACGCCACCATCAGCGATTAGAGGAATGCCAGTACCCTTAAGAGCGTCAGCTACATCGGATATGGCACTAACTTGTGGTACGCCAACGCCTGCTACAATTCGAGTGGTACAAATACTACCAGGGCCGATACCCACTTTAACGCAATCTGCCCCAGCTTTGACTAAGTCAAGGGCTGCTTTTGCGGTGGCAATATTGCCAGCAATAACGTCAAGATTTGGATGCGTTTTTTTGGTTTTTTTAACTCGGTCTAGTACGCCTTGCGAATGACCATGCGCTGTGTCAATAACAATAACGTCAACGCCTGCTTTAACAAGAGCTGTAATTCGCTCACCAGTGCCAGAGCCAACGCCAACAGCAGCGCCAACAATCAGTCTTTCTTGGTCGTCTTTTGCTGCCAAAGGGAAATCGCTTGTTTTCTTAATGTCACTGACGGTAATCATGCCACNAAGTTTAAAGTTTTTATCCGTCACCAAAACACGTTCAATTCTGTGCTTGTGTAATAATGAGCGAACGTCTTCCATCGATATGCCTTCACGAACGGTAATTAGGCTTTGCTGCGGTGTCATGACACTTTCGACCAAAGCATCTAAACGCGTCTCAAACCGAACATCACGACTGGTGATCAGACCAACAACCACATCGTTAGAAACAACAGGCAGAGCAGAAATACCGTGATGCGCCTGGAGGTCAAATACATCCTTTATGGTTGCTTTGGGATCAATGCTAATGGGATCTCTAATAATGCCAGATTCAAATCGCTTAACTTTCCACACTTCTTTTGCTTGAGCAGCAGCTGACATGTTTTTATGAATAATGCCTATACCACCTTCTTGCGCTATTGCTATTGCAAGATTGGCTTCTGTCACTGTGTCCATTGCTGCCGATAAAATCGGCGTATTGAGCTTGATGTTTTTAGTAAGTTGTGTTGATAAATCAACCTCTTTAGGCATGATAGTGGAGTGTGCTGGCACCAATAATACATCATCAAAAGTAAGTGCTTTTTTTAGCAAATTCATAGTTTTCTCCAATTAGAGTGAGTGCGTTTTCGGTTCATTAAATTGGGCAGAATAAAGCCAATTATCATGCCACAAAATAGCACTAATGCACCCACCATAAACCAATTTCTTAAACTCGTGTCTTTTTCTATTTGGTTGTTATTTTCAGCCAACTGCAGTTCAGTTTTGAGTTGCAACATCTGTTGCATAAGTTTTTCATTCTCGTGCTCAAGTTTTAGAGCGTCTTCATATATTTGTTCAATATGTGCTTTTTCTGCTTGAGATTTAGAATTCTGAATTGTAAGGTCAGTGTTCTCTTGCTGTAATAAAGAGAGTTGGTTTTCCAGATTCTCTTTTTCCACTAAATATTTGGTAATAAGTAGTTTGTTAGCATTGTTTTTTGTTGTTAATTGTTTTAACAAAATGCGTGCAGGTTGATTATTGGTTAGATATCTCGAGACGATCCAGCCAACGGTTTTTTCGTATTGAACTNGCGTCCAACCATCCTCTGTGGCCTGCAATATAGAAAGCTCAGTGCCTGATGGAAGGGATCGGACAATGTTGTCACCAAATACTTTTTCAGAGCGGACGGGGATATCNACTTGGTCGGTTATATAGACAAAGGATTCAGCGCCCACCGATGTGCTTGTAATAATAATTGCTAATGNTAGAATTTTAAGGTATTTCATAAGGCTGATATTTTATCTAATTGTTGACCTAAATCACTGATGGCTTGTTCTACCGAGTGCAGCTTTTGTCGTTCTTTTTCGACAACAGCTTCTGGTGCGCCTGAGACAAATTTTTCATTATTGAGTTTGCCTGAAAATTGCTGTTGTTGCTTGGTTAATTTCTCAATTTCTTTGTTTAGACGTGTTATTTCTTGCTTTTTGTCAACAAGGCCCGCTAGTGGAATCAAGATTTTCATCTCACCAACCAATGCTGTTGCAGATTCCTCAGCTTCATCAGAGTCTGATAACTGAGTGATGCTTTCAAGCTTGGCAAGTGTTGTCAAAATTGAATGATTGCACTGNAGGTAAACTTTGTCAGCGCTATTGCTGTTTTGAATAAAGCAAGGCAACGGTTTGCCAGGGGCAATATTCATCTCTCCTCTAATTTGACGAACACCCAGAATAAAGCCTTGTAGCCAAGCAATTTCTGCTTCTGAATCCTCGGAGATTAAGTTTTGATCAATCTCAGGGTAGGCCGTGGTTATTAATCTTTCTGAATCTCTCGCAGTCAATGATTGGCATTGTTCAAAAATCTCTTCGGTGATAAATGGAATGATTGGATGCAGTAAGGTGAGGATTTCACTAAGTACTTTAATCAACGTTGCTTGCGTTCCAGCGCATGTCTTGTCATCATCCAGTAGTGGCTTGGAAAGCTCCAAATACCAATCACAGTAGTCGTGCCATACAAATTCATAAAGCGTTTGGCTCATTAAATCTAGGCGGTAATCAGTAAGGTGTTTTTCAACAGCAATCTTGGTGTGTTGAAGGCGAGATAAAATCCACTCATCAGATGCAGAGGTGCAGGCGCTCTCGTTTATGGATTGACCTTCAAGCTTCATTAGAACAAAGCGAGAAGCGTTCCACAATTTGTTGCAGAAATTACGATAGCCTTCAACACGCTTTAGATCAAACTTAATATCACGACCAAAGGAGGCGAGTGCGGCAAAGGTAAATCTTAATGCATCAGCACCGAATGAAGGAATGCCGTCAGCAAATTCCTTTTCTGTCTGTTTTTTGATTTTTGCCGCCATTTCTGGCTGCATCATGCCTTGGGTTCGTTTTTCCAGTAAATCTTCTAGGGTGATGCCATCGATAAGATCAATTGGGTCAAGCACATTGCCCTTGGACTTGCTCATCTTTTGACCATGACTATCTTTGATAAGACCAGTGATATAAATATCTTTGAAAGGCACATCGCCTGCAAATTTAAGGCCAAACATAATCATTCTGGCAACCCAGAAAAAGATAATATCAAAGCCTGTTACCAAAACATTGGTTGGGTAGAAGCGTGATAATTCAGGCGTTTTTTCTGGCCAGCCCAATGTTGAAAAAGGCCATAGCGCTGACGAGAACCAAGTGTCAAGTACGTCTTCGTCTTGCTTGAGTGTCACATCTTCGCCTGCTTGTTGTTGAGCTTCTTCAAGGCTATGAGCAACGTATATTTTGCCAGACTCGTCATACCAAGCCGGGATGCGGTGACCCCACCATATTTGACGAGAAATACACCAGTCTTGGATGTTATCCATCCAATTGAAGTATGTCTTCTCCCAATTGCTAGGAACAAAGCGAATGTCGCCATTCTTCACAGCATCGATCGCTGGATCAGCTAATGGCTGAATTTTGACAAACCACTGATCCGTCATATACGGCTCAATCACGGTGTTGGTTCTATCACCTCTGGGCGTCATTAGAGTGTGTGGATCGATTTTTTCGAGAAGCTCTTGGCTTTCTAAATCTTTAACAATTTGTTTACGCGCAACAAAACGATCAAGACCTCGATAAGCCTCAGGTGCATCGTCGTTAATTTTGGCGTCATCTGTAAGAATGTTAATAATCTCAAGATTGTGTCTTTGACCCATTTCATAGTCATTAAAGTCATGAGCAGGGGTGATTTTCACGCAACCCGTACCAAATTTCATGTCAGCATAATCATCAGCAATGATCGGTATTTGGCGATCGGTTAAAGGTAAATTAATAAGCTTGCCAATTAGGTGTTTGTAGCGCTCGTCATCAGGATGCACAGCAACAGCGCTGTCACCCAGCATGGTCTCTGGTCGAGTGGTGGCAACTACCAGCACTTCGTCAGAATCAGCAACAGGATAGCGTATATGCCAGAGAGAGCCTTGCTCTTCAGTATTAATAACTTCCAAGTCTGATACAGCTGTTAATAGCACAGGATCCCAATTTACTAATCGCTTGCCACGATAAATTAGACCTTCGTTGAATAAGTCGACAAAGACTTTTTGTACGGCATCTGAAAGGCCATCATCCATGGTAAAGCGCTCACGACTCCAATCAACAGAGGCGCCAAGCCTGCGCATTTGTGAAGTAATTGTGCCACCAGATTGTTGTTTCCAGTCCCAGATTTTTTCAATAAATTGTTCACGGCCAACCTCAACTCGGGTGATGCCCTGTTGAGCAAGTTGACGCTCAACAACCATTTGCGTAGCGATGCCAGCGTGGTCTGTACCAGGCTGCCAAAGTGTTTGATCGCCCTTGCCTCGGTGGTAGCGAGTGAACACATCCATAATGGTGTGTTGAAAAGCGTGGCCCATGTGCAAGCTGCCCGTTACGTTGGGCGGCGGTAGGACGATGCTGTAAGCATCTTTACTCTGAGGATTCGTGCTTGAGGAAAAGAAATCACCCTGTTCCCAAATGTCGCGGTATTTCGCCTCTATTTGATGGGGGTTGTATGTTTTTTCCATGGAAACTAAGAATTGGATAAAACTTCGCAATTATACAATATATACAGTCAAATTACTACTGTAATTGCCTTTTGTAAAGCCCTGCAACATCCTGAAATTTAGATTAAATTATGGAATGGCAATCCTTGTTAGTTGTGATTTTAGCAGTTTAATCAAGCTATCTTTTTGGGTACTGCTAAAGCGATTAACAGGGCCTGAAACCACTAAGGCGCCGACAAATTTTGCGGAATTTGAAAGAACCGGAATAGCAATGGCAAACAGTGAGGAGTTGTTCTCATCAACGGCCTGAAAAAAACCTTTGTCACGAATGTCTTTATAAAACCCTGATTTATCACGACTGCGTTTTCCGTAGGCTAAAATAATTCGACCAGATGCACCACGGTTGAGGTCAAGTCGAGTGCCTTGTTCAATATTGTGGCGAATTTCATCTCTAGAGTGAGCACGGTACAGACAAATACGTCTACTGTCCTCTTCAACAAAGAATGAGGCAGTTTCACCCGAAATGTCGCGTATATTGTCAACAATTGGCCGTATCTGGTCAAGATGATTGCTGTGTGTATAGATTGCGCTTAAATACAATGCTTGTGTGCCAATAGTGTATTGTTTGTCTCTTAATCTAACGACGTAGCCGTATTCTTCAAGTGTGGTTAGAATTCTGTATGTTGTTGAGAGGTTAAAGCCGAGCACTCACTAATTTCCTTGAGACTGTATTGTGCTTTGTCTATCGAAAAAATTGAGAGAATCTGTAAACACTTCTCAATGGCATTGTGTTTTTTCTGTGGTTGATCGCTTGTCATATTATTTCATATAGTGATATGTTGTGATTATATAATGAAATATATCGGTAAACAAGTTATTGCTAACGTATAATTTTCGCCAACAAATGGAGTGTTTGTTAATTGTCAAGCACGTTGTATTATTAGGATAAAAGAATGAACAGAAAAGAACAAGTAGAAGCTTTAGAGCAGGATTGGAAAAACAACCCACGTTGGGCTGATGTTAAGCGCGGCTACTCAGCAGAAGACGTTGTACGTCTACGTGGATCAGTACAGCCAGAATACACACTAGCGAGAAACGGTGCTGAAAAACTTTGGGAATTAATTAACGGTTCATCTAAGAAAGGCTACGTAAACTGCATGGGCGCAATTACTGCAGGTCAAGCAATGCAACAAGCGAAAGCGGGCATTGAAGCAATTTACTTGTCAGGTTGGCAGGTTGCTGCTGATGGTAACACATCAGAAACAATGTATCCAGACCAGTCTCTATATGCTTACGACTCGGTACCTACAATGGTGCGTCGTATTAATAATACTTTTAAAAGAGCTGACGAAATTCAGTGGGCTCGTGGAATCGAAAAGGGTGACGACAAGCATGTTGATTACTTCCTTCCAATTGTTGCTGATGCTGAAGCTGGTTTTGGTGGTGTATTGAATGCATTCGAGTTAATGAAAAACATGATTGCTAACGGTGCAGCTGGCGNTCACTTTGAAGATCAATTAGCAGCTGTTAAAAAATGTGGTCACATGGGTGGTAAAGTTCTTGTACCAACACAAGAAGCTGTGCAAAAATTGATTTCAGCTCGACTAGCTTCTGACGTTATGGGTGTTCCGACTGTTGTTTTGGCGCGTACTGATGCTGAGGCTGCCAACTTATTGACATCTGATGTTGATCCAGCTGATGAGAAATTCCTTACGGGCAAGAGAACGCCTGAAGGTTTCTATATTGTTAAGAACGGTCTTGAGCAATCTATCTCTCGTGGTGTTTCATACGCACCTTACGCTGACTTAGTATGGTGTGAGACAGGCAAGCCGGACTTAGGTTTTGCGCGTGAGTTTGCTGAAGCAGTATTGGCTGAAAATCCTAACCAGCTACTTGCTTACAACTGTTCTCCGTCATTCAACTGGAAGAAGAACCTTAACGATAGCCAAATTGCTTCATTCCAGCAGGATATTGCTGACATGGGCTACAAGTACCAGTTCATCACATTGGCTGGTATCCACAACATGTGGTACAACATGTTTGATCTTGCGCACGAGTACGCACAAGGCGAAGGCATGAAGCACTATGTTGAAAAAGTACAAGAGCCTGAATTTGCAGCTGTTGATAAAGGTTACACATTTGCATCGCATCAACAAGAAGTTGGCGCTGGCTACTTTGATGATGTTACAACTGTTATTCAAGGTGGCGCATCTTCAGTTACTGCACTGACTGGTTCTACAGAAGAAGAGCAGTTCTAATAAAAAATCCCTTCATGGGTTGGCGTCTTTTTGAGTCAATCCATGAGTGGGTTCAATGTGTTATGATGAAACACTAAATTATGCAAAACTCATCAACCGATTCAACCTCAGAAGACATCGCCAAGACAATACTTGGTGGCTTTAATCAGCACTATGAAAACATCAAAAGTGCATCCATAAAGGCCAAAGAATACTTCGAAAAGCGTCAGTGGGGCCTAATTGAGCAAGAATCTAAGCGCCGACTTAACATTTATGACCAACAAGTCAATCTTTATTGTACGGAGCTCAAAGCAGGGCTAGGGCAAAGAGAGCGAGAGCCGGGTTTTTGGAAAAGTGTTAAGCGATACTACGTTCACTTAATATCTAATCACAAACAACCCGAGCTAGCGGAGACATTTTTTAATTCTGTCTTTTGTCACCTTTTTGAGCGTAGTTTTTACAACAATCAATACATTTTTACTAGACCAAGTGTATCCATCACTCATATTGACATGGATGAGCCAGTCATTGATAGCTATATTGTGCGTAACGGTGATTTAGAAGAGGTGTGTTCTCAAATATTAAAAAGCTATTCTTTTGCTTGTGAGTTCGAAGACTTGGATAGAGACGTATTTCGATTAAAAGAGCAGCTCTTCCAGCAGTTTGAACATATTCAAACAGAACTTTTCGAGATTCAGGTAATTAACGCAGTATTTATCAGAGGCAAAGGTGCATACATTGTTGGTAATATTATTACAGAGCTTCATTCTAACCGGCCGATATTGATAGCGCTTTTAAACGAAGAAAATCGCGGTATTTTTGTCGATAGTCTGGTAGCGGATCTCAGAAGTATTTCATCAATTTTCAGCTTTTCTCGCTCCTACTTCTTTATCGATACAGATTACCCATCCGCAATCGTTGAATACTTAAGGACTGCAATTCCGGGCAAAACACGTGCAGATTTATACAGCTTAATCGGCTTACATAAGCATGGAAAAACGTTGTTGTATAGGCATTTTTTGCGTTACTCAAAGGTCACAAAGGAAAAGTTGATCGTTGCACCTGGAATTAAGGGGATGGTAATGTCGGTCTTTACTTTCCCGATGTTTCCCTTTGTTTTTAAAATGATTAATGATCATTTCACGCCACCAAAAATGGGTACTCGAAAAATGGTTCAGGATAAATATTATTTTGTTAAAAACCATGTACGCATCGGACGCCTTGCCGATACTTGGGAGTTTTCGGATGTGGCTTTTCCACTCAAAGATATTGAAGACACCTTGCTTGAAGAGCTCAAAGCGAAAGCCCCATCAAATATTGAAATAGAAGGTGATTTGCTAATCATTAAGCACATGTATATTGAGAACAAAATGACACCGCTTAATTTGTATTTAGAAACGGCAACAGACGAGCAACAAGAGCATATTATTAATGATTATGGTCTAGCTATTGATGAACTAATTAACTCTAATATTTTCCCGGGTGACATGCTCACTAAGAATTTTGGTGTTACTCGGCAGAATCGTGTTGTGTTTTACGATTACGATGAAATTACACTGATGAGTAAGCCAAATTTTAGAAAAATACCCGAACCAAAAACCTACGAACAAGAGATGGCTTCTGAGCCATGGTACTACGTTGCACATGATGATGTTTTTCCTGAAGAATTTAAGTATTTTATGTTTCCGAATTCAAAAATGAAGAAAATGTTTAATCGCAATTACAAGAAACTACTGGACGCTGATTACTGGTGTTCGATACAGAAAAAAATCGAAAAAAATGTTGTAATGGATTATTACCCGTACGGTCAAGAAAAGAGAATGTGTGTTATTTATGCAGAAAATAATGAATAAAACTTGCGACATATCCGATGCGTTGCATCCCGAAGTGCAATATCTAGAGCCCGGCTATCAATCTTTTGGTGGCAAGTCAAGTTTTAGTGGTCGCATTCAAACGGTTAAGTGTTTTGAGGATAACTCTCTTGTTAGGGAAAAAGTTTTTTCTAATGGTGCTGGATGTGTTTTGGTGGTAGATGCTGGCGGCTCGAAGCGTTGTGCTATGTTGGGCGATATGTTGGCTGCAAAAGCCGTGGAGAATGGTTGGCAGGGTATTATTATGCACGGTCTTATTAGAGATTCTGCTGATATTAACCAAATGGACATCGGTGTTAAATCTCTGGGAACTTTTCCCTTAAAAAGCGTCAAAAATGGCGTGGGTGAGGTGGATATTGAAGTTTCTTTTTCTGGTGTAACCTTCACGCCGGGAGACTATTTATACGCCGATGAAGACGGCGTAATTACAGTTAAGGAGAAATTATGAAACAAGTACTAAAGCTCGTGCTTGAAGATGCGAGAATAATGATGGATGGTGCAATCAATAAAGCACTCGAAATAGGTGTGGATATGGATATTGCTATTGTGGATGATGGTGGGCATTTGATGTTGTTTACGAGAATGGATAATGGAAGAATTACAAGCATTAACATTTCAATCGACAAGGCCTTCACTGCCGCAGCTGCTAGAAAACCAACGTCAGATTATGCTAAAGCTGCCCGTAATCACGGCCCAGCTTTTGGCATCCAAACGTCACATCAAGGCCGTTTTTGTGTTGTTGGCGGTGGCTTGCCATTATTTGTCGAGGGTCAAATCGTTGGTGGAATTGGTTGCAGCTCGGGTACACCTGATCAAGATACAGTGGTTTCTCAGGCTGGACTTGACGCACTGATATAAAAATAACAAAGTGGGCGGTATGATGGATTAGGCAGCATCGCCCCAATAAAGTAACAAAGTGTTAATTTTCTGTAGTATTGTGTTAATTATTTAGAGTATATAAAAGAATATACTCGTCAGTATTTCAACAACTTATAGGGGGTGTTTAATGGCGGACTTGCTGCTTCAGGACTCGAAAGTTTCAAATAGCAAGGTTGAGTTTGATGGTCTTGAAATTGATCGTGACTTTTATATTTTTATTGAGACCGAAGTTTGTGCGGGTTTGGCGATAGATGTGCAAGAGTTTTTTTCATCTCTTGCCTTAATTGTTTCGGCGTTGTCTGTAAAAAATAGCGATCTTCTTAATAAAAGAGACGAACTACAAACGCAAATTGATGCGTGGCACACAGAAAATATAGCCAATTTTGATGCCAGTAAATACAAAGACTTTCTCACTAACATTGGTTATGTTTTGCCACAACCCGATGACTTTTCGATAGAAGTTGATAATGTTGATGACGAGATAACTCTTATTGCTGGCCCACAGTTGGTGGTACCTATTTCTAACGCTCGGTTTTCCCTCAATGCCGTCAATGCAAGGTGGGGCAGTTTGTTTGACTCACTGTATGGTACTGATGTCATTCCTAACAAGGGCAGTATGGCAACTTCTTTTGCCCACAATCTCCATCGCGTTAAGAAAACAGCCGAGCTTGCTTGTGACTTTCTAGATGAAGTAGTGCCGATCAAAGGTGCTTCATACAGGCAAATAATCGCTGTTGAAAAGCACCCCAGCCAGCTCATTTTTATCTTGAGTAATGGTCAAAATGCCGCCTTAGTTGATGAGAAAAAATTCATCGGATTCTCCTCTTCTGGCAACATATTGTTGCTGAATAACAATCTTCACATGGAGATTGTTTTGGATCAAGAAAGCAGTTATCACAAAAGTGGTATTTTTGATGTTTTATTAGAGTCTGCAATTAGCACTATTGTTGATTTCGAAGATTCGGCCTCAACCGTTAGCGGCGAGGAAAAAATCGACGCCTATCGTAATTACTTGGGTCTAATGAAAAGAGATCTGAGCTTTAGTTTCGTCAAGAATGGTGAAAAACTTGAGCGCGATATGAATGAAGACCTCAGTTACACAGATGTTAAGGGTCGCTCGAAGAACTTGCCTGGCTGCAGTCTGATTTTGGTTAGACATGTGGGCCTTCATATGTTTACCGATTTAGTTAAAGCACCGAATGGTGACTCAATTCCAGAAGGTATATTGGATGTAATGGTAACAACTTTAGCTGGTTTGCATGACTTGACATCCAAACGTAATTCTAAAAAAGGCAGTCTTTATGTGGTCAAACCAAAAATGCACAGCCCAGCTGAGGTGGCATTTACGGTTAAGCTGTTCTCATTGGTAGAGAAAGCCCTTAACTTGCAAGAAAACACCATAAAAATAGGCATTATGGATGAGGAGCGACGAGCCACTCTTAATTTAAAAGCTTGTGTTAAAGAAGCGAAAAATCGGATTATTTTCATCAACACCGGCTTTTTGGACAGAACTGGCGATGAAATCCACACTTCGATGCTTGCAGGACCGATGCGGCGTAAAAATGAAATTAAAGAGGAGGTTTGGCTTGATGCTTATGAAAGAAACAATGTCAGCGTTGGCTTGCAAAGTGGTTTCTTCAAACGCGCCCAAATTGGCAAAGGTATGTGGGCGCAGCCTGATTTAATGCGAGACATGCTGGATACCAAGATGCTGCATTTAGAAGCGGGTGCGAGTTGCGCCTGGGTGCCTTCGCCAACAGCTGCTACGCTGCATGCTACACATTATCATCGCTTCTCGGTGCATCATTGTCAGCAAGAACTTCAAGAAAGTTTGCAGGTTGATCAAGAAGATCTATTAAAACTACCATTGATGAAAAGCACTGAAAATCTTTCCAAAGAGGCCATTTCGGATGAAATTCATAATAACGCACAAGGCATTCTTGGTTACGTGGTTCGTTGGGTTGATCAAGGTGTTGGCTGCTCAAAAGTACAAGACATCAACCATGTGGGTCTAATGGAGGATCGTGCTACTTTGCGTATTTCCTCACAACATATGGCTAATTGGCTACACCATGGCATTTGCTGTGAAGAGGAGGTGCGTTCAGCTTTTGAAGAAATGGCTGTCCTTGTTGATGAGCAAAACAAGAATGACCCTAATTACCAAAACATGGCGCCAAGTTTTGATGGCTTTGCCTACCAAGCCTCTTTAGCACTTGTTTTTGAAGGCAAAGAGCAGCCTAACGGCTACACTGAAGATGTGTTAATTCGCTTTAGGCGTAAAGTACTAGGGCTTGATTAATCGTAAGATTTTCGTCCAGAAAGGGCGTGGGCAATGGTGTTGATGTCGGCGTATTCGAGCTCGCCACCAATCGGTATGCCGTGTGCAATTCTGGTGGTGTTAATGATGTGTTTTTTGGCTAAATTGTGAATGTAGTGGGCGGTGACTTCGCCTTCAATCGTGGCGTTGGTGGCAAGAATAATCTCACCGATTTCTTCGTTTTCAAGCAGACTTTCAAGTTCATCAAGGCCAAGCTCTGCTGCGCCGATGCCATCAATAGGAGAAAGGTAACCACTAAGGACGAAGTATTTACCGGAGTACACAGCACTTTGTTCAATAGCATGAATATCGCTGGGCGTCTCCACAATGCATAATTGTGAGCCATCACGTACATTGTTTGCGCATATCTCGCAGATTTCTTTTTCAGAGAGTGTGCGGCATCTACTGCAATTTTTGACGTGCTCCATCGCGTCGACCAGTGCTTTGGCCAATTCAAAGCCGCCTTCACGATCTCGCTCGAGCAGATGGTAAACGAATCGTTGTGCACTTTTTGTGCCGACACCGGGCAGTATGCAGAAGGCTTTGTTTAGTTTTTCAATCATAGTTAAATATTCATTACAATCTAGAAGGGTAGATTCAACCCACCGGTAACACCTTTCATTTTTTCCTCAGAAATTCTATTGACTTGTGACGAGGCATCGTTAATTGCCATCATAATCAAGTCTTCAAGCATTTCCTTGTCATTCAGTAAGCCCTTATCAATTTCAACGGCAGTTGTTTGATGTTGGCCATTAATGGTGATCTTTATGCCTCCAGACGCTGACTCACCTGTACAACTTAGAAGCTTTATTTCATCTTGCGCAAGCTTCATATCCGACTGCATTTTCTGTGCTTTTTGCATCATGCTGGCCATGCCACCTTTAAACATAAATAGCTTCTCCTAAGTAAGTTGTAGTCATTACGGCGTATTATAAGCCGAAGGCAAACACGTAATAGATTAAACCTACCTAGGAGAGGCTATGCCTCTTGCAAGGGTCTGATTGATTTAACGTCGACTTTGGTGTTTAAGGCTTTTTCTAGTGCTTTAACGCCTTCGTCGTTCAGATAGTTTGTTTCTAATTCTTGACGCTGTTCTTTTTCAGCGGCGTTTTCTTTTTGCGCTAGCGACTGGTTGTTTGTTTCACCAGATTCAATGGCAACACTGATGTCGGTAAAATGCTCTTGAAGTGTCACTTCAATTGCTTTTTGCGTGTTTGCTGTTAACAAGTTACTAAGACCAGAGTCAAGTGTTAGTGTTAACTTATTGTTTTTAAATTGAGTGAAAAGCGTGTTCTTAACCAGCATCTTTGCTGCACCCTTAAACGGTAGCTGTTGAATTAAAACTTCCCAATCGGCTTGATTGTTGATGGTTAAGCTATTTGTTTTGGTGTCGGTAATTGTCGTTGATTTTGCTTCAGTCTCTGCTTCTGTTTTGGCTTTTGTGACTTTAGGAGGGGGAGGAGGTGTCGTGTCTTTTGCTGCTAGCTTTTCCTCGATTTTTGGCTTAACGGCGACTTTGGTTGTTAAATTTGTTTTAGCTTTGGAGTTGGTTTTTAGAGTTTTTTTTTCACTCTCGTGCTCAGAATGAAAAGCTATCATTCGTAGCAGTGTCATTTCCAGACCCACTTGCTCACTTGGTGCATGAATAAGATCTCTTTGGCCGTTAATGGCTATTTGGTAATACAGCTGTAAATCGTGAACAGAAATTTGATTTGCAAGAGTGTGTACTTCCTTGGAGCTCTCAGCATTATTAGGTAAGATTTGAGCGATTGAAATTTGATGAATAAGCGAAGTTAAATCCTTTAGTGCGTTGCCTAAGTTTTCTCCTTGATGGGCGAGCTTTCTGACGAAAGCAATGATTTCAGCCGGTTTTTTTTCAACAAGAAGAGTGGCAAGTTCAACAATGTCATCGTGCTTTACGAGCCCCAACATGGCCTTGATGTCTTTTTCTAAAACACTACCATTGCCAAAAGAGATTGATTGATCAAGAAGGCTAAGGGCATCACGCATAGAGCCGTTGCCAAAATCAGCAATCTTGGCCAAAGCGGACTCTTCATAATCCAGGCCTTCGGACTTCATAATGAATTTCAGTTGGGACAGAATTTCATCGTGTGTAAGTTTATTGAGGTTGAACTGTAGGCAACGCGATAGAACAGTAATGGGTAATTTATGAGGATCGGTAGTGGCCAATAAAAATTTAATGTGGCCAGGAGGCTCCTCTAGGGTTTTTAAAAGGGCATTAAAACTACTCTTAGAGAGCATATGCACTTCGTCGATTAGATAGACTTTAAAGCGATCTTTAGTGGGCAAATATTGCGCATTTTCTAAGATTTCACGCATATGATCAACGCCTGTATGAGANGCGGCGTCTAGCTCGATTAAATCAATTGATTGACCTTTGTCGATTTCTATACAGGTTGTGCATTTACCACATGGATTGGCGCTAACACCTTGTTCGCAATTGATGGACTTTGCAAAGATACGAGCGATGGTTGTTTTGCCAACACCTCGAGTACCAGTAAATAAAAATCCATGGTGCAGGTTATTGTTATTAAGGGCATTAACTAGGGTTTTAACGGTGTGCGTTTGGCCCACCAATTCTTCAAAAGTATGGGGTCGGTATTTTCTCGCTAAAACTTGGTAGTGCTCACTCATGAATGTCGGNTTAACAATTGTGGTGTAAGTAGTGCCGAGAATAGAATCCAACACAAGAAAAAACTATTACCGTTGCTCCCTTCCGGGCCTGGCGGGGTTCATAATTATTCATTGTCGGTTTACCCTCGACACTGGGTAATATTTTACTGCAATTGATTCGCCTCAATAGCGAAAACAGCCAGTGGTCAATTAAACGTTTAGGCTTTTCTCGACTTGGAAACGATCGTAAACCAAAGACCACAACTCTCCCGCTTGGCCTTGGTTGATTAAAACATCATCGATCTTTGTGATTGGCAACACTTCACGTGTTGAACTGGAGACCCAAACCTCATCTGCGTCAAATAAATCCTCTTTTGAAGTTGGGACTTCTTCGATGTTAATGCCGCAATAATTGGCGCATTCTAAGACAACTTCCCGGGTAATACCTGGCAAGATATGCGGACCCTTAGGGTGGGTGTAAACACAGCCATTTTTAACGATAAAGATATTAGAGCTTGAGCATTCTGTGACGATATTGTCACGACAAAGAATCACGTCCTCAACATTGTTTTGTTTTGCCTCTTGGGCGTACATAATGTTTGCAAGAAGGGAGGTAACTTTGGTGTTGCATTGACTCCAGCGAATATCATCGCGCGTTATTGCCGAAACTCCTTTTAGAAAATCCTCTTTACGCACAACTTCAAATGGGCTTGACTGCATATAAACAGTGGGCTTAAGTTTGTCATAGGTGTGCTTTCTGTCCGTGTCGCAACCTCTTGTTACTTGCAAATAAATGGATTGATTGTTGTATTGCGGGTGATAATCGATGAGTTGTTGAAGTATTGCATTCCACTGTTCAAATGTATGTGGATTTGGTATATTGATTGCCTTTAAACTCTCACCCAATCGGTCAAGATGTGGCTTAATGCAGAAAATATTACCTTTGTATACAGGAATGACTTCATAAACGCTATCGCCGAATAGAAACCCTCTGTCCATCACTGAAACAAAGGCTTTATCTTTTTCGATGTATTTGCCGTTTAAATAAACCATGGCTAAGACCTAATTAAAAGAGCATTTTAATAGAGTCAACCATTCTTGCAAAAAATCCGGATTCAGGTGCGTCTTCAAGCGCAACTAATGGCATACGAGCCAATACTTCATCCTTAAAACTAAGTACCAGTTCGCCAACATTATCACCAAGCTCGATTGGTGCTACTAGCTTTTGGTATAAATGTATGGTTTGGGTTGTGTGCCTAAATTGGTTGCGAGGTAGGGTTACGTGCGATGAGTCAATGACACCGACTTTAATAGTGTTTTTCTCAGACTTGAATACAGGTACTTGCTGGGAGATGTCATTAATGGATTGTGTTTCAAAGAATCTGAAGCCGTAGTCTAGGAGTTTTTGCGTTTCTGAGACGCGAATCGTAGGACTATTAGAGCCAAGAACGATGGAAATAAGACGCATGCCAACTCGGTTGGCGCTGGTGACTAAGCAGTACCCTGCTTTTTTAGTGTAGCCAGTTTTAAGGCCGTCAACAGTGGCATCAGACCATAGCAACTTGTTACGGTTGTTTTGTTTGATGTCGTTGTAAGTGAACTCTTTTTGGCTATACCATTTATAGTAATCAGGAAACTCTCGAATGATGGCAGAGGACAAAATGGCTATATCATTTGCTGTAGTGTATTGGTTGTCATTTGGAAGACCTGAAGCATTTTCGAAATTGGTATTGCTCATACCAAGATCCAGTGCATACTCATTCATGAACAGCACAAACGTACCCTTCAGAGCCTGCAACATGTTCTGCCAGTGCCACTGATGCGTCATTGCCAGATTGAATGATCATTCCCATTAGTAAGTCTTTCAGTTTTATCAATTTTCCGACTTCAATAAAACTTCTAGAGCCGCCTGTTTTCCATGCTTTTTCACTGATTTTAACTTCATCGTCTAGACTAATAAATTCTCCCTTAATGCGCTGAAAGATAACATAAGAGGTCATTAATTTAGCAAGACTCGCCGGCGCTCTACGCTCATCCGAATTATTTTCGGCAATAACTTTTCCTGAGTTGTGGTCCAGAATTATGTAGGCAGCAGCGCCGATTACAGGGGCTTCAGGGATATAGAATTTTGGGTCTTTTGCCGCACTAACACTGCCAGCTAGAAAAAGGATTAAAAGGGTTTTAATAAGTGAAGATGGTGATAGAAATTTCATAGAAAGTTGGCTTTAAATAGTTGAAGTGAGTTTTGCTTTAATTGCTCAGATAATTGATAAACAGTCACCGTGTAGCGGTTATCGTGATTATAGCGAGTAATGGCGTAAAAGTTCCAGAAAGTAAACTAAGTTTGTTTTATTTTGACTAACGCGATTTAAACTGAGCTTGGTTTCATCGTTGTAAATATCTTGGCATTTTGTGTTTATGAATAGACATGATAATACCAAAGCTTGCCATCAATGTCATTAGTGACGAGCCCCCGTAGCTAACCAATGGAAGGGGTACACCCACAACTGGTAGTAGACCAGAAACCATGGCAATATTGACAAAGACATAAGTGAAAAAGATTAGCGATAAACTGGCACCTAACAGTTTAGAGAAGTTATCTTCGCAGCGTAGTGACAAGCTAAAGCAACGATAGATAATTAATCCATATAATAACAGCAGTAAAAGAACACCAAGAAACCCCATTTCTTCTGCCAAGACTGAAAAGATAAAATCGGTGGAATCTTCAGGGAGAAAATCGAGTTGAGATTGAGAGCCTTGTTGCAATCCTTTACCGGTGAATCCACCGGAGCCGATCGCAATTTTGGATTGCAAAATGTGATAGCCAGAGCCAAGTGGGTCGGACTCTGGGTCGAGTAATGTCAAAATTCGCTTTTTTTGATAATTTATTAACAAAAAATTCCAGACAATATACAGTCCGCTCGAAGCTAGACTCAATAACAAGCCAAAATTAAGCCATGGATTTTTTAGTAATTTGATACTGACACCTGAGAAAAACAAAACATAAACCCCTGAGGCGCCAATCAAAAGCGAGGTGCCCAAATCAGGTTGTTTTGCAATCAAAAGCACAACGCTAGCTATGGCGCCNAGNGAAATCAATATAGGGATAGCTCTAGGAGGCATGGTTCTCTCAGAAAGGATAGAAGCAATGGCAATGGGTACAATGACTTTCATCATCTCCGAGGGTTGAAACTTAACCAAACCAAGGTTGAGCCAACGCTGTGCACCCCCACNAGAACTACCAAAGAATAACACCATAATAAGCAGAAAAATACCAATAACCATTAGTATAGGCGCTGATCTCTTGAGATAGAGAGGTGGTATTTGTGCAACAACTAACATCACCCCGGTTGCAAGTGCCAAATGGGTTAATTGTTTATAAACAGGACTTAAAGAACCGCCTGAACTGCTATACAGAACCAATAAACCAAGGGCGGAAATAATTGCNATCAGTAGTAGTAGTGGCGTGTCAATTTTAAAGTAGCGATAGAATAGCTTTATTCTTTTGTACAAAAAGGCAATCATAAGACTAGCAAACCAACCGCTCGTGCATCTGAGAGCAATAAGTTAAAACTGCTGCAAGCTGAAGTATTGTTCATGCATTCAACGCCAAGACCAAGCTCTCTAAGAGAAACTTGTTGCTTGGGAGAGAGAAAAATCACCTTTTCGCCCGTTCCAATAATCAATAAATTAAGTGGCTCTTGACACGTGAGTTGGAAGAGTAGTTTTTTGTCGATTTCATCTAGAGATTGTATTGAAAGTTCTTGGCTATTTGTTGGTGAAATAAAGCAAGGGGTTTTTAATTGTCCATGCGTTAATATGATGGTGGACGAATTGAATGAGACAATGGAGTTATGGTTGGCGTCTTGTTGAGTAAATTCCATTGAAGTGCTAAAGATATTTGGCTATTGGGGGGTAATTATATCAGTGTAAAATTAATACTTCATTTGAATTAATTGGCGATATTTAAGTTGTGTCCAGTTATCAGTATCAAGGTCAACAATAATCATCCCTATGAAATCCAGATTTGCTCCATCTCCCACAGGTTATCTCCACATTGGCGGCGCCAGGACGGCACTGTTTGCATGGCTTTGGGCAAGAAAAAATAATGGACAATTTACGCTTAGAATTGAAGACACAGATAGGGAGCGATCCACTCAGGCGTCCGTTGATGCAATATTGCAAGGCATGGATTGGCTTGGACTTGACTATGACGAGGGTCCAATCTATCAAACTGATCGCTTTGATCGCTACGAAGAAGTCATTAATGAGTTATTGAAAAAGGGTAGGGCGTATTACTGCGAATGCTCAAAAGGGCGACTGGAAAAATTGAGAGAAGATAAAATGGCCGCGGGTGAAAAGGCAAAATATGACGGCTGTTGCCGCGACAAGAATTTATCTAGCGGTGTTATTCGTTTTCTCAACCCAGATAAGGGAAAAGTAACCTTTAGGGACCATGTTAAAGGTGACATTGAAATCGCCAATTCAGAGCTTGATGACTTAATTATTGCACGCTCTGATGGCTCACCCACTTACAATTTAACGGTTGTTGTTGACGATCATGATATGGCGATTGACTGCGTTGTTCGCGGCGATGATCATATCAACAACACACCAAAACAGATTAATTTATACACTGCTCTTAATTGGGACTTGCCAGCTTTTGCTCATGTGCCGATGATTCTGGGTGGTGATGGCGCGCGATTATCAAAACGTCATGGTGCAGTCAATGTGATGGCTTATCGAGAGAAAGGGTTTTTACCAAAAGCACTGCTTAACTACATTGTGCGCCTTGGTTGGTCACACGGTGACCAAGAGGTTTTTTCATTAGAAGAGATGATTGATTTGTTTGACCTTGATAACATCAACAAAGCACCTGCAAGCTTTAATCAAGAAAAGTTGGTTTGGTTAAATCAGTTCTACATTAAAAGCACTGACATTTCAGAGTTGATTCAACACTTGCAGTGGCACTTAGAACAACGATTAATTGACGTTAACAGCGGCCCTAGAATAGAAGATGTGGTTGAGTCGTTAAGAGACAGATCGAAAACTCTAGTGGAAATGGCCGATAGTTGCATTATGTTCTATCATGATTTTTCAGTTTTTGATGAAAAACAAGCCAGAAAACAATTCAGTGACAAGTCGCAATCTATTATCGAAGCGCTCCACTCAAAACTCTCGGCACTTGACATTTGGAATGCTGAGACTGTGCACGGTGAAATTCAAAAGGTGTGTGAGCAAGAGAATGTTGGTTTCGGCAAGGTAGGCCAACCTTTTAGGCTTGCACTAAGTGGCAATGGGAAGGCGGGAAGTATTGATGTTTGTGCTGAACTTGTTGGCAAGAATAGAACGTTGGCCAGATTGCAAATGGCCATTGATTATATTAAAACTCTTTGAGTGCTTATCTAAATAAGTGGTTGTTATGAGCTTGGCGTTCACTGACGTTGTTTTTGCAATTGCACCAATTTTCATGCTTATGATTATTGGTAATCTGCTGAGACGAAATCAAATACTGGATGACGCATTTTGGAATCTAAACGATAAACTTGTTTATTGGATTCTTATGCCAGCGCTATTGTTTAATGAGATTTCACAAATACATTTTTCACCAGCGCTTTTTGGTAGTTATGCCATGGTTATTCTTAGTGGATTTTTTGCCGTCATCTTATTATCAATTTTATTGAGTAAAGTATGTGCTTACTCGGGCGCGATATCGAGCTCTGTCATGCAAGGTGCTGCTAGACACAACGCGTTTATAGCTCTGGCAATCTCTGGCAGTCTTTTCGGTGCCAAAGGTTTGGCGATAGGAACCAGTCTAATGGCCATTCTTATACCGATTGTTAATGTTGTCATAGTGACTTTTATGGTGATTGTTCTACAAGATGAAAAGCCCAATAATGCAAAACCAAGATTAACTGGCGTTGTTGCTGAATTGGCAAAAAACCCACTTATTTTATCGATTATTGTGGGTATTGTATTCTCGGTAGCGAACGCGAAGGACGTTCCCATTATTCATGAAACAACTCGGTTGCTAGGTTTGGGTGCTATACCAGTGCTGCTTTTGGGTCTAGGGGCAAATATTAGGATTAGAAATCTTTCAATAAAAATCAGTCCGCTCATTATTTCTTGCGTCTTAAAATTGGCTATTTTCCCGTTGATTGTTTATTTAGTCAGTGATTATTTTGAATTCAGTGTAACTGAAAAGATTGTTATGGTGATATTTGGTTGCGTGCCAACGGCCGTTAGTTCTTATACCCTAGCCAAACAGTTGGGTGGTGAGGCCGAATTGATGACAAGTATAATCACGTTACAAACGGCACTATCATTTATTACCATTCCATTAATTTTGGTTTTGATTACCTAGACCTCAGCAGTGTATTTTTTTACTGTTTAGGGCAATCGCCTGAAACAAATGGCATAGATCATTGCAAAATTGATTTTTGGGATGGGGTTTGGGGAAGGGTAAAATTTTTTAAAGATTTATAAGTCATTGATTTTAATACTCTTCCCCGACTTAAAAAGTGTTCGGAGTTGTTGCAATGCAACAACTTCGGTATTTGTTAAGTTTGGTGATATAATAGGCGTCAGAATTCTCTTAATTCTAATTTTCTATTTCACTTTTCAAATATCATGAACGATAAAATTAAAGCGGTCTCAGACGCTTCTTTTGATGCTGACGTTATTAACGCATCACAACCAGTTTTAGTAGATTTTTGGGCGGAATGGTGTGGTCCTTGCAAGGCTCTTTCACCAATCCTAGATGACATTGCAATTGAATATGATGGTCGTGTGACTATCGCTAAAGTCAACGTTGACGAAAACATGCAGACGCCGCCAAAATACGGTATTAGGGGCATTCCTACTATGCTTTTATTTAAAGATGGCGCAGTCGAGGCCACTAAGGTTGGGGCATTGTCAAAAGCTGAATTGAGTGCATTTATAGACTCGAATATTTAGAGACCTTTGCATAAAAACATTTAAATTTGATAGTGGGATTTTTTTTAATTTACAAGGCTTCATTTAAACTAATTTTTTAAACAGAACAAAAACTTAAAACACCAATCGCTGTCGGCGCAACTTGCGCTGACAATAGCACATTTCCTCAATACAATCTGTATTAAATCGACCGTTTGACAATCCGTCAACATAAATATCACTAACAATCAATTATGAAATTATCCGACCTTAAAATCCAGACGCCATCTGAACTCTTGGAAATGGCACAATCTTTAGGCATTGAAAACATCTCGAGAGCGAAAAAGCAAACGCTTATTTTTGCAATCTTGAAACACATGGCAGACAATGATGAAGAGGTTTTAGGTGATGGTGTATTAGATATTTTGCAAGAAGGTTATGGTTTTCTGAGATCTGCGAACGATTCGTATGTTTCTGGCCCCGACGATATTTATGTGTCACCGAACCAAATCAGGCGATTTAATCTGTCAACAGGTGATGTTGTTACTGGCAAGATTCGTGCACCAAAAAAAGGTGAAAAATATTTTGCTCTAGTCAAAGTTTTAGAGGTTAATGGTGATAAGCCAGAAAATGTTAGAAATAGAATTCCTTTTTCTTCACTAACGCCTCTTCATCCAAATGAAAGGTTAAAACTAGAGATTGGCAATGGTGGTACAGAAGATATTACCGCAAGAGTAATTGACTTGGTTGCACCGTTCGGTAAAGGCCAAAGGGGCTTGTTGGTTGCGCCGCCTAAGGCGGGCAAGACGATGATTATGCAAAATATTGCATCATCAATTGCCGCAACCACCCAGACTGTGAGTTAATTGTATTGTTAATTGATGAGCGCCCGGAAGAGGTGACTGAAATGGAGCGCACAGTCAGAGGTGAAGTGATTTCTTCTACTTTTGATGAGCCTGCAAAGCGCCATGTTCAGGTTGCTGAAATGGTCATCGAAAAAGCTAAAAGACGTGCTGAGCAAGGCAAGGATGTCATCATTCTTCTTGACTCAATCACGCGTTTAGCAAGAGCCTACAATACCGTTGCGCCTTCTTCTGGTAAGGTGTTGACTGGCGGTGTTGATGCTAATGCATTGCAAAGACCAAAACGCTTTTTTGGTGCCGCTAGAAACATTGAGAACGGTGGTAGTATTACTATCATTGCTACTGCATTGGTCGACACCGGTTCAAAAATGGACGAGGTGATTTACCAAGAATTCAAGGGTACTGGTAATATGGAATTGCATCTTGAGCGCCGTCTTTCAGAAAAACGCATTTTCCCAGCGATTAATATTAATGCCTCAGGTACACGTCGCGAAGAGCTGATTACCGATGAGCAAGAACTTCAGAAAATGTGGATTTTGCGNAAAATTCTTCACCCAATGGATACCGTTGGTGCTGCAGAATTTTTGATCGAAAGATTAAGGTTTTCTAAGACTAATAATGAGTTCTTTGACTCAATGAAGCAAAAGAAATAGCCGTTATTATCTGGTAGACTGATATGAGAGGCCTTTACAACAATCATTTTAAAATTTGCTGAGTGATAAAAATGAGTAAAAAATGTGTAAAAATTTATAATTAATAGCACTCGCTATTGATGAGAATTTTTCTGCACTTTTTAGCATTTTTCGCCTCAGCCCTTTGGGATAGGAGATTTTCACCCTAGGGCAGGCTTCGCACTCCAATTTTCCTGCGTTAATTTTTTTCGCTAGACAACAAGTAGAGCTTCTAAAAATATGCCTTGTAAAATAATAAAAATCCCACTATCAAACCTAAACTGATTGTTGTAAAAGCCTCCATGAAAACGAATCTTTTTAGAATTATTCAATACCAAAATAGTCGCATTGCTCGGTATCTCATGCGCAATGTGAGTGTGTTGTTTTTTGCCATGATATTTATCATTGGCTTNGTTGTTTTTGGCAATCAGTTTGTCTTAATGGTGAAGGAGAGTGTTCGCCAAGGCGTACCTATTCAAGAATTAATGCCACTCATTGGCTTTAATATGATCAGAGATGTTCCTATTATCTTTTCTCTTTCTTTGTTTTTAGCTATTATTCTTGCCNTCTCTCAGCTGTATAAGAATTCCGAAGCTATTGTGCTTAATTCACTGGGCTTGGGCGATAAGCATTTTATGGTTTTTATTCAGCCGGTTGTTGTTGTTTCTGTTTTGTTTATTTTATTTTTAACAACTTTTGCAGTACCTTGGGCTAAGGAGCAGAAAAATCTAATTGTAGAAGAAACCAAAAATGCCTCTGAGTTTTCTTTTATTAAANAAGGTGAGTTCCAAGAATTTAAGGATGGAGAAATTGTCTTTTACGCTTCCGAATCATCAACCCCTGATGATGCTCAAGAGCAAAATATGGAAGAAATCTTCATTTACGCCTCAGCCAAAGGAAGGCCTTTAATTGTCTTGGCTTCTGAGGCAACAAAATACACAGATCCCGACACTCATAGCGTTTATTTGCGCCTTAGAAATGGCACTCGTTATCATGGCATTCCAAGTAGTGAAAACAAAAGCATTCTCGAATTTGATCAATACGATTTGCAAATTATTTCAGGAGAGATTCAAGAAACAGAAGTTATTTACACCGAAATTGAAGGTCGCTCGACGCTTGATCTCTTTAAAGAAACTGGTAGAGAAGTGTCTGCCGAAATACAGTGGCGCTTCTCACAACCACTAAGTGTTCTCATTCTGTCAGCGCTTGGCGTGCTGTTGGGCAAAGCATCTCCACGTGGTGGAAAAGGCATCGGCTTATTAATTGGTGTTGTTGTCTTTATGCTATACAATAACGGCCTATTAATGGCTAAAAGCGCTATGGAGCGTGGCGAGATAGATCCTTCTATTGGTCTTTGGTGGATTCATTTGTTAGTTATTTTTCTGACATTTCTGCTTTATCAGTTCAGGTACGGAAGACTGTCGACCTATCTTGTTAAAATACNCGCTTTATATAATAGAGAGAAAATAAATGCCTAGCACCCCAAGTAAAATTTTAGAAGTTTTTGACAACCCTAATCCTGAGCGAGATTACGTTATTCGTATCGATATGCCAGAATTTACCTGCTTATGTCCAATGACTGGTCAGCCTGATTTTGCCATTTTGAATCTTGAGTATATTGCCGATGAGCGATGCGTCGAACTAAANGCGCTTAAAAATTACATTTGGTCTTTTAGAGATGAGGGTTGCTTTCATGAGGCTGTGACCAATCAAATTTTGAACGACTTAGTTGATGCGCTTGAGCCAAGGTTTATGCGTTTAGAGGCAATATTTAATGTTCGAGGTGGTATTTATACAACCGTGGTGGTAGAGCATAAATGCCCTAATTGGATCCCCAAAGAAACTGTACGCCTATGATACCAGTCCGTCAAACAATACGATTTGACAAGCATTTATTAGACAAGGACGCCCTAAAAGTTGTTAATGTTTTAACCAAAGCAGGTTTTGAAGCATATCTTGTTGGTGGCTGTATACGTGATTTATTGCTTGGCTATCAGCCCAAAGATTTTGATATTGCCACAAGTGCAACACCTGAGCAGGCACATAAGTTGTTTAAACGTTCAAGGCTAATTGGTAGACGTTTTCGCTTATTGCACGTGATGTTTTCGCCAAGAAAATTTCTTGAAGTGGCGACATTTCGCGCAGGCAAGGTGCAGACAAGCAATAATGGTGTTGTTAGAGACAACCTTTATGGCTCTCTTAAAGAAGACGCTTTTCGTCGTGACTTTACTGTTAACGCCTTGTATTACGATGTGGCTAAATCAGAATTAATTGATTATGTTGGTGGTCTTGATGATCTTAAAGCTAGCCGCATAGAGATGATTGGCGATCCAATTGAACGTTTTGAGGAGGATCCGGTGCGAATGATTCGTGCTGTGCGCTTCCAGGCCAAGCTTGGTTCAAGTTTGTCAGAAGATATTCTTAAGGCGATTAAAAAACAAGCGTGTTTACTTAGCAATATCCCTCCGGCCAGGTTGTTTGATGAGTGCGTTAAACTTTTTCATAATGAAAAAAGCCTTGAAATTTTTCGACAACTTGAAAATCTTGGCCTACTGAAACAACTTTTTCGCCAAACCGAAAGCACGACTTTTATTGAGCAAGCCCTAATTAACACCTCTGAGAGGATTAAAGCAGGCAAGTCTGTAACACCAGCTTTTTTATTTGCTGTTTTCCTTTGGAGCGCCCAGAATAAACGATTTGAGCAGCTCGCTAAAAAGAAAAGCTCAAGGTTTCTGGTAATGAATCAGGCGTCAGATGAGGTTATAAGAAAACAGGTTGAGCAAGTGATGATGCCTAAGTGGCTTTCTGCCAGAGTACGAGATACTTGGATAATGCAACACAAGCTTGAAATATGCAATCCAAAAAAAGAGAAAGAACTGATTGCACACCCTCGATTTAGAATGGCTTATGATTTTTTGGTTTTACGTTCACAAAGTATTAACCCACAATTAAAAGAAAGGGCAGATAGATGGACTCAACTGCANAAGTAAAATCCATCCTTATCACAGGCTGCTCAACTGGAATTGGCCTGCATCTTGCCCGTGGTCTTAAAGATAAGGGCTACCGAGTCTTTGCCAGTGCTAGGCAAGAAGCCGATGTTGAGAAACTCGAAGCTGAAGGTTTTGAGTCATTATTGCTTGATTTGTCCTCTTCAGAGTCAATTAATTGCGCTGTAAAGGATCTTTTTCAAAAAACCGAGTGTATTTATGCTTTGATTCACAATGGTGCATACGGCCAAGCTGGCGCATTAGAAGATATTTCTCGAGCAGCAATGGAAGAGCAGTTTCAAGCGAACTTTTTTGGCTGGCATGAGTTAACTAATTTGATTTTGCCATCGATGAAAAAGCATAATAATGGCCGTGTAATATACATCAGTTCGGTATTGGGTTTTGTTGCTTTACCTTTTAGGGGTCCATACGTCGCCTCAAAGTTTGCCGTTGAAGGTCTGGTCGACACACTAAGGCTTGAGCTACGCCACACCAACATAAACTTTTCATTAGTTCAGCCCGGCCCGATAGAGTCTGACTTTAAGAAAAATGCTTACTTGTCTTTTCAAAAGCATGTTGATTTTGAAAGTAGTGACTATCGAGCAGATTACAAGAAGATGATTGAACGACTTAACTCATCGAAAAATGCACAGTTCACATTAGGACCTGAAGCGGTATTAAAGCCGGTACTTCATGCATTAGAATCAAGAGCACCAAAGTTGCGTTATCGAGTCACCTTTCCCACCAAGTTGTTTGCAATTTTAGGTAGAATACTTCCTAGTGCTTGGATGGATCGAGTGCTGATTAAAGCTGCAGACTAACGGAGAAAAGAATGGCTAGCAAATTTGATTTTAATAAGGGCTTAAGCGAGTTAGAGTCCATTATCAATAAAATGGAATCTGGTGATTTGAGTCTTGAGGATTCTCTTAAGTATTTTGAAAAAGGCGTTAAGCTTCATCGTCAATGTCACACGGCTCTTAGTGATGCTGAACAGCGCATTTCTGTACTAAGTGCGAGTGATGGTTACAGCTCTGAAAAGCCCTTTGACGCTCCTAGGGACACCTCTAACAACCCATGATAACCTCTAAAAAGCGAATCTTCACTCATTTGTCAATTTTAATAAAATCTGTTTTAACCCTGCTAGAACTGACTTTATTTAAATCAACAACCAAGCAAAAATACACATTTTATAAGTCACCACGGGTTGTTAGAGATGCCCTTGGATAATTACCGAGCGCGCGTTAACAGTTGTCTTAGTAGTCATTTTTCTCAAAAGGGCGCGTTAACTGAGAATATGCGCTACAGCGTTTTGGCTGGAGGCAAGCGATTTAGACCGATACTAACTTACACAACCGCCTCTGTATTTAATGTGGATTTAGCTCAAGCCGATTCATGCGCTTGTGCAGTTGAGTTAATTCACATTTATTCACTCATTCATGATGATTTACCAGCGATGGATGATGATGATATGCGCCATAATCAACCTGCTAACCATAAGCAGTTTGGCGAGGGTCAAGCTATTTTGGCTGGTGATGGCCTACAAGCTCTGGCTTTTCGTATACTGACGAATAACGATAGCATTGATCCAGAAATTCGAATTAATTTAGTGAAGCAGCTCTCAAATGCCGCTTTTGAAATGGCTGAGGGTCAATCCATTGATCTGTCCATTGTTTCAAAAAATGTAGAAATTAATCTACTGTATTCAATGCATCGCAAAAAAACCGGCGCATTGTTGAAGTGTTCTGTGTTGTTAGGCGCTCTTCTTAATTCTGATTTATGTTCTGAAGATGAAGCAATATTAACTTCTTTTTCACGGGATATCGGTCTTGCATACCAAATACAAGACGACGTGTTAGACGTGTCGACGCCTGATTATGTGCTCGGCAAAAGACAAAACTCTGACGCCGAGAGGGGCAAGCCTACATTTCCTTCGATACTTGGTATGGACGAGTCGGTAAGGGTTTATGAATCGTTGTATGAAAAAGCAAGTGAGATTATTTCGCAACTTAGTGTTGACGAATCACCTCTAAGAAAGTTGACCGAAAAGTTGCTGTCGCGAACGTTCTAAGTTTTAGTATTCGACCAACAGTCCGCCCCAGCTAAAGCCGCCACCAATGCCTTCGAGCATGAGTTTGTCGCCTTTTTTAATGCGTCCATCACGTACCGCAACGTCAAGCGCAAGAGGAATTGATGCGGCTGATGTGTTGCCATGTTTGTCTAAAGTTAGCACGACTTTTTCCATAGGCAGTTTGATGCGTTTAGCAACAGCAGTGATGATACGAATATTGGCTTGATGAGGAACCATCCAGGTCAAATCCTCAGTGGTCATATCGCATTCTTGTAGTGTTGTTTCCGCTAAATTCGAAAGCCTGTTAACGGCAATTTTGAACACTTCATTTCCTGACATTTGAATAAAGCCAAGTTCATTGATGCGATTATTGCTCACTTGCAGTGATGAAAGATAGCGACCGTCACTGCAAATTTTAGAATGAAGAATACCTGTCTCATCGTCAGCACTTAGCACAATCGCACCAGCACCATCGCCAAAAAGGATTGCTGTCGAACGATCGTTTTGATCAACAAGTCTTGACATGGTTTCGCTGCCAACAACCAACACTTTCTTAGCGCCACCATTCTCAATGTATTGCTGAGCTGTTGTCATTGCGAAAACAAAACCCGCGCACACAGCTTGCAAGTCAAAAGCAGGGCATGTAGCGCCAATTTGGTTTTGCAACATGGTTGCCGTTGCTGGAAATATTTTATCTGGGGTCGTCGTTGCTAAAATAATAAGATCAAGTTCGTTGGCGTCAATTCCCGCCATTTCAAGGGCATTATTGCTGGCTTCTACTGCAAGGTCACAAGTGCCTTCTTCTTCTACGATTCTACGCTCACTGATGCCTGTTCTAGCAACAATCCACTCATCGTTTGTGTCAAGCGTTTTTTCAAGGTCATGGTTCGTCACCACCTTTGGGGGTAAGTAGCTGCCAGTGCCTATAATTCGTGCAAATTTCTTCATTTATTAGTTGATTTTATGTTGTTCCAGCTCGTGAGTTAACTGGTCGGAAATCTTATCGGTAATTTTAGCATGTGCCTCTAAGTAGGCCAGCTTAATTGCTTGAAGGTAGGCTTTGGTATCGGCCCCACCGTGGCTTTTAATGACCACACCTTTGAGTCCTAGCAAACTTGCGCCATTATATTGACCAGGGTCCACGCGCGACTTGAAATCCTTCATCACTGGGCTGGCAATCAGCGCGATGATTTTTGTTAATGGGTTTTTCTTAAAAGAGCGCTTGAGAAAGTGCGATATCATCTTAGCAACGCCTTCACTAGCCTTCAAGGCAATATTACCTTCAAAGCCATCGCAGACAACGACATCGACGGTACCTTTATAGATATCATCGCCTTCAACGAAACCAACGTAGTTAAGAGAAGAGTTTTTAAGGAGTTGAGCGGTGTCTTGAATTTTCTCACTGCCTTTCATGTCTTCTACACCGACATTGAGAAGACCAATCGTTGGCTGTGTGATATTTTCAGTGTGCTGTACTGCAATTGCACCCATGGTCGCAAATTGTAATAAAGTTTCTGGTTTTGAATCAATATTTGCACCAACGTCAAGCATGTGAGTGTGACCAGTGTAGGTAGGTAGACTGGTCATAATGGCCGGCCGGTCTACACCTTTAATGGTTTTTAAGACAAAGCGTGATATTGCCATTAGAGCGCCCGTATTTCCAGCGCTTACGCAGGCATCAACTGTTTTATCGTGGACAAGATTGATAGCGACCCGCATTGATGAGTCTTTCTTACGGCGCAGAGCGTGCGAAGGAGCTTCGCACATGTCAATGACTTCACTAGCATGGGTGACGCTGATACGCTCGATAAGCGACTTGTATTTGGCGTGCTTTTCCAACTCTTGCTGAACACCTGGTTTGTCGCCGACAAAATTCAGGTGCAGGTCACCATATAAGCTTAGTGCATTAAGTCCAGCTTCGATGGTAACGGGAAATCCAAAGTCACCGCCTGAGGCATCAATTGATACCTTGGTTGTCATAGTTGCTTTATTTTAAGCTTCTACTTCTTCGATGTCTTCAACTACTGATTTGATCACTTGTTTGCCACGATAATAACCATCAGNAGTGATGTGATGGCGCAAGTGAGTTTCACCAGTTTCTTGATCTTCTGATAATGCAGGATTTTTTAGTGCATTATGTGAACGACGCATACCTCTCTTCGAAGGTGTTTTTCTACTTTTTTGTACTGCCATTGCTTACTCCTCGCCCTCATCGGCTATTTGAATATTTTTTANTATTGCAAAAGGGTTTTGTTTCTCTTGCTCAACTACTTGTTCTGTGTCTTTATAAGTTGCACAATCATAATCGTGCAAAGGTACCATTGGTATTGCCAACAAAACCTCGTCTGAAATCAACTCCACTGTTGATAATTCTTCATCTTCAGTCACATACAACTCAAAGCGTGAATCCAGTCCCACACCTTGGTTTTCGTTTTTAATAAACCCCAAATTAAAGTCAATCTTTAAATCTTGAACAATATCTTCAAGGCAGCGCTGACATGAAATCGCAATACTTAATGAAATTATTCCACTTAGACAAGGTGTTCTATTATTTTCAAATGAAAAGGCTAGTGCCACTTTGACTTTGTCTGTTTTATTGCTTGCAATCTTCTCAAGTTCTGGAAAATCCATAATTTGGTATTCCCCTGAAAAGATCAATTCCTTCCTAGCAAAGTTAAACAGTTTTAGCTGTTCTGGTGGCTTCATGCTAGCCCACTTATATTTGTTTTTCTAAAGCGAGAGTATTTTACCAGAAACTTTTCAATTAGTTGAGACCCTTGGGTAAATCATTTTAGATTTGATAGTGGAATTTTTGTTATTTTAAAAGGCATATTTTTTTAAAGCTCTACTTGTTGTCTAGCGAAAAAAATTTACGTAGGAAAATGGAGTGCGAAGCCTGCCCTTGGGTGAAAAATTTCCTATCCCAAAGGGCTGAGGTGAAAAATGCTAAAAAGTGCAGAAAAATTCTCATCAATAGCTAGTGCTATTAATTTTAAATTTTTACACATTTTTTATTCATTTTTATCACTCAGCAAATTCCAAAAATGGTTTGCACAAGGATCTCAGGTTAATAACTTTGACGTTGCCTTGTCGCTTCGAATAGTGCAATTCCGGTCGCCACAGATACGTTGAGGCTTTCAACATTGCCATGCATAGGGATTTTGACCAATTGGTCACAAGTTTTTTTGACTAATTTTCTAAGCCCTTTACCTTCAGTGCCCATCACCAGAACACTTGGCTCTCTGAGATTAAGTTGATACAGCAAGGATTGTGTCTCTCCATCAAGGCCAATAACCCACAGTGATAATTTTTGCAATTCTTTAATGGCTCTCACCAAGTTAGTTACTTGGAAGATTTTTAGTTGGTTTAGCGCACCGGCAGAGGTTTTGTGCACAAGTGCATTAATTGGCGCTGAACCGTCTTTATTGATAACCACACAGTCAACAGCGGCTGCATTTGCGCTTCGCAAACACGCACCGAGATTCCTTGGGTCTTGGATGGAGTCGAGCATTAGTATTAATGGAGCGTCACTCATACCACCTACAAACTTTATGAGCGCATCCTGACCCAGTAAGGTCGGTAGAACAATATCTGCAACAATGCCTTGGTGAAGTTCTCCTTTTGTTAGGCGATCCAACTTGCTTTTATCGATATAAGAGTAGTTGATTTGATGAGCATTAAGCTGTGAGATAACCCCAGATATTCGACGATCATCCCTACCGGTTTGAATAAAGACGTTTAGTACGTACTCAGGGTTTGCATTAAGCTGTGCTTCTATACCGTGAAAGCCGTATATTTGTATCGATTTTGACATACTAATTTTGTTTTTCTCTATAGTTTATCTGAGAAGATCTCGATATAAGCAGAGCTTCTAAGTTCTTGCACCCAGTCAAGATAGTGCTTTGCAGTCTTGTTGTTGATAATTTTTTGCTTACAAGCTTCTAGACTGGAATTAATATAACGCTCGTCTGTTTTGATGGCGATTGCCCATCCAGCCCCCGAATTGTAAACCTTTGATACTTCACCTTCTTTAAGTTTGTCAAAAAAAATAAGATTTGAACTCTCCAGAGTGAGCCAGTCAGAAAGACCACCTTGTGCATAAGAGTAGTCTTGAGAGTGTAATTTTGCAAAATCATAAAATGAAGCGCCTTTTTCTATGTGTTTTGCAATTTTGTTAAGAAGATCTTTAACAGCACTTTTTTGATCATTGGCGCCTTCAACCTCGGAAATAAATATTTGCGCTATTCTTATTTGTTTGGTGCTGTTTTTGGATGCGTTATTTTGGCATTTAGTGCTTATTTCTTCATCGGATAAAATAATCGCCATTCCCTGAATTACATTTTGCTGCAATATTCTTACTGAAAGTTGGCTGATGATTTGTTGAAGGAATGTGGGAAATTGTGAAAGGGCTTTAAGTTCCTCAATCGTCATGTTGTTGGTTTTTGCTATTTGTGCTATAGCTTCGTCAATCGATTGCTGTGTAGGCTTAATACCTAGGCTGGTTATTTGTTCATGAATCAAAATATTGTCAATTTGCTGATCGATGACTGCCATTTTTTCATCTAACGAGCTGCCAGTGGTGAGTTGTTGCTCAACCGAAGTCGTGGTGATAATGTTGTCATTGACAATGGCAATTATGTTGTTGGTGGCAAATACAGGTCCAAATTGTAAGCACAATAATAGTGCTAGGAGTTTTCTCATCGAGTGATGCCAGCTCGGTAGTATGGTATGTTCTCTTCAATTTTTTTACGCAGACTTAATGAACTTGAGCCTAATCCTTTAAATACAAGCTCGGCGCCTGTGCTGTAGTCATAGTCGCTGCTGCTGTCTCTGTATTTTTTAAAATGCGCTATGCGAAACGCCCAGCAACAAGACTCATAAACAATACCAGTGGTTTCCGTGTTGGTTATACCGGTTGAAGTGGTTTTATCGATACCGCCGAATAAATGTATAGCATCTGTTACAGGGTATGCTCCATATAGCTTAAGTGTTTGTTTTGTGCCGTCGTTTTCAGTGGAAATTGAGACAAACTCCTTGGGGTTAAGTTTATAACTAAGAGTATTATTTCGTTTAACAATTGTTGCCTTATCTGGGTCAAATTGTATAGCGGTGTTATAAATGAAATTGCCTAGCGCTAGGTCAATTGATGCAGCAATATCGGAGTGAGTTTTTCGCGTTTCATAATCAGTATTTGCATTATCACTGACCACTTCATCATCTGCATAAAAGCTCTGAGCAAGTTTGATGTTTAATAAGCTTTTGTTGGAATCTTTATCACTTAAATCAGATTCAAGACTCAGAGTGATGTCATTGGCATTTGTTACTCTGTCGAAGCCCGTGTATCTTTCACCAGAGGTTAAGTCAGCAAAGGTGATGATGTCATCATGTTTGTCAGTTGTGTCGAAAATTGGAATATTTCCTTGTACCTGTTTTGCCCGATAGTTGTAAGAAACTCTAGGTGTAAACTGATGAATTACATCAGAATTAAGCAATTGTGTTTGTCCGATGAAAGGAAAGGCGAGACCAGCACCAAATCCGGCTGTAGTGCGCGTGATGTTGTTACTATTATCAAGTAAATAGTGAGTCACTCCCACATCCGCACGGGTTGTCACTTCGGGAAATTTAAAGTTAAGCGTTTTCGAAACACTCAGTCCGCCATGAGTTCTCAAACCCGATTGAACACTAGAGGTATCGTGAGTAAATTTGGTAGTCACCAGATTTGTTTGAAGGGGGTAATCGGAATCTGGGTTTATAGTCTTTGAAATAGAGACTTCAAAATCTTTTGTATAGTCGGGTGTTCCGGCATTAATAATTTGCTCGTCCTCACTAAGTAAGTGAGCAGTCAAATACCGTTTAGGATCGTCAAAAGACACCTTGATGTGAGAATTAAGTCTTGTATCCGAAGTATCACCGTGCGTAATGTCTTTAAAATAATTTTTATCAGAAACACGATTGGTCTGCACACTCAAGTGGATTTTTTCATTAATATCAAGCTCCAAAGATGTGTTGAAAAGCCAACGCTTTGTTTGTGAGACATGGTCCTGAGAAAGGTACTGCCCATCAATGATTAGAGTGTTGTCTTTAATGTCTTGGTTTTGCGTCAGGAGTTGGCGATAAGTGCCTTCGTAGATTGACCCACGGTTAGACATTCTAGTATATGCAATGAGTAAATCACGGTCAGGCGCTAGGTTGAAGTAATAAGGAATTCTAAATCGATTGTGCTTCTTTTCGTCGCCGGCCTCAGTGTATCTCTCAAATTCTGGCGTAAGAAAGCCCGTACCACGACCCTCGAGAACCCATTGATACAATGGATAATAAAAAACGGGGTAGCCAAAAAATTTGATAACGGCATCATCAGCGAGCCCTCTATTGGTTTCAAAGTCAAGTTCGATTGAGTCTGCTTGAATTAACCAGTCGTTTTGATTGAGTGGGCAAAGGCTATACGTTGCATTCTCAAAAAGTATAGTGTTGGTTGTTTTGGAAACCGTCTCAGCTGAGCCATTTGCATTGGTGTCAATTTGTTGGTATCTAGCATTGCTGAGCTTAANCAGTAAGTCATCATTTTGCTTNTTTGNAAATATTTGATTGCCAGTAATTAAAAATCGTTCATCTTGAAATTTTNCATTGCCTTTGGCCAAAGTGGATTGATCGGATTTAGAAATACTAATTTCATCTGCTGCAAGAAAATGAGAGTTTGATTTAACTGTTGCATTGCCAGTTAATAGATAGTTATTATTTTGGTTTATTTCGCTTTGATCTGCTTCAACTTCTAATCCTTGAGTGTTGCTTGTGAATTTCTCTAAAGGAAAAAGTGTTTGATATTCAGGACAATTTAATCCTGAAATGTCTGCGTTGATTAATGTATTGCTTAAGATTAATGTAGTGAAAATCAGGTGCCTTTTCATGCCAAACTTTGATGATGCAAATGGCCATATTTTAGCACTTAATATTATTACCTATTTAGCTTATAATCAACACTTGTCAAGCTATTTAATTAGGTAAAATAACTTCAGTTTTACAACTTGGAAATTCAATGGCCTGGAACGACAATAATAATCAAAACCCCTGGAGCAATAATAACCAATCACCGCCCGAATTGGACGAGGTTATCAAAGACTTTAAAAACAAGTTTAACGCAGCATTTGGCGGTGGCTCTTCGAGCAACTCTTCTGGCACAACCAATGCAGGAAAGTCTGTCAGAGGCAGCGCCAAATATTTGATTGTTCTAGCAATCTTAATATGGCTCTTGTCAGGCATCTATATTATTGATCCGGCTGAACGTGGCGTTGTGCTTCGTTTTGGTGCGTTTCAAGAAATCACTTCTCAGGGCCCTCATTGGCATCTTCCTTATCCAATCGAACAACTCTATAAAGTTAATGTAGAGAGAGTTCGTGCTACTGAGATTGGTTTTAGAAACAGCCAGAATTCTAACTATGGCGGCAGAATAAGCTCCGAGTCCTTGATGTTAACCAAGGATGAAAACATGGTTGATGTTAGCTTGGCCGTGCAATACAAAATTGTCGATGCGAAAGNCTATTTATTTAATGTTCTTATGCCAGAATTGACGTTAAGTCACGTTGTTCAAAGTGTGATTAGGCAAGTTGTTGGTGACAACACNATGGACTTTGTATTAACCACGGGTCGTGAACAAGTTGCTCAGGAGGTAAAGAGTCATTCGCAAGCTTTGCTTAACGAATACCAAACGGGCTTGATTATTACCGCGGTAACCATGCAAGATGCTCAGCCACCAATTCAAGTGAAAGACGCTTTTGATGACGTTGTTAAGGCTCGCGAAGATCAACAAAGATACATTAATGAAGCTAACGCTTATGCAAACGACATCTTGCCGAAATCTCGTGGTGCGAGTCAAAGAATAATGGCTGAAGCACAAGCTTATCGTTCGCAAGTAATTTCCAAGTCCGAAGGTGAGTCCGATCGCTTCANTCAAATTTTATCGGAGTACTTAAAAGCGCCAGAAGTTACTAGAGAAAGACTCTATAGGGAGACATTAGAAGAAGTGCTTAGTACGACAAATAAAGTTGTCATTGACGGCAGTGCAAACTCACTGATGTATTTACCTATTGATCAGTTGATCAATTCATCTAGATCGGCGACCTCATCAGCTCCTGGACAATCAAACTACCAACCTACGGGATCTCAGTCGAGTGGTGGCACCAGTATATTACGCTCTAGGGAGATAAGATAATGAAAAAAATTAGCATTATATCGATTGTTCTTATTCCAATTATTGCAATCCTTGCCAGCTCTGCGCTATACACCGTAAATGAAACTCAAGTGGCGATTAAGCTTCGATTGGGTGAGATTGTTACCATTGAAGAAGAACCTGGTTTGAAATATAAAACACCGTTCGTCAATAATGTGATTTTCTTTGATAAACGNATTCAAACGCTAGATTCTTCACCAGAGTCATTCCTAACGGTTGAGAAGAAAACTGTTATTGTGGATTCTTTTGTTAAATGGCGTATTGCTGATGTGAAAAAGTTCTACATCTCGACAGGCGGCGCCATGGCGTCTGCTAATCTTAGATTGGCGCAAAACAACCAAGATGCTCTAAGAAGTCAATTCTCTAAGCGCACGATCAAAGAGGTTGTTTCTGATCAACGTGAAGCAATTATGGCTTCTGTGAAAGGTAAATTGAAGGCGATNGCAGAAACTGAGTACGGTATTGAAATTGTTGATGTCCGTATTAAACGAATCGAACTTGCGCAAGAAGTTAGAAATTCTGTTTATTTAAGAATGGAAACCGAGCGCAAAGGATTGGCCAATAAACTACGCTCAGAGGGCGCGGAAGAGGCAGAAAAGATTCAAGCTTTTGCAGAAAAAGAACGTACCATTATCTTGGCGAATGCTTACAGAGACTCTGAGAAAGTTCGAGGTGAAGGCGATGCGCAATCAGCCAGCAATTATGCGCAGGCCTATAGTCAAGACGCCGAGTTTTATTCTTTTTATCGTTCTTTGGAGTCTTATAGAAAGTCGTTTGGACAGCGGGGCGATATTTTGGTGTTGAGTCCTGACAGTAAATTTTTCAGTCACTTTAACCCAGGCTTTGACTAAAAGTTAAAAATGAATAAATGGCAGCTGCCTGAAGGGATAGATGAGCTAGCCGGCTCACAGGCAGTATCATTTGAGGTGATTCGACGTCGCCTGCTTGATTTATATCAAAGCTGGGGTTATGAACTTGTAATACCCCCAATGGTCGAATACGTTGAGTCTTTAATCTTAACCTCAGATTCCGTTGATCAAAAAACTTTTAAGTTTTTAGACCCTTGCAGTGGCAGGATGTTGGGTGTTCACGCTGACATTACACCACAAATCGCAAGAATTGATTCTAAGCGCTCAGAAGTTGGCAGTGTTGATCGTTATTGTTATATCAACGCGATCTTGCAAACCAGAGCTGATGATTTTTATGCCTCGCGCTCTCCGATTCAAGCTGGCGCTGAGCTGTATGGTTTTAAAGGCATTGAGGCTGATATTGAAGTGATAGAGATGATGATTTCTTCTCTGTCTATCCTAGATATTGAGAACTTAACACTCAGTTTAGGTAACACTTCAATTTTTAGTGCTTTAACACAAGCGGCTGAGCTTGATGTTGAAATAACAGCGACTTTAAGGGATATTTTTAAACGAAAATCCATTCCTGATTTGGCTGTATTTCTAGAGCAAAATACCATTGTGGAAGGCGAGCGATTTAAGGCACTAATGTCGCTTGAAGGCGGTGCTGATGTTCTCGATAGTGCAAAACAGCTTTTTGCTGATTTGCCTCAAGCTCTTGAAGCAATTGATTCTCTGACTAAGTTGAACGAAGCATTCGCAGATCGAGATGTTGATCTTATGTTTGACCTTGGTGAGGTTAAGGCATATGAATACCACAACGGCGTGGTCTTTGCCGCTTACCATACTGACTTCTCAAAGGCCCTGGCGCAGGGCGGTCGTTATAACGGCTTGAGTCAGTCATTTGGTGTTGCAAGGGATGCCACCGGTTTCTCTCTGGATTTAAAATTTTTGATACAACAACAATCAGACTCCAAATTTAGCCCAAAAACTTTGCTTGCACCAAATACGAATGATGCCTCTCTCAAGGCNTTTGTTAAAGAGTTGAGGTCAAACGGTGTTGTTGTCAAACAAGATATAGAAAACTCTAACAATGCGAACATCGTTAAGAGTGGCAACGGATGGATTATTAAGGATTAGTATGGCAAAGAATGTGGTCATTATCGGCACCCAGTGGGGGGACGAGGGCAAAGGCAAGGTGGTGGATTTAATCACCGATAAAGTAAGTGCGGTTGTTCGCTTTCAGGGTGGTCACAACGCTGGCCATACGTTGGTGATAAATGGTAAAAAAACCGTTCTTCATCTTATTCCTTCTGGCATTTTGAGAAAGAGTGTTGACTGTTTGATTGGCCATGGCGTTGTATTGTCGATGTCAGCCCTTCTTAAAGAAATGGCTGAATTGGACGGTGTAAATTTGGATGTTGCATCTCGCCTTAAGATCAGTCCAGGTTGTCCATTGATCTTGCCCTATCACATTGCTCTGGATAATGCTAGAGAGGCCAAACGTGGCGACTCTGCTATTGGTACAACGGGTAATGGTATTGGTCCAGCCTATGAAGACAAAGTCGCTAGACGTGGCCTTAGGGTGGGTGATTTGCTAGATGAGACACTGTTCGCCGAAAAACTTAAANAAGTGATGGAATATCATAATTTCACTTTGGAGAATTATTACGGTCAAAGTCCAGTCGACTACCAAACAACACTAGACGAAGCTTTGGCGCAAGCCGAACTTGTTAAACCAATGATTGCTGATGTGGCTGAAGAAATATACTCACGCATGGCAAGTAATGAAAACATTCTTTTTGAAGGCGCCCAAGGTGCATTATTAGACATTGACCAAGGCACATACCCATTTGTAACCTCGTCAAACACCACCTCAGGTGGCGCAGTCACCGGCTCTGGCATCGGCGTTTGTGATATTGATTACGTACTGGGTATTGTTAAAGCCTACACCACTAGAGTGGGCGGTGGTCCATTCCCAACCGAGTTAAATTACGATGTGGCAAGTGATGAAGGTGATCCGGTGGGTAGGGAGCTTTGTGCCAGAGGGCAAGAGTTCGGTGCGACAACAGGTCGTCAAAGACGTTGTGGTTGGTTAGACATGGTAATCCTTAACCGTTCGTTTAAACTCAATTCGGTGACCGGGCTTTGTCTGACAAAACTGGATGTGCTTGATGAGCTGGATTCATTGAAAATTTGTGTTGCTTATGATATTAATGGCGAGAGAACAACAGTGCCACCACACTCTGCTGAAGGTTATGCGCTTGCTAAGCCAATTTACATTGAAATGCCCGGCTGGAAGCAATCAACGGTTGGCACTCATGATTTCAATGCATTGCCAATTGAGGCACAAAACTACATTCGTAAAATTGAAGAATTGGCCCAGGTGCCTGTAGACATACTTTCAACTGGCCCTGATCGCGACGAAACGCTTATCCTGAATAATCCTTTTGATTAGTTATAAGCACTTTACTNTNGAGCAATATGTCTGACCCTCATTACCATCGTGAAGCGGAAAAGTACGAAAGTCCTATTCCGTCTCGTGAGCATATTCTAAGTTTCATTCAAGTTAAGCCGTACAGCAAACATCAGTTGTTCGATTTACTTGAGTTAAACGACTCCCAGAAAAAGCCTTTTGGCAGACGCCTAAAGGCGATGGTTAGAGATAAGCAGCTCAGTTGCAATAAAAAAGGCGTGTATCGGCCTTTCTCTAATCGAGGCCTTCTCAAGGGCACCATCATTGCTAATCCAAAAGGCTTTGGCTTTGTTGCCCTTGATAAGGGTGGAAAAGACTTAAGGCTGTCACATAAGCAAATGCAACTGGTTTTTCATGGCGATAAAGTTAAAGTTCGCCTGCTGAACAAGCGTCTAGATGCTGAGGTGGTTGAGGTGGTTGAGTCGGTTAAGACTCTAGTGGGTAGGCTTCATACTGATAAAAACGCACCTTACGTGGTGGTTGATGATAAGCGCATCAAACACAATATTAAAATTACCGAGATGATTGAGGGCTGTGAAGACAACCAAGTGGTCATTGTTGAGATTCTCACCTCACCGACACTGGAATCTGAAGCTACTGGCAAAGTGATTGAGATTATTGGTGGCTTTTTAGACGAGGGTGTGGAAGTGGATTCGGCACTTTATCGTCACCAAATACCAAAAGACTTCAGTGAAGCGGCTGCGAATGAAGCCGGCAAACTGCCAAGCAAGGTTTTGGCTAAGGACAAGAAAGGTCGCACTGATGTAACTCACATTCCGCTGATTACCATTGACGGCGAAGATTCCAGAGATTTTGACGACGCCGTTTTTGCCGAGCCAAGTGATCGAGGTTGGAAGCTCTACGTGGCGATTGCCGACGTTTCTCATTATATCTCTGAAGGCTCTGCGCTAGATTTAGATGCTATCGAGCGTGGTAATTCTGTGTACTTTCCACACCGTGTTGTGCCAATGTTGCCAGAGGTGATTTCCAATGGTCTATGCTCGCTTAATCCTGACCTTGAGCGACTTTGCATGATTTGTGAGATGAATATGGATTCATTGGGTGAGTTGCTCGATTATCAATTCTACCCTGCGGTGATGCTTTCACATGCACGTCTTACTTATACGCAGGTGAATGAAGTTTTGACAAGCAAGAAGAGCAACCTTAGAAAGACTTACGCTAATGTGATAGACAACATTGAATCGTTACACGGTCTTTATAAAACACTCAGAATTTCTCGCCAAAAACGTGGGGTAATGGATTTTGATCGCATTGAAAGTCAAATACTGTTTAATGACAACGGCAAGATTGAAAACATTATTGCTCGCAAAAGAAACGATGCGCATAAACTTATTGAAGAATGCATGTTAATGGCCAACCAAGCCAGCGCCAAATTTTTGCAAAAACACGATGAAGATTTCCTTTATCGTATTCACCCGAAACCAACCGCTGAAAAAATCGAAGTTACTCGCCAATTTTTATCGGCTGTAGGATTAAGCCTAGAAGGCGGAATGGAGCCAGAATCTCGTGATTTTGCCAAAGTACTCAAGACGGCAAAGGGCAGGGAGGATGAGAATATCATTAAAACCGTCGTATTGAGAACGATGAAGCAAGCGGTTTATACGCCTGCTAATGAAGGCCATTTCGGTTTGGCTTTTGAGGACTATACCCACTTTACATCGCCGATTCGACGTTATCCAGACTTACTGGTGCACAGGGCAATTAAGCGTGTCTTAAACAAACAAAGTAGATCGCCGTCGAAGCGAATGAGTGAACTGGGTAAGCACCTGTCAATGACAGAGAGGCGAGCAGATGACGCCTCTAGGGATGTGGAGCAATGGCTTAAATGTGAGTATATGCACGATAAAGTAGGTGAAGACTTTAGTGGCGTTATTTCAGGTGTTGCAGGTTTTGGATTCTTTGTGGAGCTCACCGATGTTTTTGTCGAGGGCATGATTGCCCTTCGTGATTTAAAAGATGATTATTATGTCTATGATGACATCCATCACCAACTGAAAGGTCAGCGAACTGGTAAGGTCTTTCGTTTGGGTGACGTTGTCGAAGTAAAGCTCGCATCCGTTAGTCTTGATGATCGAAGAATCAGCTTTTCTCTAGCCAATTAAACGCCTTAAGGGGTTAAACAGGTCACTTGGCAAAAGACTTCTTTGCTGNCTTTCAGCTGCTATATCACCCGCCTCCGCATGTAGACAGACCGCTAAAGGCAGACATTTGTTTTGATTCACGCCTTGTGCAAGTAATCCGCCAATAATACCACTGAGTACATCCCCCATGCCACCTGTTGCCATGCCTGGATTGCCGGCCACGCAAACACCAACGGCTGAATCTGCGTCTACACAAACCAAAGATCCTGCACCCTTGAGTAGCACTTGAGCTCGATAGCGCTTAGCAATTTTTTTAACGGCTACAAAACGATTATTTTGAATTTCAGTAGTATTTTCATCCAGTAATCTCGCCGCCTCTTTCGGGTGTGGGGTAAGGATATGAAGTTTATTTTTGGTCTCTAGCTTAATCTTGTCCTGGCTAATAAGGTTAAGTGCATCGGCATCTAAAACACTTGGAAGTTTGCTTGTTAATGCCCTTGTGAGTAATTCCTTGGACCATTGTGACTGTCCTAATCCTGGGCCGATAATAAGCACAGTAGCCTTGTCAAGCAAGTCTTGTAGTGATTCTGCTGATTCAATATTGTGCGCCATGATTTCGGGGCGTCTCGATACAATAGCGCCAACGTGCTCTTTGCGTGTTGCGACGCTGACCAGTCCCGCACCGGTGCGTAATGCGGCCTCAGCCGCCAATAATGCTGCGCCGCCGTACCCATAGTCCCCGCCTATAACTAAAACATGACCATAATTATTTTTGTGAGCACTGGGTGTACGTGGTTTAAGGTGCTTTAAAAGCTCATTTAGTTGAAGCCTTTCTGAGGGTGGCTGGATATCGTCAAAAAGTGCAGGCTTTACTTGTAAGGCCTCAAAAACAATATTGCCGCAATAGTCCGGTCCAAAATGGGTAAACATACCTTGTTTAAGCCCAATAAAACTGATTGTTGTTGTTGCCTTAATACAAATATTCTCAACATCGCCAGTATTGGCATTAAGACCCGATGGCAAGTCAACAGCAACAACTACTAGATTGCTTTTGTTAATAAGTTCAATGGCGTTGTAATAAGCTTCTTTGATTACTCCTTTTAAGCCCGTCCCTAGGAGGGCGTCAACCACCACACTATTTTTTAGCACAACTTCATCCGAGAAGTCGGTCATTGGTACTTTGGCTTGATACGCAATGTTATAGGCGAGTTTTGCATCGCCCTTTAATTGCTGGGGTGGCTTGATATGAATCAGTTGAACCGAAACATTATTCTTTTGCGCCAGTGTTGCAACAACATAACCGTCTCCAGCATTATTGCCAGCGCCACAGAAAATAGTAATAGGGGTGTTAGAGTAGTGTTTAACAATATGCATAAAAACCGCATTGCCAGCACGTTGCATCAGTTGCAAGCCAGAGACGTCACCTTGCTTAATGGCGAGTCGATCAAGTGCACGAACTTGATCGCTGGTGTAAAGATAATTTTGCTGTTTGTAAGCCATGTCAGTGGCTATATTAGCATAAAGTGAGATTGTTGCAAAAAGTACATGGCACTATTTTGCAATAACGCCAATAACTTTATAAGTTGGGGTATTAAAATCAATGACTTATAAAACTTAAAATTTTTACCCTTCGCCAAGCCCCATCCTAAAACAAATTTTGCAACGGTCTTAAAGTATTTAGTCGGTCACTGCACCTTCAGAGGCAGATTTCGCTAATTTGGCAAATTTTGCCAACACACCTTTGGTGTAATTTGGCTCGGGTTGCGTCCAATGGCTTAAGCGTTTATCAATAACGCTCTGATCGACCAATAACTCGAGCGAGTTGTTTTTTGCATCAATTAGAATTTCATCGCCATTTTCAATAATCGCTAAAACGCCACCTTCAAAAGCTTCAGGGGTAATATGACCAACGACAAAGCCGTGCGTGCCACCGGAGAAGCGACCATCGGTAATCAGCGCCACTTCGCCGCCCAAGCCTTTGCCCATCACGGCAGAGGTTGGTGCCAACATTTCACGCATACCTGGGCCGCCTTTAGGGCCTTCGTAACGAATAACAATCACATCACCAGAAACTATTTCATCGTTTAGAATGGCTGCCAGTGCATCTTCTTCACGACCAAATGTTTTGGCTTTGCCTTGAAAGCTTAAGCCTTCTTTACCGGTGATTTTAGCAACAGAGCCATCTGGTGCTAAGTTACCACGCAAAATTCTTAGATGTGAGTCTTCTTTAATTGGATTATCGAGTGCGTGAATAATGTCTTGATCCTCAGCATACGGTGCAATGTCTGCTAAATTTTCAGCGACCGTCTTACCTGTCACTGTCATGCAATCGCCGTGTAACATGCCTGCGTCTAATAGCATTTTCATTAAAGGCAGAGTGCCACCAATAGCGACCAGCTCACTCATCATGTACTTACCTGAGGGCTTTAAGTCTGCAAGTACGGGCACATTGGCGCCAATACGGGTGAAGTCATCAATACTCAAATCAACCCCTGCGGCGTCTGCCATGGCGATTAAATGCAAGACAGCATTGGTAGAGCCACCCAAAGTGATGACAACAGTAATAGCATTCTCAAACGCTTTCATTGTCATGATATCACGAGGCTTAATGTCATTTTCCAACAGGTTAAGTACAGCTTTACCAGCTTGAATGCAATCATTGTCTTTGTCGGCTGAAATTGCATTTTGTGCCGAGGAGTTAGGCAAACTCATACCTAGAGCCTCAATAGCTGAAGCCATAGTATTAGCGGTGTACATACCACCGCATGAGCCTGGTCCTGGGATGGCTGTTTTTTCAATATTTTCAAGCTCGATGTCGGAAATTGCATTACTGGCACGCTTACCAACCGCTTCAAACACACTAACCACATCGGTGTGGTCCTTGCCCGGTTGAATGGTGCCGCCGTAAACAAAGATACTCGGGCGATTAAGACGAGCAAGGCCCATCACGCAGCCCGGCATATTTTTATCACAGCCACCGATAGCAACAATACCGTCAAAACCTTGACAGCCAACAACCGTTTCAATGGAATCTGCTATCACTTCCCTAGAGACCAGTGAATATTTCATGCCTTCGGAACCCATGGAAATACCATCTGAGATGGTAATGGTGTTAAAAATAACTCCCTTGCCACCGGCAGAATTAACACCTTTTTCGGCTTCATCAGCAAGTTTATTAATGTGCATATTACACGGAGTAACCATCGACCAAGTGGAAGCAATACCCACTTGTGGCTTAGAAAAATCTTCTTTTGTGAATCCTACTGGATAAAGCATAGCTCTAGAGGCCGCTCTTTCATAACCATCAACAACTTGCGAGGAAAACTTTCTTGTATCTGACATCATTTTTAAATTAGAAAAAAATACAAATTTTAGACTAAAATAGCGCAATTCTATTGCCAATTTATCTTTTTACACTTGGATACAGTCATACAATTATTAGCCCTGATGCAGCCTTCAGTTGATGAAGGACGCCTACTCGAGCGAAGCGCGGAACAGTTACAAGAAAGCCTTGATGATTTTGTTACGGTTGCGCGAGAAGGTGCGATTGTTGGCTGTGCTGGCCTTAAGCATTATCCTGATCAAAGTACGGGCGAAATCTACGCCTTAGTGGTCAATTCAGATTATTACAATACTGGCGTGTCAGCTGAGTTAATGACACTGTTATTTGAAAAAGCGAGCAACTTAGGTCTTGCAAGTGTTTTTGCGCTCTCTAAATACAGCGGCCACTTCTTTGTTCGTAATCAGTTCGAGATTATTGAAGTTAAAGGTTTGCCAATTGATCGTCAAGTTACTTATGATCACCAACGTGGCCCCAATATTTATAAAAAGTATTGCTAGCTAGTAAGCAGAACGAACAGGCATAATAAACTGCATGCAATTAAAAGACAGAATTCGAGGCTATTTACCGGTTGTTATTGATGTTGAAACCGCTGGTTTTAACGAATCAAAAGACGCACTTCTTGAAATTTGTGCCATAATTTTAGACATCGATGAGTCGGGATCATTTGTCCAAACTGAGCCGATGCACTTTCATATTGAGCCCTTCAGTGGTGCTAATCTTGAACCTTCTGCTCTAAAGTTTAATGGCATTGATGTTAACAATCCATTTCGCATGGCAGTGACTGAAAAACATGCACTGAACCAGATCTTCACAAAAATTAAGACTGAACTGAGCAATAAGGAATGCACACGGGCTATTCTTATCGGCCACAATGCTTTTTTTGACTTGGGTTTTTTAAAGGCTGCCACTGAGCGGGTGAAAATCAAAAGTCCATTCCATCAATTCTCAACGCTGGACACAGTGACTCTCTCAGCGCTATACTATGGTGAAACAGTACTTGCAAAAGCAATAGCTAGGGCAGGTATTGAGTGGGANGACTCGCAGGCACATTCTGCTCTGTATGACACACAAAAGACTGCTGAACTTTTTTGTCAAATATTTAATGCACAGGATAATCTGTAAATTATTAGTAGGATTGTTAATGAACACTTCTGTTCATGCTTTAACAGAATCTGAATACATTCAAACAGCGGTTGATTATCAGAAAAATCGCATTCATTACGATGGCTTGTTGGATCGTTTATTGGCGAATTTTGAGTGATTGACTCTCTGTCCAATTTCTAATTTCTTCGGTGAGTTCGGTGGCAACTCTACCTTCAGCAGTGATTGCCTTTCCAATAACCACAGTGATGGTTCCAGGGTATTTTACAAACCCTCCCTTTGGCCAAAGTTTGCCAGAATTGTGATAAACGGGAAGTAAGTCGTGGCCGGATTTTTTTGCAATGGCAACAGCGCCATTTTGATAGTGTCCCAATTGATTTTCAGGTTGGCGTGTTCCTTCAGGAAAGATAATCACAAAAATACCATTTTTAAGTCGATCACACCCTTGTGAAATGACTTTTTTAAGCGCCCTAAGTTTATAACCTCTGTCAATAACGATAGGTTTGAGCAAAGCTAGATTCCAACCAAAAACAGGGAGCCATAAAAGCTCTTTTTTAAGCACCCAGGTTTGTGCCGGAAAAAGGGTTTGAAAGGCGAGCACTTCAAAAGTTGATTGATGGTTAGAAACAATGATACAGGGCGATTTAGGGATATTTTCTCTACCAACTACTTTGATTTTTATACTGAGTGTAATGTTGAGCCACCAGACACAAAAGATTGCCCATTTAGAAATAATTTTATAACGAATAGGGTAAGGCGAAAATATCAGAAATAAACCGCAAAGAGCAATTAAAATAAGGCTAATAGTTGAGCCAATAAAGTACAACAAAGATCTTAAAAACAGCATAGGAATGAATCAGGGTTAACGTTATAATTATTTAAGCAAAAATTTTACTAAGTTTGTTGGCAATGGTCGAAACTATTTCTAATCATTTATTAGTGCTATTGATTGAGTCAATAATATCCTGAATCAGAAGGAGTAATTATAAATACCATCATTGGATTAGTTTCTCTACTCGTTGGATTAATTGCTGCCTACCTTTTTTTTAATAAAAAACTTACTAGGCTCAGTGAGAAAAACATCCAGTTGCAGGCTACTCTGAGTGAAAAAGAAAAACATTTTGCTGAAAAAATGCAATTTGTTGATCAAATGAAGTCACAGATGAATAGTGATTTTAAAACCCTTGCAACAGACATTCTCAAAACTGACCGAGACAAACTTAAAACTGAGAACAGTGAGATTCTAACTCCGCTTCAGGGGCAATTGGCCAGTTTTAGAGAGCGTATTGAGGCCATTACCACTGAACAAGTTAAAGAGCGAGCTACACTTTCTGAGCAGATTAAACATCTGCAAAGGGCGAGCATTGAAACGCAAACGTCGACGCAAAATTTGACCAATGCGCTGACTCACGATAACAAACGCCAAGGTGATTGGGGTGAGATGGTTCTGAGCTCGATTCTGTCGAGTTGTGGTCTCAGGGAAGGTTACGAGTTTGAAACGCAGGGTCAATATAAAAACGAGCACGGCGAATCATTCCGCCCAGATGTTATTGTTCACCTGCCACAAGATAAAGACATTGTTATTGATTCCAAAGTATCACTAAAAGATTATGTGGAATATATTGCCGATCAATCGAATGAGACGGCCCTTAAAAAGCATATTAAATCGATTGAAACACAGATAAAAAATATCAGCATCAAAGAATACGAGAATTTAGAAGGCGTTAAAACGCTTGATTTTATTTTTGTATTTATACCTATTGAATCAGCATTGTGGGTTGCCTTAGAGCACAAACACTCTCTGTTTGATGATGCCTTAAAGAAAAATATTATGTTGGTATCGCCCTCGACTTTGACGATGAGTTTAAAGACAATTAACTACATTTGGCAAACCGAAAGACAGCATAAAAATGCCGAAGAAATTGCTCGCCAAGCAGGCGCAATGTACGATAAATTAGCGCGATTTGTCGATGAAATGGATAAGGTAGAAAAGCACTTAGATAAAGCCAAAGAGGCGCATTCTGATGCACGCAAGAAACTCTCAACTGGCCCAGGTAACTTAATTGGTCGCGCTGAAAAACTCAAAACATTTGGTGTGCAAACAAAAAAGGAAATTAGTGAATGATTGTTTCAACGAGTTACGAGGTTGTTGCGGACGAACTTAAGGGTAGAGTTATTTTGGTTACTGGCGCTAACCGTGGTTTTGGTTTGGCCATTACTAAAGACTTAGCAAGGGCCGGCGCCACAGTTATTATGCTCGGTAGAGATTTGGGCTCGCTTGAGTATGCTTATGATGCTGTGGTTGACGCTGGTTTTGAAGAGCCTATTCTTTATCCGCTTGACTTAGAGGGTGCTACACCAGAGCAATATCAAGAGTTGCAGGATAACGTTGAAAAGCAATTTGGTCGCCTTGACGGTCTAATCCATAACGCTGCTATTTTAGGCACTATGATGCCAGTTGAACAATATGACATCAAACTCTGGTATTCAACAATCCAAATCAACCTAAGTGCACCTTTTATGTTGACGCAATTTTTGATTCCACTGCTGAATAAAGCGGATGACGCCCGAGTGCTATTTATTTCAGCAGAGCAGGGCAGGGAAGCGAAAGCTTATTGGGGTGCGTATGGTGTGAGTAAGCATGCAATTGAAGGTTTTTCAAAAACGCTTTCTGAGGAACTTGAAAAAACCAACATCAAGGTCAACACGCTTGACCCTGGAAAAATGCAAACAGAGCTTCGACGTGCAGCTTACCCTGCAGAAGACTCTAGTATCAACCCCTTGCCGAGTGATAAAAGTCCAGCGATTGTTGGCTTAATGGGCTTAAGTGGCAAAACCTTTCAAGGTCAACAACTACAACTTGGAGGCTAATTTTAACGCTGCAGATCGGGCGTTAAGTGTGGGTGGATGGTTTTAAGGATTGCCTTATAAGCCTCGCCATTGCCAGCAACAACATTGCCTGTTTCTAGATATTGATCACGACCTGAAAAATCACCAATAAAGCCGCCGGCTTCTTTAACCAAAAGAGCGCCCGCTGCGATATCCCAATTATTAAGGCCAATTTCCCAGAAACCGTCCATACGACCAGCAGCAACATAAGCTAAGTCGAGAGCGGCAGATCCTGCACGTCTAATGCCGGCAACTTGTGTATGGATCGCCTTGAAAGTATCAAGATAGCAATCTAAATGCTGAGGGCACTTAAATGGAAATCCAGTGCCAATTAAAGCATTTTCAAGGCCATAAGTTTTAGTGACGCGTAAGCGTTCATCGTTTAAATAGGTGCCTTCACCCTTTGATGCGTAAAACAACTCTTCTTTGAAGGGGTCATACACGACAGCATGAGATGCAATTTTGTTTTCATACAAAGCAATAGAAATAGCGTACTGAGGGTAGCCATGAAGGTAATTAGTTGTGCCATCGAGGGGATCAATAATCCATTGATTTTCACCATCGCCAAGAATTTCACCACTCTCTTCAGCCAAAATAGAATGTTGTGGAAAGGCTTTTTTAATCTCGTTTATAATTGCACTTTCAGCTGCTTTATCAACTTCAGATACAAAGTCATTTGCCGCCTTGTTTTCAATGGTTAGCAGATCAATCTGGTTGTGATACCTGAGGATAATATCACCAGCTGCACGAGCAGCTCGAACTGCAATATTAACGGTAGGATGCATAGTTAGTGAGCCAACAAACGAAAGAAACGAATTATACCTTGACGCCCTTTGATAAGGTAAGGATTGTCATGGTCAACACCACTGAGCCAGGCAATATCGGTGCAGGTGCAAGAGCAATGAAAAACATGGCTTTATCGC
>JGI26061J44794_1000032_pt1 | contig 59447 bp, 57 predicted proteins | sample MarorgKNORR_S2LV_5_FD_44794 | JGI IMG/M metagenome (IMG submission 44794) | reverse complement strand
AATTCCACAGAGCATGAATGCACGCGGACAAAATTACCAGTGATATTGCAACAAGTGTCATGCGCTAGCATGATAGGGCAAAACAACGTTTATTGCAAAATGTTTTTTGCCAATTGAACCCAGTATGATGCGCCAAGAGAAAGAATTGCATCATTAAAATCATAATGAGTGTTGTGCAACATGCAACCACCTTGAGGCTGGTCTTTAGGCACTTCACCATTACCAATCCAAATATAAGCACCTTCTGAAGCGTTCAGCAAAAATGAAAAATCTTCAGAACCCATACTTGGTGACATGTTTCTATGCACCTTATCGACACCAGCAACCATAGCGGCAGCTTCAGCGCATTTTTCAGCGTGTTTTGGGGTGTTGATTGTCGCCGGATAATTTGGTCTAGATTCTAGTGTAGCTGAGGCGCCCATAGACTCGGCAATGCCTTCGACAACTTTTTTCATTCTTCGCCTCACTTCGGTGCCGACTTCTGGCTTAAAGTATCTTAGTGAGCCCTTCAGGTGCATTTCATCAGGAATGACGTTTGTAGCAAAACCAGCATTCACCACAGTCAAGCTGATCACTGCGGAATCCGATGGTGCAACATTGCGAGAAACAATCGATTGCAGGGCAGTAATAATTTGCGCACCTGCAACAATTGGGTCAACGCATTGATCAGGCATTGCAGCATGGCCTCCTTTGCCTTGAATGACTATTTCAATCGTATCATTTGCCGCCATCACAGCTGTGTCATGGACTGCAAACTGACCCTCAGCCATACCCGGCCAGTTGTGCATACCGTAAACAGCATCGCAGGGAAACTGCTCGAAAATACCTTCTTTGACCATTACTTGGCCACCGGCACCACCTTCTTCTGCAGGTTGAAAAATAAAGTGAANTGTTCCCGAGAAGTTATTGTTCTTTTTTAAATGCACCGCTGCACCCAATAACATCGTCGAATGACCATCATGGCCACAGGCATGCATCTTGCCATCGTGTANGGACTTATGATCGAATTCATTCAGCTCTTGAATCGGCAATGCATCCATATCGGCACGCAGACCAATCGATTTACCTGGTTTTTTTCCATGAACGGTTGCAACAATACCGGTAACGGCTAAGCCACGATGAATTTCAATATTGTGCTCAAGTAAAACAGACGCAATGTAATCACTTGTCACCTGCTCATTAAAGCTGAGTTCGGGGTGTTGGTGCAAATAATGGCGCCAAGACACCATTTGTTGTTGTAGATCAATCTCTTGCATTGCGCATCATATCTTAATTAATACGCACTATTTTAAAGATAAAAGACTGTACTATCTCAGATTCACTCGTTAAAAACCAAGCAACAGAAGAATGTCGCTCCATGTCAGTAAAAACCAACATAGAGCTAGATAAATCTTAAGCTCTTAGGCACTCATTCGTTGGATCAAAAGGAGATTCATCAACCACAATGGCTTGGTATTTTTCGCCTAAAATTTCAATTTCAAGCTCAGTTCCAATGACTGATAAATCTTTTTGCACTAAGCCAAGTGCTAATGATTTACCNCAACGCCAGCCATAACCACCTGAAGTGGCCCGTCCAATGACTTCACCATCTTTATAGATGGCCTCAGAGCCACGCGCGTCCGCATCTGTAACTCCAATCACTTCAAGGGTAACAAAGCCATTGTTTGCGCCTTTTGTCTGCCAAGCTGCAAGTGCTTCTTTACCAATAAAGTCCTGCTCTTTGTCAAGACGAACAAAACGATCAAGCCCAGATTCAAACGCCGAGTATTCAATAGACATTTCTCTCGGAATAAGGCGGTACGACTTTTCTAATCGCATTGAATCCATCGCACGAATACCAAATGGTTTGATATCAAACTCTGCGCCCGCTTCCATTAATTGATCAAAGATATAGTTTTGCATTTCGATCGGGTGGTGTAATTCCCAACCCAATTCGCCCACAAAGTTCACTCTCAGTGCCTCGGCTGTTGCGTAACCGACATTAATCTTCTTACCGGTTAACCACTTGAAGCTATCATTGGATAAGTCTGTATCGGTTAGTTTTTGCAATAAGTCACGTGATCTTGGGCCAGCCAAAACCAACACACCCGTTTGCGTTGTCACTCGTTGCACACTGACACTACCATCCTTGGGTAGAAGCTTAAATAAATAATCATGGTCATGTGTCTCAAACGCGCCAGCAGACACAAGATAGTAACTCTGCGGACCTGTTTTGTAAACAGTGTATTCAGAGCGCACACCACCATTTTGACTTAGCATATGCACAAGGCTTATTCGACCAATGGTTTTAGGCATTTTATTGGCAAAGATATACTCCAGCCACTCTTCTGCACCAGGACCTTTGACAATACATTTAGCAAATGCAGACATATCCAATAGGCCAACTTTTTCGTTAACATGTTTACACTCATTNCCAACATGCTCAAAATAATTTGAACGTCGGAAGGAGTTTTTCTCAACAATACGGCCATCTTCCAATGGCTTGGCGTGGTTTTCATTCCAAAGTACTTTCTCTGGATCTGCCTGGTTAAGCTCTTCCGCGCTTAACGCGTAATCCGCACTTGGCATAAACCAATTCGGGCGCTCCCAGCCATACACAGAACCAAATACAGCGCCTAATGCCTTCATACGATCATAGCAAGGTGTTGTTCTTAATGGTCTTGCTGCACCGCGCTCTTCATCTGGATAATGTGTGGTGAAAACGTTCGAGTATGCCTCTTCGTTTTTTTCTCTCAAATAGCCACGTGTGGCGTATGGACCAAAACGACGAGGGTCAACACCCATCATGTCGACCGTTGGCTCACCATCAATCATCCACTCTGCCAGTTGCCAACCAGCACCGCCTGCAGCAGTTATACCAAAGCTATGNCCTTCGTTTAACCAGAAGTTTTTCAAACCGGGTGCAGGACCCACAATTGGGTTGCCATCTGGTGTATAGGCAATCGCACCATTGTAAATATCTTTAACACCAACTTCGCCAAAAGCAGGCACCCGAACCATGCAACGCTCAATGTGCGGCATAAGGCGATCAAGTTCTGCATTAAATAGCTCGTACTGACAGTCATCACTTGGACCATCGATATAGCATACTGGTGCACCTTTTTCATAAGGACCTAATAGCAAACCGCCCGCTTCCTCACGCAAGTAATAACCAGCATCTGATTCACGTAAAACGCCCATTTCAGGTAAACCCTGTTCTTTTCGCGCCATAATTTCTGGATGCGGCTCNGTGATAATAAATTGGTGCTCAACAGGAATGACAGGGATATCTAAGCCCACCATTTCACCTGTTTTTCTAGCGTAGTTGCCAGTGCATGAAACAACATGCTCACAGGCAATATCACCCTTATCTGTTTTAACAATCCAACTGCTATCTTTTTGTTGTTCAAGAGCTGTCACCAGCGTGTGTTCATAAATTTCAGCACCACGATTTCTCGCTCCCTTACAAAGCGCTTGAGTCAAATCTGCAGGCTGAATATAGCCATCATCTGGATGCTGAATGGCGCCCAAAAGGCCTTCTGTATTACACAGCGGCCAGATTTCTTTAACTTCTTCTGGTGTTAAAAAATTAACTTTAACACCCACTGTGCTTCCAACGCCAGCATAGTACTTGTATTCATCCATTCTGTCTTGGCAATTCGCAAGGCGAATGTTCGATACCACACTAAAGCCAACATTCATGCCGGTTTCTTCTTGAAGTTCGTGATAAAAATCAACTGAATATTGATGAAGCTTGCCCACCGAATAACTCATATTAAACAATGGCAGCAATCCAGCCGCATGCCAAGTTGAGCCCGAGGTTAAGTCTTTACGCTCTACCATCACAACGTCGGTCCAACCTTTTTTTGCCAAATGATAGAGCGTTCCAGCGCCTACAACACCGCCACCGATCACCACTACTTGTGCTTTATTTTTCATCAAAATCTCCTATAAACAATACTTTCTCTTGAAAATTCAAGAGGCATAATCAATTAATACTAATTTTCTTCGCTAAGATGGGAAAGCGAATGGGCGTGTTTCTCCCAATTTTTACCATCAAAAGTCTCAACAGTCATTTTCTGTGGTTGAGGCTCAAGACAGCGCACATTGACACTTATTCCATCTGGGTTAGATCGGGGAATATAATAAGATTTAATACCGCATGTACTACAAAACAAATGCTTAGCCTCACCGCTATCAAAAATATACGTTGATAAGCTTTGCTTACCTCGTAATAGTTTGAATTTTGATTTTGGTACAATTAAATGCAAATTGCCCGACTTTAGGCAAATGCTACAGTTACAATCCACACAAACCANCTCTTCGTCAGCTTCTACTTCGTAAGCAACAGCACCACAATGACAAGAACCAGTGTAGATCATTAAAAAACCCAGAAAAATAAAACACTATCGATCAAGTCGTTAGCAAAGATTAAATTTTAAATAAGTCACGTTAGGCTTGAATGAATAATCTTGTTTTTATGAATCAGTAAATTTGTTGTGAATAAACTAAGCTTAATGTAGAATTCTATCACACACAATTGCCAGCATAATGGCGACAACATATTGGAGAAAAAAATGAATTTAACAATTATTAAATGGCGCGATATACCCACACAGGTAATGATTAAAAAAAGCCGCCGAGAAGTGGAAAAAGTACAGCTTGATAATCGCTTTATGGAGGCTGTTGATGAGGCGGCAGAGGTTGCTAGTGCAACTGATGCAGACGCCTATCTTGCTGATTGGAATAATGAAGTGATTGAAATCTCAGATGGCGACATGGTGGCACCGGTTGCCCAAAAAGCAGCGGAACTTGAACAAGCCTTCAGTACTGAGAATCTTCAAGCATATGTTCGTAATGGCGGCTACACGCCTAAGAGCTAAACCGCCAAATACAACATTTAACTAAGTGTATGCAGTGTGTAGAGTATTGAGTGCGGCTCTCATTTCGGACTCTGGGAGCAAATAGCTAATCACGTTCTCTCCTGTGTTAAGAATCTCAGCAGAATCGATTGCCATCGCCTTAGGTGCTTTAGCGCTGAAAACAACAGAAACAGTCGACCAGCCTTTGCTTACCTTATAAAAGCCAAAGCTTTCTTCTAGCCTTGAAAGCTTGGCACTGAAGTAGACATCATCTTTCAAGATCACCCTTTTTGAGTCGATATTGATGACGCCTTCAACATGACTGCCCGCATCGTGAGCGTACTCAAATTCAACCATTACCATGTCCTCTCGGTGTGCCAAGGTAACACAGTTGTTGTCTGATGATTTATCATGAAAAATAGTTGTGCCAGCCGCGTCGTTAAAAGTATTTCTGGCAACAATCGGTGTTTTGCTCGCTATTGAGGCTTTAATCGCACGAGGATGAATAACTTTTGAGCCTTCGTCCGACATCGTAATCATTTGCGCGGCACTGATTGAGTCCATAAAAACAGCTGTTGTCACCTGTCTCGGATCGCAATTAGCAATGCCATTAACGTCAGAGTAAATTTCAACGCGCTCTGCGCCCAGTGCCGCACCCAAAGCAACTGCGGACGTGTCACTGCCGCCTCGCCCAAGTGTGCGTACATCACCATCACTATTAACGCCTTGAAAGCCAGCGACAACCACAATTTTTCCTTCGTTTAGAGCCGAGCGAATTCGAGCTGGATTAATTTCGAGAATCTCAGCATTACCAGCATTATCATCCGTCAGAATGCCGGCTTGACGCCCGTCAAATGAGACCGCAGTCATGCCATTTTGATTAAGAAAGTGGGCGAAATAGGCGGCGCTCAAATTCTCACCAATACTCATTACAAAGTCCAGCTCTTTGGGGCAAATATGTTTGCCGACCAGCTTAACCATGTTAATCAAAGTGTCTGTCGAGTAAGGTTCACCTTTACGACCCATTGCAGAAACAACGACAACAATGTCCTTGCCGTCCTCAAAATGGTCTTTAACGTGCCTCATTGCACTTGTGCGTGAGCTGTCATTCCTAACGCTTGTGCCGCCAAATTTCATTACGATAGGTGCTGATGATGACATGTTAATCTCGAAGAAAAATAAAACTCATTTTAACCTGATGACTGTGGCTTGGCAAACCCAAGTCGCCCTAGACTGTGGGAAAAACTGCAACTATAGAACGAATTATATTTAGGGTGGACTATATATTAAACGATCGCTTAATACCCTCAACAAGCATGTTGACTGACACCAGCAATAACAGGATTCCCATCAATCTTTCAATCGCTATTAAAGCTCTCACACCAAGCCTACGGCCCAATGTTTCAGATGAAATTAATATCACTCCAGCCATACCCCATGCAACAATCAGTGCCAATACCCACTCTTGCCATCGACTAGGCTCCTGCGCCATCATCAAAATCACTGCAGCAATCGCCGATGGACCAGCCAATAACGGCACTGCCAAAGGCACAATTAAAGGTTCGGCTTCTTCATTATGGGCATAAACGTCGCCTTTTCCAGGAAAAATCATCTTAAAGGAAATAGTTAATAACATGATGCCTCCCGCTATACCAAGAGAGGACTCTGATATTTGTAGCAGCGCCAAGATGTACTTGCCAGAAAACATGAAAATCAACAACACCAGAAGAGCGATTAGTAATTCCCGAATAATGATTTTTCGGCGACGTTCGGGCGCAACGTTCTTTAGGATACTTAGAAAAAGAGGTACATTTCCAATCGGATCCATAATGATGAATAACAAAAAAATTGCAGATAAAACAGTCATTTATAACCTTTTTAAATAAAATGAGACCTTTGCAACAACAAAATATCCGCACATTTTAACTGATTCTCAAGCCCATCACTCTACAAGAGATTGAATTAAAACGCTATTAAGAAACAGATTAGAAATTACGGTTTTGGCGTTAGTGCATTCATGGTGAATAACGCTAAATCACTAAAGAGAGCTTCAGATTTGGCCTCCTTCTCCGTTTTTGGCAATTTAAGATGTACTTCAACACGATTTCTCATTGTTTTAAGTGTTGTTTTTGAGGTTCTATCTTGTAGGTAATCAAACAATAAAATGTGTGCTCCCTTACGCTCCATGACTTCCAAACCATCAAGTATTTGCCGATGAGGAGTGCCTTCCCATATTTGCAAGATCATCGCTTCACGCAACCAGCGCTCCACTCCGTACTCCTTTAGGACGCCAATTCCACCATAAACTTCTATCGCCCATTTGGCAGTTTGAACAGCAAACTCAGCACTCCAGTATTTGCTTAAATGAGCCAACAGTCGAAAGAGGTGATAGCGCTCTGAATATGGAGGCGTTTCGCGCCAGACATCATCAAGCATTTTCGCTGCCTCCCAGCCTAGGGTAAAACCACCACGTAATTGCCTGAACCGATCTGTAAATTGTTGCTGCAACAGTCCATGCTCAATAATTGGCTTAGCAAAGGCGTGGCGTTGTCGTGCAAAACACCAAGCATCGTAGAGTGCCCGCTGAGCCAAAGCCATGCTAGCCATGCTGTTTGCAACCCGAGATATGTTCAGTACCTCCATAATCAAATAAATACCCATCTCTGGACGACCAAGAAGATAAGCTTCGGAGTCTCTCAACTCTATTTCACCTGTAGCAACAGAACGCGTTGCGATTTTATTTTTAATGCGGCGAATATTGTAATTCAAATTACCATCTTGACAAACTTTTGGCACCAGAAAGAGCGCCAAACCACGGACATTTTTTTGCGAGCCTTCGATGTGTGCCGCAACAAGGGCCATCTCCGCTTGGACGTTACTGCAAAAATATTTTTCACCGTTTATAAACCACTTGTCTTTGCGAAGTGTTGCCAGCGTTTCAGTGTTAGAACCCAAATCCGAGCCACCTTTAATTTCTGTCATCCAGGTAGCCCCTTGAGATACCGTGTCATCCTTTTTGAGTAGTTGCGAGAGAAAGCATTGCTTTAGGGTCTCAGTACCGTATTTTTCAATAGACACTGCTGTTGCCAAAGAAACAGTATGAGGACAATAAAGCCCAGGATCGTAAAAAGAGGTGATGTATCCCTGCAGATAGGAAGTTAATAAAGAATTTTCTTCAAAAACACGCCAAACCGCTCCTGTTTTATAGCCGTTTTTTACAAGCTTCCAGTATTCTTGTGGCAGTAAAATTTCATCTATGCGCTTACCTAGAGGGTCAAACATTCGCAACCATGGTGTACCATTGCGATCAATGCTAGCGGAAATAGCCTTACCCTCTTCTTCCCAGCTACTCTCATAGATTCTCAACGCCTGTTCATGCGCAATGCCACCCAGCTGATGTTGCAAGAAATCTAGTGGTGATTGGAGTGTGTCAAAGTTCACCTTTCCTCCTGTTAAAGAGTGCGGACCATACTAAGCACTCTTGTGGATTGATTAAACTCAATCCTACGCCTGTTGGTAACCGTAGTCAAATGCAATAAATTTCGATATATTCTTGTAGTCTTGCTTAAAAAAGAAAAAAATAATTTGCAAATCTTAAAGTGCAGGGTGATAATGAAATCATCTGTTGTGTTCGTGTTTGATTTTCATCCCTGAGCCGATTAAAGACAGAACAGGAGATGAGATTGGATGCTATTGTGCAAGCCCGCCTTGAAGTGGGAAGCCTGCGGCAAACATCGAACTTCCGCCTTGAGCCGAAAGGCCCAGGTCTTTATCAACACGGCACAATGGACCCTTTAAGGCTTATTCTTGGGTGCTACTGAGTACGCTCATTGGCTCTTTGTTTTACATACCTCTTTTTTGAAACTCCCTGCGCTACTGGCCTCAAGCCATTTGCCTTCCATTTGTAACGCTTACACATCGACATACTCAGTAAACTTTTAACGATTGTCTAAATGAATCCATAAGGGTTATTTGTACTGCTAAAATCCAAATTATTAGATAAAAGTTTTGCAATGAAAGAATTGCGTCGCAAACTACGAAAACTTCGAAAATCGCTTTCTCAGCCGGTTCGCCATAGAAAAGGAAAAAAACTGCTTTACCAATGTCAAAAAGCGGGGGTTTTTCGTAGCACAAAACACATAGCTATCTTCACACCTAATGACGGAGAAGTCGAGACAAAAAACATCATAAAATTTTTAACGACTCACGGTCACTGCGTTTATTTTCCAATACTGGTGGGTGAAAAACTCAAATTTGCCAAAGTTGGACAATATTTTCGAAAAAATCGATTTGGCATTGATGAACCGCTTTTCACACCACTGCTGGGGGCACATAAAATGAATCTCATCCTAATGCCATTGGTCGGTTTTGATAAACACAAAAACAGGTTGGGCATGGGCGGTGGCTTTTATGATAAAACACTCTCGTTTAAAACTAAGCAAGTGAAATTCAACAAACCCAAGCTTTTTGCTCTGGCATTTAATTGCCAAGAAGTTGTTCAGTTAGAGGCTAAACCGTGGGATGTTCCAGTTGATGGCATTATAACGCCGACTCGCTTTATTCGATAAAAAAACTGCTAACCTGGCTTACCAAGCGCGTGTTTTTGCAAGAATGACTTGAGCAAAGGTGTTTCGTCAATAAGATTCATACCAAACCCCCTAAGCCACCTAAGGCCTTCATTGTTTTCCTTGTAAATCCAGTTAAGCCCTGTCATTGTTTTAGCCATTAACTCATTGTCTGTTCGCCTTGCTCTGGCGTATTTTCGCAAAACCATGTGATCGCCAAGCGCTTTATCGGCATGCGTATAAAGTTGTCTGTTAAGCTCCTGCGCATCTGCAAAACCGAGATTTACACCTTGACCAGCCAAAGGATGAATATTATGAGCCGCATCACCTATAAGTGCTAAATTTGGCAAAACGTAATCTTTTGCACTACGCTCAATTAAAGGAAACACCTTTCTTTCACTCTCCAGTTTTATTTCGCCAAAACGATACTCAACAGCCGCACACAGTGCCCGACAAAAATCAGTATCTTGCATCGCAGTTAACTCGCTCGCTAGCGCATTTTTACATGACCAAACAATGGAGGCTTGCTTGTCAGAAAGCGGCAAAAGCGCAATAATACTGTCCGATAAAAATCGCTGCCAGATTGCGCCATCAAAAGACTTCTCACAAGCAATATTAGCAATAATCGCTTGCTGTTGATAATCATGATCACTGGTGTCAATACCCGCAAGCCTTCTCACTTGAGACTGAGCACCATCTGCGCCAATAAGTAGTTGACAACTGAGTTTAGTTTGGTCGCTTAATGTGATTTGATAGCCCTTTGCGTTTTTTTCTAGATCGGTTAAACGACTTTCAATGCATTCGATTTTCTTGCGATCAAGAGAAGCGAATAATGCCGCTTGAATGAGATCATTCTCGACAATACTGCCAAGATGATCAAGCCCCTCATCCAAGGCATTAAAATTCAATTGGCCATGAGAATTTTGATCCCACACTTTGGTGGTATGAAATGATTGCTTTCGAGCAATAGCATCCCAAACATTTAACTCATTCAAAAATGCCTCACTGACAGGCGTTATAGCACTGACACGCGTATGAAAAGACTCGTGAATAGTTGGATTTATTTCACCCGGATCAACAACAGCAATTGAAGTGTTTCGTTGTGCAGAAAACTCTAAAGCAAAAGCAAGACCTACCATACCGCCACCTATAATGATGACATCATACTCTCTCACTCAAGCCTCTCCTGCAATGGTCATTTCGCTAATCAATGTAGAGCCAACTTTAATATTACTTCTAGGATCAATATCGCTTGCAACTGCAGTGATATTATTAAGCATAGTTTTCAAATTACCAGCAATGGTAATGCCAGAAATAGGGTATTGAATTTGTCCATTTTCAACCCAAAAACCCTGTGCACCGCGAGAGTAGTCGCCTGTTGTGACATTAATGCCATGACCCATCAAATCAGTGACAAGTAACCCCTTATGCATCTCCTTGATAAGATCATCTAAAACACCGTCAAAAGTAGTGCTCACTTGACAATTGCTGGCGCCACCAGAATTTGCTGTTGTCTCTAAACCCAATTGATTGGCAGAGTACTGACTCATAATATAACTTTCCACCCTGCCATTTTCAATGAAAAACTGTTTTTGTTTGGCTACACCATCTTGATCAAAAGCCCTTGCCCCCAATGTCTTTGGTTGCAGTGGGTCCTCATAAATATTCATACTTTCTGGAAGTACTATTGTTCCAAGTGAATCTTGCAGGAATGAAGTTTTTTTGTACTGTCTTGAACCGCCAAGAGCACTGAGTAACTGCGAAAACAACCCTGATGATTGCTTTGAAGTAAAAATTACTGGACATTTTTGTGAGGCTAAATGCTGTGAGCCAAGTTTTTGCTGTGCTAATTCTGCTGCTGAAAGGCCAATCTGTTTGGCCGACAATAAGTCTTTGGCATCAAGAACACTACTGTAGTCATACGCAGTTTGCATTTCCACACCTCGTTTGGCTATCAAAGAGCAGTGCAAAGAGTGTCGAGTACTTCTTGCTTTGACAATTAAGCCATTGGAATTTGCATAAAAACTTGTGCCTTCAAAACTGGACAACTCTGCACCATCAGAATTATCAATTTCAGCTTGATCTAGGGCTATAGCTTCACACTCTTTTGCCAGCTCGATGCTGTGTTTCGCATCTAAATCCCAAGGATGATAGAGGTCCAATTCGGGTACGTCCCACGCCATTCTTTCCTTGGGAGCAAGGCCGTTAAAGGGGTCTTCTTGGGTATATTTAGCAATTAAGCAGGCAGACTCGATCGCTTTTTGCAAGCTTTGTTCGCTCAAATCAACACTAGATGCTTGACCCTTGTTTTGACCAAAGTAAACGTTGATATCAAAACTTGTATCAAGGTGGTATTGCAATGTCTCAACTTCTCCCAATCGAACATTTGTGGAGACGCCAGAACTTTCAGCTACAGATATTTCAAAATCAGTGGCTTGTTGTTTTTTGATTAAATCAATGGCAAGTTGTGTGGTTTGCTCAAGTGTGCTCATACCGACTGATTATACTCGGAGAGCAGTGTGCAGCCTACTTTAGTATAAGTTTCGTAGAAACAACCCAAGGTCGCTTCATTCAGCCTTACACCAAGACCCTTAATCGTTTTCGGACTCGCCCTCTTGACTTTGATTCGCCCGAGTTGCCTCGAGTAAATGCAAACGGCGTGAGTCTGTTTTTAAAACTTTAAACTGAAAACCATAAAGATTAATTTCACTCATTTGCTCAGGTAAGTATGTAAAGCCTGCAATAACCATTCCTGCAACCGTATCAAAATCATCACTTTTAATCGAGGTCTCAAAAAATTCGTTAAATTCGGTAATCGGTGTACTGGCTTGCAACAAATAACGACCGTCCCCATAATCAATAATATAGTCTTCTTCTTGGTCGTGTTCATCCTCAATTTCACCAACAATTTGCTCTAGCACGTCTTCCAAAGTCACCAATCCAGCAATTTCTCCGTATTCATCCAGAACGATAGCCATATGAGATTTACTTTGCTGAAACTCTCGAAGCAATGCACCGAGTGGCTTACTCTCGGGCACCGATAGCGTATCTCTAAGATATTCTCGATAATTAAACTCACCGTTTCCATTCTCAGCAAAATGCGAAAGCAAATCCTTCGCTAGAATAACGCCTAAAACACGATCCTGCTCCTTGTTGTGAATCGGGAAACGCGAGTGTGCAGAACGAATCATTTCCTGCAAAAGATCTTCGGTCGAGGTGTCTGAAGCAATCATCACCATTTTTGCTTTTGGCACCATAACGTCACGCACCCTAAGGCTTTCGACCTGAATGGCACCCTCAATAACAGAACGAGAGTGAGCATCAATCACAAGATTGTCTTCAGCCTCTTCTAGGGCTTGCATCAGCTGCTCACGGGATTTAAGTGGTTGGTAAAAGAACTTTCTAACAACCTTTTGGAAAAAGGTCGGACTCGGAGGTTTTTCTTCGCTCATTTATTAATAATCAATAGTGTAGAAGGGTTATTTTACCTTGATTTAGGCTTTTTTGCCGCCTCTCATCGCTTTACCAGCCGCTGCACGCTCTTTGCGTACTTGTTTGGGGTCGGCAATCAAGGGACGGTAGATTTCAACACGATCTTTTTCTCGCAAAACCGTATCCAATTTAGCAAGTTTACCAAACACACCCACTTTATCTTTGCTGAGGTCAATTTGTGGATAGCTAGCAAGTATGCCTGAAACCTCAATCGCTTCTTTTAGGGTGATACCCTCTTTCACTTCAAGACTTAATAAAGTTTGTTTTTCTGCAAGAGCGTAAGCAACTTCAATGATCATAAACGTCACTCATGGTTTGGGCGGCGTTAAAATCAAGCATGCCTTCATAGATCGCTCTGCCTGTGATCGCGCCGATAATGCCTTCCTTGGCATGGTGAAGAAGCCCAGCAATGTCATCCAAATTAGTGATGCCACCTGAAGCAATAATAGGGATTGAGGTTTGCCTAGCTAGATCTGCAGTTGCTTTAACATTAACACCTTGCATCATGCCATCGCGCGCAATATCGGTATAAACAATTGAGCTCACACCATCTTGTTCAAACCTCGCAGATAATTCAACAACATGAATGTCTGTCTGCTTAGCCCAGCCATCGGTTGCAACAAAGCCGTTATTAGCATCCAAGCCAACAATAATTTTGCCTGGAAACTCTCGACAAAGTTCAGAGACAAACTCGGGGTTTGTCACTGCCATTGTGCCAATGATTAGATAGCTAATACCAGCCTCAATATAAGTATTGGCAATATTTAGATCACGAATACCACCACCGATTTGCACGGGCAAGTCCGGAAAGGTTTTGGTAATTTCATTCACACAGTCAGCATTAATTGGCTTGCCCTCAAAAGCACCATTCAGGTCAACTAAATGCAAGCGTCTTGCGCCTTCCTTTACCCACTTTGCTGCCATCTCGCAAGGGTTATCTGAAAACACCGTAGAGTCATTCATCAAACCTTGTCGTAAGCGCACACACTGCCCATCTTTTAAATCAATAGCTGGAATAATAATCATGGAATTGTCAATTAGTAGAGATCTTTGTGTCAATCATTTTAAAATTTGCTGAGTGATGAAAATGAATAAAAAATGTGTAAAAATTTGAAATCAATAGCACAAGCTATTAATAAGAGTTTTTCTGCACTTTTTTAGCCTTTTTAACCTCAGCCTTTCAGGATAGGGAATTTTTACCATTTTACTGTGTTAAATTTTATCACTTGACAGCAAGTAGGGTTTCAAAAAATTATGCCTTTTAAAATGGTAAAGATTCCACTATCAAAGCCAAAATGATTGACACAAAATTAAATAGCTTGCAACTCTTCTAAGTTCCAACGTGGTCGAATGGCAATTTCATAACCATCATTGGCTTGCCCTGCCATTAGACGGTAATGGCCGGCAAGCGCTATCATGGCACCATTATCGGTGCAAAATTCATGTTCTGGATAATGCACATCGACTTTTAATTTTTCGCCCATTTGATCGAGAACTTGTCGCAGCGAAGTATTGGCGCTAACGCCGCCAGCAACAACGAGCGTTGAAAAACCCGTTTGCTCTAAAGCGCGACGACACTTAATCATTAAAGTCTCTGTAGCTGCCACCTCAAATGCCTTGGCAATATTGGCCTTTTCATCGGGGTGTTTGGTAAGAGTGTTTCTAGCAAATGTCTTTAGACCACTAAAACTAAAATCAAGCCCTGGTCGGTCGGTCATCGGTCGTGGAAAGTTAAATCGGCCTTGCTCACCCTCGACGGCAAGCTTTGCCAAGGCTGGACCGCCGGGATAACCGAGACCTAAAATTTTCGCCGTTTTATCAAAAGCCTCACCAACGGCGTCATCCAGTGACTCACCTAGAATTTTGTAATCACCAATGCCGCCCACTTCCACCAGCAAGGTATGGCCACCAGAGACTAGCAACGCAACAAAGGGAAATTGCGGCTTGATTTGTGCCAAAAGTGGCGCCAATAAATGCCCTTCCATATGGTGCACACCAATTGCAGGAATATCCAAACCCCATGCAAGGCTCTGCGCAATAGAGCTACCAACCAGTAAAGCGCCGGCCAATCCAGGCCCTTGCGTATAAGCAATACCGGTTAGATCTTGTCTTGTTAAATTGCTTATCTTTAGTGATTCTTTGATAAGCGGTATCGCTCTTTGAATGTGATCTCTCGAGGCAATTTCCGGCACCACGCCACCATATTCAGCATGAATCTCAACTTGGGAGAAAAGTGTATGAGAGAGTAAACCGGCTTCAGAGCTGTATATCCCTATACCGGTTTCATCACACGAGGACTCAATGCCAAGGGTGACAAATGGCTTAGTGCTCACCAGCTGTTTCACCCAAATAGACTTTTTTAACGTCTTCGTTTGAAAGAATTGTTTCTTTATTGCCTTCGGCTATGATCTGGCCAGAGTGCATGACATACGAATGATCGCAGGTATCAAGCATCTCGCGATAATTGTGATCGGTAATCAAAACACCAATACCCTTATCCCTAAGTTGGTAAATAATCTTTTGAATATCGCCAACCGAAATTGGATCGACTCCAGCAAAAGGTTCATCAAGCAAAATAAACTTTGGCTCCATCGCCAAAGCTCTAGCTATCTCAACCCTTCTACGCTCACCACCCGATAAACTGATGCCTTTAATATGACGAATGTGGTCAACACGGAACTCCGTCAACAGCTCTTCTAGTCGATGTTTTCGCCGACTTGAAGGAAGTGCCCTATTGAGCTCCAAAACCGCCAGAATATTATCCTCAACCGTTAGCTTGCGGAAAATAGAAGGTTCTTGCGGCAAATACCCCAAACCCAATCTGGCGCGCTTATGCATCGGCATATGACCAACCTTGTGGTGATTAATAAATACCTCACCCATATCCGACCTAATAAGACCACAAGCAATATAGAAACAAGTGGTTTTACCCGCACCATTCGGGCCAAGAAGACCAACAATTTCACCGCCATCAACAGCAAAAGAAACGTCGTTTACAACCTCTCGTTTCGCATAAGTTTTGCTGATATTTTTAACTTCTAATCTATTGTTCGCCATCTATTTTTCTATGGTTTTGTGGGTGGTGACATCTTACCCTAAATAGCCCACTATTGATCAATTTGATAGTTTCTGACAACACCAAGTTTTTTATTTTCAAGGCATTTTGTGAAGACATAGTTATTCATATGTCAAGTCAAAATAACGAAGAAAGTAAAGACTTGGCTAGGTCCCTTTGGGTAAGGCTTAAGGCTATTATCCACTTTGTTAAACTTTTGGTTATTAACTATAGCTAGTCACTGCCAAGCTTGCCTAGTGGCTAATAGTCTTAAACCTTACAGATTTTAACAAACTGATCAATAGTGGGCTAAATATAGCTTATATGCTCAGAGCTATATAGAGTTTCGACGCCATTTTTGCTCGATATGAGTAATGCGCCTTTATTGCTCACACCGATCACCTCACCATCAAATGGGTTATTTTCTCGCTCTACTTTTGCTCGCCGACCCTTGAGCATGTCATGGGCTGTCCACTCCTGCTGAAAAGAATCAAAACCCGTTTGCTCGAAACGCTTAATATAAACAAGAATAGTGTTGATGACAGTAGCGGTTAACACTTTAATATTCGCCACATCATCACTAATTGTCGTCAAATCGGTCCAAGGGGTTTCACAATCAAGATTTTCACCCAATGCGTAATTAACCCCCACTCCAATAACAACCGACTGCTGATCATAATGCAATTGATTTTCAAGCAATATTCCCGAGAGTTTTTTATCGCTAAAATAAATATCATTCGGCCATTTAATGCCTAATTTTTCAATAGAACAGGCCTCTTTAAGGCTTTTCACAATTGCCAGCGCGACAACTAAGCTCAAGCCACTAAGATCACAACGTGCATCAAAATTTTGGCGGATTGAAAACAACACACTACCGTCTTTTTGACTACACCACTCTCGACCGTGCTGGCCCTTGCCCTTAGTTTGTTCACGCGCAATGCATAATTGGGTAACCTCGCTAAAGGGCTGGCTTAGCAGGTAATCGTTTGTACTCTCTATGGAGTCAAAAAATACACAATCTACCTTCTGATGAACAAGGCTTGCTATAGTAGAATAATCGACCACGTCACCAGAAATAGTATCAATGAAAATGCTACTGCAGCAGACGCACATCTTTGGCAAAGCCAGAAAGTTCATGCTTCTCAGTGCCAATTCGATCAACTACCGCTTCAACGGCCGAATTAAGCATTTCAACAATCAGCACAACAAAGATAGGCGCAATTAACAACACTTTTTCAATCGATGATTCACCAAGAAAATAGCCTAACGGCAATAGGACAACTGCAAGCCACACTTCCAACCTAAAGGCGGCCTCTGACTTGTAACAAGCCTTAAAGCCTTGAGTTGAATATTTGCAGGCTGAAAGCATTCTTTTGATTTGTGATTGTTGACTTTTATTGCCCATAGGATTCATTGTGCCAAATGACGAGTATCGATGGCTAAGTTGCAATACTTTGTTAAAATGTTACTAATGATTTTACAACAAATAGTATTAAGTCGTTTAATATGAAAATTGCTCTCGGTGTTGAATATTTAGGCACTCANTTTCACGGCTGGCAAATACAAAAATCTGGCATTAGAACCGTTCAATCAGTTGTTGAGACTGCACTATCAACGGTTGCTAATCATCCTGTTCGTGTTTATTGCTCTGGCAGAACCGATGCTGGCGTTCACGCCAAAGAACAGGTTATTCATTTTGAAACCGAAGCGGTTCGCGAAAGCAAAGCTTGGCTATTTGGTGGCAACGTTAACCTACCATCCGATGTTAATTTCACTTGGGTCAAAAAAGTTGGCGACGACTTTCACGCACGCTTTAATGCCTACGCCAGAGCCTATGAATTCAAAATTCTCAACCACCCCGTGCGCTCAGCACTAAAAGCTGATTCACACCTCTGGGAGCCGAGACCACTTGATATTGAAAAAATGCAGGAAGCTGCGATTTTGCTATTGGGTGAACATGATTTTTCTTGTTTTCGTGATAGCCTTTGCCAAGCCAAATCACCCATCAAGACCATTGAATATCTAAAGCATCACAAAACATGATGGCACTGTTTTGCTAAAAGTCAAAGCCAATGCATTTCTGCATCACATGGTTCGCAATATTGTTGGTACACTTCTCAAGGTCGGCAGGGGTGAGCGAGATATTAGCTGGGTGCAAGATGTGCTGGATAGTAAAGACAGGCGCAAGGCAGGGCCAACAGCCGAGCCCCAAGGTCTATATTTTGTTAAAGCTTTCTACACAGACCTCTAAAGACCATTGCAAAATTGATTTTAGGATGGGGTTTGGGGAAGGGTGAAAATTTTAAAGTTTTATAAACCATTGATTTTAACACCCTTCCCCAATTTAAAGAATTGCCGGAGTTGTTGCAAAATAGCGCCATGCACTATTTTTCAACAATCTCTTCTAGCGACCGATGAGATGCCTTAGTGGGCTATCAAACTCTGCCTCAGGATCGCCAATTTCCCTCCATGCATAGCGCAACGCCTCTACGCGTCGTTGGAAGAAGCGATTTTGTCCTACTCTATCCTTGAAACCCGCCTTCTCTAAAATAGCGTCCAGACCCTCAATTCTTGCAAATAGAATTTCAACGCCTGACTCCGAGCATGACTCAACCAGATTCAATAAGACTTCTTCACCACTGGCATCAATTTGATTAATTCCTGCAACATCAACAATAATGTAGCGCAAATGTTCACGATTATGTGCAATCAATTCCAGCATTTTCGTTTCAAAGTATGCAGCATTTGCAAAGTATAAAGAGCCACTATATTTCACCAGACTAACAACTTTGCAACCCTCAAGATTGTTCTCCACCGCACTAACAAGAATACTAGATCCCTCACGTGCAGAGAGTTCACTAAAGTTGGGTTGCATTGTGCGGTATAGAAATAAGCCCAGTGAAAGAATCACACCGAAAGCGATGCCGTTTTCTAAATGCGGTGCAGATATTAAAGTCAAAACAAAAGTGAGTAGACCAACAATCGCATCATGNTTTTCAATTTTCCACGCATGCCATATCGGGCTGAAGTTAATCAGATGAAACACAGCCATCATAATCACCGCAGCGAGAGTTGCCTGAGGCAGGTGATATAGCAATGGCGTTAACCACAATAGCATAATGCCTACAATTAGCGCTGTAATCACTGAGGAAAATCCGGTGATGGCGCCAGCCGATGCATTGACAGAGGTGCGTGAGAATGAACCCGCAACTGCATAACCCTGAAAAAAGCTCGAGGTGATATTAGCCAGTCCTTGACCGATCAACTCTTGGTTAACATCAAGCCGCTGCNTGGTTTTGGCAGCCATTGATTTCGCCACCGAGATAGCCTCCATAAAGCCAATTAATGAAATAATAACGGCAAAAATGAAAAGTGAGCCCATGGCTTTAAGGTCAAAGCTTGGCACTTTAAAGCTAAAGACGCTATCCATATTAATCGATGAGACAATAGCGCCCCCCATAGATTCGTAGCCAACAACCCAAGACACCAATATAGAAACAACAACGACAGCTAAAGTGCCAGGAATTTTTGCATAAAAGTGCTTTAATACCAACATAGTTAAAAAAGCCAATGCAGACATCATTAACGTAGGAATGTGAACATAATCTAATGCAGCATCAATCAAGCGCCATAGGGTTTCGTAATTTTGATCGGCATTACAAATGGCATGCATAGCACTGCTTCCTGTTTGTTCCAGTCTTTCAAGCAATGTCAGAGGTTGACAGGCCACATTCCAGTCAGTATCTGAAGTGCTTATCACTCGAATGCCAAAAATTTTATGTAATTGGGAAACACTGACAATAATCGCTGCAGCATTGGTAAAGCCATTCACCACAGGGTGTGAAATAAAATTGATGACAAAGCCAATTCTTAGGATACCGAGCATGAATTGAAACAAGCCCACAATCAATGCCAAAAGTGCTGCGTACACTGCGTAGCTGCTCGGATCGGTCGCCAAATCGCCAAGTGCTGCTGCGGTTAGTAGGGAAACAATCGCAACCGGTCCCGTGCTAAGCTGCCTTGATGAACCCATCAGTGCGGCAATCATCACTGGCAAGAAAGAGGCATATAAGCCATACTGAGGGCCAAGGCCTGCTAGCTGCGCATAAGCCATTGATTGCGGCACCAACACCAGGGCAACGGTTGCGCCGGCGATAGCATCTGCCTTTAATACCTCAGGATTTTTTAACTCTTTAATCCATAATAAAAAAGGAAAAATTTTGGTAATCCAACTCATCAAATACGCTTTTAAAAGAAAGTGCCTTTGGTCTTTTGCCACTTGGGCATTGACTAAAAAGGATTCTATTACAATATCGAGCCAATCAAGTGTCTNTTTGAGTGAATAGTCGNAAATTAGACTAAACTCATAAAAAAACAACACAGGTCCATGCAATTNCTCTTGAATGTTATGATAATGCCAAATATAATGAGCAGCAATTATGGACGTATCAGAATTATTAGTAAACAACAGGCTTTGGGCGCAAAAAGTCTCCGAAGAACAACCGGATTTATTTGCCACCCTTGCAAAACAACAATCACCAAAATACCTTTGGATNGGCTGCTCTGATAGCCGTGTACCCGCCAATGAGATTGTAGGGCTAATGCCCGGACAATTGTTTGTTCATCGAAACGTTGCCAACCTAGTGAAGCATGTTGACTTTAATTGTCAATCGGTCATTCAATACGCGGTCAACGTATTGCAAGTAGAAAACATTATCATCTGTGGTCATTACGGCTGTGGTGGCATCAAAGTTGCAATGGAAAATACCAATGCAGGTATTAGTGATTACTGGTTGCGCTCAGTTAAAGACCACTTCTGGTTCAACCAAAAAGAATTGAAAAAACTCGATTCAGAAGAAGATCGCCTAAATCGCATGTGTGAAATTAATGTTATCAGGCAAGTGTCCAATTTATCCCGAAGCAAAATTGTGCAAACCGCATGGCAACGCGGTCAACAACTACAGGTACATGGCTGGATTTACAGCGTACTTGATGGTGTCATTCACGACCTTAAAGTAGACAGACACGGCTTTAAAGACGAAGAAGATATTTACGAACCCGACGAACAAGCCTTGTAATCTAGCCGTTTCTTATCTATATTCTAAAGCACGCAATTCTAACTTAACAACCAATCGAAAACCTTGTGCGCCTTGGCACTAATCAACATCTGTGGGATTGCTTTCTCGATTGTATACACTCAGACAGTGCTCCCAGAAAAACCTCGAGTGACTTTTACTCAATTAGCGATTTTGTTGTAGGGCGTCTTCTTTTTCAGTACTTTTGCTAGACGAGTAGAAAAAGTGCCAAGTCCTCAAGAAGAAAATCTTTGATTTTCGAAAAAGGATTTAAAGTCTTTTAAAAAATATTGGAAATTTTCATTATGAAGCTGTTAGAAGCCAAAATTTTCAATAAATACCTTATAAATGCCATTTACAGGCTAAAAAAAGCCTAATTTTAGCTATTTATCATTAAAAAACAATGCGTTGCAGGTGTCTTATCAAAATTTCAGAAATAATGATAATGGAGAGATTTAAGCGTTTTTAATACTTCTTAATAGTGAAATATCAATACTTTGCAGTCTAATCGCTATCTAATGTCGTTTTGTGTCTGCTGCCACTTTATCCATTACAGCAAATAATACACCAGAAATCACAAACGCCATATGAACGACAACTTTCCACTTAACATTATTGACATCACCCTCTAACATTTGTTCAGGCATGTTCATAAATGTTTTCAATAAATCAATGGCAGAGATCGCCACAATAGCACTGATCACTTTTAGCTTTAACCCAGAAAAATCGAGCTTACCCATCCACTCGGGGCGATCTTTATGATCCGCAACATCAATTTTAGAAACAAAGATTTCATAACCACTAAAAATAATCATCAACAGCAAACTTGCTACCAAGCACATGTCGATTAAAGCGAGAATGCCAATAACCATATCGCTCTCAGAAGTAACAAACACTTGATCAGTCAAATGCCACAATTCTTGTGCAAATTTAATAAATAAGAGCACAATACTTAGCACCAAGCCCAAATAAAACGGTGCTAATAACCATCGACTACCAAAAATAGTTGATTCTATTGTGTTTTCTATTTTTTCTCTTATCATGCTCATACTTCAAAATTCAGTTTTTCATTGATAACAACCTGCTACTATAGCTACTTTGAGCTAAAACGCTTCATCCCAATCGACAGTTATTAGTCTTTGTTCACGATTGAGTGAAACCAAAAATGGCTCGATATAAGGCACCCAATGTTCTTTCTCTCCTTTGACGACGAGAACGTCATTGGCACCTGTGGCAACCATATTATCAACGATCCCTAATTCAACATTGTCCAAGTTAACTACTCGCATACCGGTCAACTCGTGCCAATAAAGCTCTTCATTGTCGAGTTCTGGTAATTGGGATTTCTTTATGTAAAGCTCCAAGCCTAAAAGAGATTGCGCTTGTTCACGATTGTCAATCGCTTTGACGTGAGCAACAATGGTTTTCGATTGTTCACGGCCATTGGTGATTTCAATCGTCTTCCACTGGTCTTTGTCGAGATACCACCAAGGCTGGTAGTTAAGGATATTACTTCGTGGCTCGGTGTGGGAAAAGATTTTTATCCAGCCCCTAACACCAAAAAAGCCATTGATCTTTCCAACCAACAGCTTTTCATCGTTTTGTTCTGACGTGGGGGACAGAGAACTACTCAGCAGCTTTGTCTTCTGCTGGCGCTTCTTCGCTTGGCTGTTCAGCTGACACTTCCTCTGCAGGAGTTTCTTCCGCCTCTGCCTCACTGCTGCAACTTTTGCTGCTTCTGCTTCTTCGGCTGCTACAACTTTCGCTGCTTCTGCTTCTTCGGCTGCTACAACTTTCGCTGCTTCTGCTGCTTCTTTCGCTGCCGCGTCTGCTGCTGCTTTTTCAGTTGCTGCAATTTTCGCTGCGTCTGTTGCTAATTTAGCTTCTACTGCTGCTACGCGCTTTTCACGAATTGAAGGGTCTTTGTGCTCTTTAACAAGTTGCTTAACACGATCTGAAATTTGTGCACCTTGTGACATCCAATAGGCCAGTCTGTCTTCGTCGAGTTGAAGTCTTACTTCTTGTCCGCGTGCTACTGGATTAAAGAATCCAATACGCTCAATATAGCCACTGTCTCTACGTTTTCTAGAGTCTGTCGCTACAATCGAATAAAAAGGTTTTCTCTTCGCTCCACCTCGGGCCATTCTAATCTTAACCATGGGTTTTTTGCTCCTTTGTGATTGTTGGGTTGTAAAGGCGGGAGATTATATCAGCTTTAGATGTCTTTAGCTAACTTAATCGCATCACCAATGTAGTTCATTGGGGTGAGTTGTGCCAAGGATTTTTTGGCCTCTTCAGGAATGTCTAAAGTTTCGACAAAATCTTGCAAAATCTGAGCGTTAATTGTTTGACCTCTAGTCAACTCTTTCAGTTTCTCATAAGGATTTTCAACACCATAACGACGCATCACCGTTTGAATCGGCTCCGCCAAAACTTCCCAAGCATTATTCAAATCTTCAAGTATGCGTGTCTCGTTTGTTTCTAACTTTGAAATACCCTTGGTAATAGAAGCAAAAGCAATCAGAGAATGAGCACAACTAACGCCCAGATTTCTAAGCACGGTAGAGTCTGACAAATCTCTCTGCCAGCGTGAAATTGGTAATTTGTTTGCTAAATGTTCAGCAATAGCATTGGCAAGACCCAAGTTACCCTCACCATTTTCAAAATCAATCGGGTTGACTTTGTGTGGCATTGTCGAAGATCCCACTTCACCAGCGATGGTTTTTTGCTTGAAGTAGCCCAATGAAATATAGCCCCAGACATCACGGCAAAAATCAATCAAAATCGTATTGAAACGATTCAGCGCATGAAAGTACTCAGCAATATAATCGTGAGGTTCAATTTGTGCAGTATACGCTGCATAATTAACACCCAAACTCTCAATAAAATCTTGAGAAACAACCTGCCAATCAATGTTTGGATAAGCGCTGATATGGGCATTAAAATTACCCACGGCGCCATTAAATTTACCCATAATGTTGACTTGCTCAAACTGAGCAATTTGACGGTTTAATCTGGCACTGAAATTGGCCATTTCTTTACCTAGCGTTGTCGGCGAGGCTGTTTGGCCATGCGTTCTTGAAAGCATTGGAATTTCGGCGTTATTTTTGGCCAAATCCGCTATCAAATTCGCCAGATTTTGCATTTGTTGCAATAATACTTTACGACCATCGCTGAGCATTAATGCGTGTGAGAGATTGTTGATGTCTTCCGATGTACAGGCGAAATGAATGAATTCGCTCACTTGCTCAAGAGCCGCGTTGCCGATAATTTTATCTTTTAAAAANTATTCAACCGCTTTAACATCATGGTTGGTTGTGCACTCGATTTTCTTGACCGCTTGCGCATCTTCTAGCGAAAAATCCTCAACAATAGCGTCTAAAATTTTACTAGTCGCTGCATCAAATTCTGCAACTTCAGAAATTTGCGAGTTTGCTGACATTGTTTGCAGCCAACGAACCTCAACCAATACTCGGTATTTAATAAGGCCAAATTCACTGAAAATTTCCTTAAGTTCACTGGTTTTCTCAAAGTAGCGACCGTCAATTGGGGAAAGGGAAGTTAGAGTATTAAATTTCATAATCTGAACGATTGAGTCAATAGGGTTAAGGCTTGACCGCAAAAATGCTAAAATTATACGCTAGTTATTGAATCATCACTTACCGAGAATATCCTAATGAAGAAAGATTACCTAAAGCACTGCGAAGAAAGAAAAGCTGATAGTGTTCCACCATTAGCTCTTGATGCTGTACAAACTAAATCGGTGGTTGACCACCTAATTAAAGGATCTGATGATGATTTTTACTTAGATTTATTAACGCACCGTGTGCCGCCAGGTGTTGATGAGGCGGCTTATGTCAAAGCGGGCTTCTTAACCAGTGTTGCCAAGGGCGAGCAAGCTTGCGCAGCAATCACCCAAGAGCACGCGACTTTTTTACTCGGCACAATGCTTGGTGGTTACAACATAGATTCCCTGATTGATCTACTGGATATCGATGCAACAGCCGAGGCTGCTTGTGAAGCCTTATCACACACCATTCTTATTTATGAAACCTACCAAAGCATTATAGAGAAATCTGTGACAAATGCCTTTGCCAAAAAAGTTGTTGACTCTTGGGCAAATGCAGACTGGTTCACTGCCAAAAATGTCATGCCAGAAGAAATCAAAGTGGTTGTTTTCCGCGTTGATGGCGAAACCAATACCGACGACCTCTCCCCCGCAACCGAAGCTTGGTCGCGCCCTGACATTCCATTGCATGCAAATTCAATGCTCATCAAAAAAATGGACAAGCCGCTCGAGACCATTACCAAACTAAAAGAAAAAGGCTTGCCGCTTGCCTATGTTGGTGACGTGGTTGGTACAGGCTCATCGCGTAAATCTGCGATTAATTCAGTGCTTTGGCACATGGGCAATCCGATTGACTACATCCCAAATAAAAATAATGGTGGTGTGGTTCTTGGTGGCAAAATTGCGCCGATTTTCTTCAACACAGCTGAAGATTCTGGCGTGCTACCGATTGAATGCGACGTTTCTAAACTGGCAATGGGCGATGAAATCACTATCAAACCGTACGAGGGCATTATTACCAATGCTGCTGGCGAAACCGTCTCTTCTTTTGAGTTAGCGCCAACCACAATGCCAGACGAAGTTCGTGCTGGCGGACGTATTCCATTGATTATTGGTCGAGGCTTAACGGACAAAACTCGTAACGATCTAGACATGAGCGTGAGCGACGTCTTTCTCCGCCCACATGATCAAAGTAACAGCCACGCAGGCTTCACCCTAGCACAAAAAATTGTCGGCAAAGCGTGTGGCGTTGAAGGTATTCGTCCAGGAACATACTGTGAGCCACGCATGTCAACAGTTGGCTCTCAAGACACAACTGGCGCAATGACAAGAGATGAGTTGAAAGAACTGGCCTGTTTAGGCTTCTCTGCTGATTTGGTGATGCAGAGCTTCTGTCATACAGCCGCTTATCCAAAACCAATCGATTTAGAACTGCAACACACTTTACCTGACTTTATGCAATCAAGAGGCGGTGTGGCATTAAGACCAGGTGATGGTATTATTCACTCTTGGCTTAACCGCATGCTGCTGCCTGACGAAGTGGGCACAGGTGGTGACTCACACACACGTTTCCCGATTGGCATTAGCTTTCCAGCAGGGTCTGGTTTGGTCGCCTTTGGCGCCTCTATCGGCGTTTTACCACTCGATATGCCAGAATCAGTACTGGTTAGATTTAGTGGCGAAATGCAACCAGGCATCACACTGCGTGACTTGGTTAATGCCATTCCTTATGTGGCNATTCAAAGAGGTTTGTTAACGGTTGAAAAATCTGGCAAGAAAAATGTATTTTCTGGTCGAGTATTGGAAATTGAAGGCCTAGGCGACCTTAAGGTTGAGCAAGCATTCGAACTTGCAGACGCATCTGCTGAACGCTCAGCGAATGGTTGCGCGATACAACTTAATAAAGCGCCAATTGAAGAGTATCTGCGTTCAAACATCACCCTGCTGACTTCAATGATTGATGCAGGCTATGACGATAAAAAAACAATTGCCAAGCGTATTCAAGCGATGCAAAAGTGGCTTGAAAAACCTGAGTTGCTTACAGCAGATAAAGACTGTGAGTACTTCGAGGTGATTGAAATTGATCTTAACGAAATCAAAGAGCCGATTGTGGCCTGCCCTAACGATCCAGACGATGTGAAATTGCTTTCTGAGGTTGCTAATACACCGATTGATGAGGTCTTTATCGGCTCATGCATGACCAACATCGGTCACTTTAGAGCGGCCGCACAATTGTTAAAAGACAAAGACGAACTTGCCATAGAACTGTGGATTGCGCCGCCTACAAGAATGGACGAAAAACAACTTCGTGCAGAAGGTGTGTACGAAACCTTCGAGCGATTAACAGAACATACTGAAATTCCAGGCTGTTCACTTTGCATGGGCAACCAAGCTCGAGTGAAAGATAACTGTACCGTTGTTTCGACTTCTACGCGTAACTTCCCTAACCGTTTGGGTGATGGAGCAAATGTTTACCTTTCTTCGGCAGAAGTGGCAGCAATTTCAGCGAAGTTAGGCTACCTTCCAAGTGTTGAAGAGTATCTTGCCTTGATGAAAGATATCGAGCCACTTGAGGGTGATATTTATCAATATCTAAACTTTGACCAACTGGCCGACTATCAAGCCAGTATGGCAAACGTGCCAATTGAAACAATACTCGCGAGTTAAGTGGGTAGACGATAAAAAAGCCGCTTTTAAGCGGCTTTTTTATTGTTCATTACAAAGAGCTTATTTAATTTTCGCTTCTTTGTACATCACGTGTTTTCTTACAACAGGGTCAAACTTTTTAACTTCAACTTTTTCAGGGTGAAGACGCTTGTTCTTAGTAGTAGTGTAGTAGTGACCTGTATCAGCCGAAGAAACCAATTTAATTTTATCTCTCATAATATCTCCTTAAACCTTTTCGCCGCGAGTGCGGATTTCCGACAAAACAACATCAATGCCTTTTTTATCAACAATGCGTAAACCTTTTGCAGACAGCTTCAATTTAACAAAACGGTTCTCAGCTTCAACCCAAAAACGGTGTGTGTGCAAATTTGGGTAAAAACGACGACGCGTTCTATTGTTCGCGTGTGACACGTTATTGCCACTCATAGGGCGCTTACCAGTAACTTGACAGACTTTTGCCATGACGACTACCTACAGAATTTCCAAAAAGGGTAAATTATACGCAAAAATTTGCCGTTTTTTAATTAAATTTCTATTTACTATCAGTATAAAAACTGTATCATAGCCCCCTGCTGGAGGGATGGCAGAGCGGCTGAATGCACCGGTCTTGAAAACCGGCAAGGGCTAATACCCTTCTAGGGTTCAAATCCCTATCCCTCCACCACTTACTTGTTCTTTTTCTCTTTTTCTGTGTTGTTCTCCACACTCATAGCAGTCATTTAACAATATCTAAACTCCTTTATTCGTTTCAGAAAACGCCTTGAAAAACAAAAAAATAACGGCGTAAGTTATCCTAATTTTCGACATAAACTTTTCAATCGCATAGTTTGTCTATGCTCAATCTTATTATTTGAAAGTCGCCTTGCAGAAAAGAAATATTACTCGAATAGATTCACTTGCTATTTTTCTGTGTTGTTTCCCACACTCATAGCAGTCATTTAGCAATATCTAAACACCTTTATTCGTTTCAGAAAACGCCTTAATAAATACAAAAATAACGGCGCAAGCTATCTATGTTGACACAAGTCATTCATTCTTTATTCTTACAAATACTTAATCATATTCAGGTTTGTGTTTCTTGTATTAATATAACTCAATCACCTAGCCTCAAATCACGACAAGAGTGTGAATTAAAAAACTGCTTTAAAGAACAATAATTTATCATAATGAATGTTGTCAATCGATAGATCATTAAATTAACATAGAACTTTTAGGCATTAGGAGCACCTATGAATCGCTACAACAGATTAATGACAAGAATTAACGATGGCGAATGCATTCTGATCGATGGCGCCACCGGCACTGAAGTTGAACGAAGAGGCGTGCCACAACTTAAACACGCATGGAATGGTGGTGGCGCACTTAGTCACCCTGACATTGTCAGGAAAATTCACCAAGACTATATTAACAGGGGTGCAGAAGTAGTTATTAGCAACACTTTTGCAACATCTAAGCACGCGTTGACTGATGCCAAACAAGATGCAAACTTTGAAGCACTCAATGAGCGCGGCGTCAAACTTGCCATTGAAGCGAGAGAATCCCTGCACAAAGATAATGTACTGGTTGCTGGTGGCGTTTCCTACTGGACTTGGACCGGGCAGAAGCCAACATTGGAAGAACTCAATGCCTCAATTAGCCAACAAGCAGCTTTTATGGCTGCTGCAGGTGCAGATCTTTTAATGCTTGAAATGATGATTGACATCGAACAAATGATGACAACGCTGAAGGCTGCTCAATCTGTTGGACTGCCGATTTGGGTGGGCTTGACCTGTGAACCGGACGAATCCGGAGCTATGTGTTTGCGAACTGGGGATAAATTGGAAGAAGCCATTCGAATGTTAAAGCCACACAATCCAGATGTCATCAATATAATGCACACCGAAATCGAGTATATTGAGCAATGTCTAGACATTCTCCAACAGGAATGGGGTGGTCCTATCGGAGTGTATGCTCACTCAGGGGCTGTGATTGGTACTGAATGGACATTTAATAACGTCATTTCGCCAAAAAAATATTGCGAGTATGCCTCTGAATGGAAAAAAAGAGGTGTCAGTATAATTGGTGGCTGTTGTGGTGTTCACACAGACCACATCCAAATGTTGAGTAACCAATTGTTTCAAAGTCCAGCATGATTTCTAAATGACTAGACTGTTACACATAGTTCAAGAGCTATACCAGCTCGCCTCGTGCTGGGTAGTTTTTGTCAAGTACAAAATTTAATGCACCTAGGACTTCTCTAAACAGTGGACGAGCGAAGGGCATNGTGCTCACTTGGCTCCAGTACAACGTTTGATCTGGTCGTATCAAAAACAGGCCTGGTTCGCTGAATTCTCTTGGCTCTTCAATACCAATGGAGGTTTTTCCTCTTCCCGCAGAACGGTGTAGTCCCCAAGATTGCGCTTGTTCAGTGGTGACACCATAAGCCAACGAAATATTTTGCAAATCCCAATTTGATTGAGCTTCAAAAGCTCGCTCTTTGTCATCACTACTCAGGGCCAGAACATTGACACCAGCCTTGGTAAAATCATCTGCCAACTTATCCAACTCCTTCAGATATTTTATGCAAATGGGGCAGTGAAGCCCACGATAAAACACCAGCATGGTAAAGTTTTCAGGCGTCTGCTCAGACAGCGACCATGGACCCTGAAGGGCTTCAACTTCCAATTCAGGCACGGATTGGCGAGGTTTAAGTACTTTCATATTGATATCCATTTTAAATACTCCTGAGTAAACAATAAATTGTACGCTTAATGTTTCAACGCAGCGCTAGTAAAGCTCCATTTTCCACCATTTTTCTTAATTCGGAACCAGTTGTCTTGAGCAAATGCAACCTCGGCACTTTTATCACTACTCCATTTGTCAGGCCAACTGCAATTATGGAATACAGCGCCAGACATCACGTCTTTTTCCAAATTAGGAATATTACCACGCTCTATAAGTAACCTCAAGGCTACTGCTGAATTGCGTGCAAGGTTAGCGTAGAGCTCACGACCGTCTCGTTTAGCAGATGTTTCGGCTTCTTTGAGCATTAAACTAACAGGGTCTTTAACACCATTCAATTCCGCTTTAACCATCGTGGCAAAGTATTGTGCAGTACCTTCACCAAACCATCTTTGGATTCATGTTTTTCACGAGTTTCTTCTTGATCCCGCTCTGAGTCATTAGGATTGACACAGTAATTGGTTAAATAGTTTGAATGGGCGTGATAAAACTCGTGCAACCAGATTTGTTGAGCTGTTTTTTCATCCTGCCCAGGTGTTTTTCCCAAAAGCACTATGCGTCTATCGTAACAAGGGTCGGGTGCAGTTGCAACATCAGCGCCGCCTTCAATCCAATGGGCAATATCTTTATACCCCCATTTATTTTCTTCTGCCCGATAAGGGTCATCATTACATTCGCTTGCTTCAATCCAAGATTTAATTTTCCCAGTTAATGCTTTCAGTTCACTTGAAGAAAGAATAACTTTGTGTGTGTTAAAAGGATGATCAGGCGAGAAGTGGTCATTGACGAATCGACCCAAATCCCAGATAACACCCAATGTATCGGCCTGCCAATCAGAAAGCTTGGCAGCACCAGCTTTAGTCCATTTTTCAACGGTGGCAGTTGGGGTTTTGCTGTAATTAATAATTTCGATTGTAGGATTTCCAGCTGCTCCTGCTGAGAGTGGAATCATCATAGAAACACCAAATAAACTTAATGCCGAAATAAAGAAAAATTTCGCTTTAAGCTGTCACATTGTCAACTTCAATTTATAACTCTCTATTTAATATATAGACGCCATTATAACTCAGTAATAATATATTTGAATCATGACGACTTAAAGCATTAATTTATCTATAAATAAATCAAACTCTAGAATCTAGTTGCTTTTGTTAGTTCAAATCCGTGCCCTGCTACCCTCTAATTTTTCATGCGTGTCAAGCAATTTTATAAGCGCTTTTACTTTGACAGCTATAGTGAAAAAGGTTATGATTAACACTAATTTTTCCTCGAGGGATGTACCATGGATTTCGACTTCTCAACACTGACAGTACCCATTTTCGCGCTGCTTGCGATTGCCGTTGTTTTTATGGGTGTAAAAACGGTACCACAAGGAACAGAATATACCGTTGAGCGCTTTGGCAAATACACCAAAACTCTTAAGCCGGGACTAAATTTTATTGTGCCCTTTGTCGATCATATCAGTAACAAAATCAATATGCGTGAACAAGTTCTGGATATCGAAAAACAAAGTGTTATCTCGAAAGACAATGCCGTTGTGCAAACTGACGGGGTGGTCTTCCATCAAATAGTGGATGCTGCCAAATCCACTTACGAAGTTAACGATCTTCTTAACGCTATGCGCAATCTTTGCCTCACCAATATTAGAACGGTATTGGGTAACATGTCGTTGGATGAAATGTTGTCTAATCGCGAAGAGATTAATACTAGGTTACTCACTGTGGTCGACCAAGCCACCAATCCTTGGGGTGTCAAAGTAACACGTATCGAAATCAAAGACCTTGAACCACCAGCGGACTTGGTCGAGGCGATGAGTCGACAAATGAAAGCCGAACGGCAAAAACGCGCCGACATTCTTGAAGCAGAAGGCCAACGTCAATCTGAAATACTCAGAGCAGAGGGCAAAAAGCAAAGCGCTATTCTTGATGCTGAAGGCCGCAAAGAGGCGGCATTTAGAGATGCAGAAGCTAGGGAAAGATTTGCTGAAGCTGAGGGAAATGCTACCCGTATGGTATCCGACGCTATCCGTGATGGCGATGTCCAAGCACTAAACTACTTTGTAGCCACCAAATACACCGAAGCTCTGCAAGCAATTGGTGCTGCTGACAATCAAAAATTAGTGTTAATGCCGCTTGAAGCGTCATCGTTAATTGGCTCACTAGCCGGAATTGGTGAGTTAACAAAAAGTATTTTCGGTAAAGATAAGGACTCGACAACATAATGGAGGTATTTTTTGCAACGATTGATTATTGGCATTGGCTCGTTTTAGGACTTGCACTTGTTATTATTGAACTATTCGCATCGTCCACTTTCTTTCTGTGGATGGGTGTTTCAGCCATTATGGTTGGCATTTTGTATAAGTTGTTTCCAAGCCTATCTTGGCAAATTCAATTACTGTTATTTTCTGGACTATCAATCTTCAGCATTTTCTTAGCTAAAAAATATTTCCCAGTTAAAACGATTGATAACGAACTCAATGCACGAGCAAAACGGCATATTGGCAACATCTATACCGTTGTCTCAAATGACGAACACGGTACCAAGATTAAAGTAGGTGACTCTTTATGGCTCGCGAAAGGCTGCGATATGCATATTGGTCAAAGGGTTAAAGTTATTGATACAGATTCAGTCACGCTCATTGTAGAGCCTGATTCAAATAACAGTTAATCAACAAATGTCCCATACTGAATGATGGGCTCATTGTGCGGCACGCCATAGATAACCATACAATGGCAATCGCTAGACGCCAACAATGACAATACCGATTGCTCATCATCGAAGAGCAATGCTTGTGTCGCTTCTATCGTCTTATCCTCACATCTAAGTTCGCCACTAACAACATAAACCAAGCCTTGCTTGCCAGCAACATTCAACTCATGATTTGCATTTTGAGTCATACGCATAGATAGATAAGTGGCTTTATTTTGCAACTTGACCGGCGATTGGGCGCCGGCGATCGTTGTGATCAGGACTCCTTCGGCTCCAGAGGTTGGTAATGCTTCTGCATCAACAGATTGATAACTTGGATCAATTTTTTTTGATTTTTTAGCCAAGGTAATCCACAACTGAATGCCGCAGGTAACACCTTCCGCCTCTGGCATTTCAGAATGACTGATACCACGCCCTGCACAAAAAATTTGCGAGCCACCCTTAATAATAACCGAATCATTACCCAGGTTGTCTGTATGGCGCATAGCACCAGAAAACAAGTACGTAATAGCCTCAAACCCTCTGTGTGGATGGGTGGGAAAGCCTTGTCCTACCTCTATCTCAAAATGATCGAACAGCACAAAAGGATCGTGATTCATCCTTGCACCAGAGATAGGAAAGAGGCGGTTTACTGTAACTCCTTCTCCTTCAGCCATTTTTCTTGCTTTTAATACTTCAAACACGGGAAGTCCTAGAATTAAATAAGACCTTTGCAAAATTGATTTTGGGATGGGTTTTGGGGAAGGGTAATTTTAAAGTTTTATAAGTCATTGGTTTTAATGCCATTCCCCAGCTTAAAAATAGGGAGTTGTGGCTAAATGCCATACTGCTCTCTGTAGGCTTCAATTTTATCAATTAGGGCTGCGTCATTCTGACCCTTTAAGTAGGTGATTAAATGCGATAGATTAATAATGCTAGCAACAAAAATACCAAAGTTTTGCTCTACTTCTTGAATGGCAGAAAGTTCGCCTTTACCTTTTTCTTGTCGATCCAGCGCAACAATCACACCTTTAGTCGTCGCACCAGTGGCAGCAATAATATCTTGCGCTTCACGAATCGCAGTACCAGCAGTAATGACATCATCAATAATAAGAATGTCGCCCTCGAGTGGATGGCCAACAATATTGCCACCCTCGCCATGATCTTTAGCCTCTTTACGGTTAAAACTGTAGGGCACATTTCTATTAAAACTGTCATTAAGCGCTATCGCTGTAGCCGTTACCAATGGAATGCCTTTGTATGCAGGCCCAAAAAGTACATCAAACTGAATGCCACTGGTCTCAATCGCTTGGGCATAAAATTGTCCCAATTGCGATAAATGCTTGCCTTGGTTAAATAATCCAGCGTTAAAAAAATACGGACTAACGCGCCCAGATTTCAGCGTAAATTCACCAAATTTAAGTGCGCCGGTTTCTAACATAAAATCGACAAAATCCTTTTGATACTGTTGCATTGAATATTCCTAAACTATTAAAATGTAGAGAGGTCTCTTTTATCACCTATTGTAAAATTTGCTACTAGACAGGATAGCGCTTGTAACCAGTAATTTTAAATGTGATATTTGCAAACCTTTAGAATATGCCGCTTTACAGCGTTTTTCTTGTTAGTTTTTTTTCATATGACCTATGGGTAGGATTTCAAAAAACTGCCTCAAAAACGATGCAAACCCTCACTATCAAATTACAAATACGTGATAAAAAACACCTCAGATGAGAATTATAACGATTAATGTCAATGGCATTCGAGCCGCTGAGCGAAAAGGTTTCTTCCCTTGGCTTGAAAAACAAGATGCCGATGTTGTCTGCTTGCAAGAAATCAAAGCTCAAGAAGATCAACTGGATGAGCGCTTTTACCCCGAAGGTATGCACGTTTATTATCACAGTGCCGAGCGCAAAGGCTACAGCGGCACTGCACTTTACTGCAAAACCAAGCCAGATCGCATTCACTTTAGCGACTGGAATGACATGAATAGCGAAGGGCGATTGATTCAAGCAGATTTTGGCGAGCTCACAGTGGCGTCGCTTTACTTGCCATCTGGTTCGAGCAAGGAAGAAAGACAGGCATTTAAAATGGAGTTTATTACTGATCGATTTTTGCCCTATTTAAAAGGACTGAAAAATAATGGCAGAAAATACATTTTCTGCGGTGATTGGAATATCGCCCACAAAAAAATTGACCTAAAAAATTGGCGTGGCAATCAAAAAAATTCAGGCTTTTTGCCAGAAGAGCGTGCTTGGCTCGATAAACTGTACGACGAAGTTGGCTATGTTGATGCATTTAGAGAAATCAACAAAGCAGAATTTGAGTACACTTGGTGGTCAAACAGAGGGCAAGCTTGGCTTAATAACACCGGTTGGCGACTGGATTATCAAGTGGTCAGTGGCAACTTAGCAGGAACAGCCACTCATTGCGAGGTTTACAAAGACGAGCGCTTCTCTGACCACTCTCCGCTAATTATTGATTACTCATTATGATAAATNTTTATGATTAAAAACGAACACATGCGNACCATTCAAAGCTTTGTCAGGCGCTCGGGCAGGCTTTCAAAAGCACAAGCGATTGGCCTTAATGAACTTTGGCCAAACTACGGTATCGAGCTTGTTGTCAATCAGATGCTTGACTTTGGTAAACTGTTTGCCACAACACAAGGCGTGGTGCTTGAGGTAGGCTTTGGCAACGGCGACAGCTTACTAGAAATGGCCATCAATCAGCCAAAAACTAACTTTTTGGGTGTTGAAGTATATGAGGCAGGCGTTGGGCGACTCATCAACGAAGCAAACAAGCATCAATTGAGTAATTTGAAAATAATTAAGGACGACGCTGTCGAAGTTTTAAAGCATCATATTGAGGACAATAGTCTTTCAAAGTTTCAATTATTTTTTCCAGATCCATGGCACAAGAAAAAGCATCATAAAAGACGCATTCTGCAAACCAGCCTACTTGACATGCTGACCAAAAAACTTAAATCGAATGCTATTGTTCATATCGCTACTGACTGGGAAAACTATGCTGAACACATCATGGACACCATGGAAGCGCACCCGCACTTTAAAAATAGCCTTGGTGACCATATATATTCACCAAGACCGGCGCATCGGCCATTAACAAAATTTGAAAATCGCGGACAGCAACTCGGCCATGGCGTTTGGGATATTATTTTTACTAATACAAAAGGAGTTTAAATGTTGTTTCCTTTATTTGTAGTCGTGACTCTTCTAGAGATCTACGTATTGGTGAGTGTCGGAGACGCAATTGGCGGCTTTTCAACAGTGCTGTTGGTGGTAATTACCGCACTGATAGGTTCTTCACTTTTAAAACACCAAGGCTGGTCAACCATGGCCAAAGCACAAAAAAGTATGGCTGAAGGAAAAACGCCTGCTTTCGAAATGATGGAAGGGGTGGTTATTCTGGTGTCCGGCGTAATGTTATTAACCCCTGGTTTTATCACAGACATAATTGGTCTTTTAGGGTTAATTCCACTATCCAGAAGGTATTTTATCAATCACATTCTCGCAAAAAATGCCGCCAAGATATTTAATCAAAGCGGTTCGGTGTTTATTCATAAAACGAACCAACAGCCTCATCAGCCTCAAAATGAGAAAAAACGAGAGAGAAAAAGACGACGCTATCGAAGGTGAATTTTGGGAAGATTAAAATCGCTTGACGATTGGCTGAGCTGGCAAGAAAACCTGCACGAATCCGTTATCGATCTTGGCTTAGAAAGGATTCAAATTATCTTTAACAAGCTTTTTCCGAATGGTATGCCATTCAAAGTTATTACCGTTGGCGGCACTAACGGCAAAGGTTCAACCATTGCTTTTGTTGACAGCGTCTATGCCCAATCAGAGCATAATGTAGGACGTTTTACTTCGCCACATTTGATCAATTACAACGAGCGCTTTGCTGTTAACGGCAATATAGTCACCGACACTCAGATTATTGGTGCTTTCGAGAAAATTGAAGCCATTCGAGGAGAAACTTCTCTTACCTATTTCGAATTTTCCACTTTGGCAGCCTTGCAAATTTTTGCAGATGCTGAAATTGACATTGCCATTCTCGAGGTAGGGCTTGGCGGACGGCTAGACTCCGTCAACGTTGTTGATAATGACATTTGTGTTATCACTAATATTGCCATTGATCATACAGATTATCTGGGTGACACGCGTGAACTGATTGGTCGAGAAAAAGCAGGCATTATGCGTGCAAATAAAATTTGTATTTGTGGTGACGAAAATCCACCCAACACACTGATGGATTATGCCAAAACAATCAATGCTTTGCTTGAATTTNTCGATCAGCCATACTTTGGAAAAATCGGCTTAGAGGGCGAACATCAAAAACACAACGCTGCCGTTGCTCTAAGAGTCATTGAGACACTTCAATCTCAATTTCCAGTTTCTAACGATTTGATTCAATCTGGCTTCGAACAAGCAAGCGTTGTTGCTAGATTTCAAAAAATAATGGTAGGTGACAAACAAGTAATTCTTGACGTTGCCCATAACCCGGCAGCGGTTGACAAACTTATCGACACTCTCAAAACCTCTAATGCCAAAACAGTGGCTATTTTCTCAGCACTCGCTGATAAAAATATCGACGATATGATTGATTTGGCAAAAGATACATTCACTCATTGGTTTTTGGTGCCACTTGACGTTGAGCGCGCCATTCAAATTGAGCTTTTGCACGCAAAATTTAACACCGAGCTGACCACGACCGTTTGTCAAGATATGAACAGTGCAATTGATAATGCACTGGCTTTAGATGATATTCAAAGAGTTGTTATTTTTGGCTCATTCCACACAATTACTGATGCAACGCTAATTCTAAGAGAAAATGAAGTGCTTTTTCCTTAAAAGGTCTCTTTAGTTAGATCGCGCCCTGCCCCAAGAAACTATTGTAAAATTGGCGCTACCAGAACGGGAGATCATGGGCGATTTTTTTGACAATTTGTACAACGCTTTCAGCCTATTAGTCTGGTCAGATTGGCTCACCCTTTTGATTCTTATCTGCTTTATCGTCAGGGGCTTTATTCAAGGCCTTGCTAAGGAGATAATTAGCCTTATTTTTCTCATTTTCGCCATCATTCTTGCCTGGTTTTTCTACGAAGGACTTGCCAATACACTGTTATCAAGACCCGATACTTCTGAGAGCAGATCCGTCTATGGTCTCGCCTTTGGTGCTATTGTTTTAGGATTCTGGCTTACCAAAAAAGCCTTATACAAGCTCACTAAAGCAGCATCCTTTATAGGCAACCCTTGTGCGCTTAACAGCTGTGTTTCAATTGCCCTTTTCCTCGGCATTATTGCTATCATTTCTTGGAATTACGTTTACGTCTTGGCTGACTTAGAAGTGGTAGAAGTTATTATTGCAAACAACGGCATTCGCACTTGGGCTTCGTTTGCCGGAATTTATGCTGTTATTTTTATCGCTGCAAGAGCACTTGTCCGTATACTGAATATTACAGTTGGTACAGAACAACCTTGTTTACTAGCGCCATTTTTTGAAAGAATTCTAAATATTTTAAGCGGGATTGACAATCTTTTAAATGCACGCAATATTGTTGGTATAAAAAATAAGCTACTTGGCGCTTTTGTTGGTCTCTTCAAAGGCGGCATCTCTGTTCTTATTATTGTTCTGGTGCTTCAAAGTGTTAGTTGGGTGAGTCAGCAGTATTTCTGGATTGAAACCCAAGGCGTGCTCAGAATATTTCAAGACTGGAGTGTTGGTATAAAACCAAATTTGTCAGAGCATTTGCTTTTTGTTGAGCTTGAACCTGGCGATGAAATAATCGCTGAATATTTATTAGAGATAAAGGAATAAATTATGTGCGGTATTGTCGGAATACTTTCCACCACCAATAAAGAGGTTGGCGTCTATATCTATGACGCATTAACGATTATCCAACATCGAGGTCAGGATGCCGCAGGTATTACCACCTCGGATAAAGGTCGATTTTTTATGCGCAAAGGTAACGGCTTAGTTCGTAATGTCTTTAGAACGCGACATATGGCATTACTTAAAGGTGATATGGGTATTGGCCATGTGCGCTACCCGACCGCTGGAAGCTCATCAGGTGCTGAAGCGCAACCTTTTTATGTAAATTCGCCTTATGGTATCGCATTTGCTCACAATGGCAATCTAACAAATACCGATGCCTTAGCCAAGGAATTGTTCGAGCAAGATCGAAGACACACCAACACCAACTCCGACTCTGAAATTTTGCTCAATGTACTTGCCAGCGAGATTGACAAACGACAAAAAAGTCGAATAGATGAGGGTGATATTTTTGCTGCTGTTGGCAAGCTTCATCAAAGAGTCAAAGGTGCTTATGCCGCCATTGGTATGATTCCGGGTTATGGTATTTTTGGCTTTAGAGACCCTAAAGGCATTAGGCCTCTAATTTTAGGAGAAAGGACAACAGACAAGGGCACAAAATATATGCTTGCCTCAGAGAGTGTTGCGCTAACTGCTCTAGGTTACACCATCACACGAGATGTCGGGCCAGGAGAAGCTATTGTTATTGATAGAAAAGGTAAAATTCATGCACAACAGTGCGCCAAAAACCCTGAGTTAATGCCTTGTATTTTTGAATTCGTTTACTTTGCAAGACCCGACTCCATCATTGATAAGATATCGGTATACAAAGCACGCTTACGAATGGGGGATAGGCTCGCCGACAAAATCAAAAAAGACTGGGAAGGTGAAAACATTGATGTTGTCATGCCCATTCCAGACACTTCTCGAACAGCCGCACTGCAGCTCGCCTATGAGCTGAATGCTAAATATCGTGAAGGTTTTATTAGGAATCGCTATATTGCAAGAACATTTATCATGCCGGGCCAAAAAGAGCGAAAAAAATCTGTCCGTCAAAAGCTAAGCGCTATCGGACTTGAGTTTAAAGGCAAAAATGTCCTACTGGTTGATGACTCTATTGTTCGCGGCACTACCAGTAAAGAAATTGTACAAATGGCAAGAAGCGCTGGAGCCGCTAAAGTCTTTTTTGCCTCTGCTTCGCCAGCCGTTCGCTTTCCTAATGTTTACGGCATTGACATGTCGAGTAAAAATGAATTTATCGCGCATAACAGGAGCACTGAAGAAGTTTGCATGGCGATTGGCGCTGATCGATTGATTTATCAAAATTTAAACGACTTAATTTGGTCGGTGCAGCAAGGCAATCCTGACATTAAAACATTTGATTGCTCATGCTTTGATGGTAATTACGTCACCAAAGACATTGACAATGCTTATTTAGACAGCATTGAGGCACTGCGCTGCGATGAATCCAAGCAAAAGCTTGAAACAAACGAAAGCTCTGAAATGATTTGCAATGATGTAGAATAAGGTCGATTATTACAAGATAACTATGAAAGACAGAAAATTCGAAACCATTGCCATTAGGGAGGGTCACAGAAAAACGGCAGAGCAAGAGCACTCGCCCGCTATTTTTCTAACGTCTAGTTTTGCCTTTGATAGCGCAGAACAGGCAGCCAAGCGCTTTGCCAAGGAAGAGCCGGGCAATATTTATACACGATTTACCAATCCGACGGTTGATGCATTTCAAACCCGCTTAGCAGCACTCGAAGGTGCTGAAAGTTGTCTGGCAACATCAAGCGGCATGTCGGCTATATTTGCAACTTTGATGGCTCTGCTCAAATCAGGCGATCATATTGTTGCTTCTCGCTCTATGTTTGGCACAACAATTGTACTCCTTAACGACATTATCTCGAAATTCAATATCGAGGTGACTTTTGTCGACTTGACGGATGTCAGTATTTGGGAAAAGTCGATCCAAGAAAATACCAAGATTTTTTTGCTGGAAACACCATCCAATCCCTTGGGAGAAGTTGTCGATATTCGTGCTTTGGCGGCAATTAGTAAGAAAAACAATATCGTATTAGCAGTTGATAACGTCATTATGACGCCCGCTCTACAACAGCCACTTGCACTGGGTGCAGACTTGGTCATTCACTCTGCAACAAAATACATTGACGGACAAGGTCGATGCTTGGCTGGGGCAATTGCTGGTAACAATGAACTGCTTGAGGAAATTGCCGGCTTTATTAAGACAACAGGTCCCACTCTCAGCGCTTTTAACGCTTGGATTTTAATTAAAGGTCTTGAGACACTGTCACTCAGAATGAAAGCTCATTGTGATAATGCAAACAAGCTTGCCAATTGGTTAGTAAAGCAAGAATTTGTTGAAAAAGTCCATTATTTGGGTCTAGAGTCACACCCAAGCCATCAAGTAGCCAAATCACAACAATCTGGTTTTGGTGGAATTGTTTCCTTTGAGGTTAAAGGTGGCCAGGAAGGTGCATTTCGTCTTATCAACAATACCCAGATGCTTTCCATCACCGCAAACCTTGGCGACACCAAAAGTACGATTACCCATCCAGCAACCACCACACATGGTCGCCTAAGTGATGATGAAAGAGCACAAAGTGGTATCACTGATGGGCTGATTCGCATCTCTGCAGGACTCGAAGACATCGGTGACATTATCTCTGATTTGAAGATTTAACTTAGATTTAACATATTAATCAATTATGATAAAATTCCTGCCACAAGGGGAGTTTGAACACTTATGAAGCAAAATAGCTATTCTTATGAAGATTTAATCAGTTGCGGTAATGGTGAATTATTTGGGCCTGGTAATGCTCAACTGCCAAAACCACCAATGCTGATGTTTGACCGTATCACTGAAATCTCTGACGAAGGTGGCGAATACGGAAAAGGTGTTATTACAGCAGAGTTGGATGTCAACCCCGACTTATGGTTCTTCGAATGCCACTTTAACGAAGACCCGGTCATGCCAGGCTGTCTTGGTGTTGACGCCATGTGGCAACTGTTGGGTTTTTATTTAGGCTGGCTAGGTGGCCCCGGCAGAGGGCGCGCATTAGGTTCTGGTACCATTAAATTTACCGGCCAGGTTCTACCGACAAATAAAAAAGTTACTTACAAGATCGACCTCTCTAGAGTCATTGCAAGAAAACTCTACATGGGTGTTGCTGATGCCACTATGGAAGTTGATGGAAAAACAATTTACGAAGCCACCAACCTAAAAGTGGGTTTATTTACTGACACCTCTACTTTCTGATGAGACGCGTCGTTATCACTGGCATGGGAATTGTTTGCAGTCTTGGTAAAAACAAGGCCGAAGTGCTTGAATCACTCAAAACAGCCAAATCAGGTATTAAATTTAGTGAAAAATACGCCGAAATGGGTCTTAGGTCTCATGTGCACGGCGAAATTCCAGAAGTTAACCCAAAAGAAGTTATTGATCGAAAAATGCTTCGCTTCATGGCTGATGCCTCTATTTATAACGCCCTGGCATTAGATGAGGCCATTAAGCAATCGGGCTTAACAGAAGAACAAGTATCGAACGAACGTACTGGATTGATTACCGGCTCTGGCGGCGCCTCCAACCAAAACGTTGTTGAAGCAGCTGACATTTTAAGAGAAAAAGGCATTAAGCGTGTAGGCCCATACCGCGTACCACCGACCATGGGATCCACGACTTCAGCTTGTCTTTCAACGTTATTCAAAATTAAAGGCATTAATTATTCGATTACTTCGGCCTGTTCCACTAGTGCCCACTGCATTGGTAACGCGATGGAGCAAATCCAGATGGGTAAGCAAGATGTTGTTTTTGCTGGTGGCGGTGAAGAGCTTGACTGGTCTCTAACCATGTTATTTGATGCCATGGGAGCACTGTCTTCCAAATACAACGATACACCGGAAAAAGCCTCAAGAGCGTACGATGCTAACCGTGACGGCTTTGTTATTTCAGGCGGCGGCGGTGCATTGGTGCTTGAATCTTTAGAGCACGCTCAACAGCGAGGCGCTCATATTATTGCCGAACTCACAGGTTACGGCGCAACCTCAGATGGTTACGACATGGTCGCGCCATCAGGCGAAGGGGCAAAACGTTGTATGCAGCTAGCAACCAGTACGGTTGACGGGCCGATTGACTACATTAACGCACATGGCACTTCAACGCCTGTTGGTGATATGAGAGAACTGCAAGCCATTAAAGAAGTTTTTGGTGACAACATACCCATGGTAGGTTCAACTAAATCCCTCTCAGGACACGCGCTAGGAGCAGCAGGTGTCAACGAATCTATTTACTCACTGCTGATGCTGGAAAATGACTTTGTCGTTGAGTCGGTCAATATCGAAACACTGGACGAAGAGGCTGAAGGCGTACCAATTGTTAGAGAAACCAAACACGTTTCACTTAATCGAGTGATGTCAAACAGCTTCGGCTTCGGTGGTACCAACGCCTGCTTGGTGTTCGAAAAGTATGTTGACTAACTTAGGCTTTAAGGTCTAGCGTCAATTTCCTTACTTTCTTTCTCTGAAGGCAGCATATCCGCCTTCGAGATGCCTAGCGCCAAGATCATTGAGCTTGCTACATAAATGGACGAGTAAGTACCAACCACAACCCCAATCAGTAGCGCACCAGCAAAGCTGTGAATCACCTCACCACCCAAATAGAACAAAGCCAATAGCACGAGCAAAGTTGTTAATGAAGTCATAATTGTGCGCGATAGCGTTTGATTAAGCGCATCATTAATGATTGGCTTCGGCTCGACCTGACGGGTCGAAAGAAAGTTTTCACGAATACGATCAAAGACAACTATTGTGTCATTGAGTGAATAACCAATCACTGCCAAAATGGCCGCCAAAACGGTCAAGTCAAACTCAATTTGAAGGGCTGAAAAAATACCCAATACAATAATAACATCATGGATCAGGGCCGCAATTGAGCCCAGAGCAAAACGGTATTCGAATCTGAAAGCAACGTAAATGAGAATACCAATCAAAGCATAAAGCATCGCCAGACCACCGTCATTGGTCAACTCTTCGCCCACTTTGGGGCCTACAAACTCAACTCGACGCACATCGATGCCTTCGCCAAGCATGCGAATAATAGAGGAGCTTAATTTAGCGGATGATACTTGCTGCGGCTCAAGCTGAATCAGCACCTCGGTATCAGTACCGAAGTATTGCACATTAGTGCCTCGGTAATTTGCCTCGTTGAGTTTCCCACGTATCTCTTCAAGATTAGCAGTCTGTTGATAACCAACCTCAATTAGCGTACCGCCGGTAAAGTCGATGCCCAGCTTAAGGCCCTGAACCGATAACGAAATAATGGACGCAACCAACAAGATGGCAGAAAATATCATTGCCCAATGTCGCTTGTTGACAAAATCTATTGTTGGCACTTTTATTGACTTTAAGCTCATATCGCTAACTCCTCGACATCCTTCCCGCCATAAGTCAAATTAATGATTGCGCGCGAGACAACAATCGCTGTGAACATCGAAGTGATAATGCCAATTGACAAAGTTATCGCAAAACCTTTAATTGCACCCGTGCCGAAGCTAAATAAAACAATTGAAGCGATTAAGGTAGTGATGTTTGCATCAGCAATGGTTAATAGGGCTTTTTCATAGCCGGCAGAAATAGCTTTTTGTATATTACGGGTCGATTTTAACTCTTCCTTGATTCGCTCGAAAATAAGCACGTTAGCATCAACTGCCATACCAACAGTTAGCACAATACCGGCAATACCTGGTAGCGTCAATGTCGCCTGAATTAATGACAGCACGGCAACAATGGTCACCAGATTCAACGTCAGCGCTACATTGGCAACTAGACCAAAAACGCGGTAACGCCAAGCCATGAAAACTAAAACTAAAGCAAAGCCCACTAAGACAGACAAAAAGCCCTTGGCAATATTATCAGCACCCAAACTTGGCCCTATTGTGCGCTCCTCAATAATTTCGATTGGCGCAGAAAGAGAGCCGGCTCTGAGTAGTAAGGCAAGATTTCTCGCCGCTCGAGCACTCTCCATACCAGTGACTTGGAAACGATTGGAAAAAGTACCCTGAATCGTAGCAGCATTGATAACGTCTTGCGTTTTTGTGCGAATCTTTACCATTTCACCATTTTCAACAATGGTTTCAACCTTGTTTTCGATATAAACCACCGCCATACGGTGATTTAAAAACTCTTTGGTCGTTTCTAACATCGAACGACCACCTGCATTATCAAGTTGGATATTTACCATAGGCGCATTATTCTGATCAATACCTGAAGAGGCACCAGTAATATTTTCTCCAGTTGCAATAACAGAGCTTTTAAGTAGCAATGGTCTGCCACTTTTGAAGTAATACAACTTTGAGCCGACAGGCACTTTTCCACTATTCACCGCCAATTGAGGGTCATTCTTCTCATCAACCAACCTGAATTCAATGGTTGCAACAGCGCCTAAAATTTCTTTTGCTCGAGCAGTGTCTTGCACACCAGGCAATTGCACCACAATACGCTCTGAGCCTTGTTGCTGGATAATAGGTTCGGCTACACCCAACTCGTTTACACGATTACGCAATGTTGTTATGTTTTGCTGTAAAGCACTTGATTTTGAGACTTTTATTGCCGCCGGCGTTATTTCTAAACTAAGCTGAAGCTCAGATTCGCTGCCCTCAACAATTTTCAAGTCAAGTAACTCATCTTTTATCAATCTCTTGCCCTGTTGCTTTGATTCCTCAGATTTAAAGGTAACAAGCAAACTATTGCCTTCTTTGCGGATACTTCTATACAAGCGATCCTCACGCAGGAGTGGTCTCAATTCGTTGTAATAACGGTCAATCGACATTGCCACAACAGCCTCCATATCAACTTCAAGCAAGAAGTGGACGCCGCCCCTCAAGTCCAAACCTAGTGACATCGCACGGCCACCTAAGTCCGACAGCCACTGTGGTACGGAGGGTGCCAGATTAAGTGCAACAACATAATTGCGAGTCAGTGAAGTTTTAAGAAGGGTTTTAGTTGAGAGTTGCGACTGAGAATCTTCAAAACGAATCAAAATACGGTTGTCTGCCAAACCAATCGACTTATAGTCAACTGCATTACTTGTCAGTACTGTCTCAACCTTGGCTAAATCTTGCTCGCTAATACTGGCATCGCCAGCTTGCGAGATTTGGATGGCCAAATCAGAGCCATAAATATTAGGCAGTGCGTACAGTGCAGATAATAAAAGGAAAGAAGCAATTAATGCATTTTTCCAACCAGAATAATGATTCATTTTAGTTTTCTTTAGTCTTAAGATTTCACGGTGCCTTTAGGCATCTTAGTGTTAACGCCTTGTTTTTGCACCTTAACAGTAACACCAGAAGCAATCTCTAGATCTATAAAAGTCTCATCAACAGAAGTTATTTTTCCAACGATACCGCCGTTGGTTACCACTTCATCGCCTTTTTTCAATTCACTCAAAACCTTTTTATGGTCTTTAGCTCGCTTTTGCTGTGGCCTGATGAGTAAAAAATACATCAAAGCAAACATNCCTACCAAGATTAATATTTGTGAATCCATTGTTATTCTCCAAAAAAAGTTAAGTCGATCATTTTATAGCAGTTAAGCCACCCATGTAGCCCTGTAATACCTCAGGAATGGCAATACTGCCATCAGCTTGTTGGTAGTTTTCAATCACTGCAACCAGTGTGCGCCCCACCGCTAAGCCCGAACCATTGANGGTGTGCAATAGCTCGGTGTTATTGGTTTCTGGGTTTTTCCACCTCAGCTGCATGCGTCTCGCTTGAAAATCCTCAAAACAAGAGCATGACGAAATTTCACGATAAGCAGACTGACCTGGCAGCCATACTTCAAGATCATAAGTTTTTGCTGAAGAAAAACCTAAATCACCTGTACACAAAATCACTTTACGGTAAGGCAACCCTAATGCTCGCAAAATTCCTTCNGCATGAGAGGTTAATTGCTCTAATACTTCGTAAGAAGATTCTGGTTTTGAGATTTGTACCAATTCCACTTTCTCAAACTGGTGCTGACGAATTAAGCCTCTGGTGTCACGACCGTAAGCGCCCGCTTCTGAGCGNAAGCAAGGTGTGTGCGCAACAAACTTTAGTGGCAAATCCGATTCCTTGATAATCGAGTCACGCACCATATTGGTTACAGGCACCTCAGCTGTTGGAATAAGGTAAAGTGATTTTGCCTCACCCTCTTCACCCCTAAGGCTAGTTTTAAACAAATCTGCCTCAAATTTTGGCAATTGACCTGTGCCAGTTAGTGAATCTGCATTGACTAAGTACGGCACATAAGTTTCAGTGTAACCATTCACCTCAACGTGTTGGTCTAGCATGAATTGCGTCAGCGCTCGCTGCAACTTTGCCAACTTTCCCGTCATCACAACAAATCGTGTGCCTGAAATCTTTGCTGCCGTAGCAAAGTCTAGGCCAAGTTTTTCGCCTAAATCAACGTGGTCTTTCACCTTAAAATCATATTCACCAGGTTCGCCCCATGTTGACACCTCAATATTATCATCCTCACTATCGCCGTGTGGCACCGAAGGGTGTGGGATATTGGGCATTGACATCGCAATGTCATCAATTTGGTTTTGGATTTTTTGCAATTCAGCCTTGCNGTCTTCCAATCGTGAGCCTAAATTTGAAACTTCATCCAAAAGTGGCTTTATATCTTCACCCGCTGCTTTCGCCTGGCCAATGGCCTTTGATCGGGTATTACGTAAATTCTGTAATTCTTGAGTTTCAATCTGGGCAACCTTTCTCTTTGCCTCAAGCGCCTTAAATGCTTCTACATCAAAGCTGTAATCTCTTCTATTGAGTTGCTCTACAACATGATCAAGATTCTCTCTTAATTGCTTACTTGCTAACATTTACTGACGCTCAGCGCTACTGAAAAACTTAAAGCAGAGATTATACTATGCCCACCTCGATTGAAGGCGCTGATACACCCCTAAAACCANCCTCTAAAAGACGCTAAATACATCTACCATCTTCAATCCTTTAATGGNAAANCTGGTGTTTATTTTCCAATTGGTAACTCTGTGGTGTGCTTTACCTCGGTAATGCCCACATGACTTTGTGCTTCCAAGATATGGGGGAGTCTAAGTAAGCGCTTGCGTAAAAATTGCTCATAACTTTGAATGTCTTTAGTGACAATACGAAGCGAATAGTCTACTCCGCCTGTAATCGTCCAGCATTCTACAACCTCGGGAAAGCTTACAACAGCTTCTTCAAATTCACTCAGCACTTTTCTATCGTGGACGCTGAGTTTGATATTTACAAAAACAACAGAATGCAAACCAAGTTTTTTACGGTCAAGTAAAACTACTTTTTTTTTGATATAACCCTCTTCTTGTAGTCGTGCAATTCTGCGCCAGCAAGGCGATTGTGACAGATTTACTTTTTCAGCAACATCTGCCGCACTGAGATTGCCATCACTTTGCAATAGAGAGAGGATAGTTTGATCAATTGAATCAAGAATATGCATATTCTATGGATAATTATTCTATAATGATCAAATAGTATAGCATATTAATGCACGATTACAAAATGTTGGTGCTGGACAATAGTGAATTAATTAACTGTACTTTGCTAACAATTCATCCAACAAAGTAAAAAATTGCTCAATTTCATTAAGTGTATTGTAATGCATAAAACCAATTCGAATAACGCCTCCAGACTCCATCAAATCCAGCTGTTTAATCAAACCTTCGGCGTAAAAATGACCGTCCCAAATACAAACATGTTTCTTGCCAAAAAACTCTGACACAACTCTTGGCTCGATACCTTTAATGACGAAGGAAAAAGTTGGAGTTCGTTCACTTAAGCGCATCTCATCAGTAATGCCAAATAGTTTGATTTCAGAGTAACTCTTAATTTTCTTGAGAAATAGTCGACTTAAATCTCCCTCATGTTGAATAATGTCTTGATAGGCGATTTCGAGTTTTTCTCTATTAGAATTGCCCTCACAACCCGCCAATGAACCAAGATAGTCAACAGTCGCTGATAGGCCGGCCATCGCCTCATAATTTTGCGTTCCAGTCTCCCAACGATTTGGGTTAATGTCCTTTGCTGGTGCAACCTTGTCAGGATTAAGCTCATTTAGATGCTGTGCCTTAGAATACAAGACGCCCAAATGTGGACCAAAGTACTTATAGGCTGAGCTGACTAAAAAATCACAGTCCAATGCTTGAACATCAATCAATCTGTGCGGCGCTAGATGCACCGCATCGATATAACTAAGCGCAGAGCTTTTGGATCTAACCATCTCGATAGCTGCCTTAACATCAACAATTGAACCGGTTGTATTTGAGGCATAAGTACAGGCAAATAGTTTTGTATTGTGGTTAATTAAACCACTCAAATGCTCAAAGTCTAATGTGCAATCAATCTCATTAACTCGTACTTGATGAACAATCACGCCCTTTTTTTCAGCCTCAATCACCCACGGCGAAACGTTCGAATAATGATCAAGCGCGGTAACAATAATTTCATCCCTTGGCTGCCAAGATTTACTTAGCGCCCGACTCATCATAAAGCTCAGGCTCGTTGCATTGGCACCGAAGACAATCTCGTTGCCATCTTTTGCATGATACAGATCTTTTGCAGCCTCTCTTGCGCTCAACATTGTTTGCTCGGTTTGCCGAGAACTGAAGTAGGCGCCACCCAAATTTGCGCTTGAAGTGGATAAATATCCTACAATAGCATCAAGTACTTTTTGTGATGGATGAGAGCCCCCAGGACCATCAAAGAAGATAGGCTGCCTTCCGTCGATTACTTGGTTTAGAGCAGGGAATTGCGCTCGGCACGCGTCAACATTCATTATCTATTTATGCCGTTAAAACAAACAAATCCATATAGGCAGATCCTGAATCTGTCGCCTGGATGTCTTCTGCGCTATGCCAATAACGCTCATCATTCAAAACCACAAATTCACCTTGATCAAATTTATGCTTAATAAAGGGTTCTGCTTTTTTTTGAGTATGTATATTTAGCTCACCGCCAGTAATGTTATTACTCTCAATGGTAAAAATACCGATATTTTGATAACCATCTTGATGCACACCCTCTGGGGTAACTTGTGAGCTTGTTTCACCGTTGGCTATGATTCGTATTTGATGTACTTCAATATCTGCTTCATCATTCAAATTTGTAATGTTTTTAAAGCGTGCAAAGAGTTCAACAAAGGCCTCGGAGTCAATGATATTTTGCTCTATATCTTCATATTTACGCTCAACATTTCCTTGAAAGTCGTTAAGGTCACCACTTTGTTGAAAAGTTTTTGTAGGTAATTTTGTCAGAGTGTCGGAAGAAAAATTAAAATTCGAATAACGACGCAAACGGTATTGCCCATCAAGGTAATCGCTACCTGGAAGTCGACTAAAAGATTCAGATAACTGCGCTACGTGGTTAACAGGAAGTTGGCCCAGTTCTAATAAAAAATCTTGTTGTTGCATTACAATTCTCCAAATAATGATTGATGGCCACTTTGTAGCGACTTTTATAATGAGACCTTTGCATAAAGCATTTTAAAATTTGCTGAGTGATAAAAATGAATAGCAAGCGTGTAAAAATGTGAAATCAATAGCACTAGCTATTGATGAGAATTTTTCTGCACTTTTCAGCATTTTTTACCTCAGCCCTTTGGGATCTCACTATCAAATCTAAAACGGTTTATGCAAAGGCCTTATAGGAAATAAGTTTAAAGTGATTGGCTGGAATTGATTATGCTTATTACAGCGTCTTATTGATAATTATTAGATAATTAATTTAAATAATTAAATTTTATTAGATTGATAATGCTTTGTTTATCAAATTATGTGCAGTAATCATTTATTAATACCCTTGAATACGGGNTAAAACTGGTATTTAACCTCCATTTGAACGCGTTGATAGCCGTCAAGTAATGCAAAGGCACGGTTCAATTTAGCATCTGCATGTATTGCCTTAGCTGATGCTTGCCACTGATCATTGATATCCCAATTTAATCCAATTGTCAGTAACGATAAATCACCATCTGCGACAATAATATTTAATACATCCCAACTCCAATCTGTGTTCTCGAATTCATCACTGACACTGGCTATATAATTAAAATTAGTTCGGCTTGTGCTGACATTGGCAAGTAAACCAGGGGTTAAATAATCATCCGCAAAATCCAGCCAGTATTGTGAGCTAATTGCTAACAACCATTGACGATCGCCCCCACCAATGTCAAGTGCTAAATTCCAGTCGAGCCTGTCTACCTTCAGCAGCTGGCTCGAATTATTGTGTTCGAGATTGTGCTTATAAGCAACATCAAATTTCAATAAATGGTTGCCCAGCACCTTATTCATGCTAAAACCCAGCAACTGGTAGCCCTTGGCATAACTTACACTATTAGCAATATCTTTAACTGCGCCATTGGGAATCAAGTGTGCAGCATATACTGCCATATCACCACCTTCTTGGTTAATGCCATAGCGAATACCGATCTCTCGATGCGAGCCGTCAATCAAAGAAATACCAGTGACCTTGGTAATCTCAGGATTCGGGTTATAAAAGACACTCAACTCTCTGTCGGGCCAATACCTCGTTGCACTAATAAGCCATTGCGAGGTTTGTGACGGATCGGTTAAGCCGCCGCTTGGATTGATTACATCCAATGCTCCGCCCTCTAGCTCTCCCCAACCGATGGTGTACTTACCAAGCTTGGTGCTCCAAACACCCGAACTGTATTGCAAAAAGCCACGCTCAATTTCAAAATCACTCACTTTAGTCGAGTGTTTGCTGTCTTCGTGCCAGTAGTATTTGCCTTTTAACTCAATTTCTCCATAGCTCGATTGCCCTAGCGAACCGCTAGCCCCAAGGGTTAACTCACTTCTCTGGCGAGTTGTGTTCCAATCATTTGCTGGATTCACTCCCCATTTCTGCGATTGTTGAATGGTGAGCCAAGGAAAAAGGGCTCCGCTATCCTGCTCTTCTAAGGCAAAAGTATCGTCATCATCACTCCACTCGTCAAACGATTGATCCATATCATCGGCAAATAAATCGTCTGCNAAAAGTGATTCGTTCGCTAAAAGTGCTGTGCTGTTGAGAACATTGAATGCCAAAGCAATGCAGAGAAAGCGAAGATATTTAGCCATACAAACCCAATTATTATTGAGCCTGCTGACGCAGATTGTTTAAGAATTGTTCACGGAATGCTTGATCTGTTAAGGCTCTTTGTGTCAAGAATGATTCATCAATATCCATGTCAAAGCTAATCGCTTCCAGTTTCATATTGGTCAGCCTTTGGCTGACTGAATTCATAAAAGTNAAACTACGNCCCATCCAGATGTTGTTGATTTTCTGCACCTTGCCGACCTCGATACGCTTGATTGGATTATCGTGTTTATCAAACATTTGCGCCTTGAGAACAATAAAACGCTCTAGGTCTATCCAACNCCGTGTTTTGCCATAACTGCTCTTATTGATTCGATGCNCTTTTGGCCTAGACTCAATCACCGCAACCTGTCTGCCTCGATACTCACCTTGCTCCAACAATTCATAAGTGTAATCATCCAACTTGCCAGTTTCTTGATCCTCTGTGGTTATTTCGGTGCCAAATAAACTAGCGGATTCAGTATCCTCATCATCGCTGTTTCTAACACTGATGCGCTTTACTTTACCGAGCGCAGAAAGATACAACCATGTTTCGTTATCTCGCTCACTGTCTTCGTAGGTATAAGTCAACATACCGATNCCTCGTTCACTCGCTGGCTCTAACAAGATAGCAATTGATTTTGTATCTTTATTATCGACACCGGTGTTAATTTGGGCACTTTCAACCAATTTTATACGGGCCTTTTCAACGCATTTTATTTTGCCATTTTTAATGCCAAACTTACAGGTAGTGAGTTTCATGCGAGTGAAAGCAGAATTCGTTGTTTTGCGCTGACTCTCATCAACTCGTTCAACAATTTCTCTGGCACTNAATTCGGTTTGAGCAACAATGTCTGTACTAATAACACTTAAAAACGTTGCNAATAAAATAGTACACAAGAAATAAGAGGTGCTTTTTGGGTATAGGGTTGTCATGACTAAGCCTCGTTAAAATTCAAATTATCATCAACATTTTTCTCGCCAAACCTTGGTTTGAAAATCATAATCAAGGCAGGGAAAAACAACAAGTCACAAAGTAAAGCGACAAAAATTGCAAGAGAGCCAAAGGTGCCGATTTTNACTAAGCCTAAATGGTCGCTAAAGCTTAACATAAAGAAGCCACAAGCTAAAATTAACGTTGTAAATGTAACCGCCTGACCCACCTCTTTAATCGCATCTATCAGCGCGGTCTTCATACTATTGGTAGCCANCAGTGCCATTCGATAATGACTAATAAAGTGAATGGTATCGTCCACAGCAATACCAATAATGAGCGGTGCAATAATCAAAGTATCGGTATCCAGTGGAATGTCTAATAACCCCATTAACCCAAAGGCCAGAGTCGCCGGAATCAGGTTTGGAATAATCGACATTACGCCTGCTTGAAGCGAGCCCAAAGTCAACATCAACAGCGCACTAATAACAACAGCTGCAATCGCCAAACTTCTAAACTGGGAATGGCTAAGGTCATCAGCCATCTTCATAATCAGTGCAAAGGAACCTGTCATTTGCACTTGCATCTCTGGATAGCGGTTTTTCAATACGGCAAAAGCGCTGTCAATATCACGCTGTATATCGTCAAAGAATANTGCGTATTCGGCTGATCCGGCGTTTTTTAGTTGCACACTGATATGACTCTTAGAATAATCATCACTGACCAGAGCTCGGCGCTCTTCAGCATTAGCACTATTGAATAGATACAACAACTGAGAGACCATAACACTGTCATCAGGAATACTGCGATATCGCTCATCTCCCTGCATAATAGCGTGAGTTTCCTTGACTAAATCCGCTAACGAATTAGAGCGAATAATATAATCACCATAATTTTGTTTCAGTGTTACTTGCAGGTCACTCATTGCACTTAAAACCTCAGGNTCCATCATCGCATCTGATTCGCCCATTTTGATCATAATCAACATATTACCAGAGCCCATCATATGCTCATCAACAATATCGTAAGCGGCACGAATCGGCACATCTTCGGAAAATATTTCCACNAAATTAGAATCAATTTTTACTTGCGACGCACCATAAACACAGGCTGCAAAAATGCCAACAAAAACAACCACAATAGTGTGACGACGACGCTCCACAAATGCCGGAATTTTATCGAGTAAGGGTTGAAGCCACTCTGCGCTCAATAACCAAACCAATCCAAGCTTTCTGGCAATCAATTGTAGCGGCTTTATAAGCAANCACAGCAAGTGAGTTGCGCCATTTATAAGTCGCCTTATTTGACCAAAAACACCTTTTGATTGCTGTTTTTGTGGCTTTGCAATAGGCATGGGATGCCAATAATCCAATAATACTGGTAACAGGTAGATGGTGTAAAAAAAAGCCATCAACACGCCCGCAGCNGAGGACAAGCCAAAATTGGCAAATTGCGCCATTCCTGTTACTGCTAGGGACGCCATGCCCGCCATTGTTGTAATTGTGGTCAGTAAGATTGGCACACCCGTTTTTGCGTAGGCATGGCTCAATGCCTCCTCATGCGCTTCACCCTCACGGCGAAAAAACATGTAGCTACTCATTACATGCACACAATCGGCAATACCGACAGCAACCACCAACATCCCCGTTAAAGCAATGAGTGTTGAAGAGGTGATGTTTAACCAACCAAATCCACCAATCACAAACAGCACACTCATGCCAATCGCCAATTGTGGCAATACCACTGCTGATGCTGATTTGAACAATGTCCATAACAACAAATTAATCACCACTACCATGCCAATCAGTAAAAGGCCGGCGTGAATCATAGTGTCCCATGCTAGCTCCGTCATCGCAGCAGTGCCAATTGGGTAAAAATCAAATTGTTCAAGGAAATAATCTTGTTTATAAATATTTGATACAGCGGGCATAAAGGCTAGATAAACGCTTGGGTCAAGCTCCTTAAACTTAACTTTCTCTACGATAGCAGATTCATCCAGTGCAGCATCAAAGTCATCAAAATCGCCCGCTAAACTATCCTCTGCGAGAAGCGAATCACTTTGATTCTCTTTTGCGATTATTGGAATGGTGCCAAAATCAGTGGTAATGGAAAGCGCACCAAATCGATGATCTTTAGAGAACATAAATAAAGGCAACATACTCTGAGCATCTGCCAACGCTTTAATCTGATTTAAATCTTGCTGATTACTTGGAATATCTCTTGGCACTAAGAGTGGCGCACTGAGTGTATCGCCTTCACTTTGTTGAATGCGGATATTCGTGAGCGATTGCACGCGTTTAATACGCCCAAGAATTTCAACTTGTTCGAGCGTCAAACCGTATTTATCCATTGAAATTTTCGGATCAATCTCAGCAGCATTATCTAGNGCATCGGTCAATTGCGAAATGAGCGTCAGCGATTTATTCGAGAAAACATCACCGTCTTTGGCTTCGTANACAATAAAGAGACCATCGTCACTGCCAAATTGTTGACGAAACTCATCCAATGCCTCAAGCGCGGGATCGCCTTTTTCAAACCACGATTCGATGGAAAAGTCGAGACTAAAACGATTGGCACCAAACCCCATAAAAACAGTTGAGAGTAATGCCAAAATTAATACAATTTTGCTATGAGGTCTGAGCTTTCCAGGCACCGTAGCAAAGTATCGATTAAGCGCTAAGAGAATATTTTTCATGTGTTATTCACTACTGAAGTGTCACAATTACAAACACTTATTCTATCAGCTTTTGAAGAATATATGCAGACTAAAATGATAGGTTATTTTAGAAAATATCCAAAATAATACCCCAGGGCAGTTTCTCTTGCCTTTCGGCAATTCACCTCCTTGAAATGGAAAAATAAAAGTCAAAATCAGACAATAAATAGCCAAAATTCTTCTATTTTTAGCTCAAAAATAACTTTTTTTTGAACATTTTGATCGCTTTATTGTGGTTTTATTGTGGTTTTTAGCGCCACTCAGAGAAATTTACGATTTTTTGCATATGGACGCTGTCACTGTCAAATATTAGCAAAAAGACCAACAATCAATTTTTTACAAACGCTACATATACTTATAGAAATAATAAACGGTTAAAAAGCAACCAAAGGCAATAACGACTCTTCGCAGATATTTTGCAGACAAACTTTTGGCAAGTCGCGCACCCAAAAAACCGCCTATTATTGCGCCAGAAAAGGCCACTAATGTGAATGGCCAATGGACTATTCCAGAGAATGAGAAAATAATAAATGCAGCAAATGATATTACTGCGCCCAGTAAATTTTTCAGAGCATTATTTAAATGTATGTCACTAAAACCCGTCAGTTGTAAGCTTGCCATTAATATAATGCCCAGCCCACCTCCAAAAAAACCGCCATACAACGCCGCTACAAATTCAAACATCCGAGTCATAATCGATGGCTTTATTTGCTCTGTGCCACCAGAAGGTGTAAACAATATCTTAAGTTTTCCGCCAAACATGAACAACAATGTTGCTAGCAATATAAGATAGGGAATCATCTTTTCAAATGCCGCATTACCAGTATAAAACAGCAGAATTGCGCCCATAACCCCCGCAACAAACGAAATGAAAATGGTTGTTTTGATTTCGCTAGCATGCGCCATAAGTTGCTTACGATAATTAATAACCGCCATGACATTGCCTGGCCATACGGCAATAGAGTTTGAGGCATTGGCAACAATGGGTGGGATGCCTGTCGCTAAAAATACAGGAAAGCTAAAAAAAGTACCGCCTCCAGCAACGGCATTACACATTCCAGCCGCTATTCCAGCAATAAATAACATTAGTAGTGTCAGTATTTCCATTAAATGCACAACCCAGAAGTTATCATTTTATTTCCAGAATTTTTTCCAAAAGTTCATAAAGAATGCACTATACCCTAAACATCAAATTGATTAAAAAAGGATGTGCTGGATAGAAATTGCCAAAAAGCACTCTAGTAAAAACTTTGCAACAATTAAAAAGAATAAATTGCAAGAATATAGTGTTAATTATAAAAATAACTTGACAAACATTCTTCAAAAGCGTACTGTCACACCTGCATGGGATTTTCATCAGAAGTGCATTTTGACTTTTTTTTTTTTGAAAAGCGCACATAATGGCAGCAATGTCCATCCCCCCCCTGTAGTACGTGTTCTGTTGCCTATTTTTTTGTTTTTTTTAACAGTTANATAAGGAGATTTACATGAGTATGGATCGAAGAAAATTTCTTAAAACCGCAGNCGNCGCCGGTGGTGTCGCTGCTGCATCTACTTTTCCCACACCCGCACTTGCTTCGGGCAATATGGAAATCACTATGGTGGCTACTTGGGGTAGGGACTTCCCTGGACTAGGTACTGGCGCGCAACGCTTTGCTGCAAACCTAGAAGCAATGACCGATGGTCGAATGAAAGTCAATTACTTTGCCGCCAATGAGCGCGTCAAAGCCTTTGACTCTTTTGACGAGGTCGCTTCAGGTAATGCGCAAATCTATCACGCAGCTGATTACTACTGGAANGGCAAGCATCCCGCTTGGGCCTATTTCACGGCAGTNCCTTTTGGCTTAACCTACACTGAAATCAACGCCTGGATTCATTTTGGCGGCGGTCAAGAATTGTGGGATGAGTTAGCAGCTGGTTATGGCCTCAAATGCCTACCTTGTGGCAACACGGGTGTGCAAATGGGTGGCTGGTTCCGCAAGGAAATTAATTCCGTTGATGACCTTAAGGGTCTGAAAATGAGGATTCCTGGACTTGGTGGCGACGTCATGGCTAAANTAGGTGTCTCACCTATTTCAGTACCCGGTGGTCAAATTTATGAGAATTTGATTTCCGGCGCAATTGATGCCACAGAATGGGTAGGACCGTATAACGACTATTTGATGAAATTCTATGAAGCCGCNAAGTACTACTACTACCCAGGTATGCATGAGCCAGGCTCTATGCTGTCTTGCGGTATGAATCTTGAGTGGTGGGAAAATCTCACTGACGCTGATCAAGCAATTATTAAAGCCGCCGCTGGCCAGGAAAATGTGCTTATGATATCTGAGTACAACGCCAACAACGGCGCCTACCTTGAAAAGCTGGTGTCAGAGCAAGGGGTGAAACTCCGTAGGTTTAGCGATGACATCTACGACTCGTTTGCCGAAGCTTCAGAGGAAGTGTTCGCCGAAGTTCGAGATCACTCTGACCTGGCTGCTCGTGTTCACGCAAGCTTTGCAGAAGCACGCACGTCGCTTGGTGCTTGGGCTAAGATCTCAGATCAGGCCTACGTCGAACAGCGTAACCGCGCACTNGGAGTCTAATACTCTAACTTAGGCACTTTTCATCTAAAAGAGCGGCATCTTAGGGCGCCGCTCTTTTTTAAGGTCTGGCTATTATTTTCAGCATAGGATTTAGACCTCGCTCACAACCTAGTGAAGCGACCGCTCAATTCATGATATGATGCTTGGTAAGTGTCTCGTCCCTCTCACTGAGTAAAGGAACGCCAATAGCAATCACTATCACTATGACATCATCAGCAAACCATCTCAGTGAATCCAACACTCGGCCATTGACAGCGNCCAGTGAACTGAACAACAAATCATCCACAACACCTATCTACCGAATATTAGCAGCATCGATGATAGGGTATGTCATTGTTTTTATACTCAACAATTACCTTATTTTTTTTAGGGGTTGGCCGGGACCTGTTAATTTCCTTAAACACCAGCAATGGCTTGGATTCTCCCCTTTGCGCAATCCACTCGAAAGTGCCGCCCTTTCTCTCGGATGGATTCAGTTTTTGATGTTATTTGGGGTACTGGCTATAACTGCTCTTTGGGTTTTTAAGACCCATCAGCGTCAGTTAAGGGATGATGCCAAACTCTGGTCCAATTTCGCTGCCTACATTATTCGTACGGCGTTTTGGGCCATTCTGTTTATTGGCCTCATCGATGTGATTATCTCTTTTCTAAGGGTCGAAAATTACTTAGAAATCTTTGTCGGTGATGAGCTGACAAAACAGCTGGGTCGTTCGAGTTTCCGTGGCACTTACGTCCTTTATCCAATGTTTATTGTTGGCGGCATCATCGCTTATTTTTCCAAGGGGCTGGATTTTATCTGGCTCGCATTATTGGTTGTCATCGCCGAATTTCTCATCGTCATTGGGCGCTTTATCTTTTCCTACGAGCAGGCATTTATGGGTGATCTAGTGCGTTTCTATTACGCCGCCCTGTTTCTCTTTACCAGCTCTTACGCCTTGGTATCTGGAGGCCATGTTCGTGTTGACGTGCTCTATGCATCCTTCAGCAAACGCAAAAAATCCATCACCAACATTGTTGGCTGCCTCATCTTGGGCTTGCCTTTGTGCTGGACAATTCTACTCACAGGGATGTGGACTCGAGGCAGCAGCCTCAACGGACCCATTTTGACATTTGAGGGCTACCAACAAGGCTATGGCATGTACGTCAAATATATTATGGTGGGCTTTCTCATTATTTATGCCGTGAGTATGCTGGTTCAGTTTGTCGGCTATATGTTAGACAATATTGCAAACCTACGCGGTGAAGAAGGGGATACATATCCGCTCAAGGAAATAGCAGAGTACGAAGGGCGGAATGACTGAATCAGCTATGCATACAGGGACACAATGAATAGATTACTAAAAAACGACTTCTCATAATTATGGAAACTTATTTTCTAATTCTACTTGTGCTGATGATGATGGGTGCGCTCATCTCTGGGTTTCCTGTAGCCTTCTCGCTGCCGGGCTCTTCTATTCTGACAATTGGCATAGCAGCTTTTGCCGGCTATATTTTTGCTGGTGACATTAGTGCCTATTTTATCCATGGTGGGCCGGTGGAATGGCTCAACGCCGGGGTAACGAATTTCCG
>JGI26061J44794_1000026_pt1 | contig 62338 bp, 61 predicted proteins | sample MarorgKNORR_S2LV_5_FD_44794 | JGI IMG/M metagenome (IMG submission 44794) | reverse complement strand
ACGTCATCCTGAGCGTAGCGAAGGATCTCGACTGTTGATTCTCGCGAGTATCAGATCCTTCGCTACGCTCAGGATGACCATGTTGGATTCGGCGCGACATCAGTGGGTTCAGCATGATATTGAGAGGTCAGCAAAATGGATAACAGCGAAAAGAATCGAGGCGTAAAGAATCAAGGCTTACATCACCTGGGCCTGGCCACGCACGATATGGAAGCTACCCTTGATTTCTATCAGAACANTCTCGGATTCGAGCTTCGTGTTTGCGACATCATTTCACCTGAGTCTGGCGGCAAGATTCGACATGCTTTTCTTGATGCTGGTAATGGCGAGATGGTGGCGTTTATGGAATGTAATGATATCAAGGGAATTGCCCCGGATTTCGATCCTGGTATTAATCGTGGTCTGGGTATTGCCGGTGGCATGATTCATTTCGCCTTCAAGNCTGAAACCGAGGCCGATCTTGAAGCCAAGCGAACCGAGCTTCTGGACAAAGGGGTCAAAGTCACCGACGTGGTCGACCACGGCTGGTGTAAATCCATTTATTTTGTCGACCCCAATCACCTGCAACTCGAGTTCTGCACCACTACAGATGAATTTGGCACCCAGCACCTGCAGGATGGCGATTCTGAGGACTGGAAAAGGCTCGCACGCGATTAAGTTTCCTGGNCGTTCACGGCAGGTAGAGGTGTCAGTAAACGGCACCCAGCTCACCAATACCGGTCATGCTGACGCACGGCGGAAGGATCTCTTGCTCGTTAGCGGCCTTCAAACAAGATGCTTCAGTCGTGTGCGCTCAGAGTGCCGCATCAGCCGTTCGTTCAGCATGACATCGGTGAGATCAACAATGCCAATCCAGAAAAAACACCAAAAGGCATTGCTTACGTTGCACGATATTACCAGGGCAAGATCGAAACATGGGCCCGGCGAGCCTTCACCACAAGGCTTCAGACGTTTGGGGCTGCGAGTTCCCCAGGTCCGCGCTATGGTTGGGGCAGGCTATACGTTCCACGAAGGCGTGAGCCGCTCAGCTGTCAGTGTTCCCATGGAGGCAATGGAACGACAGGCTCATCGTATCCCTAAAGACAGCGACATCATTCTTTATTGCAGCTGACCAGACGAAGCATCGAGCGCCCGTGTGGCACTCAAGTTAAAACGCCTGGGCATTTCACGGGTCTTTCCCATGATCGGTGGCCTGGAAAGACGCGGGCTTACCCACTGAAGCTGCAACTACTGCGCCGTAAAGCCACCGTCCACGCTCAATACGGAGCCCTGACACAGACTCGAATCTGCCGATGCGAAGAAGAATATCGCGCCTGCCACCTCATCGGCTGTCCCCATACGCCCAATGGGCATTGTGCCGGTGAGCATTTTCTTGGCTTCGTCCTTGTCCGGCATTAAATCTGTCCATCGCTCCATCATGCCGGTGTCTATGACGCCAGGGCAAACACAGTTGATACGTACGCCAGTTGCCGCAAGTTCAATGGCCATATCACGGGTAAATACCACCAGGCCGCCCTTTGCACTGCCATAAGCGGTTGACAGTGGAAAGCCGACCAGTCCGTTGAGCGATGAAATATTAATGACACTGCCGGAGCCTGCCGCAACCATTGGCGGGACAAAATGCTTGCACATTAACCAGGGCCCCTTGAGATCAGTGTTAATCACACGATCCCATTCTTCCTCGGTAGTCTCATCGTAGGTTCGGTTCAATTCCGAGCCTGCGTTGTTAACCAGTACATCGATCTTGTCCCAGTGATCATAGGCAATGGTCGCCGCTGCCTTCACATCCGACTCAATCCGCACATCACATTTTATCGCAGACACCGTATCGCCAAGTTCAGTGGCCAGGCTATCTGCCACCTCCATATCAATATCGGTAATCAGAACTTCTGCGCCCTCTGCTACAAACCGGCGCACAGTCGCAGCGCCAATACCACTCGCGCCCCCGGTGACAACACAATGCAAGCCTTTCAATCGCATATCCATCCCCTGTCAATGACCTCGGAAACGTCTGATTAAGTTCGGAACGCCGCATCGCTATTTTCGCCATAACTGCGTCAGAGCCGTGCTCTTACTCCGCTCGCCTCTTCCGGTGTGCCGGACCACTTGTTCTGACAAAAATATCCTCTTAATCAGATGTTCCCTAGAACATCCTAGCATGCACTGAACCAGACAATCCCGGTGTTACGTTCGCTTGATCCTGTGATAGGGTCAGGTCCCTGGACTACAAGCTGGCTGCGCAATGGAAAGAGACTACGACGTTATTGTGATCGGTTCCGGGGCTGCCGGTTTATCGGCAGCTGTCGCCGCTGCTGACACCGGCGCTAGCGTCCTCATTGTTGAAGGAGATACCCGGGTTGGGGGTTCATCCCGGCTAAGTGGCGGACACTTCTACGCGGCAGGGACATCTGTTCAGCAGGAAGCGGGCGTTGTTGGCGACACCAGCGACGCCATGTTTGAACACTACATGACACTCAATCAATGGATGGTCGATCCCGCTGTTGTTCGCCGTTATTGCGACCTGAGTGCGCCCACGTTCGAATGGATCAAGAATCTGGGCGTGAAATTTCCCAGGGAAAGCGTCTACCCCTCTGGCGTAGGGTCGACTCCGCGTGGACATCAACCTGATGGTGGCGGCGAAGAGGTTGTGAATGTGCTGGACGGTCATCGCAGCCACAAGGGCGTTGATATTGTCCTCAATTCCAGAGTCACCGAATTGTTAACGGACGAAGATGGCTGTGTCACTGGCATCCAAATCGGGGAAGACCAGGCAACCTGCGGAGCCGTTATCATGGCAACCGGAGGCTTTGGCGCGAACCCGGAAATGATCGAGAAATACTATCCCCAGGCTGCCGCTACTGGCGATTGGCGATGGTACATTGGCAGTGACGGCGCTCAGGGTGACGGCATTACGCTGGGCGAATCTGTAGGCGCGGCAGTGGACGGTCATGGTCGGGGGCTGCTGCTGGTCACACCCGGGTTTGGTCGAGATCTTGAAGTGTTGCTACCCGGCTGGCTTATCCTGGTGAATCGTCAGGGCCGCAGATTTACCAACGAATCTGCGCCTTATACGGTTCTCGGAGGACTGATCGAGAAAGAAGGCGGTAGTGCATTTGCTGTGTTTGACGAGATCGCACGGGCAGATGCGAAACCGAGCCCGATATCCCAGGCTAACTGGGTTAGCGATGTGCTCGAAACTAAAGCGGACGAAGGTCGAATTCATCGTGCAGATAGCCTTGAAGCATTAGCCAGGGAAATGGCTGTCGATGAATCCGGTCTGTTGGGTACGGTCGCGCGATACAATAGCGACGTCGAATTGGGTGCGGATACGGCATTCTTCAAAGAACACGGTATGCAAAAAATCGCAACACCGCCGTTCTATGGCGTGGAGATTCGACCCGCGATTGTCTGCTGGACGGGCACCGGGGTCAGAATTGATGCCGACACCTGCGTCATAAATAAAAGTGAAAGACGAATTCCAGGTTTATATGCAGCCGGTGAAACGATCGGTAACCTGCATGGCGATCGCTATATTGGCGGCGGCGGCTCATTCGGACCCTGCATTGTTTTTGGAAAGCTCGCAGGAGAAAACGCAGCGAAATATACGAAAGCGCTGAACACCTAGGGTCAGGTTCTTGCCTTAAGAAGTTCACAGTAGTACATTCAACGTTACCGGCATTGAGTTTATCTCAGCAGTGGTCGGCCGATCTTCCAGAGGAACATGAAGGTGGCCATACTCGCGCAGGTAGTCAGTCGTGGCAGCCTTGTTGTGGCCAGCCGCGCGATATTGAACGAGGTGAGTTATGACTGAGTCATCACTCTGGCCTCTGGTACTCTATTTTGTGTCTGTTCTTGTCATGGTCGGCGTCATCCTGGTGCTATCTGCACTGCTGGGCGAACGTTCAGAAATGACCCGAGCGACCATTGAGCCCTATGAAGCTGGTGTCGTGCACATCGGTTCCGCCCAGATCCCCGTGTCCGTCGAGTTTTATCTGGTCGCCATCTTCTTTGTGATCTTCGATCTAGAAACCGTATTTATTTTTGCCTGGGCAGTCGCTTTCTACGAGCTGGGCTGGTTTGGCTACCTGGCAATCTGCGTATTTATTCTTATCCTGGTCGTCGCTCTGATTTTTGAATGGAAGTCCGGCGCGCTGGATTGGGGCAAAAAAGTTCGCAAAGGCTTACCAGCTGGCGCAACACTTCAACGAGTTGAGGACTGACAATGGAATGGAGCCTGACAAAAGCCGAATCGGACATTCCGGTTGTGGATACCGCGCTTGATGAACATCTGCGGCGCAATCTTGTGATGGCCTCGCTTGAGGACATGATCGCCTGGGGTAGAAAACATTCAATCTGGCCGTTTAACTTCGGCCTTTCATGTTGCTACGTAGAAATGGTGACCGCAATAACCAGCCGATTTGACATGGCTCGCTTCGGATCAGAAGTCATCCGAGCGACACCGCGTCAAGCCGACATGATGGTGATTTCCGGGACCTGCTTTTTAAAAATGGCCCCGGTGATACAGCGACTGTATGAACAGTTGCTAGAACCCAAATGGGTTATTTCAATGGGTTCCTGTGCCAATTCAGGCGGCATGTACGACATTTATAGTGTCGTGCAGGGCGTCGACAAATTCTTGCCTGTAGATGTTTATGTGCCTGGGTGCCCTCCCAGGCCGGACGCATTCCTGCAGGGTCTGATGTTACTGCAGGATGCAGTAGGCAAAGAAAGGCGTCCCCTCAGTTGGGTTGTTGATGATCAACGCGTCTACAAAGCAGAGAAAACTAGCCAACGGGACCTGAGAAACGACTCGCGCATGTCCGCGACGGAGTTGAGGGAGCCTGATCAGGTGTAGTTGGTTGTAAACAGGGGAAGGCAGTTGTCGGCAGTTGCTGAACAAGTGGGATCTACAGAAGTTGCATCGAAACTGTCTGAGCAGTTTCCTGATGCATCTTTTCATATGCAACACACCGTCGACGAAATCCCTACTTTCTGGATAGAACGCTCGCGGCTCAAAGATATTGTCAGGTTTCTTAAAGACCAGCGTTACGAAATGCTGTTCGATCTGTGCGGTGTTGACGAGAGGGTGCGCGATCATCGCGAGGGGTTGCCCCCGGCGGACTTCACCATCGTCTACCATCTCGTGTCATTCAGCCATCTAAAGGAGATTCGCCTAAAAGTTGCCCTGTCAGAATCTGACATCAATGTCCCCAGCATTCACCAGATATTTCCCAACGCGAACTGGTATGAACGAGAAGCCTGGGACATGTTTGGCGTTACCTTTACCGACCATCCCAATCTATTTCGCATTCTGCTGCCCCCGACCTGGAAAGGCCATGCCCTGCGCAAAGATCACCCGGCCAGAGCAACAGAGATGGAACCCTTCAGGCTGGACGAAGAACGCCAGGACAAAGAGCAGGAAGCCTTGCGTTTCAAACCCGAAGACTGGGGACTTAAGCGTCGGGATGAAAATACCGAGTTCATGTTTTTGAACCTCGGGCCAAACCACCCCTCGGTTCATGGCGTTTTCCGGATCATCCTGCAGCTTGATGGCGAGGTAGTGGTCGATGCCGTGCCGGAGATCGGTTATCACCATCGTGGTGCCGAGAAGATGGCTGAACGACAAACCTGGCACACCTATATCCCCTATACAGATCGCATCGACTATCTGGCCGGCGTGATGAACAACATGCCTTATCTCATGGCAGTCGAGAAAATGGCAGGTATTACAGTGCCGGATCGAGCCAAAGTCATCCGAATCATGTTGGCGGAGTTCTTCCGTATTTCGAGCCATCTGGTGTTTTACGGCACCTTTGCCCAGGACGTGGGTCAGATGTCCCCGGTCTTTTATATGTTCTCGGACCGCGAACGACTTTTTAGAATTATCGAGGCGATCACTGGCGGCCGTATGCACCCGGCGTGGTTTCGCATTGGCGGCGTCGCCCAGGATTTGCCCGAGGGCTGGCAGCATATGGTGCGTGATTTTGTCGACTGGATGCCCAAGCGACTGGCTGAATACCAGAAGATGGCCATGGACAACAGCATCTTGCAACAACGCACCAAGGGTATCGGCGTCTACACTACCGAGGAAGCGCTGGACTGGGGTGTTACCGGCCCAGGTTTACGTGCAACCGGCATGGATTTTGACTGGCGCCGTGACAAACCCTATGGCGGCTATGACCAGTTTGAATTCGAAATACCCGTTTATCATAACGGCGACAGCTTTGATCGTGCGCAGGTTCGCGTAGATGAGATCACACAAAGTCTGCGCATCATTGAGCAATGCCTGAACAATATGCCCGAGGGCCCTTACAAGGCTGATCATCCACAGACCACACCGCCGCCCAAAGAACGAACAATGTACGACATAGAAACACTGATTCACCATTTCATTAATGTCAGCTGGGGTCCTGTCATTCCTCCCGGTGAATGCAGCATGACAATCGAGGCCACCAAGGGTGCCAATATGTATTACCTGACAAGCGATGGTGGCACTGGTTCCTATCGAACACGCATTCGGACGCCCTCTTTTGCTCACCTGCAACAGATCCCGCTGATCACAAAAGGGCTGCTGATTCCGGACATGATCGCGATCATTGCGAGCATTGACTTTGTTATGGCGGATGTCGACCGATGAGCACAATCGCCACAGACAGTCCCATGAATATCCTGACCGAAATGGAGATCGGGGAAATCGAAAGCGAAATTCGCCATCTTCCGGACAGGCGTTCAGCGGCCATTGACGGGTTGAAGATTGTTCAGGCACATCGCGGCTGGGTTTCCGATGAAAGCCTTGGTGCCATTGCCGAACTTCTTGGGATGTCCATTGATGAACTCGATGGCATTGCAACCTTCTACAATCTGATCTATCGCCAACCCGTTGGCGACAAGGTCATTTTGTTTTGTGACAGCGTGAGTTGCTGGCTGATGGATGGTGATGCGGTCTGCCAGAAAATTAAGCAGATACTGGACATAGACTACGGAGAAACAACCAGCGATAACCAATTCACCCTGCTACCGGTCACCTGCCTGGGTGATTGCGATCATGCTCCGGCGATGATGGTCGGTGACGAACTGCATCATGATCTGACACCTGACAATATCGATGAGCATCTGAAATGACTGATAAACCGCTGACCCAAAATATCATTGGTTTTGAGGGTCCGACGGACTTGTCCCGATATCAGGGCAACGGCGGCTACTCTGCTCTGCGCAGCACAATCGGAAAAACGGATCCGGATGCTGTTCTGGAACTGATCAAAGATTCGAATTTGAAAGGCCGGGGCGGTGCCGGTTTCCCGACAGGCATGAAGTGGAGCTTCGTGCCAAAACCCGATGGCAAAGGTCATCGCTACCTGATNGCCAATGCAGATGAAATGGAACCCGGCACTTTTAAAGATCGCATTCTGATGGAAAAAGACCCCCATCAGCTGATCGAAGGGATGATTCTGTCGGCCTATACGATTTCCGCCGATATTGGCTATATTTTTATCCGGGCCGAATACCATGCTGCTATCGCCCGACTGAACGAGGCCATTGCCGACGCGCAGGCAGCTAACCTGCTCGGCAACAATATTCTGGATTCAGATTATTCTTTCCGGTTGCATGTACATGTCAGTGCTGGCCGCTACATTTGCGGTGAAGAAACGGCGTTACTCAATTCCCTGGAAGGCAAGCGGGCGATACCCCGGGCGAAACCGCCCTTTCCGCAGGTCAGCGGGCTCTGGGGGCGACCCACCATTGTCAACAACGTGGAGACCCTCTGCAACATTACGCACATCGTCAAGCACGGTCCTGACTGGTTTAAAGCACTGGGCAAAGGGGTAGATGGCGGCACCAAACTATTTGGCGCAAGTGGTCGGGTAAAACATCCTGGCTGCTGGGAGCTGCCGATGGGTACCAGTATCCGGGAAATACTGGAAGACCATGCTGGCGGTATGGCAGACGGTTACCAACTGAAAGGATTCCTGCCGGGCGGCGCCTCGACGGATTTCCTGACTCCTGATCATCTCGATATTCCGATGGAATATGACACGGTGATGAAGGCGGGAAGTCGCATGGGCACTGGCACCATGATTATCCTGGATGACAGATCCTGCCCTGTGGGCATGATCGCCAACCTGGAAAAGTTTTTCGCACGGGAATCCTGCGGCTTCTGTACGCCCTGCCGGGAAGGTCTGCCCTGGGTGCAACAGATTCTGGANAAAATTGAAGCCGGTGATGGCGAAATGTCGGATCTGGATATTCTTGAGCGCCAATCACAGTTTATCGGTGCCATCGGCAATACCCACTGCGCCCATGCACCCGGCGCCATCGAACCGCTTGCCAGTGGTATGAAATATTTTCGCGACGACTTTATCGCTCACATAGAAGGTAAGGCCTGCCCTTACACAACCGGACCTGATTGATGCCCCTGATCATTGTTGATGACATAGAAATCGAAGCAGCAGCAGATGCAAACCTGCTGGAAGTGTTGCTGTCCAATGGCGTCGATATTCCCTATTTCTGTTGGCATCCTGCCATGGGCAGTGTTGGTGCCTGCCGTCAGTGCGCGGTCATCGGTTATGCCAACGAAGATGACGACCGGGGTCGCATCCTGATGTCCTGTATGACCCCTATCACGGACGGCGCAAGATTTTCTGTTGACGCTGAAAATGCTGCAATGTTTCGCAGTTCAGTCATCGAAAACCTGATGTTGAATCACCCCCATGACTGCCCGGTTTGCGAGGAAGGCGGTGAGTGCCACCTGCAGGATATGACCGTCATGGTGGGCCACAAAAACCGCCGCTACTCTGGCCAGAAAACGACCTTCCGCAACCAGTACCTGGGGCCATTCATCGGTCACGAAATGAACCGGTGCATCACCTGTTACCGATGCGTGCGGTATTACCAGGATTACGCTGGCGGCGATGACCTGGGCGCGTTTGGTTCACGCGATCGTGTGTTTTTCGGCAGAGCGGAGTCGGGACTGCTGGAGAATGAATTTGCGGGAAACCTGATAGAGGTTTGCCCGACCGGCGTATTCACGGACAAGACACTCGCGAAGCACTACACGCGAAAATGGGACCTGCAATCTGCGCCGACTATCTGCCAGTCCTGCTCACTGGGTTGCAATACTTACACATCCGAGCGATACGGGGAGCTGCGCCGGGTTCACAATCGTTATCACAATGAGGTCAATGGTTACTTCCTTTGTGATCGAGGTCGATTTGGCGCCCAGCATGTTAATTCCGACCAGCGAATTCCCCAGGCGGGTCAACGCAATGCAAGCGGAACTTACGATCCGATTCCACTGGAGGCAGCGCTGACCAACGCGCGCAATTGCTTGAAAGGTACCGTCGTCGGCGTGGGTTCGCCCAGAGCCAGCCTTGAAGCAAACGAGGCATTGCGGCAATTGGTGGGCGAGGCGAATTATTGTAATGGAATGACGACCAGGGACCGCGATATGCACCAGGTCATTCTGGATGTGCTGGATAGTCACCTCAACACCCCTTCGATGATCGAGGTCGAGAGCTACGATGCCATCCTGATCGTTGGCGAAGATGTGACCAATCATGCACCCAGGCTGGCGCTATCTATCAGGCAGGCCGTGAGAGGCCTCTCCAACGAATTGGCAGGGCAATCCGGCATCGCCGAATGGCACGATGCGGCGGTCCGCGAACTCGCTCAACATGATAAAAGCCCACTGATTGTTTTGACGCCGATGGCGGATCGCCTGGATGATGTGGCCAGCGAATCCCACCGCCTGGCCCCTAACGAAATTGTTGCTCTGGTGGAACAGATCACCGGGGCTCTTAAGGGCAATGAGCCTTCCCAGGCAAAAGACATCGCCAACACACTGCAGAAGGCAAAACGTCCGCTCATTATTTCAGGCACCAGCCTCGGCAGCACCAACCTGCTCAAGGCGGCTGCGAATCTCGCGCTGGTGCTGAGCACGAAAAATCCAGGCACCGGCATTCACTTGTGTGCCAGCGAATCCAACAGCCTGGGCGTGTGCCTGATTGACAACGACGCTGACACCGAAACATTACTGGCTGGCAAGCCCGATACCCTGGTCATCCTTGAAAATGATATTGATGGCAGATTCGGTTCAGCGGTACTTGACGGCATCGGCAACATCGTTGTACTCGATAGCCTGGACAATGCCACCGTGTCCCGTTCAACCCTGGTATTACCGGCAGCTTCCTTCGCCGAAGCTGAAGGGTCATTTGTTAATAACGAGGGACGGATTCAACGTTCCATGGCGGTCTTCAACCCGGCAGGCGATATCAGGCCCAGTTACCACTTGTTGTCGGCAATCGATGGTGAGGCAAAAACCGCAAACCAGCTGCAAACCCAAATAGCGTACGATCATTCCAATCTTGCCGCGATAAAACGCTGTGCGCCCGACGAAAATTTTCGGATCAAGGGCAGCAAAGTGGCCCGCATGACTCACCGGGAAAGCGGCCGCACTGCGATATTTGCCAACATATCTGTACACGAACCCCAACAAACCGTCGACGCTGAATCCGCACTTGCTTTCACGATGGAAGGTGACCAGAGTCATGCGCCTTCCAGTCTCCGCTCATTTACCTGGTCGCCAGGCTGGAATTCGAATCAGTCCATTCACAAATTCCAGCGTGAGATCGGTGGGCCTGACAAAACTGAAGTCGCCGGACTTCGACTGTTTGAATCGGTCAAGTCACTCTCCGCCTTTACCTTGCAACAGGAAACTTCCAGCAACCTTGTCGGCCAGTGTCATATCTTCGGCAGTGATGAACTCAGTAACTATGCCGATGAATTGGCAACGCTCATCCCAGGCTTATATGCAAGGATGAACAGCGCCACTGCCACGTCAATGGGATTGTCCCACCGTGATGGCGTCAGTAGCCTTGAGCTTCAGATGACCGTTTTGATTGATGACGACGTTGCTGAGGGCTGTGTCATCTATCCGCTCATCCCTGCAACGGCAGGATTGGCAACACTAAATCTTTCTGATCTTAAAAAGATTGATGATTACCAGGCACCACTCGACCCGCTTAAACCAGCGCTCATTACCACGGACAGGACAAGCTGATGGAAGGCTTCGTCATCTATATCGTCATTTTCGGCACCCTGGTTGGTGCCTTCNGCGGCGCCGCTGTCCTCATCTGGTTCGAACGNCGGCTACTNGGCCTGTGGCAGGACAGACTGGGGCCCAATCGCGTGGGTCCTTTGGGTATCGGCCTGGCACTTGCCGACATCATCAAGATGTTTGCCAAGGAAGACTGGGTTCCTCCCTTTGCAGACAAATTTGTATTTGTGTTCGCCCCAACCACCATCATCATGGCTATGCTGCTCGGCTTCGCGGTTGTTCCTTATGCACCGGGTCTGTATATATCCGACCTGAACATCGGGCTTTTGTTTTTTCTCGGCATGACATCCCTGGCCGTCTACAGCGTGTTGCTTGGCGGCCTTGCCTCTAACAACAAGTATGCCCTACTGGGAGGTCTTCGATCAGCCGCACAGATGGTCAGTTATGAAGTCTTCATGGGGCTTTCCCTGATGGGTGTTGTCATGCTGACAGGTTCATTCAGCCTGGTGGATATCGTGCTCTGGCAGGAAGAACATACGTGGTTCGTCATACCCCAATTTTTTGGCTTCGTGGTTTTCTTTATTGCCGGGATTGCCGAAAGCCACCGATTACCCTTCGATTTGCCGGAAGCCGAACATGAACTGATTGCAGGATTTCACACGGAATATTCCGGCATGAAGTTTGGTATGTTTATGGTGGGGGAATACATGGGTGTGATCCTGATTTCCTGCATCGTCGCCACCATCTTTTTTGGTGGTTGGCTTGGACCGGCTTTCCTGCCACCGATCATATGGTTCTTTCTCAAGACATTCTTCTTCATTTGCTTCTTTATATTGCTGCGCGCAGCAATCCCGAGGCCCAGGTATGACCAACTCATGTCATTTGGCTGGAAGTACATGCTGCCACTGACACTGGTTAACCTACTGATAACAGGAGCTGTCGCACTATGGGTGTAATCTTCAAAGCCATCTGGAGCCAACTGGTGACGCTCGCGATGGTGTTGCGGCACACTTTCACCAAAACGGACACCGTTCAATACCCGGAAGTCATGCCTTACCTTGCTCCGCGCTATCGCGGCCGGATTATCTTAACCCGGGACCCTGATGGTGAAGAACGATGCGTCGCCTGCAATCTGTGTGCGGTGGTCTGCCCCGTTGACTGCATTGCCCTGCAAAAAACAGAAGATGAGGACGGCCGCTGGTATCCGGAGTTTTTCCGTATCAATTTCTCTCGCTGCATTCTGTGCGGCATGTGCGAGGAAGCCTGTCCTACTTATGCCATCCAGTTAACGCCAGATTTCGAAATGTGCGAATACGACCGCCAGAACATGGTCTATGAAAAGGAACACCTGCTCATTAGCGGGCAGGGAAAATACCCGGGTTACAGCTTTTACAATGTTGCGGGTAAGACAATTAAAGACAAAGACAAGGGCCAGGCGCTGAATGAGGCAGAACCCGTCAATGTGAAGAGCCTGCTACCCTGATGCTGGAACTTGGCCTCTTCTATACCGCGGCAACCATCTCACTGGTCTCGACCATACTGGCCGTAACCCGCTATAACGCTGCCCATGCCCTGATTTATCTCATTATCTCGTTGCTGGCTTCCGCCATTATTTTCTTCCTGGTGGGCGCGCCTTTCGCTGCCGTGCTTGAGGTCGTGATCTATGCAGGTGCCATCATGGTGCTGTTTGTGTTTGTCATCATGATGCTGAATTTGGGCTCATCGGGAGACGTGNCAGAACATGTCTTGCTAAAGCCGGGCATGTGGGTCTTCCCATCGGCACTTAGCCTGGTGTTATTTGTGGAAATTGTTTACGTCCTGCAGAGCTCTGAACATATTCTAAAAGGGGCCGTCATTGGACCGAAAGCCGTTGGGATAGAACTGTTTGGGCCTTACGTACTTGCCGTGGAAATCGCCTCCATGTTGCTGTTGGCCGGATTGGTCGGTGCCTATCATCTCGGCAGGCGGTATCTCGTCGACGCGAGGCAGCAGCGATGACAGAAGCCGTCGTCATTCCCATGGAACATGGCCTGCTGCTGGCAGGGATATTATTTTTGATTGGTCTTTTGGGTGTTCTGGTTCGCCGCAACATTATCCTCATCCTGATGTCACTCGAAATTATGCTGAATGCCTGCGGTCTGGCGTTTATTGTCGCCGGTGCCCACTGGGGGATCGCTGACGGACAGATCATGTTTATGCTCATCCTCAGCATTGCTGCCGCTGAGGTCTCGGTCGGGCTGGGACTGTTGTTACAAGCCCATAGACGCTTCGGCTCGCTGGATATCGACCAGGCCAGCAGGATGAAGGGGTAGTCATTGGCTGAATTCACCTTCCTGATACCCCTGTTGCCTTTAACGGGATTCCTGATTTTGTTCCTGACGATGGGCAACCTGCCCAAGCGACTTGTCGCCATTGTCGGCGTAGGCAGTGTTGGCATCTCCGCTCTGCTGGTGCTGTTTACTGCAGTCGAGTACCTGGAATCCAGGCAAGCGATAACAGCGACCTTCTATACCTGGATGAACGTCGGTGGTTTTACACCCCACGTTGCCTTCTATATTGACGGCCTGACGCTGACGATGATGTCAGTTGTCACGGGCGTCGGTTTGTTAATACACGTCTACTCGTCGCTCTTTATGTTGGACGATGACGACTACAGCCGCTTTTTTGCCTACATGAACCTGTTCGTCGCGGCGATGCTACTACTGGTACTCGCTGACAATCTCCTGCTGCTATTCGTGGGCTGGGAAGGTGTTGGCCTGTGCAGCTATCTATTGGTCGGGTTCTGGCATGAAGACCCTGCCAATGGTGCGGCAGCCAGGAAAGCCTTCATTGTCACCCGGGTTGGCGATACCGCCATGGCATTGGGACTGTTTTTACTCTTTATGCATCTTGGAACGCTGGATATCGGCCCCATGACGGCAGCCGCCATCGCGACCTGGCCGGATGGCAGCCCAACGCTGACTATTGCCTGTCTGCTGCTTTTAGGCGGCGCCGTTGGTAAATCTGCCCAGTTACCACTACAAACCTGGTTACCTGACGCGATGGCTGGACCGACACCGGTCAGCGCACTGATCCATGCGGCGACGATGGTCACTGCGGGGGTTTACCTGATTGCGCGAACTCATGATCTGTTCCTGATGTCACCGATCGCCTTGCATGCAGTTGCGATAGTCGGTGCCGTCACACTGTTAATGGCGGCGTTTACCGCGCTCACCCAACGCGATATCAAGCGCATTTTAGCCTACTCCACAATCAGCCAGATTGGCTATATGTTCATGGCGCTTGGGGTCGGCGCCTGGGCGTCTGGCATCTTTCACCTGATGACCCACGCCTTCTTTAAGGCACTTTTGTTCCTCGGCGCGGGCGCTGTCGTCTATTCACTGCATCATGAACATGACATCTTCAAGATGGGCGGGTTACGAAAACGGCTCCCCGTTGCCTTCTGGAGTTTTATCATCGGTAGCGCGGCGCTGGCGGCACTACCGCTCACATCGGGTTTCACTTCCAAGGATGCCATCCTACTCGCTGCCTATGAGTCAGACTGGTACGGGCCGGTATTCTGGGGAGCCGGTTTGTTGGGTGCATTATTAACTTCCATCTACAGTTTCCGGCTGGTATTCATTGTTTTCTTTGGAGAGGTAAAGACCGAACCCACTGAGCCCGCAGGCTGGATAATGGCCGGACCTCTTCTCGCGCTGTGCCTGCTTGCCGTTACAGGAGGGCTCATAATCATACCGGTCGCCGAAGTGTTCCCGACAGTGACTGGCACACACCACAATCAGACTATAGCGATTATTACACCCCTGGTTCCCATCGTCGGCGTGTTCATTGCCTATCTGATTTATTTGCGCCATAGCCTGGACGTTAGCAGTTTGACTAATTCTTCATTGGGCAAAGTGCTGACTAAATTCTGGTTTTCACACTGGGCGATGGATTGGCTGTATGACCATTTGGTTGTTCGCCCCTATGAGCGGCTTGCTGAACTGAACCAAAAAGACATAGTCGACTGGATCTACAACTTTATAGCCGATGTGACCTGGTTCCTCCATGACTTCAGCACCCAGAGCCAGACAGGCCAGATGCGAACCTACGCCGGAGTCATGTTATTGGGGCTCGTCTTGATGACTGGCATCGCCCTCGGAGTCAGCATCCAATGACGATGATTCTGGTCATGCTCACATTATTCCTGGGCGGACTCGCAGCCTGGGCGATTGAAGGATTGAACAAGGACCTGCCCAGATGGATATCGATTGCCGCGACCCTCATCGCTGCCCTCATTCTGGTACCGGCATTCTTTATACCCGGCGGTCAGTTTCCGTCGGTAGGTGCGCAATGGCTGGAGTATATCAACCTGCCCTGGATCCCCCGGTTCGGTATTTCGTTCGTGTTTGCCATGGACGGTCTTGGATTGTTAATGGTGGCGTTGACGGTTTTCCTGGGATTTATTGCCATTCTTTCATCCTGGGATGAGATAGACCATCAGCCCGGATTCTTCCAGTTCAACCTGATGTGGACTGTCGCCGGGGTCGTTGGCGTGTTCACTGCGCTGGACTTGTTTTTATTCTTCTTTTTCTGGGAAGTCATGCTCATTCCCATGTATTTCCTCATCGCGATCTGGGGCCATGAAAACAAATCCTACGCGGCGATGAAATTTTTCCTGTTCACCCAGGTCAGCGGCATGATCATGCTGGTCGCGATCCTGACGCTGGTTCTCGCCAATTCAACCGTGACCGGCCATCTGACCTTTAACTATTTTGAGCTGCTGGGCCATGGCGTGGATGCTGGTCTGTCGTTCTGGATCATGTGCGGCTTCTTTGTCGCCTTTGTCGTCAAGCTGCCGGGTTTCCCCTTCCATACCTGGTTGCCCGATGCGCACACTCAGGCGCCCACTGCTGCAAGCGTATTGCTGGCNGGTATTCTGCTGAAAACAGGCGCCTACGGGTTGATTCGATTTACGGTGCCACTATTCCCAGAGGCAGCCGCAGAGATTGCAAACTTCGCTATGGCACTTGGCGCCATTGGCATTCTTTATGGGGCATTACTCGCCTTCGCCCAAACCGATTTCAAACGGCTGGTTGCCTATAGCAGTGTCAGTCACATGGGCTTCGTATTAGTTGGCGTCTTTGCCTGGACAGAACTGACTCTTCAGGGTTCTGTGATGCAAATGGTCGCCCATGGGTTTTCCACAGCCGCGCTATTTATGATGGCCGGTGCCATCCAACATCGAATTCATACGAGGGACATGGCCGAGATGGGTGGTCTCTGGCTTGAAGCACCACGAATGGGCGCCATCGCGATGTTTTTTATTATTGCGTCACTGGGGATGCCAGGACTTGGGAATTTTGTTGGCGAATTCCTGATTCTGTTGGGCGCCTTCGCAGTGAACAAGACCATTACCATTTTCGCAACGCTCGGGCTGGTTACCGGGGCAGTCTATGCATTGATTGCCATGGGCAAAGTATTCCAGGGAGCGTCGTCTCAAGAGCGTGGCATCCGCGACTTCGGCACGCGGGAGATGATCGCCATGGTACCGATGATTGCTGGCCTGACCTGGATAGGTGTCTATCCGCAACCGGTATTTGACCTGATTGAACCCGCCCTGGCTGGTCTGTATGAGCTGGCCAATATCACAGGCAGTCCCTGGATTGGGAGCGCGCCATGAACCTGTCGGATTTACAGGCACTATTACCCATCATTACGCTGACCAGTGTCATCCTGGTTGTGATGATGGTCGTGGCATTCGCGAGAAACCTCGCGTTGACCTGCCTTTGTGCCGGCATCGGGCTGGTAGCGACCCTAACCAGCATCGTTTACGTGAGCCTGGTATCAGATCCGGGATTGGTGACACCACTTCTGATGGTTGACTCCTATGCATTACTCTTCTCTGGCATCATCGTCGTTGCCGCCTTGTTCATCTGTTTGCTGGCCTACAGCTACTATGCCATTCGCGGCGAGAAGCAGGACGAATTCACTATCCTGCTACTGCTGGCAACCCTGGGCGGTGTGATACTGGCGCACAGCGTACACTTTGCGTCATTTATTCTGGGTCTGGAGCTTGTCGGTGTTTCTCTTTACGCCATGATTTCCTATCCAACCAGAGGCATGCTCAGCATTGAGGCTGCCCTGAAATACCTGATTCTGTCTGGAGTCTCGTCTGCCACGATTCTATTTGGCATTGCACTGCTGTTTGCTGTTACGGGCAGCCTGTCTTTTGATGAAATGGCACAAGGCATCTCTGAACTTGCCCCCGGCAATGTGTTCGTACTGTTCGGTGCGACGATGATACTGGCAGGTATCGGCTTCAAATTATCTCTGGTGCCATTTCACATGTGGACGCCAGATGTGTACCAGGGCGCCCCGGTACCGGCAACCGCTTTCCTGGCAACTGCTTCCAAGGGAGGCATTTTTGCCGTACTTCTCAGATTCTTTGTATCCATTGACGGCTTTCAATATGCATCAGTGATCGAGAGCCTGTTCTGGGTTGCCTTACTGTCGATCATTGTTGGTAATCTACTGGCGCTTATGCAGGACAATCTGAAAAGAATCCTGGCCTATTCATCTATTGCGCATTTCGGGTATCTGCTGGTGGCGTTTATCGCTGCGAGTGTAGCCGGAGGCAAACTGCTTGCGATCGAAGCCAGTATTTTTTTCCTGATCGCCTATTTTCTGACAACGATCGGTGCCTTTGGTGTCATTAGCGTCATGTCCAGTACGGTCGCGACGGAACATGATCACGACCAGTTATCGCAGTTTGAAGGATTATTCTGGCGGCGCCCTCTACTCGCTACTTTCTTCAGCGCCATGCTGCTCTCGTTAGCCGGTATTCCATTGACAGTAGGATTTGTCGGGAAGTTCTATATATTTGCCGCCGGGGTGGAATCTGAATTATGGACACTACTGGTGGCAGTCGTGATCGGTAGTGGCATCGGGTTGTTTTACTACCTGAGAATTATTTTTACCATGACCAAGCAAACCAGCAACTCAGAAGTNATACCCATACCAGCCGCTGGCGGCTGGGCCTTGGGCATGGTGACTTTGCTGGTGCTGGCACTGGGCATTTACCCAACGCCGGTTGTGGAATGGGTTTCAACGGTCGCACAGGCATTAAGTTAATGCGGCGAACGGTATTGCGAGTGAATTGGTNTTCGCAATAGTAAATGGTTGACGAGTCGTCAACCCGGAAAAGATGGGAGAAAAGTACTATGTTACGTTCAGTTGAGCTAGCCGATTACATGCTGAAGAACCCCGTAACAGCCAAGCCGGACCTAACTGTCTATGAAGCAGCGTTGCGAATCCTTGAACATAAGGTAAGCGGCCTGGTCGTTGTTGATGACAGGAAGGCTTTGGTTGGCATGTTGTCCGAACTGGATTGTTTACGGGTCATTCTGGCCAGCGCTTACAATGGCGAAGACTTTGGATCCGCTCTTGTGGGCGACATTATGACTCGCGATATTGAAGTTCAGAATCCGCATGATGATATTGTCGATGTGGCAACATCCATGTTGGATCACAAACATCGAAGACGTCCTGTCATCCTGGATGATCGTCTCGTTGGCCAGGTGACCTGCAGACAAATATTGAATGTTGTTACGACCGGGCTGAAAGAGCAGAAGATGCGCCCCCGGCGATAGAGACTGTTCCGGACCCGAAGCGCCTTCTGACGAGCGTCTTCCGACGGTCGACTTCACATATGGGTCGGCCGGATCGACTGATGTCTAATTGCGCCTGCCCTTTTTGAAAGTGTTCTGACGAAAATATCCTATTAATCAGAGGTTCCCTTGTTAAAGTCCTACCTTCATTACCCCAAAGAGATCCGAATGACCCTGGTCACACCTAAATCACGCGACGAGCTCAAAGAGCTGGAACCCATCATTGAAATGGTGGAAGCCACCATGGGTTTCGTCCCGGAAAGCATGTTAACCATGGCGCACTGGTCAGAGCTCTTGCAGGCCTTTTCGGGTTTTGCGGGCACGGTCATTAGTGGCGGCGAAATCGACCGAGGACTCAAACAGCTTGTCGCATTCGTGGTCAGCAACGCCGCCGGTTGTCGTTACTGTCAGGCACATACTTCTCACAGCGCCGAGGTCAATGGGGTCAGCGTCGAAAAGATACAAGCAGCATTTGAATTTGAAACCAGCGATCTATTCACCGAGGCAGAGAAAGCGGCACTTCGAGTAGCGCTTCATGCCGGTATGGTGCCCAACGCCGTTGAACCGTCACACATGGCATCACTGAAGGCGCACTATACTGACAAGCAATGTGTGGAAATTGTGGCGACCATTTCGCTGTTCGGTTTTCTGAATCGCTGGAACGACACCATGGCAACCACGCTGGAAGCAAAGCCCAGTTCATTTGCTGCCGAGAAATTATCTGCCAACGGCTGGCAGCCAGGTAAGCACGGCTGAAGACTAACGCAACTTAACGGACCGGAGATTCGGGATGGCGGAAGAAAAAACCATATTCGCAAAAATCGTTGATGGCGATATACCTTCAGAGAAACTCTACGAGGATGAACATGCCATCGTGATCAGGGATGCTAACCCCCAGGCACCTACTCACGTGCTGGTTATTCCGCGATCGACTGATATTCCTCGGCTGGTTGATGCCAATGAAAGTCACCAGGCCTTGTTAGGCCATTTGTTGTTGGTTGCGGGAAAGGTTGCGAAACAACTTGGCGTCGACGAAGCCTTCAGACTCGTCATCAATAACGGCGCTGATGCCGGACAGACAGTGTTTCATTTACATTTGCACATTATTGCCAACAAGGCATTTGACGAGGGATCCCTGGGTAAAGAGTTCGGGTAACCTATTAATCAGAGGTTCCCTAAAGCGAAAACTCTATCTGACCCATCTCATCGGTTAGTTTCAGATTTTCCCGGTAGTCAATCGGCACGACAATCAGACTCGGGCCCGGCTCAGCCAACGCCTGGCGAATAGTTGATTCAAGCGCCTCGGTTTGCTCGATCAAATGTCCGTGCCAGCCGAAGGCGCTCGCAAGCTGCATCCAGTCCGGGTTATTGAAACTCAAATCGGTATGCCTGCCAAACTCGTTGGTCTGCTTCCATGCGATTAAGCCGTACTCATGATCTTCCCAGACCATCACCGTCATATTGCAGCCGAGTCTTTTTGCCGTTTCCATTTCCTGAACATTCATCAGGAAACCGGCATCCCCACAAATCGACAGTATGTGTTTGTCCGGGTACAGCAACGCTGCGGCCACAGCCCCTGGAAGCGCGAACCCCATCGAACAAAAACCATTAGGAATGAGGCAGGTGTTGGGCAGAACGCATTGGTAGTGCCGTGCGATCCACATTTTGTGAGCACCCACATCGGATAACAGCACACTATCGTCATCCATCGCTTGCCTGGTATCCCACAATACTTTTTGCGGTTTGATCGGCACATCACCGACATCATCTTTATACTTTTCCAATACACGCTGCATATCACTCCGGGCCTGGGACTGGAAACTAAGATCCCAGTCCGGCAATGGCTCTGCCGCCACCCGTTCGTTCAGCATCCAAAGTGTGTGTGCCAGATCGCCGACAATTTCGTACTCGGGATGATAATGCTCGTCGATTTCCGCAGGATTGAAATCCACGTGGACAACTTCCTTGATGCTGTCGGGATTCCACAGGCGGGGATGGTATTCAACCATATCGAATCCAAGGGTGATGATCAGATCTGCCGCCTCGATAGCTAAAAACGCATAATCCCTGGACTGTAGCCCAATGGTGTAGAGGCAATAGTCAGCGTTCATATCGACACAACCTTTCGCCATGAAGGTCGAGATGACTCCAATACCGGTCGCCTCGCAGAACAGGCGCAACTGTTTTGACGCCCGCCTGCGAATACAACCATTACCGGCGAGGATCACTGGCCGCCTGGCGGAGCGAATGGCCTGCCAGGCGCGGTCCACGGCCTTGTCATCTCCGACGGGTCGTCTGAATCGTACGGGTTTCATAGGTAGTTTGTCGGTGTCGCGCTTCGCAATGTCTTCAGGCAACTCAATGAGGACTGCACCAGGTTTCTCGGTTCTTGCCAACCTGACGGCTTTTCTAACAATTTCGGGAATGGTGTGTTCGTTAACAATCTGCTGAGCCCATTTTGTGACTGGCCCGAACATGGTAACCACGTCCATGATCTGGTGGGATTCCTTATGCAAACGGTCAGATGAACCCTGGCCGGTTAGCACCAGCATGGGCGCCCTGTCCATGTTTGCATCTGCAACCCCAGTGATGAGATTGGTAGCCCCGGGTCCGAGAGTCCCCAGGCAGCCCGCGGGCGACCCGGTCAGTCGACCATAAACTTCGGCCATGAATGCAGCACCCTGTTCATGGCGACACAAGATGAACCTGATCTTGTCCGAGCGTTCCAGGGACATCATGAAATCAGCATTTTCTTCACCGGGTACGCCGAAAATGTACTCAATACCCTCTACTTCAAGGCATTTCACAAAAAGATCTGAAGCCTTCATAGGCGTTCTCCCACAGGATGCTGTACAGATAGATGAACATAAACCATTCGCATTACCGCGTGAACCGCTAAAAATCAGAATAGTTCAGCCCTGGGATAACTGGCCAGTGGCGAAATAGAAGAACAGCGTTAGGCCGATTATGTTGACGTAGTCAGTTGTTCCCATCCTGTGATATGACATGTTGAAAGTCCCGGTTTACGATAATTAAACGCAGTAGACAACAGACGGAGGTGAATTGGTGTGATGGACATCACAAATCATTGTGATGGACATCACACATGGACAAATTCAGTTGAGAACTGTGCAGTACATCACAAATCTTGTGATGTCGATCACACTTTCTATCTAGACCGGGGAACCACGGGTTCCCTGGGTTCACATTTTACTGTAATCGACAGTGAACCAGGTTTCCGGTTTCAGGCAAACAGTGATGCTGTCGTCACTATCGGGAGAATTTGCCGCATAGGCACGCCCCTGCTCTTCACCGAGATAACGAATGGCCATGCTTAATGTCTCTCCATCCGCAGTCGCCCTGACAGAGAAAGGTCCTTCCACGGACACATATTGATAAGGTGCCATCTCGGTTTGCGCGCACAGACTGATTCGCGATGCGTTCTTCAACAGCTTTCCTTTAATGGAAGTATCATTGGTAATCACCCGGAGTTCACCACCCGGTGAGTAGTCGTACCAGATAGGTACCGCCAACGGCCCCTTGGACTTTCGAGGGATGCTGATAATTCCGACATGCAAATCCGCCAGAAACTGTTCTCTCTGCTCAATCGTCATCGCCAACGACATAAATTCACTCCATCGGGATCAAAGCAACCCATTGTATATCCTATTGACCGGGCTAGTGGAACAGGCTATTTTCGTATGATACTTATCATGCGGACTGGGGATTCACCATGGAACGTCAAGAGCAAGTACGCCTTATTAAAGGGCTCATGCATTACCTGGATACCGATACTAACGTCGATGCGGGCGGTCAGGTACGCAATCCTGTTTCTGGCTATACCTCCCCCGATATCGCTTCCAGGGAATGGGAAAGTTTTTTCCAGGACTACCCCCATGTACTCGGATTAAGCGCTGACCTGCCAAAACCAGGCAGTTTTTTAACGAACAATGATCTGAAGAAACCCATTCTTTGTACCCGGGACAAAGACGGCAATTTCCATGCTTTCCTGAACGTTTGTCGTCATCGAGGCACCGTACTGGTCAATGAATCCCGGGGCGAAAAAAACCTGTTTAGCTGTCCTTTCCACGCCTGGGGCTACAGCAACAATGGTGACCTGGTCTCGATACCCAAAGAAGACCATTTCGGTCCGATAGACAAAAGCTGCAACGGCCTGGTGAAGCTGCCATGCACTGAAAAACACGGATTACTCTGGGTCAATCCGAATCCGGATGGCGATATCGATATCGATTCAATACTGGGCGACCTGGGCCCGGAGTTGGCATCATGGCAACTGGGAAATTTCGTCGTTAGTTCTGACACCACTTACGACCATGCAATGAACTGGAAACTTGCCATCGATACCTTCGGTGAGACCTATCATTTCAATGCGCTACACAAAGATACGCTGGCCGCCGATTTTTATGGCAATGCCCAGATGTACGATACCTTTGAGCGCAATCATCGAATGGCGCTTTGCCTGCGAAACATTGATTCCCTCCGAGACGTGCCGGAAGAAAACTGGAATATCCTGCTGGCGGCACTGCCGGTCTACTATATCTTCCCGAATATTCAGCTCATTCTTGGCCAGGGCGGACCGACGCTGGTCAGGGTTTATCCCGATGGCAACAATCCACACCAGAGCCATTCACAAATCAGTTTCTATATGTCACCAGATCTGGCCGATCTTGAGATGGATGATGAACGGCGAGAGCGCTACGAGAACATTCAGGAGCGCATGCTGGGCTTTGCCCGTGTCATCGAAATGGAAGACTATGTGGTGGCCGCGAGCTCACACCAGGGGATTCTTTCAGGAGCGCAGGAATACCTGACGTTCGGTAGAAACGAGCCTGCCCTGCATCATTACCACAACACCTATCGCGAAGCGCTCGGCATGCCGCCGCTCGAATACATCAGTAACTGACCATGAGCAGCCGGGCCAAACAAAAACGCGAGTCGCGCAACAGGATCCTGAAGATCACAGGTGCCAGGATGCGCAAAGAAGGTATTGATGGAGCTTCGATTGCAAAGATAATGCGGGATGCGGGTTTAACCCATGGCGCATTCTATGCCTACTTCGACAACAAAAACGAGCTGGCACAGGCTGGATTTCAGCATGCCATTGATTCAACACAGCCGCGCTGGTTTGGATCAAAGCACGGGGATGAGAGCTTTGCCGCGCGATTAAAACGACTGGCCGCAACCTACCTCTCAAAGCGCCATCGTGACAGTATCGATACCGGCTGTGCCATCAGCGCGCTGGCAACTGACGTACCGAGATCCGGCGAAGATTTTCAGGCGATCTATGAGCTGGCCGTCAAAAATACCCTCAAGCAGATTGGTGGGGATTTTCCGGACAAACAGAACGAGGCGATATTATTTCTGTCGCTCTGTGTTGGCGGTTTGTTGTTATCACGCAATGTTCAGGACGAAGAACTCTCCCGGCAGATCCTGGAAACGACCAGATCACATATCGAAGAAATGGCCTGATCCGGGATCCTCTGATTAATCAGAGCTTCCCTAGAGGCGAGCCTTGATACGTTTGTAGGCATCGTTGAGCTCTTCGGCAATAACGTTCACGGTCTGGCGGGTTTCCTCCGCTGCATCACCAAGTTTTGTCTCCATGTCTTCGAACTTTGATTCGAGCGTATCCCACTCGTCTTTCATCTCCGCTTTGGCCAGATGCATCTGGACACGAATTTCATCGCGTAGTGTCTTCATGTTTTCCAGTACTTTATCGAGTTCATCTGCCATGATCACACCCTGATTTTGTTATGGAAAATTAGCGTAACAGATTCAGAGTTGTGCGTAATTGATGAGAATCTCTTCCTTGTTCTGACGAAAATATCCTGTTAATCAGAGGTTCCCTGGTAAACCACTATTCACGTCCAGCGGCGACCATGAGACACTAGCCGCCTAAATCCACGGAGACAGGTCATGGCAGACTCGCTCGAATACAACCTGCTGGAAGATGAAACCAGGGAGTGCCCGTTCAAATACTTCGAAGCCATACGCCATCTGGACACACCTGTCTATTTCATGGATGAGATTGGCGCTTACTATGTCAGTCGATATGAAGATGTCCGCTATATCAAGAAGCACCCGGAAATATTCAGCAGTGACATATTCAAGATGGGGGCACAAAAAGGGGGGGCATCTCGAAATGTTGCGGAAGAATACAAAGCTAAAAACGGCTGGGCCCGTGTTTCAACATTGCAACGCACCGATCCACCTGTTCATACGAAATACCGCAAGTTAATCAACGATACTTTCTCCGTCGCGCGCATCAGAGGCCTGACAGGATACGTTGAAACCGTCGTAAACGATCTGATCGACAAGTTTATTGACGACGGCGAGTGTGACTTTATATGGCAATTCTCCGTGCCACTGCCCTGCACCGTCATCGCCGATCAACTGGGCGTACCAAGAGACAAGATCTGGGAACTCAAGGAATGGTCTGATGCCATGCTTGCGCCAGGCGGCGGCTTCGTTAAGGAAGAAGAAGCCCTGGCCTGTGCGAAACTGGTTGTCGAGGCACAACAGTTCTTCGCAGAAGTGTTAGCCGAAAGAAAGATCGAGCGCAAAGATGACATTATCTCGGATCTTGCCCATGCAAGGTTAAAAGACTCCCCGGACGGCCCAGAACGTGAGCTGGATATGTTCGAGCTCCAGGACCTGCTCGACCAGCTACTCACCGGTGGTAACGAGACCACAACCAATGCCATCGGTTCCGCATTAATGTTGCTACTGCAACGACCGGAATTAATGGACCGAATGCGCGATGATCCGCAACTGATCCGAAACTTTATTGAAGAGTCCTTGCGCTATGAAACACCTGTGCTGCACCTGTGGCGAGTGGTCACGCAAGACACGGAACTTGCGGGTGTAAAACTGCCCAAAGGCTCAAGTGTTGCCGTGGGCTATGCGTCGGCCAATCGGGATGAAGCAGTATTTGACGATGGCGAGGCCTTTAATATTGATCGCAAAAAAGCCGGGGCCCATCTTGCCTTTGGCTCCGGACCCCACCACTGCCCTGGCGCCGCACTGGCAAGGCAGGAAATGTATTCTGCCTTTATCATTTTACTGCATCGACTCGGCAACATCCGCACCACGGATCCAAATGAATCATTTGAGCACGTGCCCAGCAGCTTTCTGCGTGGTCTGTCTCACCTGAACGTGAAATTTGATATCAGGTCAAGGGACAGATATTTTCCGGACGCCTGCGTTTACTAAAATTACTATCAATGGAAACTACTATGACTGACTACAGGGAATCAGATGTCCCGGATCAATCCGGGAAAACGATATTTATTACCGGCGCCAACACCGGGATTGGTTTTGACGCTGCGCGCGTACTGGCAGAAAGGGGCGCAAGAGTCCTGCTTGGATGCAGATCCGAAGACAAGGCAAAAGAAGCAATAGCCAATATTCATGCGATCAAGCCAGAGGCTGATGTCGTCTGGGTTCCTCTTGATCTTGCCAGCCTGGGTTCAATAAAAAAAGCTGCCGAGATCGTCAACGGGGAAGAACGTCTTGATGCACTGATTAACAATGCGGGCGTCATGGTTCCACCAAAGATGACGACTGATGATGGTTTTGAGCTTCAATTTGGTGTGAATCACCTGGGTCATTTCGCTCTAACCGGTCACCTGATATCGATGCTCAAAGACCAGCCGGGTGCGCGCATCGTCAATGTCAGCAGCAACGCCCATAAAGGTGGCCGCATTGACTACGATGACATCAATGCAGACAAAGACTACAGCCGTATTGGTCGCTATTCGATGAGTAAGTTTGCCAACATTCTTTTCACCTATGAATTAACCAGGCGCCTGGAAGCCGCGGGTTCCAAGACAATTTCTGCCGCCTGTCATCCCGGGGGCTCAACGACTGAACTGGGGCGCCATATTCCGCCGTTATTTGCCATCTTGTTTGTGCCGATGCGACTGATCATGAATTCATCTGCCGAGGGTGCCCTGCCTACATTGATGGCGACAACACATGAGAGCGTCAATGGCGGCGACTATTTTGGGCCGATGAAATGGGGCGAGATGAGTCACTCGTCCCATCAGGTCGAAACAATCCCGGCTTCAAAGGATGAAGCTGACGCAAAACGTCTCTGGGACCTATCAACAGAACTAACCGGCGTGCAGTACACGTTTTAAGGAGTATAAATGAGCAATCCATTCAGATTCGGCGTTCAGTCGTTTAATGCTGATTCGGCAGAAGACTGGTCAGGCCAGGTTCAACGTGCAGAAGAGTTGGGCTTTTCTGCTTTTCACCTGGCAGATCACATTCTGGGGGCCGGTCCTGCACTGGAGAAAGCCAACCATCCTGAGCAGAACCTCGCCGCTATCCCGGCCATGGCCTATGCCGCAGCTGTCACTAGTAAAATCCATATCGGCTGTCGAGTTTTTTGTATCGACTACCATCTGCCGATCGTGTTGATTAAATCTGCAATGACCATCGACAAGCTTTCCGGCGGCAGGCTGGAATTTGGGCTTGGCGCTGGTTGGATCACCGAGGAATACGCTGCACTGGGCATCACAAAGGATGAACCACGGGTTCGCATTGATCGACTGGCGGACGTCATCGCAGGCATCAGGGCTTATTGTAGTGACGGCCCCGCCGACATTTGTAACAACACACTTGACTGGAAGGACTTCGAAGGAACGCCGAAACCCATTTCAAAGCCGCCGATTATGGTCGGTGGTGGCTCACCCAGAATTCTTCGCCTGGCCGGGAAAGAGGCTGATATTGTCTCCCTAAACTTCAACAACCGGTCGGGAATGATCGGTCCTGATGGCGTTAGTCTGTCAACCGAAAGTGAAACCCAGAAAAAAATAGGTTGGGTCAAGGAAGGAGCTGGAGATCGATTCGATGATCTCGAGATTGAAATCGGCGCCTATTTTACGTTTGTCATGGATGATCCATCACCCGTGCTTGGCCAGTTCGCGCAAATGTTTGGCATGTCAGAAGATGATATGAGAGTGCATCCCCATGCCTTGTTCGGATCTGTAGACACGATCTGTGAGGAACTGGAACGCAGAAGAGAGCTCCACGGAATTTCCTACATCACCGTGAACAAAGACAATATGGAAGCATTCGCGCCCATTGTTGATCGTCTGAACGGTAAGTGAACAAGTTGCACGGGAGCAACTTTCGTTGTGTTGAAAAACAGCCTGAACTTGCTATTTATGTCGATTGTATTCTGTCACTCAAGATCGCTACAATCGACTTCAAGTCGCCATTTTGGCGTGGAGAAAGCACATGAAAGCTGCAGTATTTCAGGAAGCAAATAAACCGCTCACTATTGAGGACGTCGATATTATCGATCCACGCGCCGGGGAGGTCCTGGTCAGAAACAAGTGTTCCGGGGTCTGCCATTCCGATCTGCACTTCGTAGACGGACTCTGGCAACTACCCATGTCCTGCGTGCTCGGCCACGAAGCTGCCGGGATTGTGGAAGCCATTGGCGAAGGGGTAACTTATGTGAAGCCCGGTGACAGGGTCATCATGAGTTTTAAACCCTTCTGTGGTAAATGCTACTACTGTCTTGGCGGTCGACCAAACCTTTGTAACGACCCGGAAATAGGCGCTGCATCTGCCAGTCGGTTGACATGGAAAGGAAAGCCCATCCTGCAGTTCGCCTCAGTCGGCTCGTTCGCAGAGATGATGGTGACCTCAGAGAACGGCGTTGTGAAAATCCCCGAAGAGATGCCCATGGCAGAAGCCGCATTAATTGGTTGTGGTGTCATGACCGGGGTAGGCGCTGCACTGTATACCGCAAAAGTCCCGGGTGGTGCGGACGTTGCCATTATCGGTTGCGGCGGCATTGGACTTAACATTATTCAGGGATGTCGAATTGCCGGAGCCGCAAAAATCATCGCCATCGATATTATCGATTCCAAGCTTGAGATGGCAACGAACTTCGGTGCAACACACACGATTAATTCCAAAGATGTCGATGACCTGCCCGGCGCTATTCGAGAACTGACGCAGGGTACTGGTGTTGAGTATGCGTTTGAGGCGATCGGCGTACCCGCCGCTGCCACGCAGGCTTTTAACATCCTTCGCGCTGGTGGTACGGCTGTCGTGGTTGGCATGCATCCACTGGGTTCCGAAATTTCGGTTCCGGGTCCAGCATTTCTTCAGGAAAAGAAACTGATCGGCTGCATGTACGGCTCTACCCGGTTCAGAGAACACATGCCGAAACTCATCGACCTGTTCCTGCAGGACAAGCTGGACCTTACCAGCCTCGTTTCAAGACGGCTCAAGCTGGAAGATGTTAACGAGGCATTCAGAGCTATGAAGGCAGGTGAAGTCGCGAGATCTGTGTTGGAATTCTGACGCCTGTCATTCTGACCGGACTCAGTGTTAAACGGTCATCCTGAGTGTAGCGAAGGATCTCGACCTTAACTACCAGGTTGCCACTGCAGTAGAGTAAACACGGGTTCGGCATCGTTGTGATGTTCGAACGCAGCAGTTACCGGGCTGCCAATCACCACTTCCTGTTCGGGGTCTCCCAGCAGGTTACCGACCAATCGAACATGATCTGCCTGGGGGAGTTCAATGAGCACGACGATATAAGGTCCCTGCTCCTTTAACGCCGGATGAACGGGATGCCAGATTCGCTCATAACTATAGATCACACCATTGCCAGCCACTTGTTCGAAACCAATATCCTCGGACAGGCAGTGATGGCAGATCCATTCCGGGCCCCATTGAAACTTGCTGCAGGCATTACATTTCTGCAGCATGATCTTTTCTTCGCGCAAACCATTCCAATAAGGGGTATCCAAATCATCTGGTGAGGGCTGCGGTAAACCAGGTAGTAAATAGTTGTCGCTCATAACGTTGCCTCCGAACCAAAAATACAACTGGAAACCGGCGTTACCATCGGGCCAGAAATGGTCATTGATACATCCGCCGAATCGACCTGGTTGCTTGAATCTCCCCGAATCTGTCGCACCGATTCAAGGATCAGACCCAGCCCATGCATATAACATTCAGCCAGGTTGCCGCCACTCGTGTTCAGCGGCAACTCTCCGCTCTCCGCCAGGAACCTTCCCTTGACAAAGAACTCATTACATTCATCAGGTTCGCAAAAACCATGCTCCACCATGCTCATCAGAACCCCACCGGTAAAATTCTCGTAACTCTGCAGTACGTCGACATCCTTCGGCCACACACCCGCCATCTCATAGAGCCTGGGAGCAAGAGTCGGGAAAGTGGATGACGCATATTCAGGTGTATTGTGTACCGAGGCCCCGGCACGATAGTGGGAACCGCCGACTGAACCCAGTAAATAACTCGGTGTATGCGGGAAGTCTTTGGCCCGCTCAGCTGAGATCAGGATCATTGCCGCAGCGCCGTCATTTTCAAGACAGCAGTCGTACAGATGAAAAGGCTCGACGATCCATCGGGATTCATCATAGGTTTTCTCATCAAGTGGACGGCCATACATCACCGCCCTGGGATTATTCTGCGCGTGATGATAAGCCGCCAGGGATATCGCCCGAAGCGCAGACTGCTCAACCCCGTGATCATGCATGAATCTGACGACTTTCATGGCGAACATCTGTGCCGGTGACATCAAGCCGTAAGGAACCGTATGCGCAAAATCCCCCGAGATAGTATTGCGTCTCGGCCCCTGGCCAAATCTGCCAAACTGCCCCTGGGCCAGCGCACGAAAAACAACCACGCAGTCCGCAAGTCCGGTGGCAATTGCGGCGGCCGCATTGCCAACTGCGGCGGCCCCGCCGCCACCGCCGCCGCCCCATTGCATATTCGAAAACCTGAGCTCAGGACATCCGAGTGCCGCTGCGAGTCTGGATGGATCACTCCTGTCATTGCTAAATGACGCAAAGCCATCGATCTGGGTTGGAGAAATGCCTGCATCTTCACAGGCTGCCTTGATTGCTTTCAGCGCAAGCTTGAATTCAGGGTCAGGTGCTTCACCGCGCTTGTAGTAGTCAGTTTCCCCCACACCTGCAACGGCAACCTTTCCTCTTAAGGTTCGCTCACTCACTAACGTACTCCTACATTTCTCGCTAGTGCTGCGGCATCTGGCTGTTCAAGATATCGTTTGGGTACAGGCAACTTGAAAATTCTGGCCGCATTCAGACCCAGGATTCTGGCCCTCTCACTGTCATCCAGATTCCCCATGGTTCGCTCGATGGCTGCCGCAGAATGCGGCCAGGTGCCTTCATGATGCGGAAAATCATTTGCCCACAGGAAATTGTCAGTCAGGCCATTCTCCCGGGCAGTACTGAGTCCCGTTTTGTCTTCCTGGAATGTCGCGAAGCCGTTTGTCTGGAAAAACTCACTGGGTAACCGCGACAGTTTGGGTCGCACAAACATGTGATGTTTCCTATAGGCCTCATCCATGGCACTCAGAGCCCAGGCGACCCAGCCGATACCGGCTTCAACCGAGCCGAAGATGATATTGGGGAACTTGTCCAGAACCCCCGAGGCACAAAGATTGGCAATCGGCTCCATGGTCGGCGCCAGTGAATGCACGGCATAATTAATGATCGCGCCACCGTTGCCTCTCGATGTTCGAGGGTCTCTTCCGGTAGAAACATGAAAGGTAATCGGCAATTCAACCGCCTGAACACACGCCCATAAGTCGTCGAACTCTGGCAGGTTGTAATTGAGCTGCGTGTGATCCGGGGCACCCCAGACCGGCTTGCAGGGAAACGACACACCCTTGAACCCCAGTTTTGCGCAGCGTTCAATTTCAGCAATAGTGCCTTCGATCGAGGCCGGTGCAACACAGGCCATGGGCGCCAGGACATCGTTGAAGTCCGAAAACGTCTCCCAGGCCCATTCGTTGTATGCCCGGCACATAGCCAGGGAAAATTCAGCGTCTGGCGTTGCCCAGATGGTCAGACCTTTATTGGGAAAGAGTATCTCAGCATCAACACCATCAAGGGCAAGGTCCCTGATACGATCTTCCGGCGTCTTGCCTGACTGGTTGCGCAACAGGTCTTCCGCCTCAAACTTGATGTTTTGCAATCGGAGCGGGCGAAAGCCTTCCGTTTTCTGGAACTTGTTACCCTTGCCGTCCGTGACGACGCCCGGTAGCCGGTCCCGAAGACTCTCGTCCATCCTGGTCGCCCACAAATCACTGGGCTCCTGGACATGCCCATCTGCAGACACCATAAAAAATTTGGCAGCATCATTGACCCGCGCGGTTCTGTCCCAGCCTTCATGTCCGGGGGTATCGACCCGCCATGCATTGGCTGCATCAATCGACTCACTCATTGCCTGTTCCTCACCAGTCTCCAACCTCAGACAGTAGCGAGGTTAAGGTAGCGACGCAACAGAGGCAGCCTGATCGAAATTTCAGCATCACCGGTCACCGATGTGTGCCAGCAAGAACACGGGAATATTCCTTATTCCAGTTAGACGGTTGTCAGGTGCCCTGACTCGGTCGATACTGCATCTTCTTTTTCGTGAGTCCCTTATCGCATGATTAAAGTCCATGGCGTACATCTATCCCCCTTTGTTCGGAAGGTACTATTGACCCTGGAATACAAAGGCATTCCTTACGAGAGTGTAGATGTCTTCCCGGGTTCTGAAGAACCAGAATTCAGAGCCATCAGCCCACTCGGCAAGATTCCTGTTCTTGAAGACGACGATTTTACTATTCCAGACACCAGTGTGATCTGCCGCTACCTGGATCGGGTCTATCCCGATAATCCTATTTATCCCACCGATGCCCGACTGGAGGCCCAGGCATGCTGGCTTGAGGAGTTTGCTGATTCCAAACTGATCGAAGCCTGCGCAGGTTTATTCTGGCAAAAATTCCTAAACCCGGCAATGTTTAATACCCCGACAGACGAGGCAGTAGTGACGGATATTCTTGAAAACCAGATGCCTGGCCTGCTCGAATATCTGGAGTCGCAAACACCAGAATCCGGCGTACTCGTGGGTGATGCGATCAGTATTGCCGATATTGCGGTAGTTACCTGCTTCCTGCAGGCGCGCTACGGCGATTTTGAAGTCGACGGTGAAACCCATCCAAAATTACGAGCCTACCTGGATCGAAGTCTTTCAAATGAGCTGGTAAAAAAACGCATGGAAGAAGAGAAAAAGGTTGTCGCCGCCCTGGCCGGCTAGTCTGCTCGAGCACATAGCGAACAAGATTGACAACATGTTGCGGGTCGCCCATCTTTTCCTGCGACTCGGCTAGCAGGCCCCGGCCAAGATTGGTGGTAAAACCGTCGGGCGAGATGGAGGTCACTCTAATGTCATCCCCGAAAGAGGTGACCTCGCCGGTTGATAAATTTACATACCTGCACCAAAGCCTTATTCTCATTGTCGGATGTGGATTTTATTTCGACCCCAGTTTTATTTTGGGGGCCTTTTTGTAATTTTTACTCCGACCCTAATTGTTTTTTGACAGGAACTGGAACTATGTCTGATGACAGACTTCACGCAGCAGCGGACAAACTTGAAATTATTGATCTCTCATCTAATTACATGCGGGGGCTCGATAGATTGGATGGCGAACTTGAAAGGTCCGTTTTTTGGGATGACGCTTACCTTGATTATGGTGTCTATGAAGGCGGACCGGCGGGGTTCGTTGATTACTGCCAGAATGCACTGGTAACTCACGCTTCGAATCATCACTTTATCGGCCAGGTCAACATTGATCTGCAGGGCGATGAGGCATTCGGTGAGGTTTACTACCAGGCTTTTCATCGCGTGAAGAATGAAGACGGAGAAGATCGGGACCTGTTTATCAGTGGGCGCTATGTCGATCGTTATGAGCGTCGGGACGGCGTCTGGAAAATCGCCTATCGAAGCGAGCTGGTTGACTGGGTTCGCGAAGAAGCGGCTGCTGATGCCTGGTTCGCAGGCTCACAAATGATCCTCGGCGCCAGAAAGCCGGACGATCCCTTGTACAAACGCGACGTGATGAATCAAACCTATTCTCCTGAATGACCAGGCCACTGGATCCTGAGCTTCTGGCCGCCTATCTCGAGACAGACTATTTCATCTCCGACGACCCTCCACTGCTGATGAACATCGGCAAGCAAAATGGTGACCTGCAAATATTGTTGGCAAGTTTTGGGGTCGATCAGGCAGCGTTTATCACCGCATGGAATCCACGCAGCCGGAAACTCTCCGACGATGAAAATGATGATCGCCAAAGTGCCTTACTTCTGGAAATCGAGCAGCTCAGGCACAACTATCTCGTTGCCTATGGTGAACGCGCTGATTGGCGTGAGTACAGCTATTTTGTAATGGGGATATCCAAAGAAAATGCATCTGACCTGGCGCAACAGTTTGAACAGAATGCCTATGTCTGGATCGACGATCGCGGGATTCCTGAACTTGTGACCCTGAATTTACCCTCTCAAGTTTGAATCTGCGACCCGATGTCAGCGGCTTGTCATTCCACCAGCGCACGCCATGCTACACGATTCCCTAACAACTTTACGATATCGCGATATTCATTCGAATGCAGCGCCTGCAGTGCAGACAGATTCTACTTTTTCATTGGCGAAAACGATTCTGTACCGTATATTTGGCGCCACTCACAGGGACGTCTCGAAGGAGGCCATGGATTGAAATTCGCTGTAGCGCTTGTCTGTTTAACTTTTGCGCCACCACCTGCAAGCGCCGATTTGTTTGAACCCTTTTCCACCTCCAACCTGAATCCATTCGTTCAAGTGAATGGACTGCCGACGACGAGGTCTGCCCAGCTGGTTGCTGACGGTCAATTGTCCTGGCAATTGCAGACGGAATTCGCCAATAACTTTACCGACAGTGCTGATACCCGGGAAGCTATTACCATTGATGGTGAGACCCACAGGTTCACGCTGTCGCTTCGCTATGGGGTGACCGACCGGTGGGAAGTCGGCGTTGAAATTCCCTTCGTGAAGCATACAGGCGGCTCCCTTGACAGTTTCATCGAAGACTGGCACAAGATCTGGGGATTGCCCAATAGCGGCAGAGGAGAAGTTCAGAATGACCAGCTGGCCTACCTGTACCAGCAGCAAGGGTTAAGTCCTATAGGCGTTCAAAAGTCAGCGTCCGGCATGGGTGATGTCCAGTTGAACTTCGCCTATAAACTATCGGAATCAGACAATCGCCAGTGGAGCATCCGGGGTGGTGTGAAACTGCCTACCGGGGATCCCGACGACATGACCGGGTCTGATTCAACGGACACCTATGTCAGCTTGCATCTCACTGACCCCGGCTTGTTGCAACATCCCGACTGGTATTTCCACAGCAACATTGGTGTTCTCGCACTGGGTAACGGCGACTTGCTTGAAGATCAACTGGAAGACTGGGCGGTATTTGGCTCAACTACGCTCGCCTGGCACGGTTGGCAAAATGTCAGCCTGAAGGCACAGCTGGATTATCACAGCCCACTTTATGACAGCCACCTAAAAGAGCTAGGCGATTTTTCCGCCCAACTGATTGTTGGCGGCAGTATAAAAATACGAAACCGGTTACTACTGGATATCTCGCTTAGCGAAGACATTATCACTGACACTTCCCCGGACGTGGTATTTCAAATCGGGATTCGCGGAAGCTTTTAACAAGCTTCTAACCCCGACCGATAAATGGCATCTGGGATGCCATGATGGTCATAAACTGCACGTTTGATGAGAGTGGCAGGGATGCCATCTGTACAATTGCTTCCGCCACATGGGTCACATCCATAGTGGGTTCCGGCCTGATGCTGCCATCCGCCTGGGGTACCCCATCACCCATTCTGGCGGTCAGCTCTGTCAGTGCATTACCGATATCTATTTGACTGCAGACTATATTATAGGCGCGCCCATCAAGAGAGGTTGATCTCGTCAACCCGGTGACCCCGTGTTTGCTTGCGGTATAGGGTGCAGACCCCGGCCTGGGTACATGTGCCGAGATGGAGCCATTGTTGATAATGCGCCCTCCCTGTGGCGCCTGCTCTTTCATTATTCGAAACGCTTCCCTGGTACATAGAAATGAACCTGTCAGGTTGACATCGATAACCCGGCGCCATTCTTCGACGGTAATCTCTTCAATCGATTTCGGTGGTGCCCCGCCTCCTGCATTGTTAAACAGCAGATCCAGCCGACCAAAATTATCTCGAACCTTGTCAAATAAACGCTGAATAGACCCGGCGTCAGCAACATCTGTTTCAACCGTTAAAGTTTCCTTCGCGCAGGATGCCGCCACCTGCTCCAGCCGTTCGAGACGCCTTCCCGCAAGAACCACACTGAATCCTGCTGCAGACAAGGCAATGGTTGAGGCAGCGCCAATTCCTGAACCTGCACCGGTTACCAACGCAACTTTCTGTTCACTCACATTAAAACACCTCAAAACTTCGAATTGAAAATACTACAGGAAATTGCTGAAGACACCGTGGTAACGTTCAACAAGGATTTCAGGATCACTCATTGCCACGTTTCGCCGCCAATCTCACAACGATGTTTCAGGAATACGAGATTCCTGATCGATTCACAGTCGCCAGGGACTGCGGCTTTAATGCAGTGGAATTCCTTTCCCCCTACGCATTTTCTGTTGATGAGGTCCGGCAAATGCTCCTCGATGCTGGTCTCAATTTGATTTTACTGAATATCTCACCTGGAGAAGGAGGCGAGGTTGGCACAGCGGCCCTGTCAGGCAGGGAAGCCTTTTTCCGGAATTCATTCCAGCAGGCGTTGACCTATGCCACAGGTCTTGCCGCACCGATGATCCATGTGTTGGCCGGTAAAAACACCGGGCAAGCGAAGACATCCGTTGCGCTCTTTATCGACAACATTCGTTGGGCGGCTGACCTGGCACTCGAACACGAAATCACCCTTTTACTTGAGCCCCTTAATACCCAGGATGTCCCAGGGTATCTCCATAGCCTGAGCGATCAAACAGCGGAGCTCATTAAACAAATCAATCGTGCCAATGTAAAAATGCAGTTCGATTTCTATCATCTGCAGATCATGGAAGGCAATCTGGCAGCTGGACTCTCCCGGCATTTCGATAAACTGGGTCACGTACAATTCTCCAGTGTGCCAGGTCGCCACGAACCTCAGTTCGGTGAAGTGAATGTTCATCATCTTTTCCAGCATCTGGATGAAATAGGTTACACAGGCTGGATAGGATGCGAATACTGGGCCAAACACGGCACCGTTACCGGTCTAACGTGGGGCGCAGACTACGGTATCGGCGGGAGTGAAAGTTTAGGGTAAATATTCATCGTTAAGCGCTACCACTATGCTTAAATAGTTGATGAGGTGCTGACTTATGCAGATCAGATTTATCTCAAAGGGTTTGGCCATCCTGTTAACACTGCTGTTGTCGGTGAACGTTGTGGCCGAGGAGACCCCGGGCGAAATTTGGCTCATTGATATCGACGGGGCCATAGGTCCCGCCACCAGCGACTATGTGCTCCGCGGTTTCGAACAGGCAACACTTAACGATGCCAGTCTGATTGTTCTTCGGATGAATACGCCCGGAGGTCTGGATGGCGCCATGAGGGATATCATTCAGGGCATCCTCGCCAGCCACATTCCCGTGGTCTCTTATGTGGCACCCAAAGGTTCACGAGCCGCCAGTGCAGGGACCTACATCTCCTACGCAAGTCATATCGCCGCCATGGCGCCCGCGACAAACCTCGGCGCCGCAACCCCTGTCCAAATAGCATCACCATCGATGCCCTCTGCACCAGGGAGCGAAGAAGAAGAACGAGAAGATGCATCGCCCAGCACTATGGAAAAGAAGATGGTCAACGATGCATCGGCCTACATACGGGGCCTCGCGGAATTACGTGACAGAAACGCAGACTGGGCTGAACAGGCGGTTCGTGAAGCAGCCAGTCTGGATGCGCAAGCGGCGCTGGAACTCAACGTTATCGATTTGATTGCTGAGGATCTGGATGACCTGATCCATAAGCTCAACGGCCGCATCGTGAAGACCGACGCTGGAGAAATTACGATTACTCTCAACAACCCCAGCATTTATGAATACAAGCCGGACTGGCGCACCAGAATTCTCTCGGTGATCACCAATCCAAGCATGGTGCTTATTTTGGGCATGATTGGCATGTACGGCATCATCCTGGAATTTTACAACCCCGGCTCACTCATTCCTGGCGTTGTCGGTGTTATCTGCCTGTTACTAGCAGCCTACGCGGTACAGTTACTGCCACTGAACTATGCCGGGCTGGCGCTACTGGTCGTAGGCATCTCTTTGATGGTCGCCGAGGCACTGGTGCCAAGTTTCGGTATCCTGGGTATTGGCGGGATTATTGCTTTTTCAATTGGAGGTCTCATGCTGTTTGATACAGATATTGATGCATTTCGGGTGGGACTTCCCACCATTATCGCCACAGCGACAGTATCGGCACTGCTCATCGGTGCTACCATCAGTATTGCCATGAAAATTCGCCACAAACGCGTTTCCACTGGCATAAAGGCGTTAATTGGTGAGCACGGTTATGCCCTGAACGATTTTGATAATAAAGGTCAGGTCAAAATTGGCGCAGAGATCTGGCAGGCGAATTCTAAGGACACCATCTCTGATGGTGACGAGGTAACCATTGAATCAGTCAACGGTCTCGTGCTGACTGTAAAAAAAATTGAAGGAGAAGCATCATGAATGAATTTGCTATTGTATTTGTCGTCCTGTTAGTCGGGCTGGCTTTCTATACGTTCAGAATACTTCGTGAGTACGAGCGAGGTGTCATTTTCTTTCTGGGTCGATTTCAGACAGTCAAGGGTCCAGGGCTGATCATTGTTGTACCTGGCGTACAACAAATCGTCAAAATAGATCTTCGCACCAAGGTGTACGACGTCCCAAGCCAGGATGTGATCTCCAAAGACAATGTGTCGGTCAAGGTCAGTGCCGTCATATATTTCCGGGTGGTAGACGCAGAAAAGGCCATTATCAATGTTGAAGATTTCTTCGAGGCGACCAGCCAACTGGCGCAAACAACGCTGCGGTCTATTCTCGGTCAGCACGAGCTGGACGAGATGCTGGCCCAGCGGGACAAACTCAATGCAGGCATACAGGTACTACTTGATGAGCAGACCGCAAGCTGGGGAATCAAAGTTGCCAATGTAGAGATTAAACATATTGACATCGATGAGTCGATGATTCGAGCCATTGCAAAACAGGCTGAAGCCGAACGTGAGCGGCGCGCCAAGGTTATTCATGCCACTGGTGAACTGGAGGCCTCAGATAAACTGCTGCAAGCAGCGAAGGTTTTGTCAGGACAACCCCAGGCTTTGCAACTTCGCTATATGCAGACCTTAACGGAACTTTCCAGGGATCGAAGCTCAATGATCGTATTCCCGCTACCTATCGACTTGATGGAATCATTTCGAGGTCTTTTGCCAGGGAACAGCAATACCGGTGGCGATTCTGGCGCGGGCGCAGGCACGAACTCGAGCGCAGCGACAGTTGCAAACACCGGGGCTTCAGACACGGACTAACGTTCAGCGTTTGTGCGCGTGGGGTGCTAAGGCTCCAGAGTCAGTTCCATGTAAATATCCGCGCGCGAATAGTCTGATGCATGGGGAAAGGGTTTCTCGATAAATCCGAGTTTACGGTAAAGGTTAATCGCCGGTGTCAGTTTCCTATTACTCTCAAGACACAGGCTTCGGAAACCCAATTCCCTGGCTTTGACTATGACGGCTTCCCCCAGCTGTTGACCAATCTGCTTGCCTTTTGCTTGCTCGGAAACCGCCATCTTGGCAAGCTCAGCAGTCGTCTCGGTCAACTTTATCAGTGCGCAGGTTCCCAGGATCTGCTCATCTTTCGGTTCCACGGCAAACAGCAGTTCGCCACCAGCGGCCAGGATCGTTTCTTCCGGATTCTCCAGTACCCGTGTGTCCGCGGGTTCCAATGTAAAATAGTGTGTTATCCAGGCGATGTTCAGATCCTTGAATGCTTTGGCATATTCAGGTCGATAACTTCGGATCTCTGGATTAAATTCGGCTGTCCGTAACTGGTCACCGAACCGGTCATAGAAATCCCTGGCTTGCAGACTCTCTTCCAGCGCCTGTAACTGGCGCATGAAATCACCACCACCTTCATCGACCGCAGTTTGCAGAGCCTGCCGAATATTTCTCCATGTCGGTTCAAGTTCCTGGTATTTATCGCGACCAATGCTAGTAAGCGCTAACACACGTTTTCTCTTGTCATTACGATCTCGATAGGGTGCCGCAAATTTTGCCCCGATTAGCTCGTTGGCAATCTTGTTAATACCCGGGTGTGACACGCCGAGGCCCCGGGCCAATCCCGTGATCGAGGTCGGACCTTTCCGAAAGAGATAGACGAACACGGGAAACCACCTGGGCTCAAATCCCACATCTTCTGATTGATATACCCGTACGCCATCTTGCATCAACGCATCAGCCAGACGCTTCAACCGGCTACCCAGCGCCAGGGCCCCTAATTCCTGCATCATATCGGTCATTGTGGCGATCCTCAGAGAGAGCTTTATAGGTAATTACTTACGTAATATATTACTTATAGTCATGATTGCAATAGCTGTTCCGCGACGCGACAGCAACATTCGGCTATTGCACTCTCCTACTGTCCTGTTTACTGTAATCGCATGAAAATAACGCCCCTGACGGGCCTGATCGGCGCAGAAGTCGAAGGCATCGACCTTAAGAACATGGACCAGAACACCTTTGACCGGGTTGAAGCTGCCTTTTCCAAACATCTTGTGCTGTGTTTCAGGGACCAGGAACTGAACCCCTCACAACTTCTGGCATTGACCAATCAGTTAGGCGGCGTCGGCGAGACGCCCTATCTGGCGGGCCTGGATGATTTCCCTGACGTGGTTGCTGTCATCAAGGAAGCCGACGAAAGTTCGCCGCTCACTTTCGGGGCAGGCTGGCATACAGATTTCACCTTCCAGCAACAGCCTCCGTCTCGAACGCTGCTATATGCCGTCGATACTCCAGCGACCGGTGGCGACACCTTGTACGCAAACCTGTACGCCGCCTACGACGCGTTATCCGATGGCTTGAGGGCATCGTTAAACCAGATGCAGGCGATTCACAGCGCCATCCGGTCATATGGCCCCAACGCCACACTTAAAAACCATATGGAGAATATGACAATTACCAACGAAGCCCGCGAACCGGACACAATGAGCCACCCGGTGATCAGGTTACATCCCATCACGAGAAGACCAGCACTGTGGGTAAATCCAACCTATACCCTACGATTTGCAGATATGACCGAAAAAGAAAGCGCTCCTCTGCTGCACTATCTGAACCAACTGGCTGTCTCACCTTCCTACAGCTGCCGCGTGACCTGGAAGCCAGGTACCCTGACCATGTGGGATAATCGTTGCACCCAACACTGTGCAACTTCAGACTACCAGGGCAAGCGCAGGGAAATGTGGCGAACGACCGTTGCAGGAGAGCAGCCCCTGGCCTACAACAGAGAAGCGATTAGCCAGGATGCGCGATAAACTATCTCTGGAGGCATCTGACGGCATCTCACCTGCTGCGCCTCATCCACCCCAACCGGAGATTCCAGCGTGGCTGTGGTGGTCCTATCAACTTTACAAATGGCTGATTGTCATCCCGGTCATGCTGTTCTCTACATTCTTCTTCTGCACGATCATTATCCTATTTTGCTTTGCCGGCCTGCCGGAATTCTCATCGAAAGTATTCGGCACCCTGTGGGCGCGACTCAACGCATTCGTTACCTTGATGAACATTAGCGTTTACGGAAAAGAAAAACTGCGACCCGGTCAATCCTACGTTCTGGTTGCCAATCACCTAAGCCTGCTGGATATTTATGTGCTCTATGGCTTTTCCGGACTGGATCTGAAATGGGTCATTAAAAAAGAATTGAGAAAGATTCCTGTTCTGGGGCTGGCCTGCGAATTGATGGGACATATCTATGTCGACAGATCCAACACTGAGTCTGCACTCGCATCGATTGAAACAGCGCGTCATCAAATACAAAACGGCATGTGCGTCATTTTTTTCCCCGAGGGAACAAGATCAAGAACTCAAGAGTTGCGTCCTTTTAAGAAGGGCGCATTTGGCATGGCCAGGGACCTTGGCATACCGGTTGTACCCGTGAGTATCCACAACACCAACAGAATCTTGCCGTCCGACGGACTGGACTGGCGCCCTGGCGCCGTACAGCTCAGGTTTCATGATCCGGTCCTGGTCGACCAGGACGCAGACCTCGACCAGTTGGCGGTAGATACACGATCGACAATCGTTGACGCACTCAACGCTGATTAGGTAGCCGCACAATTCAGGCTCTGACATACTCCGGCATAACTAGACCTACTTAACGAAAACACCTGACACAACATAGGGAAGCGGCTATGCGAAGCAATCACGTCCTACAGGCCTGGCGTGCCAACAAACAAACCATTGGCGCCTGGATGTCGATCGATTCCAGTTACACCGCGGAGACACTGGCACACGCAGGCTTCGATTGGCTCTGTCTTGATATGCAACACGGCATGCTGGACTACCAGGATGTAAAACAGATGCTAACGGCCATTTCCACTTCGCATGCCATTCCCATTGTGCGCGTACCCTGGAACGAGCCCTACCAAATTATGAAGGTACTGGATGCCGGTGCTTATGGCATTATCGTGCCCCTGGTTAACAATCGCGAGGAAGCCGAGCGCGCTGTGTCCGCCTGCAGATACCCGCCGGACGGCATGCGCTCGTTCGGGCCAAATCGAGTGACCTTCTATTCGGGCAGAGGCTATGTCAGGGAAGCCAACAACGAAATCGCCTGTATCGTCATGATCGAAACCGCCGAGGCGCTGGAAAACCTGGATGACATTATGTCGACCCCTGGCGTTGATGCCGTCTATATCGGACCTAACGACCTGGCCTACGCGCTCGGCTTAAACCCGGCAGGTGACAACAACGAACCGAAACACGTCGAGACAGTCACCCATATTCTTGAGACGGCAAAAAAGCACGGCATAGCTGCCGGCATACAGACCGGCTCGCTGGAATATACTCGTCGATATCTTGAACAGGGATTCCACATGGTCACCCTTGGCTCAGATCGCGCATGGATGGAAAGGCTCGCACGGCAGGAACTCAAGCAAGCGCGGGAAGGCACTGGCGCCGAAAAAATTGAACCCGACGGGAATTTCTACTAGGGAAGGTCTGACCTACTTTTTCTTCTTCGAATTTTTTCGCTTTCGGCGCTGCTTTCGATCGGCTTTCAACTTTTCTTCGGTGACCGCTTTAAAGCCCTGTTGGACTTTTTTCAGTTTTTCATCTTTACGGGCATGCACATGCGCATGACTCGCTTGCTCGAATGGTATGATTTTCCCTTTTTTCTCTTTCACTGTTTCGCTTCCAGGCCGTCGCTCAACGCATCACGGATAACGCCATTTAGTTCTGTCAACCTGAATGACTTACCGACAACACGTTGCGTTATGTCCTCCTGATTGTAAACCACTCATTAAAACAAGCCCGGCATCTTTTTTTGAACCAGCAGCCGCAGGGGCTATTATGAATTTTTGCGCGTTTGGCAACCCAGCGGAGATCAGTATGGACAACGTAATTTCTCAAACCGTGCTATTTCCAGTGCCGGCAGAAACGCTATTTCATATGTACCTGGATCCGACTGAACATGAAGCGATCACTGGCTCACCTGTACAGATCGCTATCAACCCCGGCGCCAAATTCAGTGCGTTTGACGGCGCACTGAGCGGTAAGATTCTTGCCATTGTCGCCCCACACCTAATTGTGCAATCTTGGCGATCGAAAGAATTCAAACCAAGCGATCCAGACTCAACGCTGGTTCTAAGCTTCACCTCGCAGGACGGCACTGGACGGATTGATTTGGTGCATATCAACGTTCCGGATCATGACCTTGATGCAGTTAGTGAAGGCTGGGACCAGTTCTATTGGATCCCGTGGCGAGAATATTTGGCGCGAAAAGCAATATGAAGATGTCGCGTTCGACAACTGACTTCGTGCCATTGTTGCCACCGTCGAGTTGCATATAAGTCGCCAGTCATTTCGCCAGACAGTGGGCAATGAGAGTCGAAGGAATCAGGGATCGCTGATCTCAGCCTGACTCTGGGATATTATGCATTGTGAAATTTTTCAGCGAGATCAGGAAATGAATCAACTAAGATCCGATGCCAATCATTGTTTTGTCTGTGGGCCAGCTAATCCAATAGGTCTACAACTGGAATTCAGGCTGGAAAATGACATTTGTTGCGCGACCTTTACCCCATCAGAAAACCACTGTGGCTACGATCAGGTCACCCATGGCGGCATCGTATTTTCCGCACTGGATGATGTGATGGCGAATTGGCTGTTCCTGAAAGGCTTTAAAGCGTTCACCGCGAAATGTGAAATACGATATCGCGACGCGTTACCGATCGGCACCCGGGTTAACCTGGAAGGCATTTGTCTCAAGCAAAAAGCCCGTCTTACCCAAATGAAAGGGCTGATGATTCGAGATGACACAAAGGAAATCGTCGCCGAGACGGAAGCCAGCTTTATGATGATTCCGGACTGATAATCTTCTCCGCCAGCAGGCCGACGGATACTGCATACTTGTTGGCGCAGTTGTATCTCAGGATCGCACGGTAGTTGCCACCTACCAGGTAGCCAGTTGCTACGCCTTTTTCCGGTGCAACCAGCGCATAATCCTGATTGTTCAGTTGATAGGCAGGCTGAACACCTTTTTCAATCCAGGCTTGCGGTTTCATCTTCCGCGAATGATGTCGAAGTGCCCGACAACTGGGATCAAAGTGTTCAGGCTTGAGCGCTTCGAAATCAAGATTACCGAATGCCGCTGGACCGCCCCATCCAGCACCCTGAATCCAACCGGCCTTGTTCAGATAATTAGCAATAGAAGCAAACACATCGGCCTGGTTTGACCAGATATCGGCTCGCCCATCACCGTCGTAGTCCTGGGCGTAAGACAGGAAACTACTGGGCATAAACTGACTTTGACCCATGGCACCCGCCCATGCGCCGACAAAATTTTCATGACTAACGTGTTTTTCATCGAGAATAACCAGTGCTTTGATCAATTCAGAAGTAAAGTATGCCGAGCGACGCGGATCATGGCCGAGGGTCGCAAGAGAACGAATGATGCTGTACTTGCCCTGGTAACGACCGAAGCTGGTCTCTAATCCCCAGAATGCCACCAGATATTCCGGGTCCACGGAATAGGTCTCAGCGATCTCCATCAGCAGGGTTTCATGTTGCCGAAAAAGGCGCCTTCCTTCCTGGATACGAAACGGCGTGACTCGGGCTTCGAGGTACTCATCAAAGGTTTGTACAAACTCTGGCTGTTTCCGGTCAAAGCCGATGACTCGCTCATCCGGTACCAGGCCATCAAACGCCTCATCAACGGTCACCGCTGACACACCTGCCTCAATCGCCTTACCCCGAACCTCGTTCAGGTAATCAGAAAAAGTAGCTGCTTCAGCAAGGGCACACGGCCAGATCAATACACTTATTGTCACGAGGAGGCACGATCGCCTCATGATAAACTCCTTGTTTTTCCTTTACAGATTATGCCAAACGAACTCTCAACGCCTGCAGGATTTTGGCGCCGCCTGATTGCCATGGCCTACGATGGGTTTCTAATCGTTGCTATCTGGTTCGTTACCACCATCATCATGGTCGCCTTACTCAATAAAGGAAATGTGGTGCAAGGCCCCGCTTTTCAGCTACTCCTTTATATGGAGGCTGGCGCCTTTTACACCTATTTCTGGCATGTCAAAGGCCAAACGCTGGGGATGCAGGTATGGAAAATTCGGACCATCAACGACAGCGGGCAGATCCTAACCCTCGGCGAATGCATTGTCCGCTTTTTCTTCGCCACCTTTTCCCTCATCTTTTTGGGACTTGGGTATGTCTGGATGCTTTTTGACCGTGAAGGACTCACGTGGCACGACCGCGCCTCAGGCACACGCGTTATCTACCTGGGAAAAGAAGCCTACTCACCTTAGAAATTCTCACGTGCCATGGTGCCTGCTACCTGGCAGACGCGCCCAGACCGGTTATCCGAGCGATCAAATCGCTGAATCTATCTATCTGGAATGCCAGCAAGGCAATGATGATAAATATCCCGTGTACCCACCACAATCCCAGTTCCATTGGCAGGTCTTGCTTTTCAATCCCGGAACGGGCGCCAGACAAGGAAATAATATAAAGAAAACAAATGATCATCGCCGGAACCAGTCGCGTAAATCTGCCTTCCCTTGGATTAACTTTTGAAAGTGGAACCGCCATTAGCGCAATAATAGGGATCATCAGCACGATTGATATTCGCCAGTGCAATTCTGATACGGCTTCCGGGTCGCTTGCCCCAAAAAGCTCGGCAGTCGGAATCGCTGTGCGTCTTTTCTTCGTTTTTACCGGATTACCTTTTTCAATAAGCTGCCCATACTCTTCATAGGTGATGACTCTATAGTTTTTTTCTCCGGGATTTCCCCGATAACGTGTCCCATCCTTCAATACCAAAAACCTTCGTCCCATACCATCGACCTGCGTTTTACCGGATTCGGCGATGACAGTGACAGTTCCTCCAGGTAATTTGCCGGATTGCTGATATTCGTTGATAAAAATACGGGACAAGTCTCCGTCCCTGGTGGCACCACCTGCATAGGTCACTCGCTGACCAGAGTCCAACATTTGGAATCTCCCCGGGGCCAGGGTGTCAAACTCTGTCAGGGTTTTTTGATCGCGCAGCAGAGCCTCAACCTGGCGTTCGCCCAACGGTTTCAGCCAGAGTGCGATTGTTGCGGTCATTATCATGACTATCATCGCCATAATGAGGGTCAATCCGACAAGGCGCGCCGGGCTGAGGCCGCTGGACTGTAATACGACCATTTCGTTGTCCACGTGCAGGCGCCCGTATACCAACATGATCGACAGAAAGAAACTCAAGGGCAAGATGAGTTCCAAAAAACCAGGCATGCGATAGCCCATTAGTGCGAACAACACTTCAGGCGTCATTAACCCGGCTGCAGCGCGGTCCAGGTAACCTCCGAAACGCCACCCCATCGAGATCACCAGCACAATGCCCACCACGGCAAACATGGTCAAAAATATTTCTTTCGCAAAATACCTGAATAGAATCAAGGTCGAACTCCACCGGTCCCAAAATAACGCTTTTTGTGTATTGGGCTCCTCATAAAAGTTATATTAAGACAGATAGCCACGCAAGAAAATTCTGAAGGAGTCAATATGAAGTATGGCACACGGATGGGTAGCCGGGCGAAAGCACGAACCCAATGCACTATCGTGGGTGTCTACGACAACGGCCAGTTATCTGAGTCAGCCAAAGCCATCGACAAGGACAGCAAAGGCTATATCAGGAAGATACTGAAGCGCGGCGATATCAGCGGCAAGGCAAACCAGTTACTGGTCATTCACGATGTCCCGAACGTCAATGCCACACGCGTACTGATCGTTGGACTGGGCGACCCCGACGCCATGGACGGCGCCAAATTCGCAGGTATCAACCGTTCGGTCATCGGCAAACTGCAAGCCATTTCTTCCAAAACAAATCTCTGCTGCCTGCTCGAAGTCGAAGTGCCCGGTAAAGATATATCCTGGAAGGTCAAAAAAACCATCGAATCCTTCGACGCAGGCTTGTATTCGTTTACCGAGATGAAAGGCAAACCGCCCGAGAATTCTGCTGAACCTGAATCCATGGAGCTTTTTATTGCGGATAAATCGGACCTGGACACAGTGCGCGGCGCAATGACTGTTGCCAACGCGCTGACGGCTGGCATTAATACGGCGAAAGACCTGGGGAACTTGCCTGGCAATGTCTGCACGCCTACCTATCTTGCTGACAAAGCCAAGCAATTGGCCAAAGACTACGCCTCGATCACAACAAAAGTCCTCGAAGAGAAAGACATGGAAAAGCTTGGCATGGGCGCATTCATGTCAGTCACGCAAGGTAGTGATCAACCCGGCAAAATGATTGTGATTACTTACAAGGGCGCGAAAGCCAAAGACGCGCCGCACGTGCTGGTGGGAAAAGGCATCACCTTCGACACCGGTGGTATCTCTTTGAAGCCCGGCGGCAGCATGCATGAAATGATCTGGGACATGTGTGGTGCAGCGAGTGTATTTGGCACCATGGTGGCCATCGCGGAACAGGGACTCCCTTTAAACGTTGTTGGCGTCCTGGCTGCTGCCGAGAACATGCCCTCTGGCGATGCTTCCAGACCCGGCGATATTGTGACCTCCATGTCAGGCCAGACGGTGGAGATTTTGAACACTGATGCGGAGGGTCGACTGGTGCTTTGCGACGCATTGACCTATGTGGACAAATTCAATCCGGTAACGGTGATTGATGTCGCCACCCTGACCGGCGCTTGCATCGTTGCGCTGGGCAGCCACGCGACAGCCATGTATGCCAATGACGATGGTATAGCGGAAGATCTAACCAGAGCCGGTGAAGATTCGCTGGATCGAGTCTGGCGTATGCCTTTGTGGGAGGACTATCAAAGCCAGATTAATAGCGCGTTCGCGGACATGGCCAATATTGGAGGCCGGGAAGCTGGCAGCATCACAGCAGCCTGCTTCCTCGCCCGTTACACCAAGAAATATCGCTGGGCACACCTGGATGTTGCAGGCACTGCGTTTAAAGGTAGCGGGCCCACCAAAGGCTCAACCGGTCGACCCGTCAATTTACTGTTTGAATATCTGAATAATCTAGTGGCCTGAGCAATGACGACAGAACAGTGACGCCAGATCAGTGACCCGAATCGACTTTTATCAAATTGCCGGAGATGAGCAAAATTTCACCTGCCGGTTGATCGATATGGTTTACCGCCTCGGGCATCGAATTTATGTTCACACGACAGATGAAAAACAGGCGGAATCTCTGGACGAACACCTCTGGTCTTTTCGGGAAGATGTCTTTATACCTCACTCGCTGCGATCTCAGGCGCTGGACGTCCCCATCAAGATCGGGTTCGGTGACGAAGCCGAGGATCACGGGGAAGTTCTCATCAATCTATCTGGCAAGATTCCCGATTTCTTTTCTCAATTCGACAGGGTTGCCGAAGTCGTGCCCGTCGATGAAAATAGCCGCCGGGTAGCGCGTGAAAATTACACCTTTTACAAACAGCGTGGCTATGTTTTGCACTACCACGAAATGAAAAAACCACGAGATGAAATAGCCACGAGATGAGCTAGCGTATATGGATGACGACGAAAATAAACCCGGTATCACCCAGATCCCACTGCTGCACGATCTTTTGTATGACGCTTCCCTGCCACTGCGACCGCCACCGAGACCCACAGGAACAAAAAACAAAATCAATTATTCACCGGACTATGATCCCGACACCCTGGATCTGTTCAAAGATGAAGAGAGCGGAGCAGACCTGCAGCTCAATGAATCAGTAGCCGATGAGCTCAGAGAATCCGCCGGCCAGGTGATCGACGATCTTGTCGAGGAATTCTCCCAGGAACTCAGTCATCGATTACGGGGAGAGCTGACAGATCAGCTGGCCTCTATCCTTAAGGAGCTGAATCACAGGACCGATCCGGACAAAGCTCCCTAGCGCCAGGTCCCTCCCGGTGTATAATCGCGCTTTTTTTGGCCGCAGCGATTTATTAACAACATTCGCCGCAGCGATTTATTAACAATATTCGCCGCAGGCGCTTTATTAACAACCATTCGCCTCAGCGATTTATGAACAACATTCGCCGCAGGCGCTAGTGACATAACGATGACCAAGTATTCGCCGCAGGATATAGAAGAATCCTGGTACCAGAAATGGGAAGAGAACAACTATTTTGCCCCGTCAGGTAACGGGGAATCCTATAGCATTGCCATCCCCCCACCCAATGTCACCGGCACCCTGCATATGGGGCACGCCTTCCAGCACAGTCTTGTGGATTCGTTAATCAGGTACCAGCGAATGAGCGGCAAGAACACGCTCTGGCAAATGGGCACGGACCACGCTGGCATTGCCACGCAAATGCTGGTTATCGAGCAACTGGCGTCAGCCGGGATCAAACCGTCGGACATCGGCCGTGATGCCTTCGTCGAAAAAGTCTGGGAATGGAAGGAAAAATCCGGCGGAACTATCTCCAGGCAGTTGCGCCGGTTAGGTGCGTCCCTGCACTGGGAAACCGAGCGTTTCACACTGGACGACGGCTTGTCAGAAGCCGTACTGGAAGTCTTCGTCAGGCTGCACGACGAAGGCCTGATCTACCGGGGCAAGCGACTGGTCAACTGGGACCCCGTGCTAAAGACCTCCATATCCGACCTGGAGGTGGAATCCGAAGAAGAACAGGGACATTTATGGCACTTCCGCTATCCTCTGGCCGATCAGCCGGACCAGTATCTCACCGTCGCCACCACCCGACCGGAAACGATGTTAGGCGACACCGCCGTCGCTGTTAACCCACATGACGAGCGCTATAAGTCATTGGTCGGCAGCGAAATCATCCTGCCACTCACCAATCGGCGAATTCCAATCATTGCCGATCAGTACGTTGATATGGAATTCGGTACAGGCTGCGTCAAGATCACCCCGGCACATGATTTCAATGACTATGATATTGGCACCCGGCACGATTTACCGCTCATTAACATCTTCAACGATGACGCCACACTTAACGAAAACGTGCCAGAAAAGTATAGGGGTATGGACCGGTTCGAAGCACGGGAACTCATTGTCAGTGACCTTACCGACCTGGGTCTGCTCGACAAAATAGACGATCACACTCTGGTTGTCCCCAGAGGTGAAAAGTCAGGGGTCATCGTCGAGCCTTATCTCTCCGATCAATGGTGGGTTGACATTAAATCCCTGGCAGAACCCGCTATTAAGGCCGTCGAAGACGGCGATATCGAATTCATACCCCGGAATGCCGAGAATATTTATTTCTCCTGGATGCGCAATATTCAGGACTGGTGTATCAGCCGCCAGTTGTGGTGGGGGCACAGAATCCCGGCCTGGTATGACGAGCAAGGCAAGGTTTATGTCGGCCGCAGCGAAGCCGATGTCCGGGAAAAACATGACCTGCCCATCGAGCTAAGCCTCGAGCAGGACCAGGATGTACTCGATACCTGGTTCTCATCGGCGCTCTGGACTTTCTCAACCCTGGGATGGCCGGAGCAAACCCAAGAACTGGAAACCTTCCATTCCACAGACATCATGGTGACCGGCCATGACATTATCAGCCTGTGGGTATCGCGCATGATTATGATGACCCTGAAATTTACCGGCGAAGTGCCGTTTAAAAAGGTCTACATACACGGTCTGGTCACCGATGCCCATGGACAAAAGATGTCGAAATCCAAAGGCAACGGCCTTGATCCGATGGACATCATCAATGGCATCTCACTGGAAGAGCTAATTCGCAAAAGAACCGATAACCTGATGCAGCCACGAATGGCGCAGCGCATCGAGAAGGCCACGAAAAAGGAATATCCGGAAGGTATTTCAGCCTATGGTACCGATCCTCTGCGATTTACCTTCTACTCCATTGCGACACGTACTCGCACGGTTTCTTTTGACATAAAACGGGTTGAAGGCTATCGCTACTTCTGCAACAAGCTGTGGAACGCCGCTAATTTTGTCTCAACAAATATCAGCGATCATGCCGACGACCTGAATCGGCAGGATGTTGAACTTTCCGCCATTGATCACTGGATCATTTCAGAGTTTCAAAAAACGACCGCCGCAGTTCATCTGGCGATGGAAACCCTTAGATTCGATCTGGCTGCCAAAGCTATTTATGAATTTGTCTGGGATGAGTTTTGTGACTGGTACCTGGAACTGACCAAACCCATCCTCAATAGCGATGATTCAACGATCCAACAAAAATTGGGGACGCGGCAAACCCTGGCAAGAATACTCGAATCCATGCTTCGCCTGGCTCATCCGTTTCTGCCATTTCTAACAGAAGAGTTGTGGCAGAAAATTCCATTAACCGTACGCGAATCCGGCGATACGATCATGCTGCAGCCTTTCCCGACCGTTAACGAACAATTGGTCAACGAAGAGGCTCATGCCGATATTGACTGGCTAAAGAAGGTCGTCACGGCTATTCGCAATATCCGGGGAGAGATGGACATATCTCCAGCGAAGAAAATTCCTGTGTTTTTTGCCAGGGGCTCGGAAAATGATCGAAGTCGGTTGGATAAATTTTCCGGCTTGCTTGAATTTCTCATCAGGCCAGAGGCATTAACCTGGCTTGACGATGACAAGGAAAGACCCCTATCAGCAACCGCTTTGGTCGGTGATATGGAGTTATTGGTGCCTATGGCCGGGCTCATCGATAAGGAGTCCGAGTTAAGCCGCCTCGATAAAGAGATAGAACGTAAAGAAAAAGATCGAGAAAAAACAGCAGGAAAGATCAACAACCCCAACTTTGTCGATAAAGCCCCGGAAGATGTGGTGCAAAAGGAACGTGACAAACTGAAAGCGCTGGATTCTGCCCTTAAGAATCTGGCAGAGCAGCGCGCAAGGATTGCGGCTATTTAGGTTATTCTACCGCCAGGATCACTTTGCCCGTTGTTTTGTCGGTGGCGATTAAATCATGTGCCGCAGCAACTTCCGTAATCGGGAACACCTGCTCAATGATCGATTTGATTTCACCCGCCTCAATCCTGGGCCATACTTTTTCTTCCAGCTGAGACATCACCATGGCTTTTTCGCCCAGCGGCCTGGCACGCAATGTTGATCCAATCACCCTGGCACGCTTGATCATCAGCTGACCCAGATCCAGCTCTGCGGTGGCTCCGCTCATCAGACCGATCAGCACCAGGCGACCACCCACTCCCAACAATGAAAGGTTGTCTGCCAGATACCCAGCACCCACAGGGTCTAAAATGACATCAANGCCCTGCGCTCCGGCGAACTCAGCGGCCTTGTCAAGGAATGAACCTTCATGCCTGTTGCTACCTGCAGATGCCCCCAGCGCCAGGCAGGTATCGAGTTTATCTGCAGAGCCAACTGTCACAAAGCAGGGAGATCCAAATGCATTACACAACTGGATAGCAGCCGTTCCGACACCGCTGGCACCTGCGTGAATGATCACTTTTTCTCCAGCCTCAAGGCCGGCCTCAATAAAAATGTTGAGCCAGGCAGTGGCAAACACTTCCGGCAAGCCCGCGGCCTGTTCAAAAGACAATCCAGCAGGCATGGGTAACACGCTTCCCTCATCCACCGCCGTATATTGTGCATAGCCGCCACCGGCCAGCAATGCACAGACTTTGTCCCCAATGGCATATCGAGTACATTGATCCCCGACCGCCGCGACTTCACCTGCACATTCAAGCCCCATGACAGGACTTGCTCCAGGCGGTGGTGGATAAAAACCACGTCGCTGCATTAGATCAGCACGATTAATCGCCGTAGCATGTATCTTGATCAGCACTTCCTGGTCAGCGGGTGCAGGCTCCTCGAATTCAGACCAGCTTAGAGAACTATCTTCCGACACTAATACTGCTTTCATGTGGACTCCGACTAATAATGGGGTGGTTTTTCATCGTCAGGAAAATTCGAGNCCGGTATCACGGCTTCAAGTTTTCTTAACTGGTCGAGCAGGATTTTTAGCTGCCGTTCAGTTGACATCATCTGCTGTTGCTGACTGGCCAGGGCGTCATCAAGCTTCTGTAACATGTCTTCCTGAAAAGATAGGCGTTCTTCTAAAACATCAATTCTCTTTTCAATGTCCAACGTCAGTACCTTGTCCTCACCTTCACACCCTGCTCGCTCAGCCAGGCCTTCAGACCGCTTATAGTATAGTCACCGTAATGTACCATCGATGCCACCAATGCGGCATCGGCTTTGCCTTGCGTTAACACTTCGAGCAAATGCTCCGGCTTGCCAGCGCCGCCTGAGGCAATAACCGGTATCGACACCGCTTCAGAAATCATGCGGGTCAGATTGATGTCATAGCCCTCGCGAGTTCCGTCGGCATCAATGGAATTTAAGACCAATTCGCCAGCTCCTAATTCCTCGCCCCTTAGTGCCCACTGCAGTGCATCTACACCGGTTGGTGTTCGTCCGCCGTTGATAACGACCTCGTAGCCACTCGGAAGCTCTCGTGACATCGTAGCTTTGAGAATATCCATTGAAAGCACGGTGTTCTGGTTACCAATGGCATGAGCACATTCGGCGATGAGTTCAGGCCTTTTGACGGCTGCTGAGTTCACGTTAATTTTTTCCGCGCCCGCCCAGAGCAGTTTGTGGGCGTCTTCAACACTGCGAATACCCCCTCCTACAGAAAAAGGGATATAGACCTGGCTGGCAACTTGTTCGACAACATCGAGCATAATGTCGCGAGCGTCGCTGGAGGCAGTAATATCATAAAAAACAAGTTCATCAAGGCCGTCCTCGTAATATTCCCTGGCTTTGGAAACCGGATCGCCAATATCTTTTGTATCTACAAATTTGATGCTTTTAGCGAGATTACCGTCTCGAACATCCAGGCAAGCGATGATTCTTTTGCTTAACACGGCGACCACCGGGCAAATCCACTGAGTAATTTCAGACCCAGTTCGCCGCTTTTTTCCAGGTGAAACTGTGTCGCGAACAGGTTGTCCTTACCAATGACCGAGCAGAAGTTTGTGTCGCCATATTCAGTTGTTCCCAGCACCTGACTATTGTCCAGTGGCCGGGCGTAATAACTATGGACGAAATAGAACTCATCGCCAGAACGAATGTCAGCAAACATCGGGTGCGGTTTTTCGATGACCAGCTGGTTCCAGCCAATATGCGGCACCTTAATGGATCTGTCTGCGAACTCGAATCGTTCGCAAACGCCACGCACCAATCCGAGACAGTTCTTGTCCCCTTCCTCTGTGTGTTCGAGCAAGATTTGCAAGCCGAGACAGATGCCAAGAAGTGGCCTACCGGATGCGTAAAACGCCAGAATCGCTTCATCCAGCCCGCGGTCTGCTAACGTGTCGATTGCGCTGGTGGCTGAACCCACCCCCGGGAATATCAGCTTATCTGCAGCCCTAACCACTTCCGGGTCTGCCGAGATCGTGGCATCCAGACCAACCTGCTGGCAGGCGCGTTGCACACTGCGCACGTTTCCGGCGTCATAATCGACTATAACGGGCATGGGACCTCCACCTAAAGAGCGCGCATTATAGGCGAACTGAGCAGAGAAGCACGATGCGAGTTGGTGATTGTTACGCGCGCATAAGGCAGCGACTTTGTATTATGATAGTGATACAGTTAGCTCATGAAAATTCATCTTCAACCAGCCTCTGCCACCCCTGTATTCCAGCAGCTTGTCGAGCAGATTCACTTTGCCATCTCAGCGGGTGAACTTGAACCCGGGGAACGATTACCCAGCATAAGGGCCATTGCTACTGATCAGGGCATTGCTCCCAATACGGTGGCAAAAGCGTATCGGCAACTCGAATTTCGCGGCTTGATCAAGGCACAGGACCGATCGGGTTATTCAGTCGCAGCAGAGCCTGTTGATAGTCGATACCAGGCCAGAGGAGTCAGCGCCGATAAAACGGAAGTACATTCGGCTGTTGGGCGACTCGAGCAAGGTTTGTTTCCCGGTGCTTTTTGCAAAATTACCGAAGACTTTCTCTCTGGAGATCCTGACAAATGTAATGTGATCCACGCCGATGGTGCCGGAACCAAATCAATCGTTGCCTACCTCTGGTACAAGGAAACCGGGGATGCTTCCGTATTTCGCGGTATCGCCCAGGACAGTATCGTGATGAACCTCGATGACCTGTTATGTGTGGGTGTCAACGGCCGTATTCTTATTTCCAACACGATTAATCGCAATGCACTGAATTGCCCTGGTGAGGTCATCAAAGAACTCATTGAAGGTACAGAATCCTTCCTTTCCACCATGCGGGAACAGGGTGTGAACATTTATTCAGGCGGCGGTGAAACAGCGGATGTTGGTGATCTTACGGGGACCCTGGTGGTAGATTCCTGCGCGGTTGCGGTGATGGATAAGTCCGATGTCATCGCCAACCAGATTACCCCGGATCTGGCGATCGTTGGCCTTTCATCCACGGGCACCGCTAGCTACGAGGCGGTCGAAAACAGCGGCATGGGCAGCAACGGATTAACCAGTGCGCGCCACGATATGTTGTCTCACCACTACGCCGAACAACATCCAGAAGCTTTTGATAACAACCTCGATCCGGACCTGATTTATTGCGGCCCCTACCGATTGAGCGACCCGTTACCCAATAGCAGTTTCAGTGTTGGTCAGGCAATTTTATCGCCAACCAGGACTTACGCTCCGGTGATCTACAAAGTCCGGGAATTACTGGGTGACGCCTTAAAGGCTGTTGTTCATTGCTCGGGAGGCGCTCAGACAAAATGCCTGAGATTCGGCCAGCAGGTGCATTTCATCAAAGATGACTTGTTCCAAACGCCCCCGCTGTTCGCCGCCATCCAGCAAGTATCTGGAACGAATTGGGAAGAAATGTACAAGGTATTTAATATGGGCCATCGTATGGAGGTCTACGTTCCCCATGATCGAGCTGAGGAAACGATCAGTATCGCCCGAGATTTTAACATTGACGCAAAAATCATCGGCCGCACAGAAGCCGCTGCCAGCAATTCGCTGACGATTACCGATGCTTACCACCAACAGTATCATTATGCTTAGGGCCCCCGGAGGGTCCCCGGAATTTGAGCTCGGATTGTCAGGTAGCCAAGTCAATGCCACAGTATTATCCTAAGGAACCTCTGATTAAGTGGCTCGTCAGAACACTTTCATTAGAACACTTTCATTAGAACAAGGAAGAGGCGAGCGGAGTATGATCACGACTCTGACGCAGTTATGGCGGAAATAGTGATGCGGCATTCCGACCTTAATCAGACGTTCACTAGGTGCAGATGTCGCTACAGGACATGAAGAATCGCTTAAGGAGAGTGGTTCATGGCGCAAGTTGGTTTCGAAGAATGTTTAAAAATTCCTTTCGATAAGGAAGGTTCTGACCTCTACTCAGCACCGGGGCACCACCTTCCGCCAAATTTCACGGCACACTAAACCAGATATCCGACATACCCATGCTACCGGGAGAAATCGCTGTGATCGCCAATAGCGTCATGAGCGAGGACCAGATCGCCGCGTTCGAACATAACCCCGAATGTAACCTGGCCATCTCCCGTGAAGGCATGGGACGTTTTCGGGTGAACATCTTCAAGCAACGCAACGAGCACTCCATGGTAATTCGCCGCCTCGGCGACACACTGCCTAATCACAAAGAACTCGGTTTACCACCGGTGTTACCGAAACTCATTATGTCAAAGTTAGGCCTGATACTGTTTGTAGGCGGTNCAGGTTCCGGTAAATCAACTTCTATGGCTGCGCTCATCGATTTCAGGAACGAGAATTCGAAAGGTCACATTATTACCATTGAAGATCCAATTGAATTCACCCACCCCCACAAGGGCTGCATTGTTAATCAACGAGAAGTAGGGACCGATACCAACAGCTGGGAAGAAGCATTGGCCAACACACTCAGGCAGGCTCCGGACGTGATCCTGGTCGGGGAGATTCGACACCAGGAAACGATGGAACATGCATTGGCTTTTGCACAAACCGGCCATTTATGCCTGTCGACCCTGCACGCCAATAATGCCAACCAGGCCATGGACGACGATGAGGAGAATGCCCCGACCTAGGGAACGTCTGATTAAGAGGTTCCCTGGCCCAGCAAACCGTCAGTCAGGCCAGACTGTCAGCGAGAAGCTGATAAAAATTGGCAACAACTGGTAATGAGTAAGTTGATTTACGCGCGACGAATCTGACGGGACGATACAACCCTTGCTCGCCCAGGTTGATCAGGCTCGACTCAGGCACTTTCAACGTTCTTGCGACACCGATCGGCACCATTCCGTGGCCGAAGCCAGCAATAGCCATCTGCGCAACGCTAAAAAAAGACTCCAGGGAAACTTCCCTTCTTATCCNGAGTCGTTGCACTTCATCGCGAAAAGAACGCCAGGCACCGGAATAGTCTTCAATGGTAATCACGCCCAGTTCGCCGCGTTTGGGGAAATCAATTGGCGTGAGCCCGGAAGGAATGATCACCATGGGTTCACGTGTCAGTACTTCCGATTGTAAATCAGTATCCAGGGTGTCAGAACCGGTACACACGCCTACCATAAATTCACCAGACCGGATTCGATCGAGTACAACTGGCGTTCGATGGGTATGAAAAATAAAATTCACTTCGGACATTTCTTTGCTGATCTTGTGGAACACTCCTGGACCCCAGGAAGAAAGAATGGCGTCAGAAACACCGATGANCAGTTCGCCTCGCGCACTGGTCACCTCGTCGATAAACAAATCCCGTAGTTCTGACAGCACCGGCGAGATCTTGTCCACCAGNCGCTGCCCATGTTGGGTCAATTCGACCCGCCTGCCCTTCTTTTGAATGAGCTTACGATCGTAATAGCGCTCTAGCGTTGATATGCGTTTACTGACCGCAGACTGAGTAATTCGAAGCTCGGTGCTTGCCTCCATCATCGTGCCGGTGCGAGCGAGTGTAAGCAGGGTTTCGAGATTCTCTATCATGCAAACTATTCCTATGTTGCATGTATTCTATTCCAACGATTCTCTTTTCTCACCTATAAAAGAACCGCACAATTGACCCATGGTTTTCCTGTTACTCATTTTAGCCACCCTGGCGACCAGCATTATCTCGGGAGTCCTGAGCATGGCGGGTGGCATGATTCTGATGGGTGTATTCATCTTTGTGCTGTCAGTTCCGGCAGCCATGGTGTTGCACGGTATCGCCCAGGCGTTTTCCAATGACTCCAGAGTCTGGCTATACAGAAAACACATCAAGTGGCGTGTACTAGGTCACTATGCTGTCGGCGCCCTGCTGGTTCTTGCTGCCTTTGCGACACTCGCCTTTGTGCCAGATATCGGTCTGGTGTTCATTCTGATTGGCAGTTTTCCCTTTCTGGCAATGATGCTGCCGAAGTCCATTGATTTAGACATGGAACGGGTNCCCGTTGCCTTTGGCTCTGGCATAGCGGTCACCACGGCGCAAATGCTGGCAGGCGCATCCGGCCCGGTGCTCGATCTATTCTATGTCCAGAGCAAGATGTCAAAGGAAGCCATTCTCGGCACCAAAGCTGTTACCCAGACTTTTGGACACATTCTGAAACTGCTGTACTACGCCGCCATCATGACCGTTGGCAGCAGTGAACTACCGATATGGGTTTTCCCGGCGGTGGTGGCAGCCGCGATCATCGGTAACACTATCGGGGGTATGATCGTGGCAAAAATGTCCGATGACCAATTCCAACAGATTGGCCGAAAGGTTATTTTGGGTATTGGTGTTCTCTATATTGCCGAAGGCATTCTGGAACTGTTTTAGGGAACCTCTGATTAATCAGAGCTTTCTTAGGCCTCTGCCACGACGGGTTTAATAACAAACAACAGGTCCCCTTCATTAACCTGTTGCCCAGTAGCGATATTGATCCGCGTGATCTCATACTGATTCTGGGATGTGTACAACTCACCATCATCAACTGAAAAACATTTTAGATTTACCGGCGTGAACATCTTCATGGCTTCAAGCTGGCACAAGACGTCATCGGTTGAGATGACGTCACCGACGTTTACATATTCAGGCTCCGATGGTGACGGGGTTCTATAGAAAACACCCGTCGAGGGTGATAACACCTTCAGTTCATCGCTATCATCAATCCCAAGCATCTCAATATTGATGCTTGATCCGACCGAACCCGATGCTTCCTCAATTTCCCGGATCAGGGCCTCGCTATCAATACGTTGCAGGAACGNAGNCAGATAGCCGGTATCGTATTTTCCATCGAGAAAGACATCGTCCTTGAGTATTCGCTTAATCAACGCAATGTTCGTACAGATTCCATTGATGACGACACTGTCAAGATATTCGGCCATCTTGCTAATCGCGTCGTTGCGATTTTTTCCGAAGCAGATAATCTGGATGATCAGGCTATCGTAAAAAGGTGACACCACCTTGCCTTCGCCAACCATTGAAATCAGTTGAATGTGGTCTTGTTCCGGCAGATCATATTTTGTGATTTCACCCGGCGTGGGTACGAATGACACCTTACCTTCCGCATCCAGCACGGCTTTTTCGGCGTTTACCCTGACTTCGAATCCGTATCCTTTCTCACGGAACTTCATGTCAGCAATAGAATCACCTGATGCAATCTGGAATTGCTTCTCGACAATATCTACGCCGGTAACAACCTCAGTCACGGGGTGTTCAACCTGCAAACGCGTATTCATCTCCATGAAATAAATAGCGTCATTAGGCAGGTCATAAATAAATTCAACAGTCCCTGCACCGGTGTAGTCAACAGCATCGGCGATTTTCTGCGCATAGAACAACACGGACTTTTTCAACTTTGCAGGCAACATTGTTGAACCGGATTCTTCCATTAATTTCTGGTTGTTCCGCTGCACACTGCAATCTCTGATACCAATCACTCTTGAGTTGCCGTGAGTGTCTCTTAACAGCTGCGCTTCGATATGGCGCAGACTGGTGACGAATTTTTCAATGTATAGATCACCGTTACCGAAAGCTGCTTTGGCTTCTGTCGTCACCTGGTGAAACAATCGATGCATCTGTTCCGGTCGTTCAACGACCTGGATACCCTTGCCGCCTCCACCATGAACAGCTTTGAGCAGTACCGGATAACCCACCTGCTCCGAAATCTCAGCCGCACGCTCGCTGGACTCCACAATGCCATGGCTGCCGGGAACCACCGGTACGTCATTACTCATGGTGGTATTGATCGCGTTCGATTTGTTGCCCATGGTTTCCATGGACATGACGCTCGGGCCAATAAAGTTGATGCCGTGCTGGCGCACCAGTCGGGCAAAGTTCGGATCCTCGGACAGGAACCCAATGCCAGGATGCAAGGAGTCAACTTTCTCTGCCTCTGCAATACTGATGACCGAGAGTGCATTTAAATAACTTTCATCGGAGGTATTGCCGCCGATACACACCAGCGAATGCTTCGGATCATCCTTGACCATATCTGCCGGAACAGATTCCATATCAGGATCGGACTGAATCAATACCACCTCATGACCCAGTGCTTTGGCCCTGCTGACCAGTTTAACGGCGGTACATCCTCGTGCGTGGATAAGTGTTTTCTTAATTGGCTTGATCAGGTCTTCTTCTTTTGGCTGATCACGAACTACCAATGGACCTGCCGCCTGTAGGCTGCCCGACATCACCCGATCAACAACCTGCTCAACGGTTTCTGTTGCCAGGGGAATGGTCGGATCAATTTTTCTTAGTTCCGCATCATGATGTTCAGAGAACGGTTGCTTCACCAGGCCAGCCATTGAGCCTTCTGTCATCGACAGGTAGTTACTGAGCATGCACTGATAGGGCAGATTGCGTTCCACGACGGCTTGCCCGGCAAATGGCATACGAGCGCCGGATAAGTAGTAGGTTTGCACCAGAGGGTGAGTGACGAAACTCGCCTGGGCACCACCCGTGCAATGACCGAATCCAAACATGATAATGGGCAGGTCGTTATCCCTGATAAATCGGGTGATGCGATCATTCACCACCGCCATCGTAAAGAGCGCGGCAGCACCTTCTTTGGTCTGCATGCCCCCCGATGAGATAAAACAGATCACCGGTAANCTCTGCACCGCGCATTCAACCAGCAGATGGCAAATACGTGCGCAATCTGAACTATCAATCGAGCCTGCCTGAAAAGCGACGTTGGAAAACACCAATCCTGCTCGATAGCAGCCGGTTTCCGTTTTGAAGTCGCCGATGCCTGTCAGCAGGCCATGGGGCCGCACACCTGCCTTAAGGGCTGATTCGATTGACGGTCTGAAGGTGGGAAATGAGCAGGGATCTGCCGACATGAGCGACTCGCTCAACTCATCGAAATTCTCGACGTATTTCTCAATAAGCGATTCATAGGTAGTGTGCCTGGCTCGGTTTTCCTTGTTCAGAAACTCATTAAACAGCAGGTCTCGATAGGCAATCGTTAATCGGTTCCAAAAGTCCTTTCTGCGACCGATGCGTACCGGTTCAATCTTTCCTACAAATCGTTTTCCGGTTCTGCGCGAGGCATAGTATTCGGGTAGAATTTTTTCGAAGAAAAAGCTCAACACCACAAATAAAGTATCTGACTTGTCTTTGTGAACAACCCGGATCCATTCCTCGACGGATTTCAGAAAATTCGCACAACCTGAATGGCCTGCCAGTTCTTCCATCCATTCCGAGAAGGCTGCCTGGACTTCAATTTCTGTGTGACCTGAAAATGCTTCCAGTGCCAATACGTCCTGGATAGACTTTTCGAGCAAACCAGCGATGAAATCCCGCGGCATTGTTTTTGAATCGTTGGCTTCCCTTGCCATGGATACCAAATCAGTAATCATGTTGTCGTAGACATATTCAAACAGAATCAGATTTCGGCAGGTCGCTATAAAGTCTTCTCGAATATCCTCGTCCAATATGACATCAAGTATGTTTACATCCGGATTACGGCCGTCGGCACTTGTCTCGGTTTTTCTTTCGATATGAGACCAGAGGGTGTCTTCCAGCAGGCGGCGATTGAGCGCAACGAACGATGCCTCGGTACCAGTCGCCAATTCAGCCGTCATACTTGAAATATTCTGATCCGCCAGCAGCTCAACGTTATATAGAGATTCAGTTTCTAGTATCAAATTAAGTTCACTGACCAGTTGAGCGT
>JGI26061J44794_1000015_pt1 | contig 73597 bp, 76 predicted proteins | sample MarorgKNORR_S2LV_5_FD_44794 | JGI IMG/M metagenome (IMG submission 44794) | reverse complement strand
CGATGGACTTTATGCCCGATGCACTGGCAGATGGGAGTAGCTTCAGAACCTTCAACGTCCTGGATGACTACAATCGTAAGGACTTGGTATTGAGGTCGACAAATCCTTGCCTGCGCTACGTGTCATCAGGTCCCTTGAGCGGATCATTGAGTGGCGAGGTAAACCTCAGGCTATTAGATGTGACAATGGCCCGGAATACATCTCTGGCCAGTTGATGGCCTGGGCGAAACAACAAGGCATCGTGCTGCAATATATTCAACCAGGTAATCCACAACAAAATGCTTACATCGAACGCTACAATCGAACGGTGAGACACGAATGGTTAGATCAACATTTGTTTGAAACACTGGACCATGCTCAGTTGACGGCGACTGACTGGTTGTGGCGATACAATAATGATCGGCCTAACATGGCCATTGGAGGAATTACCCCGATACAGAAACTAGAACAGGCAGCATAAACGTTCTACTTTTGAGAAATATTATTAATGGGGGGATTACCCCTCTATTTCCTTGTCGTTGGTTTCCCTTAAAAGATCCCATCTACCGGGTGCAATATTGTCCATAAACACTTCCAGTGCATCGAGTTTTTCCTGGCGCTGTTCCAACAGAGTCGGTTTTCCAAAAATGACGGCAGAGCAATAATTCGCGCTATGGTGAAATGCGCTACGAGCCATGACCAGACCGTCGAGGAGTGTAAAGGTAAGACAGGCTTCGCCACCTGCCTTGAAGGCATTTAGCATTCGGCTGCCCCGGGAACCATGAAAATAAACCTCATCGTCTACCCGCCATCCAAGCGTCGGTATGACAACGGGTCCACCATTGACCACAAATCCGACATGGCAGATATAAGACTCATCAATAATTTGATGTAAAACACTCGTTTCTTTAACTGCTCGTGTCGGTGCACGATGAATACGAGTTCGATCTGTTTTACCCAGGCCTGCCATGTTTATGGTCCGATTAGTTTGGAGGGCAGTGATTGTAATGAAATTGCAATGGTGCGGTAATCCCTTTTTCGATGAAGCGTGCAGTCCAGTCATAATTTTGAATAATGGTTTTGAATAAAATTGCCTTCCTGCCAGTTTGGAGCCTGCTGGTCCTGGCTGTTGCCGGTTGTGAACCGGAAAGCCCGGATACACCCCGGGCCGCCAAACACCGAAAGCAAATTTCGATACACGATCAAAGCTGGAACGATCCCTATCATTATTTGAATGACCCGGGTCATCTCGATACNCAGCGATTTCTAGCTGATGAAAAAGATTACTTTTTAAAAACAGTGGCGCCGATGGAATCATTGCGTCGCCATCTTGCAATTGAATTAAACACTGAACTCCCTGATAACAAGAAAAGCCTCCCGGTGGTATCTGGCAGTTTTCAGGTTTATTCCGAGATTCATCGCGGTTCGCAGTACCCGNTTTACTATCGGCGTGCTTTGGACTCAGCGGATGAGCCAGAAGTGATACTTGATCTAAACGAGCTCGCCGCAGATAGCGGTTATTACGCCATTGGAAGTTTTGTGACCAGTCCTGATGAGCAGTTGGTTGCTTTTACGGAAGACCCGCGTGGCGACCAGCAGTATCGGTTAAGAATTCGCGATATTCAGTCAGGACTTCTGCTGCAAGATGCCATCGACGGAGTCGCGGCGGGACTGTCCTGGTCAGGTGCTATGGTGAACTACGTATGCCTGGCTGAATCCAGCGTGTATCAGCACCGTCCTGGATCATCCAGGGATAACGCTGTCTTTGTTGAACAAGATCCTGCCTTTCACGTTTCGTTACGGCAGCGCCGTAACGGCAATGAGACTTTTATTACCTCCGAATCCCACGACACAACCGAGATACATCTTCTGGGGCCTGGTGGTGTACTGCAACTCATTGCGGCACGAAGGCAGGGACACCGGTATCGAGTACGATTGATCGACGAACGCCTGACGATTCTCACTAATTTACGCACACCTTCTTTTGAGATAGCTTTCGGGCAGATTGCCGATAATCCTGGATCAGATGACTGGGTCTTCCCACAGTTCCAGATTGATGGTCACCTGATTGACTTCGAGGTTTTTAACGATCTTCTGTTGGTTCAATCTCGGCATCTGTTAAGAGACAAGCTGCATGTCGTTGATCTTGAGACAACTGTTGTCAAAGAAGTTTTCGAAGGCGAGGCCGGTGAGCGAATTGTTCTGCTCACCAATCCGGACCAGAACTCGAGCTCATTTCACTTTTCCGTCACCAGTCTCCTGCATCCAGATCATAGATATCGCTATGACGTGAGCGCAGATCAGACACTACTTATCAGTCGTGAAAGTGTGTCTGGAAACTACAGGCAAAAAGAATATCAAATTGAAGAGCTCTGGTTTGAGGCGCGTGATGGACAACAGGTCCCGATTACGCTGATCTACAAAAAGGGCTTCAGACTACCGAAGAGCCCCCTTTACCTGTTTGCCTATGGCGCTTACGGCCTGGTGCAACCCATGAAATTTGAGACAGCCNGATTGCCCCTGCTAAATCGAGGCTTCGTGCTTGGGTTTGTTCATGTCAGAGGTGGCGGCGAACTCGGCGAACACTGGCACGACCAGGGTAGAATGCAGTTAAAGCAAAACAGTTTTCGCGACTTTATCGATGCAACGACATTTCTGACCGACAATGGTTATGGCCATCCGGACAAGGTCTTTGCCAGAGGCGCATCAGCCGGTGGGACGCTAATCGCGGTTATCGCCAATGAGGCGCCGCAACTTTATCGTGGATTGATAGCCGATGTACCCTTTGTAGACCTGATCAACACCTTGTCTTCGAGCGCATCGGGACGCAATGCCAGCGAGTATCTGGAATGGGGTAATCCGAATGCGCGCGAGGATTTTGAAATCATCTACCAATACTCCCCCTATGAAAGAATTCGAGCTCAGCAGTATCCCAACATCCTGATTACGGCCGCCGCTAATGATGCCCGGGTCGGTGCCTTTGAAGCCCTCAAGTGGATGGCTGNCCTGCGTGAACACAATACCGGTCCNTCGGTCATGCTCATTGACATCGAACAATATTCTGGCCATCTTGGTGCATCCGATCAGTACCTGAAACGGCGCAAGCGATCACTTGAATACGCATTCATTTTAAACAGTCTGGGCATAAAGGATTAGGTTTTGGAACTAAGTCAGAGAGTGTGGATACCCGTCCGGCAGGCACTGGTCTGGCAAGCGCTCAATGATCCGGAGGTACTCAAGCAGTGCCTGCCTGGATGCGAATCATTTGACGCGGTGGCAGACCCGGTGGGAGACGCGGTGGCCGACCCGGTGGGAGATACCGAATTCGAAGTCGTATTGATCGCGAAGGTCGGTCCGGTGAAAGCGAAGTTTAAAGGGGAGGTCATCCTGACAGACGTGCAGGCGCCTGTTTCATACCAAATCAGTGGCGTGGGCAAAGGTGGGGTCGCAGGGTTTGCCAAAGGCGCTGCAGAAGTCAGTCTCAAGTCTTCGGATGATGGTGAGTCGACACTGATGTCCTATCAGGTGACAGCGTCAGTCGGCGGCAAGTTGGCTCAGATCGGTTCTCGGCTGGTGACTGGGGCGGCACGGAAAATGGCTGCGGACTTTTTTACAGGATTCGTGCGTTTATTGTCCGGTGATGAGAATATGACGGTTGAGATAGAGACGCTCGAGACTTAAGGAGGCATTAATGTCGATAACAGTAAACCTGAACGTCAACGGCAAATCGGTCAGCGCATCCTGTCCGGCTAATACCACCCTGGTAGAGCTGCTGCGAGAACAATTGTTGCTGACCGGGACTCATGTCGGCTGTGATACATCCCAATGCGGCGCCTGCACTGTTCATCTCAACGGACGTGCAGTGAAATCCTGCACAGTACTTGCTGTTCAATGTGAGGGCGATGAAGTAACGACGATTGAAGGCCTCGGCGACCCGGACAATCTCCACCCGATGCAGGTGGCTTTCCGGGAGTGCCATGGACTCCAGTGTGGTTTTTGCACACCGGGCATGATCATGTCAGCAGTCGATCTGGTCAATCGGGAAGCGTCTCTCAACGAGCAGATCATTCGCGAGGGTCTTGAGGGCAACATCTGCCGATGCACGGGCTACCACAATATTGTCCGGGCTGTGGAAACAGCCGCCATAAAAATGAGGAACTAACTCATGGTTGAGCAAAGTATTGGTAAGTCGGTACTGCGTAAAGAAGATCTTCGATTCATTACTGGCACCGGCAGTTATACAGACGACATCAACCTCAGGGGCCAGTCTTACGCCTACTTTGTGAGATCACCCTATGCCCACGCAACCATTGGCAACATTGACACCATGGACGCAAGGAATATGCCCGGGGTCATCGAGATATTGACAGGCAAACAAGTCGCTGAGGATGGCCTCGGAAGCTTGCCCTGTGGCTGGACGGTTCATTCGAAAGATGGCAGTGAAATGAAACAACCGCATCACCCGGTGATGGCTGATAGCAAGGTCAATTACGCCGGTGAACCCGTTGCGATGGTGATCGCTGAATCGATTGTCGCTGCCAAAAATGCGGCGGAACAGGTTGTTGTCGATTACGCAGAGTTAGATGCCGTTGTGTCCGTAGCAAGCGCGCAGTCATCGGCGCAGATCCACGATGAAGCACCGGGCAATACCTGCTATGAATGGGAACTAGGTGACAAAGCGTTGACCGATGCTGCCATCAAAGGGGCTGCACATGTCACGCGGTATGAGTTCACCAACAACCGCCTGATTCCCAATGCCATGGAGCCCCGCGCTGCCATTGCTGACTATAACAAGGGCACCGATGACCTCACCCTCTATACCACCAGCCAAAACCCACACCTGGCAAGACTGATATTAACGGCGTTTGTTCAGATTGCCCCAGAGCACAAGCTGCGGGTCATAGCGCCTGATGTCGGCGGAGGCTTCGGCTCAAAAATATTCGTCTATTCTGAGGAGACCGCACTGGCCTGGGCTGCGAAGAAGCTGGGCATTGCCATCAAATGGACAGCTGAGCGATCGGAATCGTTTCTGGCTGATGCGCATGGCCGTGACCATGTCAGCGTGGCGGAACTAGCGCTGGATGAAGCAGGTCACTTTGTCGCTCTGCGAGTCAAAACGACTGCTAACATGGGTGCATATCTTTCTACATTTTCGGCTGCAATACCCACCTATCTATACGGAACCCTGCTGGCCGGCCAATACAAAACGCCCAACATCTATGTTGAGGTAGATTCTGTATTCACCAACACGGCACCTGTTGATGCCTATCGCGGTGCTGGCAGACCAGAGGCAACTTTTTTGTTGGAGCGAATCGTTGAATTGGCTGCCAGGGAACTAGGGTTAGATCCCGTGGAGTTGCGTCGAAAGAATTTGATCCAACCAGAAGACTTTCCCTACCAGACGCCTGTGGCGCTTGAATATGATATCGGAGATTACGAGGCCAGTTTGGATAAAGCACTTGGCATGGCGGATTACGCGGGTTTCCCTGCACGGCAAAAAGTCTCTGAACAGGCAGGTAAATTGCGCGGTATCGGCTTCAGTTGCTATATCGAGGCCTGCGGGCTGGCACCGTCACAGCTAGCCGGTGAACTTGGCGCAGGCGTTGGCTTGTGGGAATCCGGTGAAGTCAGAGTGAACCCTACTGGGTCCGTAACGGTGCTAACAGGTTCACACAGTCACGGCCAGGGGCACGAAACAACCTTCGCTCAATTGGTTGCCAGTAAATTCGGCATATCCGTTGATGACGTCGAGGTGGTTCATGGCGATACAGGCAAGATGGATTTTGGTATGGGCACTTATGGCTCTCGTTCGCTCGCTGTCGGTGGTTCGGCATTATCTAAAGCCGCTGACAAGGTGGTCGAGAAAGGCCGCATCATTGCAGCGCACCTGCTTGATAGCGATGCCAGTGACATTGACTTCGAAGACGGGACCTACCGGGTGCGAGAAAGCAATCAATCGAAAACCTTTCAGGAAATCGCCTTCGCGGCCTATGTGCCCCATGATTACCCTCATGACGTACTGGAACCAGGATTAACGGAAAAGGCATTTTACGATCCGGCTAATTTCACCTTTCCCGCGGGGACGCATATTTGTGAGGTCGAGATTGACCCCGATACAGGCGTGGTAGAGATTGTCCAGTTTGTAGCGGTCGATGATTTCGGCACAATAATTAACCCGATGATCGTTGAAGGGCAGGTCCACGGCGGTATAGCCCAGGGTGTGGGCCAGGCGCTGTTTGAAGCTTGCGTATACGATGAAACGGGTCAGCTGCAAACAGGTTCATTCATGGATTACTGCATGCCAAGAGCGGATGACCTGCCTAATTTTTCCGTAGGAATGACCACCACCCCTTGTACCCACAACCCGGTTGGTGCCAAAGGATGTGGCGAGGCGGGCGCCATCGGTTCGCCGCCTGCCGTCATTAATGCGATCACCCATGCCGTTGGCGTGCGTGATATTAGTATGCCGGCAACGCCGGAGAAGGTGTGGCGCGCTATTGCCGAGAGGAGGGCATAAGCATGTACGATTTCAACTATCACAAACCTGCCTCCATTGAAGAGGCTGTGAAATTGTTTGGATCGGCCGAAGACGGCGTGTACCTGGCTGGAGGACACACGCTACTGCCAACTATGAAGCAGCGATTAGCGGCGCCAACGGATCTTATTGATCTGGCCGGAATCAGTTCACTATCCGGTGTAAATTCTATCGGTGAAAATCTTGAAATTGGCGCGCTGACTCCTCACGAGGAAGTGGCAGCGTCCCCTGTCGTGGCCTCTGTAATACCGGCACTTGCGAATCTGGCATCCGGGATCGGCGACGCCCAGGTAAGAAACCGCGGTACCATCGGCGGTTCAGTGGCGAACAGTGATCCGGCCGCGGATTATCCGGCTGCCGTACTGGGTCTGGCTGCGGAAATTGTGACGAACCAGAGATCCATAGCGGCGGATGATTTTTTTACCGGCATGTTTGAAACTGCGCTTGATGAGGGTGAGCTTATAGCCATGATCAAATTCCCCAGGCCTGAAGCAGCTGCCTACATCAAGTTTCCTAATCCAGCATCTCGCTATGCGACGGTTGGGGTATTCATTGCGAAGACCGGGCAAGGCGTCCGCGTTGCCATTACCGGCGCAGCCCCGAGTGTGTTTCGGAGCCTGGAAATGGAACAGGCGCTGGAAGCAGATTTTTCAGTGGCAGCGCTGGAAGACATTAGCCTCGATCATACTGATATGAACAGCGATCTTCATGCCACAGCGGAGTATCGCGCGCATCTTTGCACCGTGATGGCAAAGCGAGCCGTTGCAGAAATAACAGGTTAGCGGCCCCTGATTAAAGGTTAGCGACGCCCTGGTCTTCGGCCTGCAACTTAACGAGATGGTTATAGAACCGCTCAAGTATTTCGTAGGGTTGACAACCAAATACAAATAAATCCCTGCTGGAGAAAGTGGGCACACCGGTCACGCCGTCATTGTATGCCCGGTCCCAGTCAACGGTGACCGCCGCGCCGAAAGATCGTGTTTTCAGAACTTGCCCGGCTTCCTCGACATCGAGCCCAACAGAGCCTGCTATTTCGAGCAGAACGTCACTATCACCAATATTTCTGTCATCAACAAAGTAAGCCGTAAACATCGCATCGTGGAAGGCCTCCCCGCCGGTCTGGGTGTCAGCCCAGCTGCCGAGTTCCTGGGCCAGTCGGCTGTTGTCCATGCGCGTACGTTTACCATAGGGTAAACCTGCCTCCGCCATCAGGTTCCGAAAATTATCACCGGCAGCTTTGGTTTCTTCGGGGTTACGATTTCGATACAGGTCTTTCATCGCAATGCCTTCCGGTGGCGTTTCCGGATGTAATGGGAAATGCAGCCATTTGGTGACGACATTTTTCTCTTTCTTTAGCTTTTCAATACTCACGGTACTGAGATAGCACCATGGTCATATGTAATCTGAGAATATCTCGATCAGTATAGGGTCAGTATTTACAGGGTATTCTGCCATTTTTCGTTTCTTCCTTATCAAAAAAGCCCAGTTCAAAGTTTCGATTAGAATACGCTATCTTCGTCTTTCAACGCCACAGTTTAAGTTCAATAGAACGTACAGATCACCAGTACATAATCCTTACATAATGCTCGTCGTTCAGATGTTACCGTAGTAGTAGAGATCTGGAACCAGGAGATGGATAGAGGACCTGAATCGGTAGGGGAGGTACCGTTAATGGGGCCGGGTTGAGGCCTGCGTGGCTTTGTTGTCTATCAGGGCGTCAGTGTTGGATTGAAGATTGAATGGAGGGGCAATGTTATTCAGAATATGTCTGAATACGAAAAATCGAGGGTTGCGCCATGGAAATTAGCTCAAGTATTACGAAACTGTTGGTAGCTGCCTGTTGTGGCATTTTAGTTAGCGCCGGCCGTATTCAGCGACGTNACGAATCGTGCTTATTGTCCACCTGCTTATGAAGCACAGAATGATGCTATGGATAAACACATGGAAAAATACAACCTGCAGGATCAGGACTGGCGGCCGGGGCTGACGGGTAAGATGAAAGCAAACAATTAGAAAGAGAATCTGGTATTCGTTCTTCGTTCATTGGGGAAAAACATTAGCGTGTTGTTACGATTTTAGTATCGATTGACAAGCTGCACGCCGGAGTCATTCACTGTTGGACCTGAGATCGTAGTGGGCACTAAAAATCTGCGGGTTGTAGGGATAGATTACATTCAGGGCGAAAATGATTGATCCCGCAAATTCTGTCATCTCGCCTCGCTTCGAAGAATCAATAAATATCTCAACTGTCGCAACAACCAGCAGATAACCAACGATCTGGTAATTACGAGGCATGGGTGCGGCAATGCTATTAAAGAAAGCACAAACCGCGGGTTTGGTTCTATACAGCGGTGTCGCAATGAACAAGTAGATCAACAAACCCAGCGCTAGTCCGGTGCCGAATATCAGCTTGTTCAACTTCACCTCTTCGCCGTTGATTTCGATAACCAGATTGTGCAACCCGATTTCTCCCTGAGCGTTTTTGTCACTAAGGAAATCAGGCGTTTCCAACCCGAAAATCCTTTGTCCCCAGGAAATTTCCTCTCCTGCACCGAACAGGCAGAGCAGCATTAGAATTGTAGTAACACTTAAAAACAGATAACTTCGATGGCGCCGAAGCGTCACAAGGCGTCTGGCGCAAACGAGCATAGTCGAGAACAGCACCAGGACCGTGCACCATTCGATAAACCCGTCTTCAACAACGAACTCATAGCGAAATGCATCATGATTAAAACGCGACAGATAGACCGCGAAAACCAGAAAAGTCGCAACGGTCAGGCCGAGTAATATTTCGATTTCCTGCTGGNTCGGTTTGACTCGAGGCAGTCGTGTGCGAGAGGTGATCAACACGTAAATCGAATAGATGACGATAACGGGATCAAGTAAATAGTCCCAGAGATTGTCGGACTCCAATGCGCCAATCGCGTAACAGATGAATCCTGCAGCCAGCAATGTGGCTGCCAGCCGGTACCTGAACCAGACACAATAACCGAACACAACGAAGACAACCGGTCCCAGCACAATGGGGTAAAAACCGAATTTGTACAGGTCGAAATAGGTTAATCCCAACGCGGTCGGGTAGAGAACCATCGCCACAGCAACAATGACTGCGGCGATGGCGATCTCATTGGCTTGCGGCGTTTGATCAGTCCTCGTGAGCGAGAGGTACGCAGAGAAGCCCAGCCAGATAAGCGATGTGATGGAAAGATCACCGGTAATGACCCGGATATAATGGGACAGGCTGAAGTCAGCCAGGGGAGCAAGACAAATAATCAGCGCCAGGAAAAATATGATTCTGGGCCATATTAATTGTTGCGCAAATTTTCGCGTCAGCGTCAGTGAGATACAGGCCACTACCAGGGACCCGCCAATGTGAGGCAGCCATGCTGCGAGCATTGCAGACATCAGCGGGCTCGCAGTTCGCTGGAGCGGGTATCCTGGCGAAATTCGCTCTCCGGAACCTCAATACACATCTCCCTCAACGAGGGCGTCAACTTCGTCGAACCCAGGGAAACAAAATTGCCATCCATGAGGCGCCCAAACACCAGAAAATGATTCCCCTGGTTCGCCATTGACTGTATTGCCGCGTCTCTTGCTGATTCGTTGTCATAATATTTCGGATCATCGATTCTGACGATGGTATCCAGGCCGACGATGAATGTCGCGCCGGGGAAAAGTTGCGCTTTATCCCGGAAGGTGGGGGCATTGGTAAACACCAGATCGATATCGGTAATGGCCAGGGCGCGCTCGGCCATCGTCATGAAATCCAGCGGTGATTTGTCCACATTATGAATCGAAATTTCCAATGCGATAGCGCCGGGCTGGGTGCGCCGGTAATAATCAAGCATCTCGCGGTGTCCCTCGTGCATGGGGTTGAATGCGCCAGGAAAAATACCATCGTAGTCTTTTGTTGCAGTGCTTTTAATTGCTCCGGTAATTGTTCCTGCCAGTAATTCTTCCCAGGAAGCCTCTGCAGGTTGAATTCGTGAATCAAGCTTTATCGGCTGGCTCATTACAATCGTGTCGTTAATTCCCAGGGCTTGAGCTATTGCAGCAACAATGAGTTCGTTGCAAATGGATTCCTGCTCCAGACGTGATAGATTTTTGTCCAGCAGGGTTTCATGGACAATCGTTTTGTCAGCACTCTGAATCGCAACATGGCAACGATCCTGCCCGCGACGATCGCGATGGGTAGCGAGGGCAGCGGTGGCGCCCAGCCCATAAACGTTTTTGCCCGGAGCGAGCAATTGGGCGCGCTGGTACGCGACCATCGCCATCGCCCGGGCTGTGTGCGTATTGCATCCCTGGGGTTTGGTTGCTAAAAGATAGGATTTCAATGCCTCTGAATGGTAGGGAACATTCGCTTCCAGGACAGTGCCGGAAGCACCGGCAACAGACAACAGATCTGTTATCGCGGTGGTACCTCCACCAGTGACCGACAGGCCAAACAGACCGTTCGTTGAATGTATCTTTTCGATGAGCTGCTGGTTCAGTGCGTTCGACTCCGCTAATTAATTGGTTGATTTTACCTTAAACTAAACAAACCCAGAGCAACAACGAGTATTCATTGAGAAACTTAAATGTAGCCATCCTTGTATCTATCGCGTTAATGATATCCCAGCAGGTGATTGCAGAAGATCAACAATCCACTGGATTACGCGAACTGACCCAGGAAGAGCTGGAACACTACGAATTCGATATCGAAGAATCCACGGTGCTGGTGAAGGGCCTCTCCCCGGGTCAGCAGTATGTTCTCACAAGCCAGAGGACTGAGATCAAAGATCTGATCGCCAGACATATTGGCATTCTCCGGTTAAAAAATGGTAAGGCCGATGTCGTCCTCCTTCAGGGTCTGGTCGATAAGAAAGCCATTCGATCGGTAGATGTTCGCGGATGGCAGGGATTGGGCATTGTTTTTGGCGATATCCTGGTGGGTGAATTTGGCTTGCACTGGGTAAGCTACGAGGACGATCTTGGTATTAACAAGGCACTTCGCTGGCGTAAGACAGAGAATTATGTCTTTCCGGTGACCATGTTTTCAAAACGCGTTCAATTCAGGGAAAAGATTGATGTCGCGGCTGTGTACGACAAGATGGCAAATGATATCGAGCAATTCAAAGCCTATGAGAATAACAGGCCCGTTTTCAAGGAATAAATAGCAATGCTTCGCCAATTTGACCTGCATGCTGCAATGTTAGGTCACAATCGGTAGAATACGCACGTTTTCAAATTGAGCAGAATCATGTTTGTAGTTGATTGGATAAAGGCAGTCCTTAAATTCTTCCTGGTTGACTCCACGGTTAACATACTCGGCGACCTATTTGAGCAGCCGCTAGTGATGTGGGCGTTTATTGGCTGGGGTTGGCTCGCAGTACTGGTGATGGCCATGAGCATCTTTGACACTCTGGGTCAGATCTAGGCGGAAAGCAATTGTTCGAGTCTGGCGATAACCTTGTCACCGAATTCGACCGTTGAAACCATTTGAATGTCGTCACCAGAGTTTGACAGATCGGCAGTTGAATAGCCGGACTCAAAGACACTCTTCATTGATGCCCAGACCATTGCAGATTCCTGCTTCATGTCAAAACTCATCTCCAGCATCATGGCAACAGAGCCGATCATCGAATAAGGATTAGCAATGTTCTTGCCCGCGATATCGGGTGCGGAGCCATGTGAAGGTTCATAATAGGCTTTCTCAGGTCCTATACAGGCAGAAGGCATAAGACCAAGTGAACCCAGTATCCCGCCAGCCTGATCGCTTAGGATATCGCCGAACATATTCTCCATAACCATCACATCAAACTGGCCTGGATTCAGGCAGAGAGCGGTCGCCGCGGCATCGACTAACAGGTGTATAACCTCCACATCCGCATAGTCGACTCGTACTTCTTCCAGGATTTCATTCCAGAACACGCTGGACATCAAGACGTTGCTTTTATGGATGTTGTGCAGGCGTTTTTTCCTCAGTCGTGCCTGCTCGAAGGCCACGATTAATACCTGGCGAACCTGCTCTTCGGTGTATTCCAGAACCTCGTGTACGTAACGCTGACCTTCCTCGTTTATGCCTCGCTCTTTTTGTCCAAAGTACAATCCACCCACCAGTTCGCGAATCAACAGAATGTCGATGCCATCCTTAATAATGCTGGGCTTTAACGGTGAGAAGTGGGCCATTTCTTTACTGAGCGTGATCGGGCGGAAGTTTGCGAAGGTGTTGTATCTCGCCCTGAGCGGCAGTATGGCGCCGCGTTCGGCTTGTTCGTCCACCGGTATTTTTTTGGATTCTTCAAAGGACAGACCAACCGGGCCTTTCAATATGGCGTCGGCCTGATCACAGATAGCCTTGGTTTCTTCAGGGAAAGCCTTNCCACAGTCAAAGTAGGCGTGTGCACCGAAGGGTGCNGAAATCAGTTCGAATGACACATCTCGTTTCGCCTGCAGGACATCAAATACCCGCAGCGCCTGGGTCATGATTTCCGGGCCTATGGCATCGCCGGGAAGCACGGCAATTTTGTACGAGTTGGTCATGTCTGAAATCTCATTGGTCGTGAAAAGCCGCGGATTCTATCACGGAACCTGGTCTTAAATTTAGTCGTAAATGAGGTGAGGCTGTCGTTCTTCGTGCCACTGGGTTTCAGCCCTATCGAGCTCGACTTGCAAATCACTGCAGCTACTCTGGTCGTCATCAACCCAGGTTCGTAGATAGGGTCCACCGTTAATCACGTCGATGGGAGTACGGTCCGGTTCATACTCGTAGCTGTGGTAGCGCCAGAGATCATAGTCAGGCTGGAGATTACGCAGCTTTTTCAACAAGCCTGCAATCAATCGATAGGGTTTGAACTTGTCAGGTTCATACCCGGGAATATCGGTATGAAATTGCAACGCGCTGCACAGCTCACCCTGGTGCTTATGGAAAGTCGGCGAAAAATAGCACTCTCTGATAAACACATGATCAACCCAATCGGGGGCTTCTTTTTTCAAATCTGCGAGCATCGCATTGACAGGCAGCTTCGGTGCGCCGATGACTTCAAGTGGTGTCGTCGTGCCCCGGCCTTCAGAAAGTGTTGTGCCTTCCAGCAGTACCGTGCCAGGGAAGCATCGCGTCATGTTAAGGCTGGCAGCATTAGGACTGGGATTGATCCAGGGTCGTTCTGTTGCCGGCCAGCCGTAGCCAGGCGACTGATGCGGCTCATAACCTGTCATGGGAATGACCTTAAGCGCTACATCTGCTGAATTCTGAGCGGCGAACCAGCTGGCAAGTTCTGCCGTCGTCAGGCCATGCCTTGTTGGCATCGCCGCGCAACCGACGAAACTCTCATGGCCATCTTCGAGATAGAGTCCGTCGATGGGCCGTCCAGCAGGGTTGGGCCGATCCAGCACCCAGAGTTGCAAGCCAGTTTTCGCGCAAGCCTGGGTAAAGTAAAAAAGGGTGGTGATATAGGTGTAGATACGACAGCCAATATCCTGCAAATCAAACAAGATGATATCCAGGTCTTCCAGCATGTCTGCAGTTGGGAATCGATGCTTTCCATACAGGCTCATCACGGGTAGCTGGTGAATCTGATCCTGATAGTCTTCAGACTCAATCATGTTGTCTTGTTTGTCGCCGCGCATACCATGCTGCGGGCCGAATGCTCGCACGATGTTACAACCGGCTTTCATCAGGGCGTCAATGGCATGTTCATTGCTGCCAGTCACGGAAGCCGGATGTGCGACCAGACCTACTCTGGCGTTCTTCAATGCCTTGATGCTGGCCGGATCGCACAACAGATTGTCTATGCCGAATTGAAATCCCATGAGATTAACTATAAGTGATCTGGCTCTACAAGCACATGATGACTGCGATCATGAAAATCTGGTGTGGCGCCGTGGGTGAGGGCAAAGTATTTAAGACCACCTTTTTCAAGCTCAATAACAGCGGCGAGACCGATAGTGGCGACGGGCGAAAACAAACCGGCATCACTGTCCAGGATCACGATGAGCTGCTGACTGTCTATCTGGTTATCAACGGCGCTAAGCTCAAGTCGAGATGACTGCTGCATGCCTTGGCGATAATCGCTAAATTCATAGCAATTCCAGGCCCCCTCCGGTGAAACATTGAATTCAACATAGTGGGTCGCGCCGGGATTACCGATAAACAGTTCCAGGCAGGTTGTTTGCCACAATTCATCACCACGGAGTATCCCGGTATAGGCTGGCCAGATTATCGGCTGATCAATGTCAACCACAAATCGAACGGTCAGCTCATTCCCGTGAAGTGCAATACTCGCGGTAACATTTTCGGTGCCATCGAAGTCTGTAAGTAGAAACTGCATTACGTCAGCTGGCGCCGCATGTGTAAATGCTAAGCTTAGCGGTCTTGCTCCATTCAGGGAATTTGTTATGCCATCATACGATTTTGATTTGTTTGTCATTGGGGTAGGTTCAGGTGGTGTCCGCGCCGCGCGCATGAGTGCGAACTACGGTGCAAGAGTGGCGACTGCTGAAGATAAATATATGGGCGGCACTTGCGTTAACGTTGGCTGCGTACCCAAAAAGTTATTTGTCTATGCTTCCCACTTTGCAGAAGACTACGAGCAGGCAGAGGGCTTCGGCTGGAATAAGGCACAACCGCGATTCAATTGGCCTGTGTTACTTAAGAACAAAAATACAGAAATCTCCCGATTGAACGGCATCTACCAGGGACTATTGGATAACGCGGGTGTAACCCATTTCGATGGTCGAGCCCGGATAGTCGACGCTCATCAGATATCTATCAATGGCCGAACTGTTTCTACTGACAAAATTCTGATTGCAACCGGCGCCTGGCCGGTCGTGCCGGATTTCCCGGGTAACGAATTTGTCATCACTTCAAATGAAGCTTTTTTCCTTCCCCATTTGCCGAAGCGCTGCCTGGTCGTCGGCGGCGGCTATATTGCCGTCGAGTTTGCAGGGATATTCCGTGGCCTGGGTGTCGACACAACCTTGTCATATCGCTCTGAATTGTTCTTGCGACATTTCGATATCGATATCAGGCAAATGGTCAGGGATGAATTGCTAAAGAAAGATATTAATCTGGAATTCAATAGCCAGGTTGAAACTATCGAAAAAAATTCAGACGGTGCGCTAAAGGTACTGTTTGCTGATGGCAGTCACCGGGAGACAGACCTGGTTCTATACGCGACCGGCCGCGCCCCTGCGGTGCAAGATTTCGGCCTTGAGAATATCGGTGTTGAACAGCGAAGTAATGGCGCAATTATTGTGGATGATGCGTTTAGAACCAGCGAATCGAATATATTTGCACTGGGAGATGTCACCGACAGGCTTCAGTTGACACCCGTGGCCATTGAAGAGGCTATGTGTTTTGCCAGCACTCAGTATCTTGGCCAGGAAAAAATCATGGACTATAACAANGTNGCNACTGCGGTATTTTGTCAGCCGAATGTTGGTACCGTCGGCATGACTGAAGATGAAGCCAGGGAAGTCAGCAACGAACTTGATATTTATCGGTCCAGGTTCCGAGCGATGAAACACACCCTTAGCGGTAGTGATGAACAGTCCATGATGAAAATCATCGTGGATCGAACCACCGATAAAGTGCTGGGTGTTCACATGGTGGGACCAGAGGCTGGTGAAATTATTCAGGGGATCTCCATTGCCATGAAGATGGGAGTGACCAAGGCGCAGTTCGACGCCACCGTTGGCATTCATCCAACAACGGCGGAAGAATTTGTCACGATGCGAGAGACAGTTTCTGACTGAGGTGGCGCCAAAGATAGTCGTTGGGGTTGATGGTTGCCCGGGTGGCTGGTTCGCTATCGCTAGTACCGGGCAGATGGGTGTCTATAGGTCATTTCAGGAACTACTTGGTAAAGATCTGCTGGGTAGGGATGAAGCAGCCACTTATCTCATTGATATTCCTATTGGACTACCTAACGCAGCGCCCCGGGATCTTGAGTTTCAGGCGAGGCGCCTGCTTACCGGGAAAAGTTCCAGTGTATTCGCTGTGCCCTGTCGAGATGCTGTGTACGCAGAAAACTATCAACAGGCGTGTCATATCAATCAGGAACGATTCGGCAAGAAGTTGTCGGTGCAAAGCTGGAATATTTGCGGAAAAATCCGTGAGGTTGATAAAGCGCTGCGCGATTCTCCGGCACTTTCCCTTCACATCTATGAGTCGCATCCTGAGCTAGCCTTTCAGCAACTAATTGGAGAGCCTCTACTGTTCTCAAAAAAGACGCGTGACGGTCTGGAGGAGAGACTGCAAATACTGCAACGTTTTATCCCGGACGCACGCGCCTGGTATGCAGCAGCACTCACTGCGCATCCAAGAAAACGATTAGCCCGGGATGACATCACAGATGCCATGGTGCTGATGTGGGTTGGAAAGTCAGCGCAGTTCTGTTTGGTTGACGGCCAGGTTCAAGACGAACACAAGGTGCCGATCCGGATGTTAATACCCCAAAAAGGTGCCTTCTCCTGACAGCCCAGAGTGAATTTGCTATGGTGCGAGCCTTGAAAATGTAGAGGAACTTCGTTGAACAGTGAAGTTATTGTTGCGCTGACTGACGCGCTGAATTTGGTAGATTCCTTTCTCGGGTCTGCTCAGTATTTTCCCTTCGTCCTGTTAGGTACCGGTATCTTTTTTACCCTGTACCTGAAATTTCCGCAGCTACGATATTTCAATCACGCTATTCGCATCGTTCGAGGAAAATATGACCGAGCTGATGCCCCTGGTGATGCAACACATTTTCAGGCGTTGGTCACGGCAATTTCAGGAACCGTGGGCACTGGCAATATAGGTGGAGTTGCCCTGGCGATTTATCTCGGTGGACCTGCGGCGCTGTTCTGGATGTGGATGACGGCTTTTTTTGGCATGACCACAAAGTTTGTCGAAGTGACACTGTCCCACAAGTATCGGGTCGTCGACGAAGACGGCTTTATCGCTGGTGGTCCTATGTATGTCATGGAACGTCGGCTCAATCTAAAATGGCTGGCGGTTTTCTTTGCGGTCGCGACTGTCATTAGTTCGTTTGGCACCGGTAGCTTGCCCCAGAGTAATAACATCGCGAGCGGTGTAGCTTTGACCTTTGGTATTCCCGAATGGATTACCGGTGGAGTTCTGGCCATCCTTTTAGGCCTGGTCATTGTCGGCGGGATAAAACGAATAGTGCAGGTTGCCGAGAAAGTCGTACCCTTTATGGCAGTGGTTTACTTTTTTGGAGCCCTGACAGTGATCTTCAGCAACTTGCCGCAGGTTGGTGCGTCATTTATCTCTGTGTTTCAGGATGCGTTTTCCGGGTCAGCAGCGGCCGGAGGCTTCCTCGGTGCGAGTTTTGCTTATGCGTTTAACAGAGGCGTCAATCGTGGGCTGTTTTCCAATGAAGCCGGCCAGGGAAGTGCGCCGATTGCTCACGCTGCTGCGAAAGCGGATGAACCGGTATCAGAGGGGATGGTTTCGATACTGGAGCCTTTTATTGACACCATTATCATTTGCACCCTAACCGGTTTGGTCATCCTGTCCTCAGGTGTGTGGACCGAGAAGCTTGAGAACGATTTTCAGCGGTTTGACATGGAATTCATTGCTGGCAGCTACCATGAGCAAATCGATGCGGACCGTGAGGCCCTGTATGCACATCTGAATTTTGGTGATTCTCCTGTCGAATCGTTTAGCGGGGAAATCCAGATTGATGAAGGTATTGCGGTAACGACAGGTTTCACCCTTTTGCATAACCGCTCGATTGCAGAAGATGTGCGCTACTACGAGGGCGATAATCTTTTTTCAGGCGCTGTTCTGATTGACGATGGCAAGATCGAAAAAGATCTGAAGGTGAGAGGCCGATCACTCATCCATTCCGTGGATTTAACCACAGAGGCCTTTACCCGGGGTGCACTTGGAGACTATGGGAAATATATCGTGTCGATCGGTCTGATACTGTTCGCGTTTACGACCGCTGTTGCCTGGTCCTATTATGGTGACCGTGCCATGACTTATCTGTTCGGGGTCAGGTCGGTTCTGCCTTATCGAGTATTGTATGTCCTTGGCTTTTTTGTGGCGGCTATAGCAGATACATCGCTGGTCTGGCTGATTTCGGCTATCACGATAGCCCTGATGACGCTGCCGAATCTCCTCGCCATTTTGCTGTTGCGGCGTGAAGTCAAAGAATCTATTGAAGACTACTGGGACCAATTTGACCGGCAACATCCGGAGGGATCTTAATATGGTTGATACAGGATTTACCTTTAACCGGGCACAGCCGATTCCAGCGTTAAACCTGACCGTGGAAGAATATACACACCGATCAGGTGCGAAACACTTTCACCTGGCAAATGATTATGCCGAGAACGTCTTCATGGTGGCGTTCAGGACCGTACCTGAGGACTCCCGGGGGGTCGCCCATATTCTTGAACATACCGCGCTCTGCGGCAGCGAAAAGTTTCCCGTTCGAGATCCCTTTTTTATGATGATTCGTCGTTCGTTGAATACTTTTATGAACGCTTTCACCACCAGTGATTACACGGCCTATCCTTTCGCCAGTCAGAATAGAAAGGATTACTTCAATTTGATGGAAGTGTATCTGGATGCGGTGTTCTTCTCGCGCCTGGACCCGCTGGACTTTGCCCAGGAAGGGCATCGCGTTGAGTTCGAAAATACCGATGATCCAGATTCACCGCTTGTCTATAAAGGTGTGGTCTACAATGAGATGAAAGGCGACACCAGTTCCCCCATGTCGATGTTGTATCACGGGATTCAGGAAATGCTTTACCCCAGTTCCACTTACCACTTCAATAGTGGGGGTGATCCCAGGGCGATACCGGAACTGACTTATGAGGCGCTAAAGGAATTCTACGAGACCCATTATCACCCCTCTAATGCCGTGTTTATGACATTTGGCGATATTAACGCCCAGACCCAGCAGCAGAAGATTAGTGAACTTGCGTTGAATCGTCTGCCAGNGAAACAGGTTGACCGTATCGCCGTGCAACCGGAAACGCGCTACGCTTCCCCAGTGTCATCACAGTTCACCTATCCTGTGGACGATGATGATCTGACCGGTAAAACCCATATCGTGCTGGCCTGGCTGTTAGGGAAAAACACCGATCTGATGATGTTGCTGAAATGTCATCTGTTGTCTGACGTGTTGCTCGATACCAGCGCCTCACCGCTAAGACAGGCATTAGAGAAGACTGACCTGGCAACCGCTGCGTCACCGATGTGCGGCTTTGAAGAAGATCACATGGAAATGAATTTCATGTGCGGGGTCGAGGGAAGTGAGCCAGAGCATGCCGATGCGATAGAAGCGCTCATCATGAACCTGCTGGGTGAGGTGGCTGAACAGGGCGTGGCAGAAGACCGGCTTGAAGCCGTCCTGCATCAACTCGAATTATCCCAGAGAGAAATCGGTGGTGACGGCTGGCCCTATGGATTGCAACTTATCTTCTCTTGCATGTCCGCTGCGGTACACAGAGGTGATCCCATTGGATTGCTGGACCTTGATTCAGCCCTGGAAGAGCTCCGCCAGCAGATCAAGAACCCGGAATTTATCAAGAATCTGGTCAAGGAATTGCTGATTGATAATCCGCACCGGGTCAAGATTGTCATGAAGCCGGATCGTGAACTGGGCGCACAATTACTAGCTGCAGAAAAGCGCACACTGGAAGAGCAGCGACAGTCATTAACTGACGACGAGAAACAAAACGTGATCCGGCTGGCAAAAGCACTGAATGATCGTCAAAACCAGGAAGAGGATCTCAGCGTTTTACCCCAGGTGACTCGAGACGACATCCCTGCAACCAAATCCTTTCCGGCGCCTTCTGCACAAACGGCTAACGCCCTCACGATTACCTCCTGTCCAACGGGGACCAATGGGATTAGCTACCAACAGATTGTCAGTGCCTTGCCCGAGTTAGACGAGGCATCGATCAAATTGTTGCCCATCTATTCTCAAATCGTGACCGAAGTGGGTTCAGGCGGTCGCGATTATCTTGAGACTCAGCATCAACAACATAGTGTGACCGGCGGGATATCTGCGTTCACTTCCTTTAGATCAGATTTAGCAGATTGTGATCAGTATCAAAGCTTCGTCACCTTATCCAGTCGAACCTTAAATCGAAAAGCACCAGAGATGGCGGCATTGCTAAAACAAACCATGGACAATCCCCGGTTTGATGAGCTGGATCGGATTAAGGAACTGGTGCAACAATTAAGCATGAGGCGTGTCAATAGCATCGCGGGAAGCGGGCATCAATATGCCATGTCAGCGGCTAGTGCCCCTCTGAGCCCAGTTACAGGCTTAAGCGATGTGTTGTCAGGCATTCCAGGTATTCTTTTTCTCAAGAAACTGGCCCAAAGTCTGGATAACCCTGAGCTTCTCTCTGGGCTATCTGCTGCCCTTAGCGATCTCCATGGCAAACTTCGGTCAAACCCCGGTCAATTGTTATTGATTGCTGACGACAACTATCTCGATAAGTTCGCCCAGGTCATTAAAGATCTCTGGTCGGATGAATTAGAGCGGACGACAACGGAATTCAAGATTCCGTCATCTATAGCGCCGCAGGACCGTTCATTTGTTGTCACGACTCAGGTTAACTATTGTGCAGCGGCCTATAAAACCGTATCAGAATCGAGTGATGACGCTGCTGCCTTGTCTGTGCTCGCTGGTGTGCTGAGGAACAACTATCTACATGCAGAAGTTCGTGAGAAAGGAGGTGCCTATGGTGGTGGTGCAGGGCATGACGGTACTAATGGTGTTTTTCGCTTCTATTCATACCGGGACCCACGTATCAATGAGACATTTCAGGCGTTTGATCAGGCGATAGACTGGGTCAAGAACAAAGATGTTACCGATGCCATGCTGGAAGAAGCTGTACTCGGCATCATCAGCACAATCGATGCGCCGGGTTCTCCGGCAGGTGAAATTCGACAGGCATTTCATCACGGACTATTTGGCAGGAATGCCGGACACCGTGAGAAGCTTCGCCGAAGATTTCTTGAGGTCCGGCAGGACGATCTGAAAAGAGTCTCCAGGACTTATCTAACCTCGCAACCTTCAAGAGCATTAGTCACCAGTGAAAATCGTTTAAAGGAAGTCGATAATCGTTTTGAGATCATTACTATTAATGAAGAATAGGAGCAAAGATAATGGGTGAAATGATCAAGCTAACAGCGGCCGACGGGTTCGAGTTCTCTGCGTACAAGGCGAGCCCAGATGGCGAAATTAAAGGCCGCGTGGTCGTTATCCAGGAGATCTTCGGAGTCAACATTCATATCAGGGAAGTGTGCGACGGATACGCTGAAGCAGGATTCATAGCGGCGGCACCGGCCTTGTTCGACCGTGTAGAGCCAGGTATTGAGCTCGGATATGAGGGTGATGACATGGTCAGGGGTGTTGAGATCGCCAGAGGAAAATTGCAGATGCCAGACGCCCTGGCAGATACGCAGGCGGCTGTTAATCACCTGGCAGGCGACGGCAAAGTAGGCCTGGTGGGTTATTGCTTTGGCGGCCTTATCGTGTGGCTTTCGGCCTGCGGTCTGGAAAATGTCTGCTGCGCCAGCGGTTACTATGGCGGGGGCATCGCCCAGGCGATTGATCAGACACCCAAAGTGCCTACTATCCTTCATTTCGGTGAATTAGATGCGCATATTCCCATGACCGACGTGGATGCAATCAGGCAGGCGCATCCGGATGTGGATGTCTTTGTTTACGATGCTGATCACGGCTTCAACTGCGATCACAGGGCCAGTTACAACGCGCCTGCAGCGCAGTTATCACGGGAGCGAACGCTGGATTTCTTCACTTCGCAGTTAACTGCCTGAGGCCAATGATTCACCCTAAATGGAATGGTAACGGTGCTTGGTTGATTGCCAAAAGACGGATGGCTGTTTCTGTACGGGAATCAACGTAATACTTGACTTTGCGAAAGTCACTTCAAGCACCGGGAATCGCCCCTCACTGGCAGTATTTTTCAATTATAAATGAGTCTGAAGGAGGTTGTATTACCCTGTCTTCAGGTTCTGTCCATTGATGGTTTTCACCCCCCATCATGGACAAATCCTGATTTTTCTTCAGACTCATTGCATATTGGAAACACGGACCTGCTTCAGACTCATTTCATATTAGACAAGGCTCTGGCTTGACAAAAGTATGTGCGTTCCTCATCCTGTCGCCCTTGGCTGAAATGACCCAGAGTCCTGTATGGCGGGCTTACAAGTCGTTCCAGAGATAAGAAAACTAAAAAAGCAATAAACCCCAGTAGGTAATCGCATGAAAAAGCACCAGATGAGACTCAGCACGGTGGGTAAAGCACTGTGTTTGCTGTCTATCCTAAGTGCCGGTGAGGTGTACTCGGCGTCGCTCGACGACGTGCTCGGTGTGCGTTCTTCAACAACTGTTGACGGCGCAAAATCTCAGGCAAAGATCGACCAGGTATCAGAACAGACTCGTGACCTGTTGCAACAATACAAACAGGTGATGAAGGTCGTAGATGGGCTCCGAGTATACAACCAGCAGCAACGAAGGTTGATTTCCAATCAGGAAGACGAATTGGCTGAACTTGCTCAGTCCATCGACAACGTCACCGTTATTGAGCGTCAAATTGGTCCGCTGATTCAACGTATGATTGAGAATCTGGACAAATTCGTTGAGCTGGATATCCCGTTCCTGATGGCTGAACGAAGAGATCGGATCGATTTTTTGAAAGACACGTTGGACCGGGCAGATGTCTCGGTAGCTGAAAAATTCAGTCAGGTGCTGCAGGCCTACCAGGTGGAAAACACCTACGGCACGACAATTGAGGCCTACACTGATGTAATTGAGCTGGATGGTAAAACACGCCAGGTTGATATGCTGAAGTGGGGTCGTGTGTCGCTGGTATTCCAGACCCCTGATGCGGAAGTCACAGGAGTGTGGGACAACACCACGCGTAATTGGGTCATACTAGAAGATGAATTTCGAAGAGGCGTTCGAGATGGTTTGAGAATCGCCAGAAAGACACAGACCGCTGATCTGGTTCGAATTCCAGTACCGGCACCAGGAGAATAGTCATGAAAAAAGCAATCATAGTAGTCATGGCTTTCGCCCTGGGTTTTTCCGGGTTTGCCAGTGCCGCGCAAGACGAAATTCCTGCCAAAACGCTGGCTGAATTACTGGAGTTGGTTAAGGAAGGCAAGGTCGTAAACAAGCGAATTAACGAACAAAGAGAAAAAGAATTTAAGGCTGACAAGACCAGGCAGCAAAGCGAAGTTCGAAATGCAGAACGTATGCAGAGAGAAGAAGAGGCCGAAGCGGAACGTCTTGAAAATATATTCGAGAAAAACGAGCAGGACATTGCCGCCAAGCAGACGATACTTGCCAAGCGGCTGGGATCACTGCGTGAACTATTTGGTGTACTTCAACAGGTGAGCGGCGACACCCAGGGCGTGTTCGAGGGTTCTATTATCTCTGCACAACTGCCTGGCCGTGGCGAATGGTTAGGTGAGTTCGCACGATCGATGGGTAAAAGCTCCAAGCTTGCGACCATCGAGGAAATCGAGCGATTGTGGTTCTTGCTGCAACAAGAGATGACCGAAAGTGCGAAAATCACGCGTTTCAACGCAACAGTCATTAAGCTCGACGGCGAAGAAGTTGAACAGGAAGTTGTTCGGATAGGTTCATTCAATCTGATTAGCGATGGCGAATACGTCACCTATGACATCGGAAATGGCTTTATCAAAGAACTGCCTCGTCAACCTGCTTCAAGATTCGTCAACTCCGCCGAAGATTTGGCTGACGCAACGAGTGGCTTTGTTCCATTCGGGCTCGACCCGACCCGTGGTCAATTGCTGGCATTACAGGTACAGGTACCGACTCTCGAAGAGCGTGTACATCAGGGTGGTACGCCTGGTTACGTCATCGTTGCACTGGGTATCATTGCGTTACTGCTTTCAGTCGAGCGATTCACCACGCTGTATCTGGTGGGTAGCAGAGTTGCCATACAGGCTGCCAATCCAGGAAAAGCCGATACAGGCAATCCGTTGGGCCGTGTTCTGCAGGTATATCATGACAATAGAGATATTGAGGCTGAAACGCTGCAACTGAAACTGGATGAAGCTATTTTGAAGGAACAACCGGCGATTAACGCGCGGATAGCCTTTATCAAGATTATCTCCATGGTCGCGCCGCTCCTCGGATTATTGGGCACGGTTATCGGCATGATTGTGACCTTCCAGGCGATCACACTTTTCGGTACCGGTGACCCGAAGACGATGGCAGGCGGTATTTCGCAGGCATTGGTGACAACAGTGCTGGGTCTGACGGTTGCCATTCCGACGGTACTACTGCACTCAATCGTTGATTCAAGAGCGAAGTCAATCTTGCATGTTCTCACCGAGCAGAGTGCCGGTTTAGTCGCAGAGCATGCAGAGCAAGCAGAAAGCGCAGGCGCATAAACGATGGAAGCTATCTTTATAGCCATTCGAACATTTCTGGAGGCGGGTGGTAATGTTCTCTACCTCATCGCCATAGCCACCTTCTTAATGTGGGCGATCATTTTCGAGCGTGCATGGTTCATTAATACTGAACATAGGCAGGATGTCGTGACTGCGCTGGCCTATTGGGAAGGCCGTCAAGAGCGAAACTCCTGGCATGCGCACATGATTCGATTACGGCTTATTTCTGAAGTGAATATTCGTTTGAAGGCGAATATGAGTTATATCAAGACGTTGATTTCGTTATTACCCCTGATAGGCCTGTTAGGCACCGTGACAGGGATGATTTCAGTGTTCGAAGCGATGGCCTATTCCGGCGGTAATGCAAGATCGATGGCTGCCGGTGTATCGATGGCCACGATTCCTACCATGTCCGGCATGGTAGCCACCTTGTCGGGCGTATTGGCCAATACCTTTTTGGTTTCCAAAGTTGCGTTGGAAGAGAACTACATGGAAGACACGCTTACCATGGACCACTGACGGTATCGTCAAAATAAACGAGTAAGAAGATGCGAAAACTCACACAAGAGGCAGAAGAAAAAGTCGCGGACTTAACACCCATGCTCGATGTGGTGTTTATTTTGCTGATCTTCTTTATTGTGACTGCCACATTTATTAAAGAAACAGGGATAGAGGTCAATCGCCCTGATACAAAAACGGCAGAGCAAAAGAAAACAGTTGCACTGTTAGTTGCGGTATCAAAAGACAGCGCTATCTGGATTGACAAGAAAAAAATTGATGTTCGAAACGTCAGACCGGTGATGGAAAGACTTCATGCCGAGAATCCAAAGGGAGGTCTCGTGATCCAGGCAGATGCTGATTCAAAAGTCGAAAAAGTACTCGCAATCATGGACGCCGCTCGTAGCATTGGTATTTCCCAGGTTGCGATTGCCGGCCAAGACCGGTAGGAGGACACATGGCCATTAGACTCAGTCTCTCTGTTATCGCCGGTATCATTGTTACACTGGCGCTGTTTTATCTCATGCAGGCATTGATCTCCGGTGCTGATAGTGCGCTAAGCGAAGACAAGATCGGCAATCTGGTCGACTTCGTTCGTGTAAAAAAGGATCAGGATCTTCAAACGAAACAAAGAAAGCCCAGAAAACCACCACCCCCGGATGATCCTCCTCCGGAAACCCCGCCTCAGGACTTCAACCTTAGTGTCGACCAGAATGCATTTTCGATGAGCAACATGAACCTCAGTGTTAACATTGACGTTGGCGGTGGCGGCTTCGGTATAAGCGATGGTGAGTATCTGCCGATAGTAAAAGTACAACCGCAATATCCCAGGCGTGCACTAAGCCGGGGTATGTCAGGTTGGGTCATCGTTGAATTTACGGTAACGGAGAGAGGCACGGTAGCCGATGCCAAGATCGTTGAAACCTGTGGCTGGATTAAAAATGCGCGTAATGAAGGGGATTGTTTTGACAACCCTAACACCGTATTTAATTCTTCTGCGGTAAAGGCTGCAATGAAGTTTAAATATAAACCGAAAGTGATCGATGGGGATCCCGTTGCAACAACCGGAGTTCAAAATAAAATCACCTTCGAATTGGTGGATAATTAAGAGGCCAATATGAAGAAACTGGCAATATTAGCTGTAATCTGGGCATTACCATTACTGGTCGGCCAAATGAGTGTGAACATCTCATTTGGTGAGTCAGTCTTCGCAGCTGAGAAGAAGAAGAAAACCAGGAAAGTGCCAGCGATGCGTGAGCGAACTTATAAAAGGCTCGCTGAAGCGCAGGCAATGATCGATCCTGAATCTGCGCCAAGAGAAGAGGGCGAACCTGCTCCTGAGCCTACAGGTACACCTCGAGATGCCATCAATTTACTGTTGAAACTCCGGGAATCCAAAGGCCTTAACAGTTATGAACTGGCGCAAATCTGGAATACCCTGGCATTCGCGTATTACACCATTGACGATATTCCCAACACGATTCGTTCATACCAGGCTATCTTGGATCAAGGCAGAATCACCGAGGCATTGGAGCTTTCTTCTTTACGTGCACTCTTTCAGCTCTACTACGGTGAGGAAAATTACCGAAAATCAATTCAGTACATTGATCGTTGGCAGAAGCTGAAAATTATCCCTGATGCCCAGGTCACCTTTATCAAATCGACTGCATTCTATCAGTTGGAGGATTTTCGCGAATCCCTGAAAAGTGCGATTCTGGTTGAAGAAATTGCCGTGTCTCAGGAAAAAACGGTGAAGGAAAACTGGTGGTATCTCCAGGTTGTTTTGTATAACGAATTAAATGACGTGGACAATGTCATCAAGGTTCTGGAAACCCTGATTGTCCATTACCCGAAGAAACAGTATTGGATGCATCTTGCTGGCATGTACAGCGAGAAAAATCAGGACGATCAATCTCTATCGGCCTATTATGCTGCCTATATTCAGGGTTTTTTCTTGAAGGAGTCTGAAGTCGTGATGCTTGCCCAGCGTCTTCTTGGGGCTGATAGCCCTTATGAGGCATCTCAAATCATTGAGAAGGGTCTCAAGGAAGGACGTATTGAGGAAAATGAGAAGAATCTTCGCCTGCTTGCCACCGCTTACACCCTGTCACAAGAAACCAGCAGGGCGATTGATGCCTGGCGAGACGCCACCCAGTACGCTGAGGATGGTGAACTTCACTATCGTTTGGCCCAGGCGCTTGCATCGGAAGATCGCCATAAAGAAGCCATCAAAGCCTACAAAGATGCACAGAAGAAAGGCGATACCAAGAAACCAGCAGATGTGGCTTTCTGGCGCGGTATCTCTGAGATGCAAATCGAACGCTGGAATGATGCGACCAGATCATTTCGTCAGGCGTCCAGGCTAGACAAGAAAAAGCAAAAACGGGCTAGACAATACATCCGGTACATTGCCGGTGAAAAACGCCGCCAGGAAGAGCTGCGTAAGATGCTCGAAAGCTAAAGTTCTATTTCACTCTCGCTTGTCCGGCCGATTTCTAATCAGCCGGGCAAATTTCTTTCGCCCCTGTTTCTTTTCTGCACGTGCAGCAGCATTTTGCTGGCTATTTAAGTGCTCAACCTCTCTCAACAATTTGTAGTAACTATTAAGCCGATCTTGCGTTAATTCGCCTGTTGCCAGTGCTTTCGTGATTGCGCAGTTGGGTTCAGTTTTATGTTGGCAATCCGAAAACTTGCACAGGGAAGCAAGAGTTTCAACATCGTCAAAACTCTTGGATATAGCGCTGCTATCTGCCCAGATTTGCAATTCGCGCATACCGGGCGTGTCAATGATTAGCCCCTGGTCTGGTGTCTGCACGAGTTCCCGAAAAGTCGTGGTATGGCGCCCCATGCTGTCTTCTTCCCGGACCGATTTCGTCTCGAATTTGTCGAATCCCAGTAATGTATTAATAATCGTCGATTTACCGACCCCCGATGAACCCAGGAACACGCAGGTACTGCCTTTTGTCATATATTCCCGAAGTGCCTCAAGCCCTTGATCAGCGGTTGCGCTGACCACATGTATCGGTGTACCTGCAGCGATCGACTGAATTTTCGACACCTTCTTGTCGATGTCATCACAGAGATCAGCTTTGTTCAGTATAATCACGGGGATAGCGCCGCTGTTCCAACTGAGTAAAAGGTAACGCTCGATTCGGTGTGGATTAAAGTTATCGTCCAGGCCCGAGACAATGAAAGCCGTATCGATGTTAGCGGCGATGATTTGTTCATCAACGACGTCACCGGCTTCTTTTCGAGAAAATTTGCTTTTGCGCTCCAGCAATCGCTCGATTAAAACTGTGCCGGTTTCCGCACCTTCTATTTCACTAACGAGCACCCAGTCGCCAACGCAGGGTAAATCAGCTTTTGAAAAAGCCTCTTTCCTGAGTCGCCCGGGAACAACGCCGCTGAGCTTGCCTTGCTCACTAAACANGTGATATTGATTCTTGTCCTGCCGGTAAACCCGGGCAGGGGTAAATGGTTCTTCTGGCAATAGCTGTTGCTGGAAGAAATGGTTCCAGCCGAGTTCGTCAAGATTCATGTGCATTCCTCAAAACATTCGTTGGAGGCTGCACACCCTTGATGATAGTAATGGCTGATTCCGGGCTACCGGGGCCACTTAACAACAGAAAAGGAATGCAGCATTTCTATGGGTTTGATTACTTTCATGGAATTGGCACTCCTGTATGAATGGATAATGTGGCTAATTTATCGGGATGTTGTGATCGATACAAGTCTGCGTAGCAATTCGTGTCCACCTATTATGGTATTGTACGCGACCAGTAGCTTAGAACTGTCGCCAGACCACACTTTGCAGATAAAAGGCATTCTTTGCATCGGTTACGCGCAGGTATCAGAGGGTACGGTAAAGCCTGGTCCGGTCTATAGGTCAGTTGGCCGTAAGTCGTGAGAGTATTACATCCTCTTAATTAGAGGTTTCCTGGAACTCATTCAGGAAATTCAAAGGCAGTCCGGGTGTCTGCCATTCACAGGAAACCAGTTTTCCAGTGGTTGACAGGGTAATGAATGCAGTCTGCAAATTGTCGCCGCCAAAACAGATATTGGTGGTAAGAACATCTGGCATGGGCACCAGCCTCGAATCCTGACCATCAGCAGAGTGGATGGTAATGCCACCCGTGATTAGCGTCGCGACACAAATATTGCCTTCACTGTCGAGCGCCAGGGAATCGAACATATGATAATCAGGTATCTGGGCCAGCATGGTTGGCCGGGTCGCTTGATCGATTTGCCCGGGTCCGCTAAGGGCATAGGCCCACAATCTTCCGGTCGGGGTTTCAGCGACGTAAAGTGTGTTTTCGTCAGGTGAGAGCCCAATGCCGTTAGGACCTTCCAGAGGAAAGGCTGCTTCCTCGATGTGTTTACCATCAATGGTGGCATAGAAAATGCCCGTACGGTCGCGATCTCTTTCTCTGGTTTTACCGTGATCGGTAAACCAAAAGCCGCCCTGCTTATCAAACACAATGTCATTAGGGCCGCGCAGGGGAGTGCCGTCGCACTCGGTATAGATTACTGAAGAATCACCAGTCGCCAGGTCGACCCGTTCTATTCGCCCACCCGAGTAGTCGTCGGGCTGGTGGCCTGGAAACATCAGTCCCGTACTGGATTCATGCCAGATGAAACCGCCATTGTTGCAAACATAACAGGCACCATCCGGGCCAATAGCCGCACCATTAGGACCACCGCCCAGATCACTGATCACCTCGATATCGCCGTTGGTTTGAACACGACTTAGGGTGCCTCGTGCAATCTCAACGACGATAACGCTCCCATCAGGCATTGCGATCGGGCCTTCCGGGAACTTCAAACCATTTGTGATCTCTGTTACTTCCATCTAACCCGTTTCCTTTAGTTCACCATAAGCCCAGTCAAGCCAGGGCAGAAGTGCTTCAATATCAGAAGTTTCGACGGTTCCACCACCCCAGATTCGAAGCCCCGGGGGTGCATCGCGATAGCCACCGATGTCCAGCGCCACCTGCTCCGATTCCAGCAAGTTAACCAGATCCTTGATCAGTTTGCGCTGCACATCTTCGGGTTTATCAGCAAACCAGGGATCATTGATGCGCAGACAAATGGAAGTTGAAGATCGCGTATCAGGCACCTGGGCAAGGAAAGTGATCCATGAAGAATCAACAACCCAATTAGCGATGGCATGCAGGTTCGCAGCGGATCGGTCCACCAGGGCGTTTAGCCCGCCTAGTGAGTTTGCCCATGCCAACGCGTCCAGTTGATCCTCCACGGCAATCATTGAAGGCGTGTTGATGGTTGAGCCTTCAAACAGGTCCAGGCTGACTTTACCCTTTTTTACCAGGCGGAAAATCTTTGGCAGAGGCCATGAAGGTGTATAGCTCTCTAGCCGCTTAACGGCATTTGGAGACAGCGCCAGCATGCCGTGGGCGGCTTCTCCACCCAGTACTTTCTGCCAGCTCCAGGTGATGACATCAAGTTTTGACCAGTCAAGGTTCATCGCAAACACCGCGGATGTTGCATCACAGAATGTCAGAGCTTCTCGATCCTCAGGAATCCAGTCTGCGTTGGGCAGGCACACTCCTGAGGTTGTGCCATTCCAGGTAAATAGCGTGTCCCTTTTGGCCGGGTCAACTGATGTTAAATCCGGTAATTCGCCATAATCGGCCTCAAAGACTCTCACATCTTCGAGCTTTAACTGAGTCTTGATATCAGTTAGCCATCCGCCGCCAAAACTTTCCCAGCTGAGAATGTCCACGCCGCGTGCGCCCAGCATAGTCCACATGGCCATTTCAAAAGCGCCTGTGTCGGACCCAGGTACTATGGCCAGCAGGTAATCATCGGGGATACCCAGCAGGCGTTTGCTCTGGTCAATCACCTTTTTCAACTGGCCTTTGGGCTGCTTGGATCGATGGGAACGTCCGAGAGACTCAGTTGCCAGGGATGACAGCGACCAGCCCGGGTGTTTGGTCGTAGGCCCGGAAGAAAATCGAGGATTATCTGGTTTATTGACGGGTTTTGCCTGGCTCATCGAAGCTATCCTGAGGATGCGAAAACAGCGCAATTTGCGGATTTACGGAGTGTATGTCAAGTTTCGCGCGGGATAAGGGGTGAATATTTTACCAATGAAGTTTACAACCGAGTATCGCGTAGCCGTCATGATGGCGACTGCGGCGCTGTTTACGCTGGCCGGATATGAATTCATCCGGTCTGCATCGACGGTTCTTTTCAAATCAGCCTATGGCGCCGAAAACCTTCCCCTGGTCATGGCATTGATGCCGGTGGTGGTGTTTGCTGGTGTCGCACTCTATGGATGGATATTAAGTCAGCTGGGTCCCAGGCGAACGTTGCTGGTCACTTCGCTGGGTTCATCGCTGATTATATTCGCCTGTTATTTAATCTTGCTGACTGGTAGTAAATCGATTACGCCAGCGATTTTTCTGTTCAAGGAGCTCTATATCGTTCTGCTAATTGAGCAGTACTGGAGTTACATCAATTCGTCTTTACAACCGGCGACTGCGAAGAAAGTCAATGGACCCATCACCGGTATCGCCGGGATTGGCGGTGCTATTGGGGGTTCGTTAGTCGCCATGTCTGCGGAGTCATTCGGCACCGAAACCATGTTGCTGTTTGCGGCTATTGCATTGCTACCGGCTGCGTTTGTGTCAAATTTGACCTATCGGTTACACGGTGAGCCGCTAGCGCCACCGGAATCAGAATCACATGGACATCTGGCATTGTCCCTGTTCAAGCAAAACCCCGTGCTTATCAGTCTTATATCAATCGTACTATCTTCGCAGGTCGTCGCGGCGGTATTGGACTTCAAGTTTCAGTCACTATTGTCTGAGCAGTTCCTTGGCCAGGCTGATAAGGAAACCGCTTTTCAGGGTTGGTTCTGGGGTACTTTGAACACGTCTGTATTGATCCTGCAATTTGTGATTGCGCCGCTTCTGTTGTCTTTCGTTGCGCTCAGGTGGGTTCATCTCATGATGCCGCTGATTCATCTCACAGCAATCACTGCGGCTATAATCGAGCCCAGTATGATGACGGTGGGCATTGCCTTCTTTTTGTTGAAGGCATTCGATTACTCGATTTTCAGGGCAGCCAAGGAAGTGCTGTATGTGCCACTCGGTTTTGATGAACGCTACAGAGTAAAGGAAGTGATTGATGTGTTCGGATATCGAACAGGCAAGGGAGCCTCCAGTGTCGTGATTGTTCTGTTGCAGAAAGCTGGCGTTGCCATGAACAACTACTACGTCGCGATTGCCTTCGCCATGGCTTTGCTTTGGCTTGCACTGGTGTTTCCGCTCACCCGCGATCGTGAATCAACCACCCTTAAGTGAGAAGGCTTCTGGTTTCCTGCCAGCTGCTATTTCGTTCAGCAGATGGGCAAGCCGAGCTGCCGCCAGCGCCATTCTTTCCAGCAATACGGGTTTGCTGCGATTGAAATAGTCTTCTCCCAGCGAATCGCCCGATTCGATGAGGCGGCCATCGGAATTAACGTAAGCCACCTTTCTTGCCAGCAACAGTGATTCGTTCAGCCAGCTATATGCATTACCGGAAAATGGCTGTGTGGGTACGGATCTCAGGACGGGTAGGCTCTTTGGGTAAGTGATATTCATCGCTGCAAGCAGGCCGTAGTCCCACAGTGCATGCAGATTGGTACTCTTGTTACGCCATCGTACTTTAAGTTTATTGCCGCCCCAGTCGCTGGCATTTCCAACATGCAGCGGTTGATGCAGGTCCGCTACATAATGGCCAAGGAACCTTAACGCAGCGGCTCTCCTGAGCTTGTCCCGATCGCCCCGTGCGGGCAGTGACAAATAGTGCAATGCCTGTTGTAAGCCCACCGCAATACAATTAAGTGCCGCGCAATCTCTTTGCAGATCGATTCTGTTTGCGTCATCCGGCACATTGATAAAATGATGTTCGTAAGTGCCTTTCCGGCTGCTGTGTTTCACATCATCCGGCCAGAGACAGGCAACCGGAAAATTTTTCTGGCCACCTTTGAGCTTGCTGCCGTCAGCCAACAGATGGTTAACCATTTTTTTTGCTTCGTTTGAGAACTGTTCTTCGGCGAGCGCACAAACCAGCTTGTGACCTTCCCAGCCCCAGGCATTCGTGTCACCAGTAAATCCAAGGATGCACAGGCATATCATCACCGATAGTTTGCGCACACTTTTACTCCCGCTAATTTTCTCCTATTGTAACGATTGCGGTTCGCCCAGACGAATAATGTGATCTGCCAGCCGAGCGATGTGTTCACGATGAGTAATAAAAAAACAGATACCAGGCTCAGACAGAATATTCTGCATGACTTCAAATTCAATGGCTGAATCGAGGTGACTGGTTCCCTCGTCAAGCAGCAACATATTCGCAGGTCGGTACAGAGCTCTGGCGAGCAGCAATCTTTGTTTCTGGCCTGCAGAGAGAGTGCAGCCTTGATCATTGAGCTTTTCCTGGTAGGCAAGCGGCAACTGTAGAATGTCTTGATGGATGCAGGCGAGCTGGGTGGCTCGAAACAGCCTGGCTTCGTCCGGTGCCGGGTCGAAAAAGGTGATGTTGTCCATAACGGTACCTGCCAGTAAATTGTCACCCTGCTGGAGCGTTGAGTAGAGTGAGACTGGATTGAGCAGTTGGGACAATGGTCGATCATCAATGTAAACGTTGCCCGTGACGGGTTGTTCTTCGCCTTTCAAAATGGCTAGCAAGGTGGTTTTTCCCGAACCGGAAGGACCCAGTATGGCGACCTTGCTGTTGGCATCCAGCATCAGGTTCAGACCAAAAAACAACTCTGTTTGTGAACCACTAAATTTGAAATGCAGATTTCTCATTTCCACCTTGATCGCATTCGCTGAGAAAGGTACGCGCGTATCTGTCGCATGGTCGGTAATATCAGAGAGACGTTGCACATGCAGGTTCAGCATGGACCAGGATTGCCATTCACTGCTAATCGACAATATGGCGTTACTGAAATGACCTGAATAGGCAACCAGGCTGTACAACATGCCAATGGTCATTGCAGAGGCTGCAATATCACTGACCGATAAATAGACAACCCCCAAAATGATGCTCGCACCTAGCAGGTAACGTGTAATTTCGAACACCAGTTCCCACCGCCGGGCTTTGACCTGTGCATTGAGCGAGACGGTGTATTGGTTTAACCAATCGTTTCGCCGTCTGTTAACGGCGGTAAAACGTTTTATCATGCCGATAGATTGAATGGTTTCGATGAAGTGGCTTTGAACCCCTGCATCACTGACTAGATGTTCATGGCTGTGCCGTCTGTAGGGTGCCAGGAAGAGGTATTGAAGCGCCAGATAGATCGCAGTAGTTAGCGAGACAAACAAGGCGATACGCATGGAAAAACACAGGATCATGATGAAGGTGGTGCATGTCATCAGTAGATCAAGAAAAACACGTACAGCACCATGCGATATAAATTCCTGCAACGGCTTTAATGACCCGAACCTGGACACAATGTCACCAATACTTCGTCTGTGGAAAAAAGTCAGAGGTAGTGCGGTGACCCGGTTAAGTAAACCTGCTGCCATGATGTAAGACAGTTCACTGCCAAGCCTGATGCTGAGTAGCCCTCTGAACCACTGCGTCGTCGCTGACAGGATATAGACCGCGGCGAATCCCCAGGTAACCAAAACCGCCATGTCTGGATTGTTCATGGTCAGGACTTCATCGACCACAATCTGCAGCAAAAAAGGGGTAACCAGTGCAAAAACCTGAACGACTAAACTCAGTACTAACAATCCCATCAGTGCAGAAGGTAAATTGTCTTTCGGCAGAGTAGAAAAAAACCCCAAAGGTGAATAATGTTTAGCATCACCATCGGTGGCGAATGTTGTGCCGGGGCCAAGCTCCAGCAGGATGCCTGTGAATCTTTTGCTGAATGCTGCCGAGGACAAACTCAGCCTACCTCTGGCGGGATCCAGAATGACCAGATTCCGCCTGCTGGCTTTCTCAAGAATGACGAAATGATCGAAGTCCATGTGCACAATCGCTGGCAAACGAATATGTGCGAAGTCTTCAATTTCACATCGCAGAGAACGGGTTTCCAGACCATGATGTTTTGCAAGTTCCGAAATCTGTTCAAGTGTCTGTGGTTGACCGCCGGGTGCCAGGATTCGCAGAGCCAGCAGATCGGTGTGATTGCCATAATGATTTAACAGCATACAAAGGCAGGCGAGTCCGCATTCGTTGCTTTCACCTTGGAATACAATCGGTACGCGTCGATCGAACGGACTCATCCCAGAGAATCCAGCATCTTTGACAAGGGTTTAATTATCCAGGCGATGATCGTATGGCTTTCCGTTGTGATGTGCGTTTTGAACCGCATGCCGGGCAGATATCCGTCAATAGACTGGTTCGGTTGGATGCTTAACCTTGCACGGTACGAGGCGCTGTCAGAAGAATCCATAATCGTATGGTCGGATAGGTTCACGATGGTGGCCATGATTCGGCCATAGCTTTCAGACGGGAACGCATCAATCTCTAATTCCACCTGCGAACCAATACGAACGTGTCCTGCCACGTGCGAAGGAATCACCAGTGTCCCCGTAAGATTCCCCTGATGGTTGCTGATATACATGATCGGCTGACCTGGTCCAACGGTGCTGCCATCACGTACTTCCAGGCGTGTGATCAGCCCAGCGGTTGGCGCAATGAGGTGCCGATTATGGGTTCGTATTTCCTCCGTCTGTTGCCGGTGAATATCCGAGAAATGCACGGCTATTTCTGCGATCTGTTTTTTGTGCTCGTGTTCAAGAGTCTGCGACGCTTGCATGAGTTCATCTTGATGGCGTTGCAACTGTAACAATGAAATTTTGTGTTCGTTCAGACGTTGTCTCTCAGAAATCAACGACGTTCTAAAACTTAACCAGTCAAGATTCGACAAGTATCCTTTCCGCTGCAGTTTCTCCGTCACTTGCAATTGTTTACCCAGATGCAGAACTTTTGACTGTTGTAATCTGATGTCCTGCCGGGCCAGTTGAAACAGTGCCAGCAGATGCTTAACGTTTTTTTCGTGATGGATTTTTCTTTGTGCGTAACTTTCCTTTGATAGCGTTTCAATGGTTTGCCAGTGGCGAAGCTGCTGGTCCAGTTCACGGATCATTAGCGCCTGGGAGCCGTCATTATTAAGTCCTGAAAGTCTTCCCAGATATTGCCCTTTTACAACGTACTGGCCTTCCGAGACTGCCAGATCGCTCAGGTATGCAAACTCTCGGGAGACAATCGTTGAAGCATTTACCTCGTCAAACGAACCCTGTACAGCGTGTTTCCTGGAATAATTGAAAGAGCCGATGACCCAGCCGGTGATGATCAGAGCTATCAGCGCAATGAGCGCGAGAGACAAGACACCGGTAGTGGCATCAAGTCTTGGTTCACCAAGATGTTTGAACGTGGCATTTTCTATTGCCTCGGTTCGGAATAATGCGCCCGACATAACCTTTCCCAAATCGTGTGAGGAACAGGATCAGGGTAAAGACCGGAGGAATAAAGGGTAGGTCACTGACTCTCGGGTAGGCAAAAGATCAAATGGGTTTAATCGATTGTCGGTTGGCCCATTGAGTAGGTTTTTCTGTTCCAGCCAAATGCAATGATGCCCATGAGGATGTTGGAAACCATGGCAGCAGCGAAAATACCCGACAATCCAAACATTGCGCGGCCCGCGAACGCCAGGGGGATATAGATAAGAAACATTCGGATGATGGACATCACTGTTGAGGAAATGGGTTTGCCCAGTGAATTGAAAGTTGCGCTGGACATCATCAGCACTCCCCAGGCGCCGTAGCTTATGGGCACCAGGCCAAGGTACAAAGCGGCAACCCTGACGACTTCGGTGTTGTCATCGAAAATAGAGGCGATTTCTATCCGAAAGAAAAACAGAACAAACGCAACGATTGCACCCCAGGCAAGGGAGTACTTGAATGATAAAATCATTGCATGGTTGGCGCGATCCTTTCGCTCGGCCCCCCAGTTTTGACCAACGAATGGACCAATACTGGCGGACAGGGCAAACAAAGGGATCACGAATAGCCCTTCAATACGCGATGCGATGCCAAATCCTGCCACGGTTTCCTGGCTGAAATCTGCTAGCAGGCTAACGATAACAGCGGTTGATACAGGGCCAATCAAATTGGTCGCGGTGGCTGGAATGCTGACCGCAAGGATCCTGCGCCAGGAATTGGCTACCGCCGCGATAGTGATCTGGCTATAACTCAGCAAATGCTCACGGTAGTGCAGTACTGCCATGGTCACCGTAAACAAAATGAGACGGGCGATCAGATTCGCGTAGGCGGCACCGGTAAGCCCCATTTCAGGCGCGCCTAATAAACCAAATATCAAAAATGGGCTAATCATCATGTGCAGGATGGCCCCGGATACCATGATGGTGCCGGAGATTCTGGCGTCCCCGGTGGCACGCAAGGCATTTGCACCAAGAGAAGGCACCGCCATGAAGACCATCGAGAAATAGTACACCGACATATAATCAACAATAAGTGGCAATGTTGTGGCATCTGCCCCAAGCGCACGAAATAATGGTTCGATCGTAAACCAGCCAATAACCGACATAGTGACCATCACCAGGGCGACCAGAGAAATACCATCGCTGGCGAGTCTGCGTATCTGGTCGTGATCACCGCCACCGACGGTTCGGGCAAGAACGGAGGATAAGCCGATGGAAATACCAAGAGAAAGCGACATCAGCGCGCCGGTGACCGGAAAAGTAAAGGCATAGGCCACCAGCGTCACAGTACTCACCTGGGCGAGGTAAAAGGCCTCCAGTAGCCCGGCACCGATATTGGCGGTGATACCCAGAATGACAGGAGTCGTCAGACGCAGGAGTCCATAGCTCACCGGCCCCTGGACCAGACGGGGTTGTTTTTGACTGCTGTCGGTCATCCGTTTTTTTACAGGTTAAAACCCTGTCGAACTTCGCCGATTTCATTCGAGTTGAAGGGTGTCAGCTGGTAAACGTAATAATTTAACCAGTTGGCAAACAGCAGATTACCGTGACTTTTCCAGGTGACAATCGGGTTTTGGTTCGGATCATCATTGGGAAAATAATTCTCGGGGACAGCGGGCGCCAGCCCTGCCTCAATATCGCGTTCATATTCGCCTTTCAGGCAGTCGGGTTCATACTCGGAATGCCCGGTGACAAACAGATGCCTGCCGTCTTTGTGCGCCCAGACGTAGGGTCCTGCGATGCTGGAATCGGCAATTATTTCGATCTCATCCAGCTCAGCCAGGGCTCGCGCTGGCACCTCCGCATATCTCGAGTGCGGCGCATTGAACACATCATCAAATCCGCGGACGATGGGTGACAGCGGGCTGACAAGCCTGTGCGGGTAAACTCCGCTGATTTTCTTCGGCAGAATTACTTTGTTGATGCCATAAAGATGATACATGGCAGCCTGCACAGCCCAACAAAGAAACATTACAGACGTAACATTGGTCACTGTCCAATCCATAATTTCTGTCATGTCACCCCAAAAACTGACGTCTGAAAAGTCTACCTGGCCGAGCGGTGCGCCAGTAATGATCATGCCATCGTATTTATTGTCTTTAACCTCGGAGAAATTCTTGTAGAAATTATCCATGTGTTCTATCGGCGTATTCTTCGAAGGTTTATCGGTTATTCGAAGCAACTCCACATCGACCTGCAGGGGAGAATTGGACAACATCCGAAGCAGATGAATTTCTGTTTCGATTTTTTTAGGCATCAGGTTCAACAGTAAAACACGTATTGGACGAATGTCCTGTAGTTGCGCAGTGCTGTTTGCCATGCAGAAAATATTCTCCCGCTGCAATACGTCAAATGCAGGGAGACCGTCCGGTATATTGAGTGGCATTACCTTTCCTCTTACCTTTTCTTTGGACCAAAAAAAACCCACTCAGCTTGTAGCTAAAGCAGGTCTTCTCTTTAGCTGTACTTTTAAAGCGCCCGCAAGCTGATCTCAAATCGGCGCTGTGTGAATTCTACATAAAACCGACTTTACCGGTCAATGACTCATGCATTATGGCCAATCTGCGTTGCCGTATCCTTCCTGCAGGCGTCGCATACCTTTCAACCATCGATCGTAGTCACCGGCCTTGCGTTGCATATAGGTCAATACTTCCGGGTGTGGCAGTACCAGGAACTTCTCCTCGCGAAGGGTTTCGACAACGGAATCGCACAGAACTTCCGGCTCCATCATGCCGTCAATACTCGCGACACCATCGGGATTTCCAGCAGTCATGGCGGTTCTAACGGCTTGTGGGCAGAGCACGGACACTTTGAGCCCCCGATCACCGTAGGTCACCGACAGCCATTCGGCGAAGCTGACTGCGGCATGTTTGGTCACCGCATAGGGTGCAGACCCTACCTGAGTGAGTAGTCCCGCAGCTGACGCGGTATTGAGCAGATAACCGTCACCCCTGGCAATCATCGCAGGTAATGCTGCCCTTGCAGCAAATACGTGGGCCATGACGTTGATATCCCAGATTCGTTGCCAGTCTTCATTGGGCGTTTCTGGTCCGCCGCCGACCCCAATTCCGGCATTGCTACATAACAGGTCTATTTGACCATAGTCATTCTCTGCCGTGGTAATCAGGTTCTTGACGTCAGCTTCATCGGAGACGTCGGTGGGAATTGCGCGGGCACCGATTTCATCGGCGACAACCTGCAGACCTTCAGCGTTCACGTCAGCAACAATTATTTGTTTCGCCCCTTCATCAGTAAATCTTCGAGCCATGGCCGCGCCAATACCACTCGCTCCCCCGGTGATTACGATGATCTTGTCTTTAATTTCCATAATTCTTTAGGTTGGATTTTTTGAAGGTGCAAGAGTGACACAACCATGTCTGGTTGCCCAGTGGCTGCCTTCATCAATGGTGGTCCGGGATAAGGTCAAGCAGGTGATGGGGTGATTGAATAATGTGCTGTGCACCGGAATCGGTCAGTTCCTGCTGATCTCTGAAACCCCATAACACGCCAACCCCTGTCATCTTGCAGGCAACCGCCGTTCTCATATCCGCCGCAGTATCGCCGACCATCCAGGTTTCATCAGCCGTCACCTTGAGCGCCTGCATGATCTTGCTGGCTCCGGATGGATCCGGTTTATGTTTGACGAATTCACTGTGCCCAACCACCAGGTCAAATTCGTCTGGGAAAAAGTGCTGGACGCACTGCTCGGTAAATTGTTCGTCCTTGTTAGACAACACAGCCAGGTGTGTTCGGGTTTTCAATGTCCTCAAAAGCGCTGTGATGCCAGGATAGGGCGAAGCTGTCTGCCAGTTTTCCGCATAGTGTTTCCGGAAAATCTCAGCGCATTGTTGCATATCCACATCTCGTTGACGGTCGTCAGGCAGGCAACGTCTGGCGGCAACCAGTGCACCATCACCAACAATTGTTTTGTACTCGGCCACGGGGCGCTCCGGATGGTTCATGTCAACCAGTGAGCGGTTAAAAGCCAGCGCAAGACTCTCGAGCGTATCAAGGAGTGTACCGTCGAGATCGAAGATGATGAGCCTGGGATCACTCACTGGCGAGAAATTCCTGAAACAGCAGATCCTGTTGGATCATCTCGTCGCGGTCTACTCTTTTTCTTAAATCCTGCAGATGATTTCGTTGTCTGCTAAAGGGTAGTGGTTCGTTGTCTGAAAGGGCAGGGTCAGGATTCAGTAGGGCGTAGTAACCGAGGGATTGAAACAAGGTAGAAAAAAGGTTCAGGCGTGATCTTTGGACGGCGAGCGCAAGATGAGCATCGTTTTTTTTGGTGGCCTTGAGAAATAGTCCTTCGAGAGCTGATTGTCCTACTTCGAGCTCAGAGACTTCGTTTCTCTCCTCTAGTTGCCAGTGATTGTTCATGTCATGGATATGCTGTATGCCGGTTTTTGATTCGTGCAGCAACAATATTGCGGATGTGCAGGTGGCAAGATGAAGCAGGGCTTTACCAGGCTGACCCAATTGTTCGTGCTCGTGTTCGGATTCGCTATTGTTACCAGTGACGATCTCCAGGTTGTAAAGACCATCGCTGCGTTCAGTCCGGATGCAGATATGACGGCACCTCATCGCGCCCGGCGAACCAGGTGCAAAGCCCAGCCCCCAATCCAGCGGGCTTTGTCGAATGCTGGCCAGGTAATTTTCCTTTTGAGAAGTTGTGCCCACCTGGAGTAGCAAAGGGGCGATTACGGTTAACGATTCGGGCATCAATGGACAACCATGAACTGCCAGCGCGGTGATGAATGCCAACTGATCAGGTCGACTCCATCCTGTACCTCCCAAAGTCACAGGCCAGTCGATAGCGGTCCAGCCTTGATCTGCCAACGCCTGGAACCAGCGCTGTTCATTGCCGTCCCAATGCTGGCGGACAAACCTCGTAAACTGTTCAGTCCTTGTCACTAGTGACGGTTCTTGGTTTGCCTTTGATCACAACTGTGCGAGCTAGCTTGTCATGCCAGCCCTGTTTCCTGGCATCAAATGCGATCCAGATGAAACCTAGTCCAAAGGGTATCAGGCTAAGGTAATAGGCCAGGTAGCGAATGATATTCTGGCCGGTGGCTGGCGGGCCCAGTGTGCGGGCATCTACAATCACCGACTTGAATAACATCTTGCCTGGGGTAGCATTTTTGTACACCCAGAAAAGGACAAAGATCGTCCCCATGAAGACCAGGTCGAGAGAGAGTTGTGTGGTCAGGCGCTGAAACATCTCTAACCGTTGTGCGTCGTTGGAAAGATCATAGTCCGCCAGGATGAATTCACCGGCGATTTTAGTCACCAGCGGCGCCATGATGATTGAGGCAACCGTGCTGTCTACCAGGAACGCCACAAAACGTGCCCAGAACCCAAGGTACTGGATGGGGCTATTATCTGTTTCTATTTCGGTCATCTCGCTTCCCTCCGCTGCACTTTGCTTATCTCCAATTATCCGCGTATTTGAATAAGTGTGTCTTTGGCTGCATTAATTTTGATTGCCAGGTAAGTCGAGCCGCCGCGATCTGGGTGAACTTTTTGAATCATTCGTCGGTGTGCCTGGATGATATCGTCTCTGGACGCATTGCCATCGAGGCCAAGAATATCCAATGCCTGTTTTTCCGTCATATCTTCATTAATCGGCGGCGATTTCTTCTCGTGACCACCAGCCTGCCAACCCTCGTATTCCCGGTCCAGGTAGGCGGTCAACAAATTGTAGGAATCAGCATCCTGGCCGATTTCGTTAAGCAAGTCATAGAGCTGTGTCAATTCCAGCTGTGACAGTTTTTCGTTGATGAATTGTCCGTCAAGTATGGTGCCATCCATCATGCCCGTATCGTGAAATAGCACCATGTGAATGTACCTGGATCTGATCTCGCTGGATTGAGGCGCATTGACGGTAGCGTTGCCGCCAAATACTGAGCCGCGTAGAGTTTGCAGTAGCGCCGCGAACTGCGCGCCTCGTGTTAACAATCCAACGGTCCGCATGAGAAATGGCAATGCGGCGCCAAGCAAAGCAAACACCGGATGAAGTCGACCGGTGATTCCCAGGAACAATAGCGATACACCGATGAGTGTCGCGAAGTAAATCGAGAAAAATTGCTTTACCGTCAGGTTTTGTTTGGCAAGCAGTACGCGTAATCCGGCAAAGATGAGAAACGCAATGATTGCAATGACAATTAAGCGAGCCAGGGTAGTATCCTCAGTCCTTGAGGGAATGTCTGATTAAGGTCTATTTCCGCCATAACTGNGTCAGAGTCGTACTCAAAAATTTGTTAACTTACAGCATGTTAACAAATTTTCTCCGCTCGCCTCTTCCTTGTTCTGACGAAAATATCCTCTTAATCAGAGATCCCTTAGTTGATGGGTCAAGATGCCAACGGGTCCTGCGCTGGATGTGAGCGCTCGGAGCGCTGATTTACCTCCCGTCGCAAAGATCGCCACTGCGGACAAAAGATCATTCAGTTCGGTTGCACTGGTCAGGTCAAATGGCGCATAGGCACCACCGGAAAGATCAGCCATTTGCTGGAAAACAGATTGTACGCGTTGATCACGACCCTCGTGAAACATGAATAGCGGCACCTGCAATACACCAAGTTGGCCGGCGATATGGCATAACCTGTCGGCATCTTCTTCGAGAGCGTCACCGACAAATACGACTGCCCGCAATCTGTTCCGTTTGTGTTCTCCTACGGCGTGATCAAGGATTTTGTTGATTTGTGTGTAGCCACCCAGGCATTTAACGGCAGACATTTCCTGCAGTAAACTGGTAGCAGACTGACACCAGGCACTGGCCTTAAATTCGTTAAAGCCCCGGTAGTAGCATAGCTGCACCGAAAGATTGCCAACACTAGCCGTTGTTTCGAACATTTGCCCCTGAAGATGGCAGGCGCGATCCCAGGTAGGTTCTCTGGATGCAGTGGCGTCCATGCCGAACAATAATCGGCTCAAGGCATCCCTTCTTGTTGGTGTTCGGGCGACTTTCTGCAGAAATTTATCGACGCCGGGTCGATTAGAGATCGCTGGTTTGGATTTGTCTGTCATTTTCGGCTGTTTAAGTGATTCCGGTGTCTATAATACAGTTGTGTGTGCACAAGTTTAGTGCTCCACAGTTTAAAGGGAGTAACTCCATCATTGAATAAACTCGTGGTTGCGATCTCCAGTAGTGCTTTGTTCGACCTCCGGGAAAGCGATCAGGTATACCGGGAAGAGGGAGTCGCTGCTTATGCACGTTACCAGATTGCCAGAGAGGATAAACCTTTGCGCCCAGGTGACGCATTTAACCTTGTTCGCAAATTGTTACATATCAATCAGCAACTCGATCAGTTTGAGCGAGTAGAGGTTATTTTGTTATCCAGAAATACCGCCGATACAGGACTGCGGGTGTTCAAGTCCATAGAGCATCATCAGCTACCCATTCGTCGGGCAGCTTTTACAGGCGGCGGAGCCCCCTACAAGTATATGCGGCCGTTTGGGTGCCAGCTATTTCTGTCAACACACCAGCAGGATGTTATCGATGCCCTGGACCATGGTATGGCAGCGGCGAGCATCGTCGGTGGTCCGTCGGATGATTATGAGAACAATGAGCTGCGTTTTGCCTTTGATGGCGATGCGGTGTTGTTTTCTGATGCATCCGAGCGTATCTATCAGGAACAGGGGTTGGAAGGGTTTATCGAGGCAGAAAAAGCGGCGGCAAATGAACCCATGATCGGCGGTCCGTTCAAACCCTTTCTGGCAGCACTACAAACGTTGCAGGAGGAGTTTAATGATACCATCTGCCCGATACGAACCGCGCTGGTAACCGCGCGGTCTGCGCCTGCCCATGAACGAGTCGTCAAGACCCTTAGATCCTGGGGAATTCGGCTGAATGAGAGTCTGTTTTTGGGGGGACTGGAAAAAGCGCAATTTCTGCAAGCGTACAAAGCCGATGTGTTCTTCGATGATCAAGCCGAGCATTGCCGACTTGCAAGTCGCGTGGTGGCAACGGGACATGTACCGCACGGCGTGAGTAACTGATCTGAAATTCAAGGCTGTGAGTCAGCGGCCTGGTGACCTATCTATACTACAAAGGAATATTGCTAGATATTTTTATACCATGGGCGTATAAGTGGATTATCTCCTCTTCGCCAGGGATTGTGATCGCTGTGAAGCTGCAACAACTCAGATATATATGGGAGGTCGCACATCATGACCTCAATGTTTCCGCAACTGCACAAAGTCTTTTTACCTCTCAACCTGGTATCAGCAAACAGATTAGACTTCTTGAAGATGAACTTGGGGTAGAGATATTTGCTCGCAGTGGTAAGCACCTGACCCATGTAACACCAGCCGGAAAAACCATCATTGAACAAGCCGGAGAAATACTCAGGAAAGTTGACAGTATCAAACATGCCGCGCACGAGTTTCGTGACGAGAAAACTGGCAGCCTGACTATCGCGACAACACACACCCAGGCACGATACGCGCTACCAAAAGTGATCTCATCGTTCATCGGCCAGTACCCTGATGTGTCGTTGCACATGCACCAGGGAAGTCCAATCCAGATCGCAGAGCTGGCAGCGAACGGCGAGGTGGATTTTGCGATTGCGACTGAAGGGCTCGAGTTGTTTGGCGATCTTGTGATGCTGCCATGTTACAACTGGAACCGGTCCATCGTCGTTCCAAGAAATCATCCGCTTGCGGCAAAGACCCCTGTCAGCTTAAAGGACGTGGCAGCTCATCCGATTGTGACCTATGTGTTCGGTTTTACAGGCCGGTCAAAACTTGATGAAGCCTTCCAGAAAGAAGGTCTTGAGCCCAGGGTGGTGTTTACTGCGACAGATGCAGATGTCATCAAGACCTATGTCAGGCTAGGGCTTGGCATCGGTATCATTGCCGACATGGCACATGACATCAGGGAGGACCCGGACCTGGTTGCCCTGGACGCAAGCCACCTGTTTGCACCAAGCACGACGATGATTGGTTGCAGGCGAGGCACTTTCCTCCGGGGCTTCATGTATGACTTTATTGAATTATTTGCACCCCACCTGACCCGTGAGTTGGTTCAACGGGCCTTCGAGGCACAGTCTCGGCACGAAGTTGACAAACTATTCGGCGATATAGAATTGCCGGTTCATTAGGGAGTTGAAATTAAGCTCGTTCGCTGGAACAATGCCTGGCGTCTCAACTGGCTGGAAGTCCCATGCAAATAGTTTGTCTGGACCTGGAAGGGGTCCTGGTTCCGGAGATCTGGATCGAGTTTGCCGAAAAAACCGGTATAGATGCGCTTAAAGCAACAACCCGTGATATTCCTGATTACGATGAGCTGATGCAGCAGCGCCTCAGGCTGCTGGATGAAAATAATCTGGACCTTGCGAGTATTCAGGCAGTGATCGCAAGGATTGAACCACTGCCCGGGGCGAGGGTATTTCTGGATCAACTCAGGCAAAAATTTCAAGTCATTATTCTTTCAGATACGTTTTATGAATTTGCCATGCCGCTGATGGCGCAGCTTGGCTGGCCGACATTATTCTGTCACAAGCTCGAAGTGTCGGCGGAGGGCAAGGTGACCGATTATCGACTGCGCCAGAAAGATCCCAAACGACAGTCTGTAAAAGCGCTGAAACAGTTGAACTACACGATCTTTGCCGCCGGAGACTCCTACAATGATACGTCGATGTTGGAGGAAGCAGATGCAGGCTTTTTCTTTCGAGCGCCGGATAATGTCATTGCAGAGTTTCCGCAATATGAGGTCGTCACGGAGTATGAAACGCTGGCCATGTATTTTGATAAGGCGGCCCTTAACGTTTGACGGTAATTATTCCGCCCCATAACGCATCATCCGAAAATTGTGATAAGCGAGCATCACTTTCTTGACGTAGCGCTGGGTTTCGGGCTTTGGAGGAATGCCGTTGTGTCGTTCGACTGCACCCGGTCCGGCATTGTATGCAGCGATAACCAGGGTGAGGTTGTTGTCGAACCGCTCCATGAGTTCACTAAGGTAACGCACACCGCCGTGTATATTTTGTCGCGCATCGTATCGATCATTGACCTCAAGATCCCGGGCAGTAGCCGGCATTAGCTGCATCAAACCGCTGGCACCTGATGTTGATATCGCGTCCGCCCGGAAGCTGGATTCAACTTGAATGATGGCCTCGATCAGGGCGGGATCAACCCTGTATTTCTTGCTGGCGATGCGGATGTGGGATTGGGATTGGAATTCAGCAGGGCCGCCAGTCTGCAGAGGCCTGTCAGCAAGGATATGACCGGCATTGGTAAACGTGTCCCTGGTGGTCAAAAGGGTATAACCGTCCACAGGCCGGTCCGAGATCATACGTTCGCCATTAGGTCCTTGATAGAAGTAGAGCTCGGCGGTGGCCAGNGGGATAAAGCATAATGTCAGCAACGCTGGTTTAACCAGAATATCAAGTAATGNTGATAACACCCTGAATTTAAACAGTTTTACACGCATTNGGCTTTGCTATGATGGCCGNAAAGTGTAACCGGCTTTGCGGTTNAATTAAATGCGAAACTTCTTAATAAGGANCTCTAATGAACTACGTNCTACCCGATTTGTGTGATGAATATCCCGATCTAGTGCGCGTTGTGACGCCAATGTTCAAAAATTTCGGTGGACTCTCTTCGTTTGGTGGTCCCATTAGCACCATCAAGTGCCATGAAGATAATTCCCTGGTGGCCGACGCGGTCGCCGAGGCCGGAGACGGCCGCGTTCTCATCGTGGACGGCGGCGCTTCGCTACGATGTGGATTATTGGGAGATAACCTGGCACTAAAAGCGGCGAATCAAGGTTGGGCCGGGATCGTGATTTATGGCTGCGTACGAGATGTTGATGCTCTTGCGGGTATCAATCTGGGTATTCAGGCAATGACGTCAAACCCCTTGAAGAGTGTAAAACGGGGTATAGGAGTGCGAGATGAAGTTGTGACATTTGGTGGTGTGGAGTTCATTCCTGGTGAATTCGTTTATGCGGACAACAATGGCGTGATCGTTTCCGCTGAAGAACTCAGCATGCCCGGTTAGATTCGCAGTTGCCGTAAATTGGGATCTATGATTCCTGACTCCCAGTTAGCAGCAAAATGCCGGGTCAGACGATTGCACTCGGTAATGTTGAAGAAGCAGGCGGTTCCCTCGAACTTGTCGGCCTCGGGGCGATAGATGACACCCTGGCCATCAGCCAACATGTATTCCAGATTTTGTTGACGCATTTCCGGGTCGACAACCTTAATGCCAATCGACGACGGCAGTTTTCTCGCAATATCAAGCAGTGCGTGGCCATTTTTAATCATACGATGCGCGTCAAACACCAGAATCTCGATCTTTGTGTATTTGTTTCGCCGGGCAAGTTGTGAACAAATTGCATTAAGTTCTGGCTGGTCATACAAATTGTGGCTGAGGACTCGGGAGTAGATTCTAATGTTTTGCGCTGCCTGCCCGGCCATTTCGATAATGATGTTTCGGAAATCACTTTCACGACGTAGCAGGATCAATTGCTTGTCCTTTCCCAGGCGATAGGTAACGTCATCGCCAAAAGATTCACCGGGTTCAGCACGGCGCATCAAGTTCGTGTTTTCTGGCTCTATGGTCAGAACAAAAAGGTTACCGTCTTCGCTGACATATCCGACCTGATTAAGAAACCTGGTAGCAGGAGTATCAGCCGCTGCATCCGCGATTATCTGTAGTTGCTTGAGTGCGTTTCGTCTGGCTCGCTGTTTTGCCAATTCAAGCAGCGATGTGCCAATTCCACGTCTTCGATATTCGTCCACAACGGCGAACTGGGATAAATGGCCATCGGCGGTCATACGAATCACGCCAACGGTATGACCATCCTGATTGGTCGCTATCCAGTGGATAGCATTGAGGTCATCATTATCTTCATCAATATAGTCCTTCGATTGTTCCGCCAGAACCTGGCGACGTATTCGCTTGATGGTACGGGCGACTTCTCGCCAATTTACCTCAGAGGTATCAAAAGATTTTACATCGAGTTCTAAAGTCGCTGCGACGGCTGGCTGACGTTGAACATTATCTTCCGGTGGTGGCAGTACCTGAGTCATGCGGAAGTGGGGTATGCCCGCTTCGATAAACTCCTCACCTTCTTTAGTGAATCCGCCCCTTTCATAAAAACCCAGGGCATGGCTCTGTGCATTGAGATAGACGGAATCAATTCCCAGATGGCGGGCTTTTTCAACGGCTTGCTCAAGTAGCGCAGCGCCTACACCAAATTTTCGGTGTTCGTTAAGCACCGCCATCCGACCGATCTGGCCATCCGGGAGCAGGCGAGCGGTACCGATGGGTAGGTCCTGATTATCTGTGGCTATCCAGTGCCAGCTATCCTCGTCCTGACCATCCCATTCTTCTTGCTCGGGTACCTGTTGTTCAACGATGAAGACAAGTCGGCGAATGTTCGACAATTGTTTTCCATCGACCTTCCAGTCCGCTTCACGGATGTTGAATTTTCTTATTTCCAGTTGATTGCTCATGGCAGCCGGGTGTGGTGGTCAAAGCAGTGTAGTTTGGTTTATTTAATTGCGCCTCGTCAATTGCTGGACCGTCAATTGATGGACCGTCAATTGATGTACAATCAGGTGACAAACAGCGGCATATTTCTACTACAATCAAAAGCGTTAAAACGTTCAGGTAGTTAAGTGGTAATTTAGTCTGAAGGAATATACACCAACAAGTCTTAATCGCTGGGTCCTCGCCTCTTATGGTGCACCAGCACTGCCACTAGCCATGGTTGGTCTGCCCATGGCAGTGTATCTACCCGCCGTATACGCAGACTCAGAAGGGTTTGGTCTCAGTCTCGCCTTCGTTGGGCTGGTTCTTGTTTTTGCAAGGCTGTTCGACGGTATCACGGACCCTATTGTCGGGTTCATTTCTGACCGAATCAGGACGCCCTGGGGCAGACGAAAACCATTTGTCCTGCTGGGCATGCCGATTTATATCTTCGGTATATGCATGTTGTTTATTCCACCGGTCACCTTTTCCGAAATTAACGTGATGGGCTTGAGCTTCAATAGTGGCTATCCCTGGATGCTGGTCATGCTGGTTATCGTATACATCGGCGCCACTATAAAAGATGTGCCGTACAGCGCCTGGGGAGCTGAACTGTCGCCGGACTATAATGAGCGAACCCTCGTCACCAGCTGGCGAGAAAGCTTCAGTGTGACGGGTGCGCTGATAGGTGCTTTCACCCCCGCCATTATCTTTTTCTTCGGGTATACCAGACCTGCAGATGCTGTTTTTTTCCTGTCTATCGCCATCGCTGTCGTTATGCCTGTGTTAGTACTCAACACGGTTATTTCGGTTCCTGAATTTAAGATAGTGGAGGCGAGCAAAGACAAGATTTCGCTCAAGGACAGCCTGAAATACGTTTGGCGTAATGCCCCTTACCGCCGCCTGGTGATCGCGTTTTTGTTCTCGACCATCGGTGCGGCCATGACCAATACGCTTAGTTTCTTTTTCGTCAAGCACGTCTTGCTTGCAGGCGACCTATTCGGTTTTTACCTTGCTCCCTATTTCGTCTCACAACTGGTAGCCATACCCTTGTGGTTCAAACTTTCAAGACGAATTGGCAAACACCGGGCAACCATGGTTGCCATAGGCTGGTACGCACTCTGGTCGAGTTTGATACCGTTAATCGCCATTGCTCCTCTCGTGTGGTTTGACGCATTCCAGATTCAGCACTTGCTCACCTTCCTGCCCGAAGATTCCTACCACTCTACTATTGCCTACTTCGAAGGTGTGCCTACCGGTAAATTTCTTTTCTTCATTCTGGTCATGTGCCTTAAAGGTTCATCAATCGGCGCTCTTTCCGCTTTGCCCTATGCAATGGCGGCAGATGTTGTCGATCTGGATGCTGCGAAAACCGGCAAACGTCAGGGCGGTGCCTATTTTTCGATCTGGTCCATGACACGAAAGCTTGCCTATGCGCTGGGATTATTCATCGGTACGAGCCTGGTGGTCTTCTGGGGGTTCGATTCACTTGCAGATCCTCTAAATACGACCAATACCCCCTTTTCACTGATAATGCTGGCCGTCACCTATTCTGTTATTCCTGCGTTATTTAAGTTTATGGCCATGCCACTGTTCTGGAACTACCCGCTGACTGAAGAGAAAGTACTTGAGATTCAAGGCGACTTAGCCAGCAGGTCCGGCTCATGATCACTTCTAAACCCAGGTCGCTTTATTACAATCAGGCTCTCTATCAATTGACCAGCAAATAAGCATTAACCGACAGAGAAGGGCACATTGCGAATCTCTTGCCGATGAACCGCCCGGCTTGCGGGTCATATCAGCGTTCCTCTCATTTAAAAATATTCGGTCTATTTGATCGCGCCTGAGTAGAGCAGTTCCTGCAAACAGTCTCTGCTGGCCGCATCCATGGACTCGGGGACTTTCATTTTTCTGGTCGTACACAGCTTTTCAATCCAACTGTGCTCTGTCTTCGCAAGATCGTAAAGATCACCGTTGACAAACAATGTAATTCCCGAGGATGTCGCTGCAAAGGTTAGTCGTGTGGCCAGAACGGCAGACAGTGTCATGCCAGGTTGGCTGGCCGCGTCCGGGTTGGCTACAAGGATGTCCGGTTCCCGCAGCCGTGTGACGTAGCAACCATACCAACGGGTTAGCGTTTCTCTGTCGAGCAGTTCAGAGACGGTCCGAGTCAATTGATCGATCGCAGCGTCGGGTAATGACTTTTCATCGTGGTGTATTTCACATTCCAGCGGACCCTGCTGGTCCATCCGGACCATGGCAAACTCAGACAGGTCAGCCAACAATTCATGGGGTGTTGGATTTCTGATGCCGACAGAAAGCGTTAATGACAAATCTTCGCATACCCCAAAATGGCCGAAGCCCGGAGGTATATACAGGACATCGCCAGGTTCTGTTGTGAATGTTTGGAATGGCTGAAAGTCGACTAGAAGTCGTATATCCAGGGATGAATCGAGGTCCGATTCATCGTGTCCGCCGTCGTCGAGTTGCCAAATCTTCGAGCCGGTATGTTGCAATAAAAAGACATCGTAGTTGTCAAAATGTGCTCCACAACTCGCCCCGGCTTCTCCAAGGCTCGCCATGACATCATCAATCTGCCAGGGAGGAATAAAATCAAATTCCTTTTCGATCAGTTGATGGGCGGTTTCAAGATGTTGTTCAAGGCACTGGACCAGCAACAGATGCTGGTCGGGCAACAAAGCGTCGTCGGTATCCACCCACTCAAAGGGTCCCTCGATCAGTTGATGATCCGGGCTGATCATTCTGGATTCGACCAGATCGTGTCCGGTGAGCTTAACGATTTCTGCCACGTTAAGTGGATAGTGCGAAATGTCTATGGCAGCACGAAATACAGTCGGTTGTTTACGCCAGCGCTTGTCGAGAAATTCGCGGAGGTCTCCCAGCATTAATCACCGATTAGCCGTGCGACCAGTTTTTCTGCTTCCCCAATATAGTTCTCTGGTTTTAGTGCGAGGATGTCTGCGTTTGCTGAATCGGGCAGATCGAGTGTGTCCAACAGTGCTTTGATTGCCTCGCGATCGAGGGACCCTCCGCGGGTAAGTGCTTTAAGTTTTTCGTAGGGTTCTTCAACTCCATGCTTGCGCATAATGGTTTGAATGGGTTCGGCCAGAACCTCCCAGCTGTTGTCCAGGTCAGCGGCAAGTGCATTGTGATTGAGTTCGAGTTTACTCATGCCCTTTAGCGTTGAATGATAAGCGATCAGACTATAGGCGAGACCCACCCCAATATTTCTCAGTACCGTAGAATCCGTTAGATCGCGCTGCCAGCGTGAAATGGGCAGTTTTTCAGCAAGGTGCCCAAGCACGGCGTTGGCCAGGCCCAGATTGCCCTCGGAGTTCTCGAAATCAATAGGATTCACCTTGTGCGGCATGGTCGATGAACCGGTTTCACCTTCGACTTTTCTTTGACTGAAATAGCCTATGGAAATGTAGGCCCAGATATCGCGATCAAAATCGAGCAGAATGGTGTTGAACCGGGCTATAGCCGCAAATAGTTCGGCGATATAGTCATGGGGTTCGATCTGGGTAGTGTAGGGGTTCCAGGTCAGGCCAAGTTCTGTAACGAAACGCTCGCTGAGGGCAAGCCAGTCGACATTTGGATAGGCGGACAGATGCGCATTGTAGTTGCCCACAGCGCCATTGATCTTGCCAAGAATCTTCGTAGTTCTTATGAGTTCCAGTTGTGGTCGTAATCGCGCGACCACATTGGCCAGTTCTTTACCCATGGTCGTGGGCGAGGCAACCTGCCCATGGGTGCGTGAAAGCATGGGTACGGCGGCGTACTTTCGTGCCAGGTCTGTAAGCTCACCGATTATTCGTTCCATCAGGGGCTCTATTTCGGATTTCAGAGCTCGCTGAAGCATAAGACCATGGGAAAGATTGTTGATGTCTTCGGAGGTGCAGGCGAAATGCACAAATTCGGTATAGCGTGCAAGGCCTTCGATACCGGCAAGCTTTTCTTTCACCAGGTATTCTACGGCTTTTACATCGTGGTTGGTTGTCGCTTCAATTTTCTTGACCTGTTCGGCATCGGCAATACTCAAATTGCTCGCCAGATCGTTAATAGCGCTGTTGGTTTCATCATTAAGCGCAGGAAGTTCTGCTATGCCGGCTTCCCCCGCAAGACATTGGAACCAGCGTAGTTCCACCAGAATGCGATGCTTGATCAACCCGTATTCACTCATCAGTTCCCTGAGTGGACGGGTGTGGCGGGCGTAACGACCGTCAATGGGGCTAACGGCGGTTAGTTCAGTAAGCTCTAATGTCATTTCGATACATTATAGGTAATTCATTGATTTAACTAATAATATCTGCGACACGATCCGCAGATCGTAGCAGGGCGCCTCGGCTGAGTATCAGTTGTGGTAATCGGCCATCAAGCTGACGCCATAATACCGCAGAGCGTAACGCTGCCAATAGCAGCGCCCGAATTCGTTTGGTGTTAATCGGGTTCTTGAGATGTGTTTGCTGGCCTTGCACTTTGATTCTGGGTTCTACAGAAGCCGCTGTATCCTCATAGAGGCGTGAAAGTCTATCGACAATTTCTTCGTCAGTGACAGATAGCTCATTGATGCATCGATGCTCATGGATTCCACTGATACCTGCACCTATCGCCCTTAATATTTCCGGCGTTTGGCGCATTCGCTTTTCCAGTGAAACCACAGCAAGTGCGTATCTCACCGTATCGCCGTGTTCACTGATCGAAAGATCACCGAGCAGCTCCGTTATCAGGCGCAAGCCCGTACGAACACCGTTGCCGCCCTGATAAACATCCAGCGTAATCTCTGGATTGGTGACAAAAATTGTCTCCAGAGTTCCAGCTAGACTGTCCTGGCCCACAAGCCCTGTCCTGGCGAGGCCTGTCACCAGGTAGCAGGCCTGCATAATTCCGGCAAGTGCAAGGACCCGTTCATCATTCCTCGACAAATTCATGATTCTTTCCCCGTGGAGACAATGATACCGCCACCGAGGCAAATGTCCCTGTCGTAGAAACAGGCCCATTGACCCGGAGTGACTGCTCTTTGAGCCTTCATGAAACTAACCTGGTAACCCTGATCGGTTTCGTTCAGCTCGCACAGCTGGTCAGCCTGTCGATAACGGACTTTTACCTGGATAGATGCAGGTAATGCAGGCGGCGTGCCGATCCAGAATATTTCTTCCAGTGTCATGGTCCGGCAGAACAAGGCTGGATGGTCATTGCCCTGTACGACAATCAACTGGTTTCGGTCGAGATCTTTACCCGCCACATACCAGGGTGTTTCAGAGGTACCTTTCAGGCCGCCGATTCCAAGCCCCTGCCTTTGACCGAGGGTGTGATACATCAGGCCGTCATGCTGCCCTATCACTTGTTCCTCTGGTGTCACAATATCTCCGGGGCTTGCAGGGAGATAAGTTTGCAGAAAATCCTTGAATCGCCTTTCCCCTATAAAACAAATCCCCGTGGAATCCTTCTTTGCGTGTGTCGGCAGATTACTCTTCCGGGCAATCTTTCTGACATTGTCTTTCGTCATATCGCCAAGCGGAAAAATGACTTTCGAAAATTGTGCCTGGGACACCGATTGCAAGAAATAACTCTGGTCTTTGTTGTGATCAACCGCCTTGCGTAATCGCGTTTCTCCATCTATTTGCGTCAGCCGAGCGTAGTGACCGGTCGCAATCAGGTCGGCCCCCAGTACTTCTGCATACTGCGCAAATACATTGAATTTAATTTCCCGGTTGCACAGGATATCGGGATTAGGAGTTCTGCCATGTTTGTACTCTTCCAGGAAGTGTTCGAATACTCTTTCCCAATATTCTGCCGCGAAATTGGCCTCATGTAATTTTATGCCGAGTTCGCCGCAGACGGCTTGCGCGTCAGCAAGATCTTCCCGGGCAGTGCAGTATTCTGTGCCATCATCTTCATCCCAGTTTTTCATGAACAGGCCTTCGACGGAAAAGCCTTGCTGCAGACAAAGCAGCGCAGCAACCGATGAGTCGACGCCACCTGACATGCCAACGATGACCCTTCTGTGGCGGGGGTCAGGCCTGGAATTTGTGTTCATGGCAAGATGATGAGTACGGTGAAGCGCGCATTTTACCTGCTAAACAGGATCATAGGGAGCCTGTTGTATAATAGTCGCGACTGTGATGTGAGGGGCCAGTGCGCCTGGACGAAGTTGGAAGACAATTGGGTGCCTCGATTCTGATTGACTAAACCTATAAAGTGCGGGCCTGGTCTGTCAACTAACACTTATGTCAAACAATGCCTATGTCAAACAACAGTGAAAATCAGCTAACGCATATCGATGAACAGGGCCGTGCCCGTATGGTTGATGTGGGCGCCAAAGATGTCACGGAGCGGATCGCTGTTGCATCCGGCATTGTTACCATGCAACCAGAAACACTGGCGCTGATCATCTCTGGTGATACAAAAAAAGGCGATGTCCTGGCCGTCGCAAGAATCGCAGGCATCCAGGGTGCAAAAAAGTGCTCCGATCTTATTCCTTTATGCCACCCGCTTGCACTGACCTCCGTTGAGGTGGNATTCGAGGCCGATGAGGCGAAAAACGAGATTCGAATAACCACTACATGCAAAGTGGTGGCCAAGACAGGTGTTGAAATGGAGGCGCTGACTGCCGCCTCAGTCGCTGCGCTAACGATTTATGATATGTGCAAAGCCGTTGATCGAGGCATGCAAATCAGGGAGATTTCGCTCGAACAAAAATCGGGTGGCAAGTCCGGAAATTGGCAGCGCACATCGTGAAAGCGAACCTGGTGTTTTTTGCCAGTATCCGTGAGCAACTGGGCTGTGATGGTTTAGTGGTGGAACTACCTGAAACCTGCAAGGTCTCGGACCTTGTGTTGCAACTCAGTGAAGAACACGGTGATTTGTGGAGAGTCACACTGACAGCAGAAAACCTTAAAATTGCCGTTAACCAGGAACTCGTTTCTGGTGATCCGCTACTCGCAGCGGATGATGAAATAGCATTCTTTCCTCCGGTCACCGGGGGCTAGTATGAAAAAGAAAGTGCTCATCTGCGAAGCACCCTTTGATCTCCAGTTAGAACACAATGAGTTGAGAGCAGCTGCTCTAAATGTGGGCGCCATCACAACATTTGTTGGCACAGTGCGTGATATCAATCAGGATGACAAGGTGCGTGGATTGCATCTTGAACACTACCCCGGCATGACGGAAAAGGAACTGGACAAAATCCTGAGCGAAGCCGAGTCAAGATGGCGCCTGATTGCAGCGACGGTGATTCATCGGGTTGGTGATCTATCGCCCGGAGAGGAGATTGTGTTCGTGGGTATTGCCAGCGAACATCGGGGAGACGCCTTCAAGGGTTGCGAATTTGTCATGGACTATTTGAAGACTCGTGCAACCTTCTGGAAAAAGGAAACGACAATCGACGGTGAGCGCTGGCTGGAGACAAGAGATTCTGACGTAGAAGCAGCGAAATCCTGGGAAGACACCTCGGGCAATTTAACTAAAGGTTAATCGTCGTTTTACGGTAGTCACCAATCTCTAAAGCATCGATACTCCATGGCCCTATTCGGCTTCGGTACAGTCGTAGGGTAGGGTGGCCAATTGCGGCAGTCATTCGACGTACTTGCCGATTCTTACCCTCACTGATAGATATTTCCAGCCAACTGGTAGGCTGGGATTTTCGTACACGAATATCCGGATTTCGCCTCGGTAACGGACAATCAATGATTGTGATTTTTGCGGGTTTGGTCCTGCCATCTTTTAGCACAACGCCCTGGCCAAACTTTTCCAGCGCCTGCTCGCCGGGTTCTCCTTCCACTTGCACGAGGTAAGTTTTTTCCATTTTGAAGTTGGGATGACTGATGCGCGCCTGGAGTTTGCCATCGTTGGTCAGCAGTAGCAGACCTTCGGAATCTTTATCGAGCCTTCCGGCAGGGTAGTAGCCCGGGAGCGAAATGTAATCAGCGAGGTTCGGGCGGGCACCTGTAAACTGGCTCACTACGCCGAAAGGCTTGTTGAACAATATTAAATTATCTTGATTCAACGCCGGGTCACACCGGAAGAAGTATTAGCTCTCTTCCTCTTCCTCTTCCTCGGTCTCGTCTCCACCTTGTTCGGAAAGGGATGAAACGTTGACTGCATGAGTACCCTTTGGTCCGTCAATCATATCGAAAGATACAGGCTGTCCTGCCTTTAATGTTTTGTAGCCTTCCATGACAATTGACGAGTAATGAACGAAGTAATCTTCGCTTTCATCTTCAGGTAGTATGAAGCCGTAACCTTTGGCGTTATTGAACCACTTAACTCGTCCCGTAGGCATAGTGGTGTCCTCACTGCTGTTAGCAACAGCCATAACATACGCCCAGACTCTATCTCAGTACTTGCAATGCTCTATCTACTGAACGTATGAAAACAACGGCAATAGTCTTACTGTACCGAGGATACTTTAGGGTTTCTTAAAAGGTTCCGTCAAGGGTCTTATTTTTCTTTTGATAACAGGGGCTTAGGAGCCTCCTGTAACGGACTTTTACAGAAATTGAGTAATAGGTTCATTTGGCGAAGTGTCAAGTGTTCCTCTGGGCGAGATTGTGGTTAGAATAGAGTCATAGAGGACACACTCCTAAATTTCGATCAATTCGACTGTTTGGCCTTTGAAAAGCGTAAAAAGACCCCATAAAGAGAATTAAGTGAAACGAAATACCGAAGGTGACCTGGCGGCAAAAAGTCACAGTGGGGATGAACATCCAGCTGAGCCAGGCAGAGACACCGGTGTACTGGAAGCACCTGTTGAACCGAAACTAAAGAAACCACCACTGTACAAAGTGGTTTTACTGAACGACGACTACACACCAATGGAATTTGTGGTCGAGGTGTTGCAAATGTTTTTCGGCATGGGCCGTGAGAAGGCAACCCAGATCATGCTCACCGTGCATACTATTGGAAAAGCCACGTGTGGTATTTTCCCCAGGGATATTGCAGAAACTAAATCAGCACAGGTAAATCAATATGCACAAGAAAACCAACATCCGCTGATTTCGGAGATTGAAGCAGTTGACGATGATGACTAAAGGAAAAAGCCGCCGCTTATGTTAAGTAAAGAACTTAAAGTAACCCTGAATCTGGCGTTTAAAGATGCCAGGACCAAACGCCATGAATTGATGTCTGTTGAACATCTGCTACTGGCACTCATGGACAATACCTCAGCGCTGAATGTGCTGAAAGCCTGTGGCGCAGAAATCGAAAAATTAAGACGCGAATTAGGCAAGTTTCTTGAAGCAACGACTCCACTCATCCCGCAAAACGAAAATGATCGGGAAACCCAACCGACACTGGGATTTCAACGGGTCCTGCAACGCTCGGTATTTCATGTCCAGTCCAGTGGAAAGACCGAGGTCGAAGGCGCGAATGTGCTGGTTGCGATTTTCAGCGAACAGGAAAGTCATGCAGTGTTCCTGCTGAAACAGGAAGATGTCAACCGTATCGATATCGTCAATTATATTGCGCATGGGGTCACAAAGGACAGCGAGGAGACTGAACAGCCCCTCGAGAGTCCTGGTGAAGTTGGCGAAGACGGAGAACGGCAGGCCAGTGCCCTTGAAACTTATGCAACCAACCTGAACGAAGAGGCAAGGAAGGGACGCATAGATCCATTGATCGGCAGAACTGCGGAGGTTGAGCGGGTTATTCAAATATTGTCCCGTCGGCGCAAGAATAATCCATTGCTGGTAGGCGAGTCCGGGGTAGGGAAAACAGCCATCGCAGAAGGCCTGGCTAAACTCATTGTCGATGAACAAGTACCAGACATTATTAAGGAAAGTACCGTTCACGCGCTGGACCTTGGCGCACTTCTGGCCGGTACCAAGTATCGTGGTGATTTTGAGAAGCGGCTCAAGGCACTCCTGAACGAACTGAAAGATGAGCCCAATCAGATTTTGTTTATCGATGAAATTCACACCATTATCGGTGCTGGTGCCGCATCCGGCGGCGTTATGGATGCATCGAACCTGTTAAAGCCACTTCTGGCCTCGGGAGAAATTCGCTGCCTAGGCTCCACGACTTACCAGGAGTACCGTGGTATTTTTGATAAAGACAGAGCCCTGTCACGTCGTTTCCAGAAAATTGATGTTAATGAGCCGAGTGTTCAGGAAACCTATCAAATCCTCAAGGGTCTAAAGACCCGGTATGAAGAGCACCACAAACTGAAATACACAGACCGCGCTCTCAGAGTAGCTGCGGAACTTGCGGACAAATACATCAACGATCGGTTCTTGCCGGACAAGGCCATTGATGTAATTGATGAAGCTGGTGCCTACCAGCAGTTGCAGCCACCCAGCCGTAGAAAGAAGCAGATTTCGGTAGGTGATGTTGAGCAGATGGTCGCGAAAATTGCGCGGATTCCGCCGAAGAGTGTCTCCAGTTCAGACAAGAATGCACTTCGAGATTTAGAAGCTAACCTCAAGATGGTGATTTTTGGGCAGGACGAGGCTATTGACGGACTGGCGAGTGCCATCAAACTCTCTCGAGCCGGGCTCAAGGAAGATGGTAAACCCATTGGTTCATTCCTGTTTAGTGGACCAACCGGGGTCGGCAAAACAGAAGTGTGCCGGCAATTGGCCAGCATACTCGGCATTGAGCTGATTCGGTTCGACATGTCTGAATACACGGAGCGGCACACCGTATCAAGGCTGATTGGTGCACCGCCAGGCTATGTGGGATTCGATCAGGGCGGTCTGTTAACAGAGGCCATTACCAAGCAGCCACACTGTGTCTTGCTGTTTGATGAAATTGAAAAAGCTCATCCGGAAGTCTTCAATCTGTTACTGCAGGTTTTCGATCACGGCACTCTAACGGATAACAATGGTCGAAAGGCAGATTTCCGAAATGTCGTTATTGTCATGACAACCAATGCCGGCGCTCAGGAAATGAGTCGTAATTCGATCGGATTCCAACTTCAGGATCATGCTACCGACGGGATGGAAATCATCAAGCGTATATTCACACCTGAATTTCGCAACCGCCTTGATGCCATTATTCAATTTGATTCACTATCCATGGACGTTATCAAAACCGTGGTCGACAAGTTCATTGTTGAAATCCAGGTACAGCTCGATACCAAAAAAGTTCAGTTGGAAGTCTCCAATGAAGCGCGGGATTGGCTTGCCGAAAATGGTTATGATAAGAAGATGGGCGCCAGGCCAATGCAACGCCTGATTCAGAACCGGATCAAAAAGGAACTGGCTGAAGATATACTATTCGGCAAACTGTCAAATGGCGGCGTAGTAGAAGTCACCGTTAAAGACGGTGATCTGGTGTTGGATATCGAAGAGCGTTCGAAAGAAACGGCCTGACAGCTACTCTCTAAAGGTAATTCTACCTTTGCTGAGGTCGTAAGGAGTTAGTTCAACCTTGACGGTATCGCCTGTCAGGATTTTGATGTAGTTCTTTCTCATCTTACCGCTGATGTGCGCGGTTACTACATGCCCATTTTCGAGTTCAACTCGAAACATGGTATTGGGCAACGTGTCGATGACGGTGCCTGACATCTGGATCTGTTCTTCTTTTGCCATTATTCCTCGGTTAGGGGCTTTGCCTGAAACGGCGTGCATTGTGCCTCAAATGATGTGTGATAGCAAAACGCTTGGTGTTAGGACTCGATGCCCACCCAGGCATTATTAACATACAACTCGATGGGCTTGTAATCCATTTTGTAGCTCATCTTCTGGCACTGTTTTATCCAATAACCAAGGTAAAGGTACTCAAGTTTTTCGGATGCAGCGTCCTCGATTAACCAGAGTATGGCGAATACACCGAGAGCCCGGGCCTGCTCTTTTGGGTCGAAAAAAGTGTAAATAGCGGATCGGCCATCATTAAGTTCATCCGCTACCGCAATCGCTAACAATTTTTCTGAGTCGCGAAATTCGTAAAACACAGCTTCAGGTCGACCGTCTACCAGGAAGGACTGGAACTGATCTCTCGATGCAGGGTACATGTCGCCATCCGAGTGACGGTTCGTGATATAGGCATCGTAAATAGCAAAATATTCTTCTGTGAGCCGGGGTTCTTTCTTAATGACCTGGAGCGAATCGTTTGCGCGCATGACCCGTCGGTGTCTTCTCCGGCTTTTAAACGTGCTGACGGGTATTCGGACAGGAATGCACGCGGTGCAAGCCTGGCAGTAGGGCCGGTAAATATGGTTGCCGCTTCGGCGAAAGCCAACACTCGACAACGCTGAATACAGATCCTTGTCAACTCTCGCTAGCGGATCGACAAACAAGGTAATAGCCTGCTTGCCTTCCAGATAACTGCATTCATGAGCGGGCGTTGTGAAGAACCTTAACTCGGACAAAGAAGTCATAATGTAACGCTAACCGACAACACCAGGGTTCGGCAAGTTGATCGAGTCCCGAATTTGCTGCCAGGGTAGTGCCTCGGCATCGACATAGGTATCAAGGACAGATTTGAATTCGGATCGCGATGTCTCATAGGCACCCAGTGAAAAAAGGTGTGGATTGGCAATTTGGCAGTCAACCAGTGGGCAGCCATGATCCGACAGCATTTGCATTAGTGACGCAAAGGCGATTTTTGATGCATCGGTCACCCGGTGAAACATCGATTCCCCAAAGAACAGTTTGCCCAGGGAGATACCATATAAGCCGCCCGCTAATTCACCTTCGATATAGCACTCGACCGAATGCGCCTGCCCGGCTTCATGAAGCTTTATGTAGGCTGATTTCATTGCTTCGGTGATCCAGGTACCTTCCTCTGGCCCCATCCTTTTGCAGTGTTCAATCACTGCGCGGAAATCCTGATCGACCCGAATGACATAATCTAGTCGCCTCAGGCGCTTTGCCAGACTTTTGCTTGGTACAAATGATTGCGGTGCGATGACGCAGCGTGGGTCCGGTGACCACCAGAGAATCGGCTGATCATCGTCATACCACGGGAAAATTCCATGGCGGTAGGCTTGTAACAGTCGGCTGATAGACAGGTCGCCACCAGCGGCCAGTAGCCCGTTTGGCTCGTTCAGCGCCCCGGCAATATTGGGAAAAGTCAGGTCATGGGCGTCAAGCCAAACCAGGCGATTCATCGTAATCGGTGATCACTCATCTAAATACTTTTCAGCATCAAGTGCTGCCATGCAACCGAAGCCTGCTGATGTGACAGCCTGCCGATAGACTTGATCTGCCACATCGCCAGCTGCGTAGACACCCGGGATGCTGGTCGCCGTGGCATTGCCTCCAAGGCCGGAATGGATCGTGATATATCCGTTAACCATGTCCAGTTGATCGACAAAAATCTCGGTATTGGGCGTGTGTCCGATGGCGATGAAAACGCCTTTTAAATCGAATTCGGTGGGCTGGCTGGTGTCAACATGCTTGATGCGCATACCCGTCACCCCCATGTCATCTCCCAATACTTCTTCCAGGGTGTGATCCCAGTGAATGTGGATATTGTCTTTTTCGATGACGCGGTTTTGAAGGATCTTTTCGCCCCGGAACTGGTCTCGCCGATGCACCATAATGACCTCGGATGCGATGTTCGAGAGATACAAGGCTTCTTCGAGTGCCGTATTGCCACCGCCGATAACAGCGACTTTCTGCTTTTTGTAGAAGAATCCGTCACAGGTAGCACAAGCGCTAACACCTCTACCTTTAAAAGCATCCTCGGAGGGTAAACCCAGGTATCGAGCCGAGGCGCCTGTGGTAATTATAAGGGCGTCTGATGTGTACACGGCCTGATCACCATGCAACCGGAAAGGCTTCTGCGACAGTTCAGCAGTATGAATATGGTCGTAAACGATACGGGTATTGAATCGTTCAGCATGGGTTTGCATTTGTACCATCAAATCCGGTCCCTGAAGCCCTTCACCACCGCCTGGCCAGTTGTCGACATCCGTCGTGGTCGTTAACTGACCACCGGTCTCGATGCCAGTAATAACCACCGGATCAAGGTTTGCCCGCGCAGCATAGATGGCCGCAGACAGGCCCGCTGGTCCAGATCCAAGAATCAACAGTTTGTGATGAACTTCTTCCATAGGGGGACGGCTGCCAGGTTAAGGGTAGTGTTTACGCAGGGCGGCGAAATCTGCACCCTGTTGATGATTTTCGATAATAGACCAGAGGGTGCGCCCCCGCTTGTCTTGTGCATCAAGGGACCGGCCCGCGTCGGTGAAGAACTTCAGAAAACGCTCGAAATCCTCGACTCTCATGCCGCGATACGCTTTCAGCAATACATGGAAGTCAGGATCGCCTTCATAGGGTTGAATCTCAAGAAAACTTTTGACTCGGTCATCATCCCAGACTTCGTCGGTTACCTGTGGTTGGCTTGGTCCTGCCATGGAAATCCTTTGCGGAACAAAAGCCGCGAATTCTACATCAGATCGGTAAGGGTAGGTAGGGAAGAGATAAAAAAAGTGTATACAAGAGGAGATTAGTTATAAGATCTAACACGCTGATTTTAAAGATATTCCACGACTAAAGCTAAACAGGGTTTCCAGATTGGCGCAATCCAAGACAAGATCCAGGGATAAGCCGGATTTATCGAAACAACTCGCACCCCGGCTAAAAGAGGGCGCTTTCATCTCGCTGGTCGCGGTTGCCCTGTACCTTGTGCTGGCACTGATTTCATTCGACAAAAACGACCCGGGATGGACTTATACCGGCGTCAATGAAACCGCCAACAACCTGGTCGGCCTCAGCGGTGCCTGGGTCGCCGATGTTTTTCTCTTCTTTTTCGGTTTTCTCGCCTATTTGTTCCCCATGATGCTCGCTTATCAGGCGTGGCTTATCTTTCAGGATCGCACCGAAAAGACGGAATTCAGTTGGCCNCTGTTCATTTTCCACGGANTGGGTCTGACGTTGACCCTGCTCGCCGGAACAGCAATCGCTGCCATGCACTTTTACAGCATTGGTAATGATTTCGAATACGGCAGCGGAGGCATTCTTGGATCCGAAATCGCCGATTTGCTCATACCCGTATTGTCTTACGTGGGCACAACCCTGTTTCTGCTGGCTATGTTTCTGTTTGGTTTGACCGCCTTTTTGGATATCTCCTGGTTACAGGTCATGGATATTGCTGGTCGGCTGTCGATTCAATTTGCGGGATTCTGTAAACGCTGGACCTATAAAATCGTTGTTAACCTGAGAGAGAGTGCAGAGATCAGGAAATCCGTAGAACACAGGCGCGAGGCGCTAGAGAAACATGTNGAGCTAAAACAACAACGGCCCGCACCTATTATTGAAGCACCAGCCCAGGTCACGAAAGAAGAGAGTCAGCGAGTCGCACGTGAACGCCAGGGTAATCTGTTCAGGATCAATGCAGTGGATGGATTACCGGCACTTCATTTACTCGATGAGCAGGATCTTGACCAGAAGAAAGGTTATTCCGCTGATGATCTGGAGGCCATGTCTCGACTACTTGAACTCAAATTGAAAGATTACGGTGTAGACGCCGCTGTGGTTGCGGTCTTCCCTGGNCCGGTGATCACCCGCTTCGAGATCCAGCCAGCGGCCGGCGTTAAAGTGTCCAGAATTGCAGGTTTGGCGAAAGATCTGGCGAGATCACTGGCAGTGATCAGCGTTCGGGTAGTGGAAGTGATCCCTGGCAAATCTGTTGTTGGCATAGAGATCCCGAACGTCGATCGCGAAATTGTGAAAATGAGCGAGGTACTCAGGTCGAGTGCTTATGACAATTCACAATCACCCTTGTCAATAGCACTGGGTCACGATATTTCAGGTCAACCGGTCGTGGTAGATCTGGCAAGAATGCCGCATTTATTGGTGGCGGGAACTACTGGTTCCGGTAAATCCGTTGGTCTCAACGCGATGATTTTGTCAATTTTGTTCAAGGCATCTCCCGAAGATGTTCGCATGATCATGATTGACCCGAAAATGCTGGAACTCGCCGTCTATGAAGGAATTCCGCATCTGCTGACACCAGTGGTCACAGATATGAAGGACGCGGCCAATGCACTTCGCTGGTGTGTCGCGGAAATGGAAAGACGTTATCGGCTGATGGCAGCGATGGGAGTTCGGAACGTTGGTGGTTTTAATCGAAAAGTTCGTGACGGCAAAAAGGCTAAAGTGCCGCTTCTGGATCCACTCTGGCTGCNCGATCCGCTGCTGGAGGAGGAGGGTCAAAGCGCCCCGGAACTTGAAACATTACCGTTTATTGTGGTGGTGATCGATGAATTTGCCGACATGATGATGATCGTCGGCAAAACCGTCGAGCAACTCATTGCCCGTATCGCCCAGAAGGCACGTGCGGCCGGNATACATCTCATTCTGGCCACCCAGAGGCCCTCTGTGGATGTCATTACCGGCCTGATCAAGGCGAATGTACCGACTCGAATTGCCTTCCAGGTCTCATCGAAAGTTGATTCCAGGACTATTCTCGATCAGGGCGGAGCAGAACAACTCCTTGGCCACGGTGACATGCTGTATTTACCCGCGGGTACAGCACTNCCTATTCGGGTACACGGTGCTTTTGTTGATGATGACGAAGTTCATCGGGTGGTCCAGAGCTGGAAGCAACTGGCCGAACCCAACTATCTTGATTCGATAATTGAAGGCGCTTCGGACTCCTCCATGCTGCCCGGTATCGCCGGTGCGGGCAACGACACTGGCAACGATGAAGAGTCAGATCCTTTATATGACGAAGCCGTTGAGTTTGTCACATCATCCCGAAGAGCTTCAATTTCAGCTGTTCAACGTAAACTCAGAATAGGTTATAACCGCGCCGCCAGAATGATTGAGACGATGGAACAAACCGGTGTCGTCAGCGAAATGAGTTCTAACGGGTCACGCGAAGTGTTAGCTAATGCGCCACCTGAATAAGCTTGTTTTCTCGACCTTGCTGACTGTGGCTGCAAGTGTTCCTTCCCAGGAAGTGCAATCACCGATTGATCGATTGGAAACGTTGCTTGGATCTATCGAAACCCTGCAAGCTTCCTTCAGTCAGCAGTCCGTCAAAACTGGCATGCAGACTGGGAAATTTTGGCTGCAGAAACCCAATCAATTTCGAATTGAAACCAGTGCGCCATTGAGCCAGACCATTGTATCCAACGGTGATTCCCTGTGGACTCATGATCGAGATCTGGAACAGGTCATTATTAACAAATTGAACAATCGGCTAGCCGAAATGCCGGTACTTCTGTTCGCCGGAGATCCTTCTCTTATTGCCGATAGTTATGAGGTTGATTTTTTCGAAGACGAAGTGCTTAGCTACTATATTCTTACGCCATTGGCTTCAACCAGTCTGTTTACGAGGCTGCAGCTCACTTTTGATCAATCGTCGCCGACACGAATTTCAGTAGAAAATGCGATGGGTGAACGCACCGTGATTGATCTGACGGATGTGGCCAAAAACATGGACATTGAAGCCGCCCGTTTCACATTAACGATTCCCGATAACGTCGACGTCATTGATGATCGTCTCTAATGTCCTTGTTTGATTCAACCCCCAGCTACCAGCCTCTCGCGTCAAGAATGCGGCCGGTAGATCTGGATCACTACATTGGCCAGGCGCATTTACTGTCCCCTGGCAAACCCCTGCGGGAAGCCATCGATAATTCACAACTGCATTCCATGATTTTATGGGGTCCGCCCGGTGTCGGTAAAACCACGATCGCAAGGCTGATCACCCAGGTCTGTGATGTTGATTTTCAATCTCTGTCTGCGGTCTTGTCGGGCGTGAAGGATATACGCCAGGCCATCGCCATTGCCAAACAAACACAGCTCGGCTCAGGCAGAAAAACACTGTTGTTTGTGGACGAGGTGCACCGGTTCAACAAATCACAACAAGATGCCTTTCTGCCGCATGTTGAAGATGGCACGATCATTTTTGTTGGAGCGACCACAGAAAATCCTTCGTTTGAACTCAATAATGCGCTTTTGTCCCGGGCCCGAATTTACAAACTGGAATCACTGGAAGTTGATCAGTTACTGCAGGTATTAAAACAGGCCATCAACGATGATAAGGAACTCATCGGCAAAGGGATTTCAGCAAATGATGATGTCCTTCGGGTGATTGCAAAAGCTGCCGATGGAGATGCTAGAAGGGCATTGAACATTCTTGAAGTCGCATCAGACATGACCCGGGATCAGACCATTAGTGAAGCATTGCTGGCACAAGTGTTCGGCGACGAACTCAGGCGGTTCGATAAGGGCGGCGATCTATTTTACGAGCAGATATCTGCCCTGCACAAAGCGGTGAGGGGGTCCGATCCAGATGCTTCCCTGTACTGGTTTGTGCGCATGATTGATGGCGGATGTGACCCCATTTACATTGCACGCCGAGTCGTTCGCATGGCNAGNGAAGATATTGGCAATGCAGATCCCCGGGGCCTGGAAATCGCACTCAATGCCTGGCAGGTGCAGGAGCGACTTGGCAGTCCTGAAGGCGAGCTTGCTATTGCCCAGGCTGTCGCCTATTTAGCGGTGGCCGCAAAAAGCAATGCGGTGTACAAAGCGGTAGCTGATATCAAGGCGGTGATTGCACAAACCGGTTCCCTGGAAGTGCCGATGCATATCCGGAATGCGCCGACAAAAATGATGGAGCAAATGGGTTATGGCGACGATTACCAGTATGCACACAATCACGATGAGGCTTTTGTGCCGGGCGAGTCTTATGTGCCATCAGAGCTTAAAGATATGCAATTCTATTATCCGGTAGAGCGAGGGCTTGAAGCAAAAATTGCTGAAAAGCTTAAATACCTGAGGCAACAAAACCAGGCAAGCAGCTTCCAGCGATATGGTGAGGATTCATAGCATGGGAACTATTCTGGCAATCGCACTAGGGGGCGCATTCGGTTCGCTGGCCAGGTACGGATTGACAATTTATTGTGAGTATTTGCTGGGCAGGGATTTCCCTTACGGTATTTTTATTGCCAACGTTCTGGGTTCCTTCGCCATTGGCATCTGCTTTGTACTGCTACTCGAGCGCGCGCTGTTACCTGAATTCTGGCGTTCGTTATTGATGGTGGGTTTTCTTGGCGCCTTTACCACTTTTTCTACTTTCTCCCTGCAAACAGTCGGTTTATTGCAGGATGGCCGACTCCTTGCCGCAGCAACCTATACCTTCGGCAGTGTAATTCTCAGTATCTTTGGGGCCTATCTCGGCATTTTGACTGCCCGGCAAGCCGCGGGTTAACGGTGCTCCAGCGCTTCTGGTAAGATGGCGGCCCTTTTATAACGTGCCCGGTAATAATGCTCGATCCAAAACTGATACGACAGGAACTCGAAACCACTGCGCTTAGATTGCGCACAAAGGGGTTTGATCTCGATGTTGCGTTGATCCGGTCGCTGGAAAGTCGCAGGAAAGAAATTCAGGTTCAGGTGGAAGCGTTACAGGCGCAGCGAAACACGCAATCGAAGGCAATTGGCAAGGCCAAATCCCAGGGGGAAGATATACAACCCCTGCTGGATGCAGTCGCCGACCTCGGTGATCAACTGGATGATAAAAAACAACGACTCGATGAGGTCCAATCCGAACTCAATGCGCTGTTGATGGCAATCCCGAATTTGCCTGATGAATCCGTGCCCGAGGGTCAAACCGAGGATGACAATGTGCAAGTCAGGATCTGGGGTGACCCGCCGGAATTTGACTTCACACCGCTTGATCATGTGGACCTGACCGATGGATCAAATAAGATGGGTTTCGAACAGGCGACCAGGATCACAGGTTCGCGATTTGTTACCTTGCGTGGCGACATTGCCAGGCTGCATCGTGCACTGGGTCAGTTCATGTTAGATGTGCACACTTCTGAACACGGCTTTGAGGAAGTCTACGTACCGTACATCGTCAATAAAGAATCACTGACCGGTACCGGCCAACTACCGAAATTCGAGGAAGACCTGTTCAAGCTCGAAGACGAACGGGATTTTTATCTGGTACCGACGGCAGAAGTGCCAGTCACTAATCTTGCAAGAGATGAAATATTGGCAGCGGAAGTCATGCCCCAGAAATTTGTGTGTCACAGTCCGTGTTTCCGCAGCGAAGCCGGGAGTCATGGTAAAGATACGCGTGGCATGATTCGCCAGCACCAGTTTGAGAAAGTCGAATTGGTCATGATGGTAAGACCTGACGATTCCTGGCAGGCGCTTGAAGACATTACTGGTTTTGCTGAGTTCATTTTACAGAAGCTGGGTCTGCCTTATCGCGTGGTTACACTCTGTGGTGGCGATCTGGGTTTTGCTGCGGCAAAAACCTACGATCTCGAGGTGTGGCTCCCAGGACAAGACAAATACCGAGAAATCTCCTCCTGCAGCAATTTTCTGGATTTCCAGGCTCGCCGAATACAGGCTAGATGGCGTAATCCTGAAACCGGCAAGCCGGAACTGATTCATACGCTAAATGGGTCTGCACTCGCTATCGGCAGAACATTAGTTGCCGTGTTGGAGAACTACCAGCAAGCCGATGGTTCGGTGATGATTCCCCAGGTGTTGCAGTCCTATATGGCGGGTCAAACGGCAATCACTTTCAAGCCGAGTTAGTACGACATGCGATACTTGCCTTTGCACTTTGATTTCCGGGATCGCCATGTGCTGGTCGTTGGCGGCGGAGAAATTGCGAAAAGAAAGATCGACCTGTTGCTCAGCGCAGGCGCTGTCATACAGGTCGTTGCACCCGAGATTTCCGACGCTATCGTTGAATTGCTTGGCGATGCCGGCCATTCGATATTGCAGGCAGAATACAAACCATCATTGCTGACCGGCAAGGTACTGGTTATTGCCGCAACATCAGATGGTGCTGTGAACCAAGCTGTTTCCACTGACGCGACGCTCAGATCTATACCCGTTAACGTTGTCGATGCGCCGGCACTCTGTACCGTAACCTTCCCGGCTATTATTGATAGAGACCCTCTGATCGTATCGGTTGGCAGCGCCGGCGGCTCACCGGTGTTAACGAGAAGCATTCGGCAACTGATTGAAGCCACCATTCCCGAAAGAATTTCAGCATTAGCCACCTATCTGCAATCCAGGCGTGATCGATTAAAAACGACTTTTACCAACATTGAAATGCGCCGACGTGCAACGGAAGCTTTTCTTGAGTCTCCAGGTTCAGAACGCGCAATGGCGGGTGACAGTGATGCTGCAGACCCGTATCTTTTTGCCGACCAGGGTTCAGTTGTTGAGGGGGAGGTTTACCTGGTCGGTGCCGGACCAGGCGATCCCGACTTGCTAACACTCAGAGCGCTGCAACTGATGCAAAAAGCCAACATCGTCCTGTACGATAATCTGGTGCCGCCAAAAGTGCTGGACCGGGTCAGGCGTGATGCAAGCAAGGAATTTGTCGGCAAGCGAAGCGGCTACAAATCCACAGGCCAGGAAGATATTAATGATCTGCTCGTGCGATTAGCCAAAGAGGGTAACCGGGTGCTGAGGCTCAAGGGCGGAGACCCGTTTATCTTTGGGCGAGGTGGCGAAGAAATCAAGGCGCTGATTCACCACAAGATACCCTTTCAGGTGGTGCCGGGCATTACTGCTGCCTCTGGTTGCGCCGCCTATGCCGGCATTCCACTAACACACAGAGATTTGTCTCAGAGTGTCAGATTTGTCACAGGTCATCCGAAAGACGGGCAGGTGGATCTGGCCTGGAAAGAACTGACCCATGTCCACGAAACGATCGTTTTCTATATGGGCTTGGCCGGATTGGGAAGCATTTGCCAGCAGCTGATCGCACACGGCAGAGCGGCAGAGACACCTATTGCCATCGTGTCGAAAGGTACGACCCCCGAACAACAGGTATTGAAAGGCACTCTGGAAACCATGCCTGGCCTGGTTGCCCGGGCCCAGATTCAATCACCGACACTCATCATTGTTGGAGAAGTTGTTAATTTTGCCGATCATGCCTAATCACAGTCAGGCGGCTTCGGTAATCCTGCAATTTTGGCAATAACCCGGGCAGGCCTGGCGGTGAACAGACTCATCAAATAGATGCTTGTCCCTTTATCGGATCCATAGGTTTCCCTGATCCGCTTCACGAGAACCCGGTTGGCAGGAAAGAGTCGATAGCTGTCATAGTAATCACGCACCAGGCGAATGATTTCCCAATGTTCACTGGTGAGGGTGATTTTTTCGCCAGCCGCGAGCGTGTCCGCTACCGCGATGTCCCATTCGGTTACATCTCGCAGGAAGCCTTCCTTGTCCAGGTCAGGTGGCATCTTTAAAACCACGAACAAATCTTCTCAGCTTTGACACTGAGTTCTACAAATTCCTGATAGCCGATCGATATAACGGACTCAAGCCTGCGATGTTGTAGCCCTCTTGCCAGCAGGTCGTCCTCTAGCGCATAAGTTCGAAAGGGCAGTTCGGATAACGCAAGATAGACACCGTCCTCGATCAACACGACAAGATCATCGGGTCCAATCAATCCTCGACACTTATCGAGTGCGGCAACCTTGTTGATGGTGTGTAAAACCATAATTAGAAATTGAGAACCTTGTCGTGATCCTTAATGATCTGCCGCATGGCCATGTCGTCCAGGGTTTCGATACCGATCATAAGATCATCAGTGGACAAGCCTAATTGCTGCAGATCGCCAACACTACAGGTGATTCGTTTAACCCCATATTCGTCAAGTGCCTTAAACCCCAGTGCGAAATTTTTTACACCAAGGTCATCCGTTTCCTGATGTGAAACGAGCTGAAGAATACCCTGGCCAAGGAACAGGGCTGAGCATTGCGTAAATGCTGAACCCATCAGCAGGGCGTCAAGACTTTCCTGGGCATTGATACTGCCATGAGGTGCGCCTGACAAAATGAAAAGAATTGAGCTCATTCAGACACCAAAGGTAACAACGCGATCTGCCGTCATCGAGGCGTCAATCAGTTGACCCAGGCCTGAAATGGTAAAGCCAGGTGCCAGATTAGCTGTACCTTTCTCGTAACGTTCTGCTTCCGTTTCGTCCAGGATGCCCCTTCTCAGGCAGGACGCAATACAGGCGATAAGCTCAACATTGTTGTCCAGCCCGAATTGTTGCCAGCGCCTGGCCACGTCAGTTTCGTCCTGGGGGGCGGCAATCAGGTTGCTCGCAGTATGGACACCATCGTGGTAGAAAAACACACGAACAATGTCATGCCCTGCGACCAGCACGGCTTGTGCATAGTTGAGTGCAGACAGGCAGGCTTGCGATGAGTAGGGTGCACCGTGCACGATAATGGAAAATTTCATTTCGATTCAGCTATAAAAAAAGCCCCGGTAGGATTATATACCAGGGCTTTTACATGGGGTGAAAATCAGTCGTCGCCGCCAAGACCCACCAGATGCAACAGGGCTGTGAATAAATTGAAGATGCTCAGGTACATCGATACCGTTGCCATGACGTAATTGGTTTCGCCGCCATTTAGAATCCGACTGGTATCATACAGGATGAACCCGGACATCAGGATCACGATGGCGGCTGAGATCGCCAGATGCAACCCGGAGATTTGCCAACCAAGCCAACTGCCGACGAACAATAACAACATGCTGCCGATAACAACCCACATACCCGTCATCAGGAAACCGGCCATGTACGAAAAATCCTTCTTGGTCATCAGCACGTAGCCGGACAATGAGAAGAAAATGAGTCCTGTGAGGCCCAGCGCGGTGACAACGACCTGCGTTCCTCCGGCTGTTTGCATGTAAAAATTGAGAATCGGTCCGAGGGAGAAACCCAGTATTCCGGTGAAAGCAAATACCAGTGCAATACCCCAGACGCTGTTGCGCATTTTGCTGATCGCGAATAACAGCCCGAAAGCGACCAACATGGGAATAATACCCATGTAAGGTGCGTTAATTGCCATGGCGAGACCCGCCATGGCCGCACTAAAAATGAGCGTCATCGATAACAACATATAGGTGTTTCGAAGGACCTTGTTGGTCGAGCTGACCGCCGTCTGACGATCAGTGATGAATTGTGCATCTGCCATGAAATACTCTCCTTATTGCGGCAACATGATTGTAAAAATTTTACGTGACTGACTCCCAAAAGCAAGTAACGATATCTTCACCCTATAAGTTCCGGCTGACGAAAGCCGCCCTATGGAGTAAATCAGCGTTGTGGAGTACGGTTTTGGGGACCTATCTTGATAAAGTGCATGAGCATGATTGCACTGCTTGCCGTTGTGCAGGCGGTTTATGCCGATGAACCCGATATTCACATATCGGTTGCTGAAATTACGGGTTGTGGGATTTTCGAAATAGCGAGTTCCAGGCGCCATTCTGGATTTAGTACAACCACCATGGTGGCAGATTCAGTGAGCGGGCTT
>JGI26061J44794_1000014_pt1 | contig 73617 bp, 67 predicted proteins | sample MarorgKNORR_S2LV_5_FD_44794 | JGI IMG/M metagenome (IMG submission 44794) | reverse complement strand
GCCGGTAGCGGAAGAAAAGCCGGTAGNGGAANANAANCCGGTAGCGGAAAAGAAACCGGTAGCGGAAAAGAAGCCGGCTGCAGAGGCTCCGGCGGCCGATGAAGCAGCAGACGAAACATCGGCAAAAGACGATTAGCGTAAGAGACATTTACAAAAGATGGCCAAAAAACCAAACATTAATCCAGAAAACATAGGCGCGGGCCTCGGTGAGCTGAAGTCCCGCCTGTTGTTTTTGCTGTTTGCCCTGTTCGTCTACCGCATCGGGACCCATATGCCGGTGCCAGGCATAGATCCACTGCAATTGGCGGCGTTCTTCGATCAGAACGAGGGTACCTTCGCTGGCCTGTTCAATATGTTTTCCGGCGGCGCCCTGGAACGCATGAGTATCGTTGCACTGGGCATCATGCCTTACATCTCCGCATCGATCATCATGCAACTCTTGTCAGCTGTGAGCCCGCAATTAGAACAGCTGAAGAAGGAAGGCGAATCCGGTCGCCGTAAGATTACACAGTACACACGTTATGGTGCGCTGGTGCTGGCGACGCTGCAGGGCACTGGCATGACCGTTGGACTGCTGTCTCCTATGGCCTACGCGCCGGGGCTGGCATTTAACCTGACGGCAATTATTTCTCTGGTTACGGGCGCCATGTTCCTGATGTGGTTGGGTGAGCAGATTACAGAAAAAGGCATTGGCAACGGCATTTCCATGCTTATTTTTGCCGGTATCGTCTCGGGATTTCCGGCGGCAATTGGTACCTCTCTGACCCAGGCCTATGAAGGCCAGATCAGTGGTGTGCTGCTGCTGGTGGTAGGCCTGATCGCGATCGGCGTGGTGGCCTGTATCGTTTACATCGAGCGCGCACAGCGTCGTATTACGGTGAACTATGCGAAGCGCCAGCAGGGCAGGAAACTCTACCAGGCACAGTCCAGCCATCTGCCACTCAAGATCAATATGGCGGGTGTGATTCCTGCTATTTTTGCCAGTAGCATATTGCTGTTCCCGGCATCGTTGGGGCAGTGGTTCGGTCAATCGGAAGGGTCTGAATGGTTGCAGGATCTTGCCTTGATGATCGGTCCTGGCCAGCCCCTGTATCTGATTATTTTTAGCGCCATGATTATTTTCTTCTGCTTTTTTTATACGGCGTTGGTATTTAACCCCCGCGACGTAGCCCAAAACCTGCAGAGGTCCGGTGCCTTTATTCCTGGCATCAGGCCGGGTGAGCAAACTGCAAAGTACATCGATGGTGTGATTACACGATTGACTATGTTCGGAGCGGTTTACATTACTCTCGTCTGTTTGTTACCACAGTTCATGCAGATGCTCGCCTCTGTCCCCTTTAATCTGGGTGGCACGGCACTGCTTATATCAGTAGTGGTAACCATGGATTTCTGGTCCCAGGTGCAATCGCATTTGATGTCACATCAATACGATTCCCTAATGAAGAAATCGAAACTGGGCAGTTATGGTCGTAGTGGTGTTTAGGTTAAAAGGGGTCAGATTTATTTTTTATTGCACGGAATTGACGCATTCATAGGAATTGGTCAAAAAAATAAATCTGACCCCTTTTAACCCCCATCGGAGATAGAAATGAAAGTTAGAACGTCGGTAAAGAAAATCTGCCGCAACTGTAAAGTCATCAAGCGCAACGGTGTGGTGAGAGTAATTTGTAAATCTGAGCCTCGTCATAAGCAACGGCAGGGCTAGTTTTTTAGTTCGGGTAAATGGGAATATAACGGAGTAAATCTATGGCACGTATTGCCGGGGTTAACATACCAGACAACAAACATATCGTAATCTCCTTACGCTATGTCTATGGCATTGGTACCACAACTGCGCAAGCAGTATGTGAAGCGGCAGGTATAGAACCTTCTGCAAAAACTGGTGAGCTGAGTCCTGAGCAGTTGGATAGTGTTCGAGCCGAGGTGGCCAAGGTTCCAACCGAAGGTGATTTACGCAGAGAAGTCTCTATGAACATCAAGCGATTGATGGATCTCGGTTGTAACCGTGGGATTCGTCACCGTCGCTCGCTGCCTGTCAGGGGCCAGCGTACCAAGACCAATGCGAGAACCAGAAAGGGCCCGAGAAAGCCAATCCGTAGGTAAACAAACCTCATAACGCTTCGTCAAACCCAGAACGGAGCAAGCACGCTGTAAGGCAAGATGGAACAATTTATGGCAAAGCCAGCAGAGAAATCGACAAAAAAGAAATCGCGTACCGCCGTCATCGATGGCATTGCGCATATACATGCCTCTTTTAATAATACGATGATCACTATTACCGATCGCCAGGGCAACGCGCTTAGTTGGGCGACTGCCGGAGGTTCCGGTTTCAGAGGCTCCCGGAAAAGCACTCCCTTCGCCGCCCAGGTAGCCGCCGAAAAGGCCGGTAAGGCCGCGATCGAAAACTATGGTTTGAGAAACCTGGATGTAAAAGTTAATGGACCCGGACCCGGGCGCGAGTCGGCAGTTAGAGCGCTGAATACCTGTGGTTTGAGAATAGGCAACATCACCGATGTAACGCCGATTCCACATAATGGCTGCCGACCGCCGAAGAAGCGGCGTGTGTAAATTGTTATCAGGAGATGAAATATGGCCCGCTATTTAGGCCCAACATGTAAATTAGCCCGTCGCGAGGGGACCGATTTGTTCCTCAAGAGTGGCGTGCGCCCAATCGACAGCAAGTGCAAGACAGACGTCATACCTGGCCAGCAAGGTCAGCGCCGTGGACGGCTTTCCGATTACGGAGTACAGCTGCGTGAGAAGCAAAAAGTCAGACGCATCTATGGCGTATTGGAAAAGCAATTTCGGGGCTATTACAAGGAAGCCGCACGACTGAAGGGAGCGACCGGTGAGAATTTGCTGCAGCTGCTGGAATGTCGACTGGATAACGTAGTGTATCGAATGGGTTTTGGCTCAACCCGCGCAGAATCACGGCAGCTGGTCGCCCATAAGTCGATTACTGTCAACGGTGAAGTCGTCAATATTGCTTCCTACCAGGTTCGTGAGGGCGATGTAGTCGCCGTGAGACAAAAAGCCAAGGAGCAGCTACGAATTAAATCTGCATTGGAATTGGCTGCACAGCGCAGTGAAGTCGATTGGGTTTCTGTGGATCACGGTAAACTCGAGGGACAGTTTACTCGCAGGCCCGATAGAGCCGATCTGCCTGCTGAGATTAATGAAAATCTAATCATCGAGCTTTATTCCAAGTAGTGACAATCACAAATAGGAAGGATTTCATGCAAATTTCTTTATCAGACTTTTTAACACCGCAAGTGATACAAGTTGATGAGTTCGACTCGTGCCATTCCAGGGTGGTTCTGGAGCCGCTAGAGCGGGGATTTGGCCATACGCTGGGGAATGCCTTGCGGCGGATTTTGCTTTCCTCTATGCCCGGTAGTGCCATAGAAGAAGTTGAAATTGACGGCGTGGTCCATGAGTACAGCACCATAGAAGGTGTGCGGGAAGATGTGATTGAAATTCTGCTAAACCTTAAGGGCGTCGCCATTGTTCTTAATAATAAGGATGAAGTGGTTTTCAGCCTGAGCAAGAAAGGCTCGGGCGTGGTTACTGCCGGCGATATTGCCGTCGATCATGACGTGGAAATCATCAACCCGGATCACGTTATTGCCAATCTCAACAGCAATGGTGAGATTAATATGCGTCTCACCGTACGCAAGGGCAGGGGGTATTCTCCGGCGGACAGTCGAGTGCAAGATGATGATGAGACTCGCTCGGTGGGCAAATTATTGCTCGATGCCTCTTACAGCCCGGTTACAAGAATATCTTATTCCGTCGAGAACGCCCGCGTCGAGCAGCGAACCGACCTGGATAAACTGATTATCGATCTGGAAACCAATGGCACTATCGAGCCGGAAGAAGCGATTCGCCGTGCCGCCACAATATTGCAACATCAGCTGGCAGTATTCGTTGACCTTCAGAGTGAAATTATTGCCGAACCAGAAGAGCGTGAAGACGAGATCGATCCAATCTTGTTGCGTCCGGTGGACGATCTGGAGTTAACGGTGCGCTCAGCCAACTGTCTGAAGGCTGAAGATATTTACTACATCGGTGATTTGATTCAGCGCACCGAAGTGGAACTGTTGAAGACTCCGAATCTGGGCAAGAAGTCACTGACTGAAATCAAGGATGTGTTGGCAACTCGAGGTCTGTCTTTGGGGCTGCGCCTGGAAAACTGGCCGCCATCCAGTCTTAAATCTGATGACCGGGCAGCATAAGTAGCTTCCGGATTAGCAAAACGAACAGGTAGAAGAGATATGCGTCATCGACACAGCGGCCGCCAACTAAATCGAAATAGTTCGCACCGGAAAGCTATGTTTCGGAACATGACTATTTCATTGATCGAGCATGAGATTATCAAAACCACTCTGATCAAGGCTAAAGAGCTGAGATCGGTAGCGGAGCCTTTGATTACCCTGGCCAAGAAAGACAGCGTGGCGAATCGCCGACTCGCCTTCAATCGCACTCGAAGCAAAGCCACGGTTGGTAAACTGTTTACCGAATTGGGTCCGCGTTACACCGATCGCCCGGGGGGTTACATTCGCATCTTGAAGTGCAGCGAACGTGCCGGAGACAAAGCGCCCATGGCCTATGTAGAATTGGTGGATCGACCCCTGCCGGAGCTTGCTTCGGAAGCGGGAGAGTCAGAAGAATAGGCTAAAAAGAATTACGGCACCTCTGATCAGAGGTGCCTTAACAATCATGCCTTTAAGAAAGCCGAGCTATGCTCGGCTTTTATGTTTGAGGCTGGCAGGACCGCGGTGTTGAAGTATTACGCCGACACGCTGTCGCTATCTTAAGACAGGACAATTCGTAAGGGACCTACAATGATCAACTCGTTTCATCCCCCTATTCGCACCTCATGGGACCTGGACCCTCCGACGTTAACCCACGTATTCTCCAGGCATTGTCGCGGCCAACGATTGGCCAACTGGATCCAAAATTTGTGGAAATGATGGATGAGGTGAAGAGCCTCCCGCAATTTGCATTCCAGACATCCAATGCACTGACCATACCCATCTCTGCATTAAGCGCTTGTTATCTTGCAGGAGGAGGGACTCGAACCAGCGTGGCAGAGACATGCACTCAATCTATAGCGCAAACATCTTCTCCATGGCGGAAACCTCACAGGTCACGGACAATGTTGTTGTCCGCATCGTTAACAAGATCGTCGAAGATGCACATCGCCAGAAGGTATAGGATATTCATATCGAGCCTGGCATGGGCAAGCAGAAAGTTGTGGTTCGCTTCCGCAAAGACGGGGTGTTATCTACCTACTATAAATTTCCCGCGAAATATCGAGCTGTGTTTGTTTCCCGACTCAAGGTTATGGTCCATCTGGATATTTCAAACAAGAACAAGCCTCAGGACGGTAAGATAAACTTTCGCCGCTTCGCTCCCATCGACATTGAACTGCGGGTAGCCACTATTCCCACTGCCGGCGGCATAGAAGACGTAGTCATCCGTTTGTTAAGTGGTGGCAAGGTGATGCCGGTCAACGCCATTGGCTTGAGCAGTGCTAACCTCGACAAGTTGTTGGATGCGGTTTCCCGACCTTACGGGCTTTTTCTGGTATGTGGTCCGACAGGATCTGGCAAGAGCACAACCTTGCATTCCATACTGAGTCACCTTAATACTGGCGAGCGAAAGATTTGGACTGCCGAAGATCCGGTGGAAATTACTCAAACGGGATTGCGCCAGGTTGAAGTAAACGAGAAGGTGGGCATGACCTTCGCCAAGGCCATGCGCGCGTTCCTGCGGGCCGATCCAGACATCATCATGGTGGGTGAGATGCGTGATACTGAAACGGCAAAGACCGCCATCGAAGCGTCACTAACAGGCCACTTGGTTCTCTCTACCTTGCATACCAACAGTGCCGCCGAGAGTATTATACGGCTGCTGGATATGGGCATGGATCCCTTCAACTTCGCCGATTCTGTTCTGGGAATTCTTTCCCAGCGGCTTACCAGAACCCTGTGTACATCTTGCAAGAAGCCCTACAAACCTGATGACAAAGAAATCGACTTCCTCGCCACCGAGTTTTGCCGCGAAGCAATTCCGGGTGGCACTCAAGCAGATCCTGATAAAAAGGACATCGAGAAACAAATTGAAAAATGGAGAACTGATTTTTCTCTTCCGCATTTTCCGCATTTTCCTGACTCCATTTTCAACCCGACCCCATTTCCAAGCCAGGCATCTCGAATTCGGCCGCCGACAACTGCTGTTGTAGCTGCGCCAGGGAATCACGATCCAGCTCTACAATCGGTGGCCGTACCGTGAGCCAGTCGGGATCGGAGCTGTAATGCGCCGTCGCCGCTTTCAGAGCCGGGATCATGGCGAAGCCCTGGAAGATGTTTCTGATCTTGTCCAGCTGCTGTTGCGTGGTTTCCGCACCCGGGTCTTTCCAATTGTTGTACAGGGCTTTGATCGCGGCCGGATTTACATTGGCAGTAGCGGATATACAGCCGGCGCCGCCGTGCCGCATATTTTGCAGCAGGAAGCTTTCAGATCCGCAGAAAACTCGGAAATCAGACCAGCCGCCGGACAGAAATGCTTGGGTATCGTCCCAGTCACCAGAACTGTCTTTGATCCCGGCGATAGTGTTGGGGTAGGCATGCACCAATTTATCGATGAGGTTCAGGCTCAGTGGCACCTGGGAGAATGGAGGAATATGATAGAGGTAAACCCTCAAGGCAGCACTTCCCACCCGTTCGATGATTTCCGAGTAGTAGGCATAAAGCCCGGCGTCAGCAACCCCCTTATAGAAAAACGGCGGTAGCATTAAGGTGCCCGCGCAACCTAATTTTACGGCGTGGGCAGTCAGCGTCACGGCATCGCTCAGGGCACAACTGCCGGTGCCCGGCATCAGGAAGGCGGGATCGACTCCCGCGTCCAGCAACTGATCCAGTAGTGTAATTTTTTCTTCCAGCGACAGGGAGTTTGCCTCACTGTTGGTGCCAAACACCGCCAGAGAAACACCCTGATTTAGCAACCATATGCAATGGGAGACCAAGCGTCTGCCATCAGGACCTAAATCTTTCCTAAATGGCGTGATGACCGGGGCCAGGACTCCACTAAATCTACTGCTGTTCAAACTACACACCTCATCTCATTATTTCAGCGCCGCTCTGCAAATCGCTGTCGGCGTCTCTCTGGTTCGGCTATAGTCCCACACTCCACCCAAATGAGACAATGCCGCCGCGCCTCGTAGAAATCCCATGCAATTAATTATTGACAACAAGAATTACTCTTCCTGGTCTATGCGCCCCTGCCTGAGTCTATATATATTGACGCAAGATACTAGGAAAAACCCTATTTTTCAAGCAGTTAGACTAAAATGTTGGACATGATAGTACAGACTTTATTCCCGGGGGGATAAAAACGATGCAACGCTCAATGAACACCTTAAGCAAGTAAAAAGGCTTTACCCTGATCTAGATCGCCATCGTCCTGGTGATTATTGGTCTTTTGATTGGCGGCGTCCTGCAAGGGCAGCAGTTGATCCAGAATTCCCGTGTTAAACAGGCAGTAAAAGACTTGAACGGAACCGCAGCAGCAACCTTCGCCTACCAGGATCGATATGGACGGGTGCCAGGTGATGATGGCCCGACTGCCACGGTTCAGGCCCGCGGAGCGAGCTGGAACAGCGCGAATATTGGTGGCGACGCCGATGGTACGCTGGAAATAACCCTGGCCCAGACCTTTACCGGTGCCGGCGAAGGTGGTCCTTTCTGGCGCCAATTAAAGGCGTCAGGATTTATCTCCGATGATCCCACCGATACCGGGGTCGCGGCTCTGCCAAGCAATTCCTGGGGTGGCTTGCTAGGAGTCACTGTGGATGTTATGGGTGGTGGTCTATCGGACAATAAAGTCTGTCTTAGCCAGGTGCCAGGTGCCGCTGCGATCGCGATCGATGGCGGGTTGGACGATGGCTCCGGAGCGACTGGCAGCGTGCGTGCAACACCGGGGACAAGTGGTGTCAACACCGCGCCAACCAACACCGTTATGGGTGGCGGTGGGGTGTATTCAGAAGATAACGTCTACACGCTTTGCTATCGTATGTAAAACTGGCCCACAAGCCAACTCATCACATAGACCCGGTCACCGCTACGGTGGTCGGGTTTTTGTTTGCCCTCGCGCTATGCTTACACGCTTAAGGTTGCCCGGCTTCTTCTTTGTCGAGGAAGAAGCTGAAGAAAAGCAAGGGCCATATCCCCACATGTACCATCACGTCGGCCGTATTAAACACATAGTTCCAGTACGGGATGTGCTGAATGTCGATAAAGTCGATGACGCTGCCTTGAATCAATCTATCGATAATATTGCTGGTACCTCCCCCCACAATGAAACCAAAGCAGATAAATTCATAGCGCTTCACCGAATCGCTGAACCACAGGTAAGCCGTGACGGCAGCCAATAGTCCTATGTTGACCAAGCCGAATAACCAGCCCTTGCCCTGAAACATGCCGAACACGCCGCCGAAATTGCGGACGTGAGTCAGGTGAATGAGACTATTGATCTCGATCGTCGAATTGATTGCGATATTGGCGTCAACCCAGTAGCCGATGACTTGTGATAAGACGGTAACCAGCAGGGCGATCAGAGCGAATAAACTGATATTTTTAACTTTGTCGCGCAATGGGGATGCTCTGCTGCTGGATAGGAAGAATTGTGTATGCCAAGCATATCATATTCGATAGTGCAGGCAGGGACCCGTCGATGACCGGTCCGTGAGCTGAAAGCCGACTCTCTGTGCGGGAAACTAATGGATCGAGAAGTTAAAGCAGACCAAAAAATGCCCTCAGTCGGATTGCATTGGCACCCACATCGCCGGTGCCGACACGAGACACGGACCTGGCATTAACCAGGGTCTGATTGCCTGCAGCTGCGATGATGATCACGATGTCATCCTTAAAGCGAAACCACAGCGTAGTGTCTGTGGCTTCGATTCTGCCAGCCGATCTTGTAGCCGAGACCAGTTCCCACCCGAGCCGATCAACCGCCGCCAGCGCACGGTCAAATATCTCGTCGACCGAGGCATCATAGTGTTGGGGAACGAGGTCAGGATAAGCCTCGGCGGTCAGTTGTGCCAGGCGTTCCGGGGTCATGTTATTGGAGCCACCGTAGATTACCGTATTCGCTGCATCGGCCCTGAGTGGCAGCACTTCGACGAATTCTGGTGGTGCGTTCAGATCGGTAGAAATATCATGAATGGGGGGGTAGTTGATGCCTTCGGCGGGACGAAAGCTTTCCGGTATTGAGTAGGCTACAAATGCAGTCAGGGTGCCTATAGCAGCTAGGCCGCCTAATCTGACGGCATTACCCGTATCGAATAGCCTGGCAGCGACGACGATGGCAATCGTCCCAAACAGCCCGATCCAGGCAATGATATCGCCGTAATTATTCGAGATTCGGAGCAGGTCGAATCCTCTGCGGAAATCCCATAGACCTAGCCAGATACCTGCGGCTGCGGCCAGGGTTACCATTCCTATACCCATTCCCGCCAGCAAGACCCCGATGGACGCGATGTTTAGAGTAAGTTTTACCTTGTTCGCTGCGTGGCTGCCGATTTCATCATTCATTTTTATTATTCCTCTCTGCTTGCTTGATCGGCATATTGAATTATATGCCCGCTGCCATCCGCATTTAGTTCGACGATGCTATGTGCACAATTGTGCATACTGGGTGGCGCCCACAGCTCACTCATAGGCCGTCGCTGGAAGTGGCACAGGAGCGACTTAATCAACGCGCCATGACTGACGATGGCGACCTTGCGGGAGACAAACTGTTTCAGTATTTCGCTTACCGCGCCGACCGCCCGTTCCTGTAGCTGATAGAAGGTCTCGGCACCCTTGACATCGAATAGATGTGGCTGCTCCCAGAAATGCTTAAAAGAATCAGGATCACGGACCGCAATGTCATCATACAAGTGCCCTTCCCAAGGGCCAAGATCTATTTCCCGCAGGGAATCCAGAAATTCTATTTGAGCTTTAAAATCGGCAAAGGCGTGATCCGCAGTCTGTCGTGTGCGCACACTACTGCTGCAATACACCTGGTCAAATTTCAGATGCCGAATTCGCTTACTTAGTTCTTTTGCCTGTTCAATGCCTAGTGTGGTCAATTGCGATTCGCTCTGGCCCTGAACTCGACGTTCTTCATTCCAGTTGGTCTGGCCGTGCCTGAAAAGATGCAGTTGCATTGTCGAATGTCCCTCTCTAATTTCCGATGTGCATGTGACTTATCGCATAGCCATGGGTCCGCAGCGTGGCCGCAACAAGATTTGACCCCTTATTTCTTATCTATGACCTTACAGGGCAGTCTCTACAAATGTTTCCAATACCCATGCCAGCGGGGGAAGAACGAGGTAAAAGGCGATCTTGCGTATATGGGCATGCAGCGGCCATTCCCACACAGAGTGGATTCGGTCCTGGTAGTACAGTAAATCAGGCATTTTAAATTCATCCTGATGGGCGGATATTCTAGAATCATTCAAGGCCCGCCTGTTTCCAGTGAGCGCTTGCGTAATCAACTGGGATTCCTCAATTTTTGCTTGCTTTAGGCGGCTGCGAATTCTGGTAAGTGGAATACTTACCAGCAGGAATAACACGAATACCAAGGCAATCATTGGTAGGCCGGTGGGGATTACCGTATTTGCCAGACCTTCTGATGAAGCCAATGTAAAAGGGATTATAACGGTAATTCCCACAAGGCCAAAAAAAACCCGCAAAGGTTGAGACGCAAAAACCGCCAGGGGTTCGGGGTTAAGTAAGTCTATAGGTATCGTGTTTGCCACTTTGTAGAAGACCTGAATCTGGCGATAAATAAAGGTCATTGTACGTATGATACAAATTCCTACGAGGATAAAGACCGCTGAAACGACGGTAGAATATACCCCCGGGAGGAATCCGACGCTGAAGTCGAGAATGGGGCCGATAAATGCCGCCATCAGCGAAGTTTCTTCCGAAAAGGCACGTCCGGAAAATGAGATGGTATAGCCCAGCCCTATACCGACCAGCAACTCCACTCTACGGGAAAATGGCGAAGGTCGGCCACGAGCGGTATTAATTTCGAGAAAATTGGCCCCCATAGTTGGCAATATCTTGAAGATCTTTCACCGCTCCCCGGGTTAGTGCTAGCCATATGGTCAGAAAGACTGCACCCATGGAGGCTACCACCCACTTCAATTCGGTGGGAAATTGATTTCGCGCCAACATGGTTTCCATGAGAATAAAGATTCCCATTACCATCGAAAAAAATATCACCCCGATCCAAAGACTATTTAGTCCGCTGACATAGAGCCATTTGAAACCATGAGAAGGTAGAAACGCCTGGGTATCAATGCTGATCCTGGATTGATTCTCAATCGCCACAGCAAACCTCCTGTATCGTCTCGATGAAGTTATCAGCGCCGTGCACGCCTGCTAAACCAGGCAAATCAAACCTTTCATGATGTGGCAGCCACGTCTTGTTTCGCCATCTTCAACTATTCTTTAAGAATTGCCTAATTTTATCGATAGTTTACCGAAAAGTTAACGAGACTGAATTTTTATGCCTATTGTCCATGAACAAATTCACCTGGGAATAACCGTACATGGGCTGACCCACTCTTACCGCTACCCCCAATGGGAAAAACTGAAGTATGAGAAATAAACTTGAATTTTTGAGGAGGAAGTCCATGATTCACTATTTGACCTCACTATCGAGTGATACTAAAAGCAAGGAATAGGCTCAGAATAAGAAGACATTAATTCAATTCAGAGGAAAACCTAATGGGAATTAAATTATTGGCACTGGCGCTGTGCTTAGGGTGCACTGCAACGAATGCAGCGGAATACAAAGCAGAAGTCTTCATTTCTGGGTACGGTTTTCACGGTATCCACGGTATTGCATTTGACTCACAGGATAGGGTCTACGTTGGCAGCGTCGTTGGTCAGGCGATCTATCGTGTCGATCCGGATACAGGTGAGAGTGTGGTGTGGCAAGCGCCACCGTTAGGCATGGCTGACGACATCGAAGTTGGTCCCGATGGCACCTTGTACTGGACATCTTATTTGCTGGGAAAGATACATGCTCGTAAAGGAGACGGTCCAATTCGGGAATTGGCGACAGGATTGCCCGGCATCAACTCATTGGCCATGAATGCAGAAGGCCGATTGTTTGCGACTCAAGTGTTCCTCGGTGATGCACTGTATGAAATAGATCCAACCGGTCAAAAACCGCCACGTAAAATAATGCAAGACATGGGCGGTCTCAATGGCTTTGATTTTGGCGCGGATGGCCTGTTATACGGCCCACTCTGGTTCAAGGGACAAGTTGCAAAAGTGAATGTGGATACTGCCGTACTGACGGTAGTTGCTGACGGCTTTATGATTCCTGCGGCGGTGAATTTTAATGCCAAACAAGACCTGTTCGTACTCGATACCGGGCGCGGCGAAATCATCAAGGTGGATACGGATTCTGGTGCCAGGACCGTCATATCTGAGTTCAAAACCGCGATGGACAACCTGGCGTTCAATTCCATGGACGATTTGTATGTCACCGTCATGGCCGAGAGTGCAATTTACCACATTGATACCGAGACCGGTAAATACCGCACGGTGAAGGAAGCGCCGCTATCGTTTCCCGCAGATATTGATGTGGTAGGCAATACCTTGTACATATCTGATACCTTTGCCATGAAGAGTGTTGATCTGAAAACTAAAGCAGTACGAAGCCTCTCAAGAGTTGGAGAACATGAACTGGAGTACTCCAACGGGATTACGGTCAATACGGAACGTATTCACCAAGCCAGTTATTTCAATAATGCGGTACAAACTCTGGATGCAAATTCTGGCGAGATTCTCCACACCTACCATGATCTGGACACTCCATTCGATGTGCTGGAATTGGATGACGGGTCCTTGATTGTTCTGCAGATGGCACCCGGTAACATTCTGCGCCTAAGCAAGGATGGAGCACATGAGCTGCTGGTCTCGGACCTGCAATTGCCTGTGTCCATGGCGAGGGCGGATGCTAATACGATTTACGTTACGCAAACCGGGAACGGCACCATCGTTAGCGTCAATCTTGAAACCGGGGCGCGGACCATTGTAGCGGCGGAGCTCAATGGCCCAGAAGGCATTGATGTTGGATCTGACGGCACGATTTATGTAGCGGAAGTGGGCTCGCGGCAGGCGTTGGCTATCGATCCGAATACTGGTAGCAAAACCGTATTGGCGACCGACCTTCCCATCGGTTTCAAAATGCCGTCAACAATGCCACCCATGGGTGGAACTACAGGAATTGCTGTAGCAGAAAACGGTGATGTGTACATTGTGTCAGACATTGAGGACGGGATAGTTAAAATCACTCTGCAGTAATGAACGCAAACAGACTAAGGTAAAAAAAGACAGGCACTAAGGTAAAAAAAGACAGGCACAAGCATATGACACATCCTATGGAGCAGATTCCGGTTCGGCAATTGAGATTCAACTTCGATGCCGTCGAGCACCACAATCCCGTCTGGAGCGAGAGCAAACCCGAGTTTTCTATTTTTCTCAATGCCCTGGGAGTCGATGTCCCACATTTTGAAAGATTCCTGGTAAAGGTCATGCGCGCCTACCGCGATGAACTGGACGACGCGAAGCTTAAGAAAGATGTTCAAGCGATTATTGGACAGGAAGCACATCACGCCTTGAACTTCATTAACTGGACCAGGGAGATGAGCAAACATTATCCAAAGCTCACCGCATTGGACCAGCACGCCAGGGACTATTTCGAACTCGCCTTTCAGAAAAAGAGTAAAAAATTCAAGATTGGATTCACAGCGGGCTATGAAACATTTACTTTTCTAGGCGGCATGATAGTACTGAATCGCTACGAGGAGCTTATGGGTCGTGCCGATCCGACTATCCGCGCGTTGTGGGTATGGCACCAGGTGGAAGAACTCGAACACGGTGCGGTGGCCTTCGACTTCTACAAGGCATTCTATCCACAAGATGAATGGTATCGACGCTGGATGGTAGTACTTGCCTATGGGCATATTAGTTGGGAGACCTTCAAGGCTTATGCGCACATGGTGAAGGTCGAACGGTACTATCGAAGCCCCAAAAAGGCCTTCAAGGCCTGGCAGTTTTTTGTTTCTTTTGCGATCGATCTGGCTCGTTCGGCGTTGCCGGTACTCAGCAGGAAATATCATCCTGCCGAGCACCCCCTCTGTAATGAATTGCAAAATCCATTGGCGGCCGCGTGGCGTGATTATTATACCAGCGGCAACGACGTACACAGCTTGAGTAACGAAGACATTCGGCGAATAATGAACGCGCAAACGATTTGATTAGCAGCATCTAAAAAAATAGAGGAACCAACATGACATCAATCGACGAGCCAACCCGGCGACTAAGCTACCTGGTCATTGCCAATGGCATGGTGGTACTGATTATTGGTTTGCTTGCAGGAATCATGCTGATTTTCTCACTATTGGACGCGGTTACCCTATGGCCTTTACCTGTCTGGGAAGTAACGGTTCCGGGCTCAACCCGCGGCTGGCAGGCAGCTCACGTTGGTGGAATACTCAATGGAGTAATGATTGCTGGCGCTGCATTGCTCATGTCACACCTTGAACTAACCGGCAGGCGGGCTTTCTGGGTGGGTTGGGGAATGATCATTACAGGATGGGCGAATACTCTTTTTTATTGGTCGGGTAACTTTGCTCCCAATAGAGGATTGTCGGTCGCGGAGACTCCTTTTGGAGCCGGGGATTTTGCCGGGACATTGGCGTTCCTGGGCGGCGGTTCGGGCATGGTTTTTACTTTTATTGCGGTGTCCATTCTGGCGCTGGCTGCGCTCGAGAAATTTCGAGCTGCGTAGAGCCTCGAATAGGTACTGACAAGTTAACAAAAATTCGCCTTTTGCGGGCGAAATAGGCCTATTCCTCAACGATAAATCAATGACTTACAGCCACTTCCCCAGTCGATTTCCACTCAAATCAAGTTGACTTGTCAGGACCCTTTCGCCTGTTGTATGCCTAGTTCGGTCGATTGCGATTCGCTCTGGCCCTGGCCCTGGCGTTCTTCATTCCAGTTGGTTTGGCCGTGCCTGAAAAGATGCAGTTGCATTGTCGAATATCCCTCTCTATTTCCGATCTCTAGCGTTGGCTGCGGGTACGACCGACGGCGTCGAGCCAACCTCGATACTGGGTTTCACGCCATTGCTCACCCATTTGTGACTGAAAGCTCCGATCTAATTGCCATTTGCCTGCGATTTCTTCCAGCGAGCTAAACAGCCCCGCTTGCAATCCCGCAACATAGGCGGCGCCGAGCGCCGTGGTTTCTGCCACCACCGGTCGATGCACTTCACAGTTCAGCAGATCTGCAAGCTTTTGCAGCATGTAGTTATTATTTGCCATGCCGCCGTCGACCCGGAAACTGCTCAGTGTCACGCCATCCGCCGCTATTGCCATCATCAGGTCCTTGGTCTGATAGCAGACCGACAACAACGCGGCAGTCACGATTTCCTTGATACCAGTGTCGCGGGTCAGGCCATAAATTGCACCCCGGGCGTCGGCATCCCAATACGGAGCACCGAGTCCGGTAAATGCGGGCACCAGGTACACACTCAAATCATCACCGGTGCTTGCGGCCAGCGTTTCGGACTCGGCGGCGTCGCCGATCAATTTCAGCCCGTCCCGTATCCACTGCATGGTGGCGCCGGCCATGAAGATACTGCCCTCGATGGCATAACTGGTCTTGCCTTCAAGTCGATAAGCGACGGTACTCAGCAGACGACTTCCGGATTTAATCACTTCGTCACCGGTATTCACTAACAAGAAGCAACCCGTGCCATAGGTGCTTTTTGCCTGTCCCCTGGAAAAGCAGCCCTGGGCAAACGCGGCGGCCTGCTGGTCACCGATCATTCCGGTTATGGGAATGGCCGCACCAAAGAGGTCGGCATCGCAGTCTCCAAATTCATCTGCACAATCTTTAACTTCCGGCAGTAGGGATTCAGGAATTTCAAATTGTCGCAGTAGTTCTTGGTCCCATTGCTGAGTGTGAATGTTGTAAAGCAGTGTTCGAGAGGCATTGGTGGCATCGGTAAAATGACTACGGCCGCCGGTTAAATGCCACAATAGGAAACTGTCGATGGTGCCGAAGGCTAACTCCCCGGCCTCGGCTCTGACACGGGCGTCCTTTACATGTTCCAGTATCCAGCGAATCTTTGTCGCCGAGAAGTAGGGGTCGATGAGTAATCCGGTCTTTTCCTGAATACCTTGTGCCAGTCCCTGGTCTTCGAGAGCCTTGCAATAAGCGCTGGTACGCCGATCCTGCCAGACGATGGCGTTGTATATGGGTTCACCGCTTGCTCGGTCCCACAGCACTGTGGTTTCACGTTGATTGGTGATGCCGATGCAGCGAATTTCGTCGGCATTCAGTGCAGCTTTTTGCAGGGCGGCACGGCAACTCGACAGGGTAGTGGCCCAAATCTGGGTGGCGTCATGTTCGACCCAGCCATCGGCAGGGAAGTGCTGTTTGAATTCCTGTTGCCCGAGACCCAGTGGCCGGCCATTGGTGTCGAAGACCATGGCTCGACTACTGGAGGTGCCCTGATCTATTGCCAGAATATAGCTACTCATCTAACTCAATGCTCTGGAATAACGCTGGTTTCTGTTGCTTGTTGGCCGGGCTTGCATGGGGCATCGGTTCTTATAAACAGTAATCAGGATAAGGCAGCCATGTTACACTAACTCTCTCTTTTTTTGGCACGCCTTAGCCCTCGAAACTTAATACGTGACTCAATCAGAATCTGTTCACGACCTGCTGGTAATCGGTGGAGGAATTAACGGCGCAGGAATCGCCGCCGACGCAGCGGGACGCGGGCTGGATGTGGTGCTTTGCGAAAAGGGCGATCTGGCCTCCGCTACTTCTTCCAGCAGCAGCAAACTCATACACGGGGGCCTGCGCTACCTGGAATTCTACGAATTTTCCATGGTGCGTAAGGCGCTGCGCGAGCGCGAAGTGCTGACTCGGGCGGCTCAACATCTTATCAGGCCCCTGGCATTTCATATTCCCCGCTTACCCCATTCCCGCAAGTTCTGGATGCTGCGCGCAGGCTTGTTCCTCTACGACAATCTGGCCAGACGCCAACTTTATAAAGGATCTCGGAGCGTGAGATATTTCGAAGATGGCCCGCTTAACAGTGCCATCAGGCACGGTTTCGAATATTGGGATAGTCAGGTAGACGATTCCCGGCTGGTCATTCTGAATGCCCTGCAGGCCTCGGCGCAGGGGGCTACTATCTTACCCCGAACCGAATGTGTAGGAATTTCCTCAACACGACAAGGCTGGCAGGTAAGGCTGCTCGATCGCCTCCGGGATGTCGAGTCGGTGCAGAGCTTTAAAGCCATCGTAAATGCAACCGGGCCCTGGGTCGCTTCAGTGCTTGAGAATCTGGTAGAGAATTCGAGTCCTCAACAGCTGCGGCTGGTGAAGGGCAGCCACATCGTAGTGCCCCGTCTGCACGATGGCGACCAGGCATTCTTGTTACAGCATGTGGACGGGCGCGTAGTCTTTGTGATTCCCTATCTGCAGCAGTACTCGCTGATAGGGACCACCGAAGAAGAGTTTGCCGGGGATCTCGGCGATGTGCAGATATCCACTGCAGAAATCACTTACCTGATGTCCACCGTCAATCTGTATTTCAAGAATTCGATTGTGCGATCCGACATCGTGTACACCTATGCCGGTGTCAGACCCCTGGTCGACGAGGAAGGCGAGGACGCTACCAGCGTGTCCCGTGAGTATCTTCTGGATCTCGACACGTCGGCGCATCCGATCATGTCGGTCTATGGGGGGAAAATAACGACTTACAGAATATTGGCCGAGGAGGTGATTGATCAGCTCGCAAGTTTTTTCCCGGGAATTAAATCGCCATGGACCAGGACGGCGAAACTGCCGGGTGGCGATTTCGAACTGCTCGAGACGCTGTTTCACGACATCGCATCACGTTACGCCTGGCTGGGGTCGGATCTTATTGCCCGTTGGCAACATAGCTATGGCATGCTCAGTTTCGACATCCTGGGAGAAGCAACCGGACTATCAGATCTGGGAGTCCGCTTCGGCGCTAATCTGTATCAGAAAGAAGTAGATTATCTTTGCACCAAAGAGTGGGCCCGCACCGCGGATGATATTCTCTGGCGCCGATCCAATTTGGGATTTAGTTTCAGTGGGGAGGAACGCAGTGCCCTCGACAAATATATTAAGCAATCCTTTGCCGCTTTGAGTTAAGGAAAACTGAATGCTCGAACTGCTCAACATTTCACGCAAAGTCGGTGACGAAGTATATGTGGATAAGGTCAGCCTGAGTCTGCAACGGGGTGAGTTAAACATCCTACTCGGCCCCACCCTGGCCGGGAAAACCTCCCTCATGCGCATAATGGCTGGTCTCGACAAACCGGATTCCGGTTCATTGCGTTTCGACGGCCGCGATGTGCTTGGCCTGCCGGTGCAGAAGCGCAACGTCGCCATGGTGTATCAGCAATTCATCAACTACCCCACACTGACAGTCTTTGACAACATCGCATCGCCACTGACTGTCAACCGTATATCGAGGTCAGAGATCGCTTCTAGGGTCGGCAGAGTTTCGGATTTATTAAAACTGGGTGATTTCCTGCATCGCCGGCCTGACACCTTGTCTGGCGGTCAACAGCAACGAGTTGCGCTGGCGCGGGCGCTAATCAAGGGTGCGGACCTGGTAATTCTGGATGAACCGCTGGCGAATCTGGACTATAAATTGCGGGAAGAACTGCGAGCCGAGCTACCTGGTTTGTTTGCTGAAATGGGTGCAGTACTTGTCTATGCCACTACCGAACCGACCGAGGCGCTGGTGTTAGGTGGCAATACTGCCTGTATGTTTGGGGGCGCGGTGGAACAATTTGGGCCAACCCTGGAGCTTTACCGGCAGCCGGTGGGACTTCAAACCGCGAGGATATTTTCCGATCCGCCACTGAATACGCTGCTCCTGCACTGCCGCCACGGTGAGTTGCGTATTCCCGGTTCAGGACAGTCAATCAAGCTAGCCGCCGAACTGCATGACGGCCGCGACTATACATTAGGGGTCAGGCCGCATCATTTAAGCCTGGTCAGACGTAGCCCCGAGGATATCGAGATGCGCGGGGAAGTAACAGTAACCGAGATAGGCGGTTCTGAAAGTTTCGTGCATTTTGAATTTCAACACCGGGCCTGGGTGGCATTGATACATGGGATTAGGGAATTCGCCAGATCGGAAGTAGTCAGTTTTTTTGTGCAGCCGCAGAACAGCTTGCTCTTCGATCAGAGTGGCAGCCTGATTTCAAATTCCACAGCGATGATAATGACGCAGTAAACCCCATGGCCACAATCGAACTACAAGCTATTGCACATCAATATGAATCCGGGCAGGGCTCTGCGAGCAGCGATGCAGCTGAGCCCTTCGCGGTGAATACGTTGGATCAATGTTGGCCGGATGGTGGCGCCTACGCCCTTCTGGGTCCTTCCGGCTGTGGTAAGACCACACTGCTGAATATTATTTCCGGATTGTTACACCCCACCGCTGGCAGCGTGCTTTTTGATGGGGTAGATGTGACCGCCCGCAGCCCCGAGCAACGCAACATCGCCCAGGTTTTCCAGTTTCCGGTAGTGTATGAGACCTTGACCGTGGCGGACAATCTTGCGTTTCCGTTGAGGAACCGGGGGCTACCCAGGTTGGATATCGATTCTCGGGTGGCATCCGTGCTTACCATGTTGGGATTACAGGAGAAGGCGAACCTGAAAGCCCGCGACCTGAGCGTAGATGACAAGCAGAAGATCTCGCTGGGCCGCGGACTGGTGCGCACCGATGTAAAGGCTATTCTATTCGATGAGCCATTAACCGTTATCGATCCACATCTGAAGTGGCAATTGCGCACCGAGCTGAAGAAAATCCATCAACAATTTCAACACACGATGATTTATGTGACTCACGACCAGACCGAGGCGCTCACCTTTGCCGACAGGGTAATCGTCATGCACGAGGGCTCGATCATTCAGGTCGGCACGCCACAGGAGTTGTTCGAAAAGCCGCAGCACACTTTCGTTGGGCGCTTCATCGGATCACCAGGCATGAATGTCATACCCTGTGTCGTCGAGGGTGCGACGGCGATTGTGGGTGAGCACAGAATATCGCTGCACGCCAGCCTCGGCTCTGATTTTAGGAACTCCGGGCTGCAAAATACGGAGCTGGGTATTCGTCCCGAATACGTGCGACTGAGCCAGGAGCAGGGTTTGCCGGCCGCAATCACCGCTATCGAGGATGTTGGTAAGCATGTAGTAGTGCGTGTCATGTTGGCAGGACATGAGCTTAAGGCGATCCTGCGCGAGGGCGAGCTAATCCCCCAGCATCCCAAGGTCTCCTTCGAACCAGGGAAGATCAATCTGTACGAAAATGCCCACCTTATCGAGGCTGCCGAATGAAGACGGTAAATAACAAGGCCTGGCTCATGGTGCTGCCGGTGTTACTGTTGGTTGGGCTGAGTGCAATTATTCCGCTGATGACGGTTGTGAATTATTCGGTACAGGATACCTTCGGCAATAATGAGTTTTTCTGGGTGGGCACCGAATGGTTTCAGGAGATTCTGCATTCCGAGAGATTTCACAACGCCCTGCAACGCACGTTGTTGTTCTCGGCTTTGATTCTCGCCATAGAAATACCGTTAGGTATTGGGATAGCGCTGGCCATGCCAAAGCGTGGCATCGGCGTCTCAGTTTGTCTGGTATTGATGGCCTTGCCCCTGCTCATTCCCTGGAACGTGGTTGGCACCATATGGCAGGTGTTTGGGAGAATAGATATCGGGCTGCTGGGCCATGGTCTCGCGAGCCTGGGTCTGGACTATAACTACACGCAGAATACCTTCGATGCCTGGGCCACCATAATCATCATGGATGTTTGGCACTGGACCTCCCTGGTGGTTCTGCTGTGCTATTCTGGGCTGGTGGCGATCCCGGAAGTCTATTACCAGGCGGCCAGAATCGATGGGGCATCCCGATGGGCGGTATTTCGATACATCCAGCTGCCGAAGATAAAACGGGTGCTATTGATCGCGGTGCTGTTGCGATTCATGGATTCCTTCATGATCTACACAGAGCCTTTCGTCGTCACCGGTGGCGGGCCGGGCAATGCCACCACCTTCCTCTCTATCGACCTGGTACAAACGGCAGTAGGCCAGTTTGATCTGGGGCCGGCGGCGGCCATGTCGCTGATCTACTTCCTCATTATACTGTTGCTGTGCTGGGTCTTCTACACGGTGATGACTGTGTCCGACCAGAGAGCGAGCGCCACGAAAGGGCGGAACCACTGATGCGGGATAGATCGGATCACCTGAAATTGGCGGTGTTGATACTCTATATCGTGTTTCTGATGCTGCCGATTTACTGGCTATTGAACATGAGCTTCAAAACCAATCAGGAAATCCTGTCTACCTTTAGTCTGTGGCCACAGAATTTCACCTTCGATAACTACATAACTATCTTTACCGATCCGTCGTGGTACAACGGCTACATCAACTCCATGATCTATGTGGTCATGAACACGGTGATATCAATCAGCGTGGCCCTGCCGGCTGCCTATGCCTTTTCCCGTTATCATTTTGTTGGCGACAAGCATCTGTTCTTCTGGTTGCTTACCAATCGTATGGCCCCGCCGGCGGTGTTTGTGCTGCCATTTTTTCAACTGTATTCGGCCTTTGGTTTGATCGACACGCACATCGCCGTAGCCCTGGCCCATTGCCTGTTTAACGTACCCCTGGCGGTTTGGATTCTGGAGGGATTTATGTCCGGAGTGCCAAAGGAGATCGATGAGACTGCCTACATAGACGGTTACTCTTTTCCGAAATTTTTCGTCAAGATTTTTGCCCCGCTGATTGCACCTGGCATCGGCGTCGCCGCTTTTTTCTGCTTCATGTTTTCCTGGGTTGAGTTATTGATAGCCCGGACCCTCACCGTAACCGACGCCAAGCCCATCAGTGCGGTGATGACCCGAACGGTGTCGGCATCCGGCCTGGATTGGGGGGTGTTGGCGGCGGCGGGGGTGTTGACCATAATCCCCGGCGCCCTGGTGATCTACTTTGTCAGAAATCATATCGCCAAGGGCTTTGCGCTGGGCAGGGTTTAAAGCCCTAAGCTGGCTTATCAGTTTCTCTTCGATCTCAGTTTGAGATAGTCTTGGCTTCGGCGTCCAGGCAAACCTCGGGAGACCAGTCGAATATGCATTTCACCAGATGGAATTTCATCAGGCGCAGGTTCATCACTGTTTTTGCTGGCATGGTCTCCATGCTGTTGTTAAGCGATGCTCTCGTCGCCCAGAGTGGGGTTTATCCTGCGGCTCGCAGTGGCGGCAACTACATGGTCAACTTCTACTTTCCGCCTTCGCCAAGCTCAACACCCTGGGCACCGGCCTGGTCACCGGACGGGCAGTGGCTGGCCGTAGCAATGCAGGGCAGTATCTGGAAAGTAAAACCCACAGACGGCATTGCCTACGAGTTGACTTACAACCAGGCCTATCATTCTTCTCCGGACTGGTCGCCGGACGGACGCTGGATAATTTACACTGCAGACTATGATCATCAACGCATCCAGCTAGAGATTCTCAACACCGAGACTGGCGAGATGAGTAAACTGACCGATGATCAGGCGATCTATACCGACCCGGTTTTTTCGCCGGACGGCTCCCGGGTGGCTTATGTGTCTACCGAGCCCAATGGTTATTTCAATATCTATGTGCGCGGAATTGAGAACGGTCAGTGGCGGGGCGATCCCGTTGCCGTAACCCAGGACCATGACTTCGGGCGCAGTCGACTCTACTTCGGCAGTTGGGATATGCACATTGCGCCGACCTGGTTGCCCAGTGGTAATGAATTACTGCTGGTTTCGAATCGAGATGTACCATTGGGCTCGGGAAATGTGCTGCGGGTTCCTGCCATCGAAAATGGCATCTCGCAGGCAACGACCGTGTTGGCAGAGCAAACCCTTTACCGCACCCGCCCCCACGTCTCTATAGACGGCAAACGCTTCGTCTATACTTCCACCAGTGGCTCCGCCGACCAGTATAACAATCTCTATGTGCAACCGACCGCCGGTGGTGAGCCCTACAAGATGACCTTCTTCGAGTTTGATGCCTTTCACCCAAGATGGTCACCGGATGGTGAGTGGATCGCGTTCATCAGCAACGAGACGGGGCTCTCACAGCTAATGCTACTGGAAACCTATGGCGGCGAGATCAAATCCGTCGCGATCCGGGAACAGCACTACAAACGGCCGATGGGCACGCTAAAAGTGCGGGTGCTGGAAGCATCGAATGGCACCCTGACGCATAATCGTATTCACCTCACTGCCGCCGATGGAAAATTTTACACTCCCCTCGATGCTTACGCCCGCGCCGGTACCAGGGGCGATCTGATATTCCACAATGTCGGCGAGTTCGATCTGATGCTGCCGACCGGTGAAACGGACCTGACCGTGGTTAAAGGCTTCGAATACTTTCCCCAGGAAGTGACGGTAGATATCAGGGTCGGGGAGGTGGCACAGCTGACAGTGAAGCTGGAGCAGATGACTGACATGGGCGCCAAAGGCTGGTACAGCGCTTCCACCCATGTCCATGCCAACTATGGAGGCAACCTGCACAACACCCTGGAAAACCTGATGATGATGTCCCGTGCCGAAGATCAGGACCTGGTGCTGGAACAGGTCGCCAATAAGGATAATCGCATACTGGACTATCATTATTTCGTGCCTGGCGGGGGTGCACATCCGCTCTCAACAGACGATCAGATTGTGGTAGTAGGGCAGGAATTCAGGCCGCCTTTCTATGGTCATGTCTTCATGTTCGGCATGCGGGATCACTTAATCTCCCCGTTCGTTACCGGCTATGAAGGTACGGCCATCGAGAGCCTGTATCCCAGCAATACCGACATGTTTATCAAGGCGAAAGCGCAGGGAGCATTTACCGGCTATGTCCACCCTTATCTAGGTGAGACCGATCCGCTGGAAGGAAATCTTGGCGGTGGCAAAGGTTTTATTGTCGACGCGGCGCTGGGGACCACCGATGCCTTGGAATTGTCGGATGCCAGTCGTGCCGGCTTCTTTCCCCTGTACGCGGTTTGGAACAATGGCCTGCACGTGGTGGCTACGGGCGGCGAAGACTCCATTAGCTCGTTGCACCGCAGTAAATTAGTCGGCTCGGTGCGAACCTATGTCTATACCGGTAATCAGGGGTTGGGCATGAAGGCGTGGTTCGACGCGCTGAAGCGGGGAAGGGCCTTCGTGAGCTCCGGGCCCTTATTGGAAATGGAAGTGGGCACCGCCTTGCCGGGAGACACCGTCGAGCTACCCGCCAGCGGTGGCATCGTTACCATTAGTGGGCGCCTGCGCTCAGTCACAGAATTAGACGCGGTGCTGCTGGTGTGCGATGGTGAAGTGGTGGAGGAATTTCCCCTGCTTGGCAATCGCAACCGCCTGAATTTATCGGTAGAGGTAACGATAGAACGCAGTGGCTGGTGTCATCTGCGCACCGAAGGTGATCCAGCGCAGCGATATCCCATGGATGTTGGCTATGTGCAGGCATTCACCAATCCGGTGTGGTTTCAGGTCGGGGATGAGCCAATCCACAATCCGGACGCGGCGGCCTATGCCCTGCGATGGATCGACAAGTTGGAGGAGTTGGCGGCTGACTGGCCAGGATGGCGATCCGAGCAGGAGAGGGCCCATGTATTCGGGCAGTTTGAACAGGCGCGTCAGGTTTACCGCAGCAATTTGTAATGTCTATTCCCTGCATTGAGTATAGCGATATCACGAAGTCTTACGGCGATAAGACCATACTCGATGGCTTGTCACTGCGCATCACGGCCAATATCACCACGGCTATCGTCGGTGCCAGCGGCAGTGGTAAATCCACACTGATGCAGATAGCCAATGGTCTGATTATTCCTGAACGGGGTCAGGTCTCAGTATTTGGCTCGTCCATCACCACTGAGAATATTACAGACAAGCGCCTGGCAATTGGCTATAGCGTGCAGGGAGCTGGTTTATTTCCGCACATGTCGGTGTACGAAAACATCACGCTGATAGCAAGGCTGCAGCGATGGACGGAGAAAGATACTGAAGTCCGTTTTCACACTCTAATGCAATTATTAGAGCTGGATCTCGAGCTGAGAGATCGCTACCCCTTCAGCCTGTCAGGCGGCCAGCAACAGCGGGTGAGCCTATGCCGCGCGATGATGTTAAACCCACCGTTGTTGTTATTGGATGAGCCCTTTTCCGCGCTCGATCCGGTGACCCGCGACAGCATTCATCGGGAATTCCTGAAACTTCAGCATGCAGAAACCCGATCTATGGTGTTGGTTACCCACGACATGTTTGAAGCGATCAAACTGGCACAGGAAATTATCGTGATGTGCGATGGCCGCATCGAGCAGCAGGGTTCGGTGGCCGAGATTCAGAATAACCCGGCCAGCGACTATGTTCAGGCCCTGTTCCAAGCCGGAGGCCAGTAGCATGAAAGCGTGCATTTCAAACCCGCTGGTTCAGGCGATGTTGCGGATACTATTGATGTCACTGTGCCTCATTGCAAATAACTCGATGGCACAGGCCGGAGATGAACCGCTTTCGATAACGGTGGGCAGCAAGAACTTCAATGAAAATTATCTGCTGGCCGAGGTGATATCGCAATTATTTGAGCACGCCGGTTACGAAGTGGACAGAAAATTTGGCATGACTGGAACCCTGATCATTTATGAAGCATTGCGGACCAAGGAGGTGGATGTCTATGTTGAGTATACCGGCACACTGGGTCAGGTGATCCTCAACTACGACGGTGAGCCCAGTCTCGAAAATCTCAACGCCCAGTTGACAGGCGAGGGCGTGGAAATATTGCCATCGTTTGGTTTCAATAACACCTATGCACTTGCGATAAAACGAGAATACGCAGAGGAGTTGGGAATTACTACTGTTTCGGAACTGGTTACTCAAGCCGACATCGAGATGGGCTTCAGCATCGAATTTCTCAATCGAGCCGATGGCTGGCCTGGCCTGGTTAGCGCATACGGTTTTTCGCAGCAGCCAACGGGAATGGATCATGGCCTCGCTTACCAGGCTATCGATGACGGCAATATCGATGTAACCGATGCCTATTCAACCGATGGCGATATCGATCGCTACGATCTGCAATTACTGGAAGATGATCTGGGGTTTTTCCCGCGCTATTTCGGCGCGCCTTTAATCAACGCCGAATTGCCTGTTGACGCGCGCAATATCATAGATCGGCTCACCGGTCGAATTGATGACGCCCGCATGCGCGATCTTAATGGACGAGTGATGCTGGATGGTAAATCCTTCGCCGAAGTCGCGGGGGAGTTTCTGGCGGAAGAGGGTCTGGTGGCACTTAGTGATAATACCAGTGCGACGGCGACCTCGATGTGGTCCAGGCTGTGGCACAATACCCTGATACACGTGCAGTTGACTCTCATAGCACTGTTTTTGGGTTGCGCGGTGGGCCTGCCGCTGGGGGTTGTTATCTACCGTTCCCGCCGCCTGTCCCGCTCCATGCTGTATATCGCGGGCCTGCTGCAAACCGTGCCCTCAATTGCCCTGCTGGCACTGATGATACCGCTGTTTGGCATCGGTCAGACGCCGGCGATCATCGCCCTGTTCATGTATTCTCTGTTGCCGATTCTGAGAAGCACCATCACCGCCTTGCTGACTATCGATCCGGTGTTGAAGCGGGTAGCCGAAGCCCTGGGCATGACCCGCACGCAGCAACTCGTGCATGTGCTGCTGCCCCTGGCCTTGCCGAATGTGCTAACCGGCGTGAAGACGGCGGCGATCATCTCTATCGGCACCGCTACGCTTGCGGCGTTCATCGGCGCGGGTGGCCTGGGAGAGCCTATTGTCACCGGATTGGCTTTGAACGATACCAGCTTGATATTACAGGGGGCGATACCAGCCGCTGGTTTGGCCATCCTCACCGAATTGCTGTTCGATGTGCTGGAGCGATCTCTCGTAAAACCCCATATGCTAGTTGGACAACTGCCGACTTGAATCGGCAGTCCGGCTTGAAGTCTCGATACCGCGTGTGCGCATGGCGATGGATGGGAATGCCGAGTTGGTGCAGCTACCCGTGTAGATCTCTTTCCCAAATACAGCACTGACATTTACAGCGGCTGTGCTCGATATGAGCAGGACCGGCCAGGTATCTTCGCGTGTTGTATTTAAAAACCCTGTAACGTCTATAGAAAATGCTAAGCGCTAGAAATGTGGCTATTAGCAACGCTGGTATAGTAGTTGTGAAAGATAGAATCAGTTGCCAGCTCATGCTTCGATCCTCCTTACTACTTGCTACGACCAAATTCGGAAGTTCTTTAATCGCTGAAGAGGTCGAGTACTGCAGTTGGACGAAGTTGGTTTTCAAGCAAGTTTCGATCAGCGGCCGATAATCTGGTGAATTCCTTACGAATCCATTGCAGGCATTTGGCCTGATAACGGAATGGGCTCTGTCGCCATGGTCTGCCATCTAATTCCATTGCCATCTCTTTCTCGCCATTTGCCACCGATGCCCCATTGGCAAGCAGATAGGGAACGTAGATACGCCCCACTTCCTGTAACAGCCCTATCAGAGTCTGCGGCAGACCTGCCGGCTTAATCCAGTCATCTTTCAAGGTCTCGTAACCGGAGAGGTCTTCCATCGACTCGGTCCAGGCATAAACGCGGGGCGCCTGCGCTATCACCTTTTTCTGTGGCGTTGGGTCGAACAGTGCCAGACAGGTGAGTTGACCGTAGATTGCGAAATCACAGGCTGCGGGTCTGTTTCCGAGCAAGAAATGGAACTGCTGCAGATGCTTGTCCAATAGATTTAACAAGCGGTCAAAACTTTGCTCGATAGTCTCCCGTGTGAGCCCACTGGACCCAACATAGCGCAACCGGGATATCTGTAATTCCGATATCTGCCTGGATTTTTGGGCAATCTGCGCCTCGTCGGCAGTCGAATTATTCCATCTTGGTAGTATCTGCCCTGCCTTGTCGATGTCTTCGGCATAGCTCCAGCGATAATGGAACATCGCCTTGGTCAACCATTCGTCGGCGTAGTCCTCCAACAGATAGTCAATGAATGCCAATGCCGGGTGCTCCGGAATCACCGACCTGCCAGCATAGCGGAGCTCGAATTCACGAATCAATGGCGTGGTATCGCACACCGCCTGCTCGGTGCCAGATTCATCCTTCAGGTAGAAGGTTGGCATCAACNCTACCTTCGGCTGTGGGCGTGATCTGAAGCGGTCGCTGTCCGCAGCCAGTAAATGACGACTGCCGGGCAGCAGACGGTAAGGGATGCGACGATATCTGAGCAGCGCCAACATCTTCCGGGTGTAGGGGGAACCCGGCACACCCATCAATTCTAGTGCTATATCAGATTCTGTCATGGTTTTATCGCCTGAAGCGTACGCCTGCAACTAAGTATTATTGTGACTCATAACAATGGTCATTTTCCAAAAATGTTGCAATCGCATTAAGTGTTGATCCAGTGCCAGCCCGTACTTTAAGCGGCACCGCCGTCGGCAGAAATTCCCAGCATCCGAGTTCGGCCGCTTGCGCCGGGCACACAACACTAAAGCCTGTGCTCAGGGCCTACTGCGCAGGGAAGTATAGCGGGCGATTCCTGCATAGAATAAACCCGGGCAGGTGTTGCGAAGCACAAACAGCAACAGGCTCGGCTCCATGCAATAGACAAGAGCTGACCCCCGAGGATTACTCCTAGTCGGTTAACTGCCTACTCGATTGGGTTTGTCGCCTCAATAGCCCGATTCCCAGCGCCGCCATCGCGATCGATACCACTGCATTGAGGTAGTTAAAAAAAGCATAGGGAACATAATCCAATACCGGCACGCCCAGGGTTGCTCCGTAAAAAGCCCCGGCCGTGGTCCAGGGAATCAGCCCCGTGGTCAGAGTAGAGCCCTCCTCAACGGAGCGAGACAGCAGCGCCTTGTCCAGGCCCAACTCCTCATACTTGCCGCGGAATAGCTGACAGGTGAGAATGATGGAAATATAGGCCTCGCCCATCGCCAGATTGCCGACAAAACCCGAGCAGATGGTGGTTGCGATCAAGGTTGCGACGTTCCTCACACGGGAGATAATGCCCGCCAGCAGTGCAGATAGAAACCCGGCCCCGTGTAATATGCCGCCCAGTGCCAGCGCCATCAGGGCCAGCATCAAGGTCCAACTCATGCTACTGATGCCGCCTCGGCCTAATAAATCATTCAGGCTGTCGATGTCGGTGCTGCCGGGTGTATTTGCCCACAATGCATTAAGGACCGTGACAGGGCTCTCTCCCTGGTAGGCCACGGCGATGACCACCGCAGCGAGCACGCTAAGCGACATCGTAATCTCGGCGGGTACGCGCCTGATACTGAGTATGGCCAGCAGCATAATTGGAATTAAGGTAATCAGCGGAGACAGACGGTAGGTATCGGCTAATGCCTGCCGGATAGACCCAATCTCATCGCCGACGAAGCTGCTGTCTCCGTAACCGAGTCCGATTATGCTGAAGATTATCAGGGCCAATAGAAACGAGGGTGCGGTGGTAAACAACATCGAGTAGATGTGTCGATACAAATCGGTGTCGGCGCTCATGGCGGCGAGATTGGTGGTGTCTGATATGGGTGACAACTTGTCGCCGAAGGTGGCGCCGCAGATCACCATGCCGGCGACGATCGGTAGCGGTATGCCCATGGCTCCACCGATGCCGATAAAGACTACTCCCAGAGTGCCGGCGGTGCCCCAGGCAGTCCCGGTGGCCATCGACATCAACGCACACAGCAGCATGCCCACGGCCAGGAACGATCCCGGCGCTAACCAGTCGAGGCCAAAATACATCAAGGTCGCAATCGTGCCGCTGTGCATAAAACTGGCGATGACCATGCCGATCAGGATGAAGATGTAAATGGCGGGCAGGGCCCGGCTTATAGCCGAACTCATCAGCTGACGAATGCCAGCCGATGTATGACCTAGCAGGCGGGCATTGAGGGTGGCCCAGATCAGGCAGAGAAACATCAGGCTATGCAGGTCGATGCCAAAAGCAAAAAGACCGATGGCGATAATTGCGATGACTACCCCGAAGCACAGAATTGCCTGAGTCGGAGAAGGAGTGCTGGGGCTGGTGGTGTCGGGCATGGTCGCCTAGCATATAAACAATTGGGGCCGGAGTAAAATTTTGCTAAGCTCAGGCGTTCTGTTTGCACCTGAGTTTTCGAACTAACGGTAAATTAGCAAAGGCTTGAGTCATGAACTTGTCCTGGATGGGTTGGACCCAGCCTACCGCGATTTTTTTTATAGCGATTGCCAGCTTTATAGCCGCCATGTTGCTGTGGGAGTATCTGAGTCCTGGAGGGGGTCCAAGGGTGGGGATACTTCGTTTCGAAACTACCCGCGGAGACAGGCTATTTATCTCCCTGCTGGGGAGTGCATTTATTTGCCTTGCCTGGCTGGGATGGGTTGGATTAAGTCTCTGGTGGGGGCTTGCACTGTGTTTCGTCTTCGCTATTTTGGTTTTCACTTTTGTTTGAAAACGGGGTCTGAGGTAATCACTATGTTTGAAGTATTAAGAAGACATTCGAGTTGGCGATTGATTCGAGTTCCCGTTCTGCTGGGAGTTTATTGTTTCTCCACCGTAGCCCTTGGCGACATGGAAGCAGCCCAACGCTGGCTCAGTGAGTTTCAGCCTTCGACCTTGAATGAGGCACAACAACTCGCCGAATTACAGTGGTTCGTCGATGCCGCCAAACCATTCGTGGGCATGGAGCTCAAAGTCGTTTCCGAAACTATTACCACCCATGAATATGAATCCCAGGTCCTGGCTCGGGCGTTTGCGGAGATAACAGGCATCGAAGTGACCCATGATCTGATTGGGGAAGGTGACGTGATCGAGAAATTGCAGACGCAAATGCAGTCCGGTGAAAATATCTACGACGCCTACGTCAACGATTCAGACTTGATCGGCACCCATTTTCGCTATCAGCAGGTACGCAATCTGACCGATTGGATGGCAGGCGAGGGCAGCGACGTCACCTCGCCTACGCTGGACCTGGAGGATTTTATTGGCCTTTCATTCACCACCGGGCCCGATGGCAAGTTGTATCAATTACCGGACCAGCAATTCGCCAATCTCTACTGGTTTCGCTACGACTGGTTCACGGATCCGTCTATCAAGGCCCGATTCAGGGAGCGTTTTGACTATGAACTGGGCGTGCCGGTTAACTGGTCGGCCTACGAAGATATCGCCGAGTTTTTTACCAATGATATTGGCGAGATCGATGGCCGCAAGGTTTATGGCCACATGGACTACGGCAAGAAAGATCCTTCCCTGGGTTGGCGCTTCACCGATGCCTGGTTATCCATGGCCGGTGCCGGAGACAAGGGCATTCCCAACGGCTTGCCGGTAGATGAGTGGGGAATTCGAGTAGAGGCTTGTCGTCCGGTGGGTTCCACCGTAGAGCGAGGCGGTGCCACCGACGGTCCGGCGGCTGTGTACTCCGTGACCAAGTATGTTGATTGGTTAAAGCGCTATGCACCACCGGAAGCGGCGGGCATGGTTTTCAGTGAGGCCGGGCCGGTGCCGGCACAGGGCACTATCGCCCAACAGATATTCTGGTACACCACCTTTACCGCCGACATGGTGGCGCCGGGCTTGCCGGTGATGAATGCCGATGGCACGCCCAAATGGCGCATGGCGCCATCGCCCCATGGGGCTTACTGGGAAGAGGGACAGAAGTTAGGCTACCAGGATGCCGGCTCCTGGACGCTGATGAAGTCCACGCCCACCGATAGGGCCAAGGCGGCCTGGCTCTATGCCCAGTTTGTCACCTCGAAGACGGTCTCCCTGAAGAAGAGCCATGTCGGTCTCACCATTATTCGAGACTCCGATATACGTCATGAGAGTTTTACCGAGCGCTCGACGGAGCTGGGTGGACTGGTGGAGTTTTATCGATCGCCGGCGAGAGTGCAGTGGACCCCAACCGGTACCAATGTGCCCGATTACCCGCGCCTGGCACAGCTGTGGTGGCAGAATATCGGTGACGCCTCCTCTGGAGCGAAGACACCACAGCAGGCAATGACGGCACTGGCAGTAGCCCAGGACCGTCTGATGCAGCGGCTCGAAAGAGCCGACATATTGGGGGAGTGTGGGCCGAAACTGAACGACAGACGAAGCCGGGAGTACTGGCTGAGTCAACCCGGTGCACCCAAGCCAAAACTGGCCAACGAAAAACCTGACCCCATCACCATCGACTATGATGAATTGGTAAGAAGCTGGCAGTAACAGTCAGAATAAGGGGAGAGAAAAATGACAGCAACGACACGCGCGAGCAAAAAAACCTTTGCCATCAGCCTGGCAATTTGGCTGCTGCCATTTATGCTATTCGCAGCAGTGCCAGATGCCACAATTAACGGTCCCATCGCCACCGAGCCACATCCTTCCCTCAATTCTATCTACGGGGCGTCGGCTATCGAGTTGTGGGACCGCGGCTATGTTGAGGAAGAATACTTCATCGAGGGCACGGCGAATCGGTACTCGGCTACGGAGATGAAGAATGCTGAGATTGTTGACCGTGGACACCCTTATCGCAGCCGGCTAATCGTGCGGCGTCCGGTGTCGGCGCAGGACTTTAATGGTGTGGTAGTGGTGGAATGGATTAACGTCACCGGCGGCAACGACAATGATATCGATTGGTGGCAGGTGGGTGATCACCTGGTCCGTAACGGCTATGCCTATGTTGGGGTATCGGCGCAACAGGATGGACTCGGCAGATTGCGGGATTGGAACCCGGATCGTTATGGCTCCCTGGACTTGACTGATAACGGCACGGTCACCAGAGACGCTCTTTCTTACGACGTTTTTTCTGCCGTTGGCAAGGCTATCAACCGTAGCGGTGAATCCACTCGCAGCGGTGAGGTCGACATCATGGGCGGCCTGAAAGCAGAGATGATACTCGCCACCGGTCATTCTCAATCCGCCGGCCGCCTGGCCAGCTACCTGAACAATATCCATCCATTAGAACCCGTCTATGATGGTGTCATGGTTCACGGCGGTGGTGGCCGCATTCGCGACGATCAAAGCACCAGGATATTCAAGATCATGGCAGAAACCGACATGCCGCGGCGCGCCGCGACGCCACAGCCCGACACGGAGACGTTTAGACAGTGGGAGGTTGCCGGTACTTCACATGTCGATATCTTATTTGAACTCGAGTGGTCCAAAGTCAGACTGCAAAGAGATGGCCTGGCCCTCTCCGCTGCGGCGGCCCGTGACCCCGGCTGTCAACTGCCTGCCCACAGCAGAGTGCCGTTTCGGGATGTGATGAATGCGGCCTTCGAGCACTTGGTTGCCTGGGTGCGCGATGATGTAGCTCCTCCTACGGCCGACCCGCTACAGGTTGCGAGGATGTTGCCGGAGCTGGCATTCGCCAGAGATGAGTATGGCAATGTTCTCGGTGGTATACGCCTGGCCGAACACGTGGTGGCTACCGCCAGGAATACCGGCATGAACACCGGCGACAGTAGATTCTGTTTTCTCTATGGCTCCCACCAGCCATTCGGCCAGGCCACCCTGACCGCGCTCTATCCAAACCATGATGACTATGTAGAGGCGGTGAAAGCCGTAGTCGATCAGAATCTGGCGGATGGTTACATCTTACCTTATGCCGCGGAACTGACGATTCGCAGAGCAGAGAGTGCAAACATCGGCAGGTAGGAACCTTTAGAAGCTTGAAATCCTTAGCATTTACTTATTAAATTTCTCCGCCAGTGCCGTGCAGCGATCGCTCCATTGTTCCTTGATTTTCTCTTTTAATGTATTCAGTTTTGGATCCAGCTTTATGGTCAGCCTGATCCGGGTTTTCCCGTGTTCTTCTTGAAACTTCACTACCACCCGACTAACTGCCTTGGGATGCGCGTTTTCGACCCAGCTGAAAATAAGGGTGTCGGGTATATCCAATAACTCATAAGTTCCCCTGTACAAAATTTCCAGATTTCCCGATTTAACAACATAGGTAAATTCGCCGCCCTTGCGAACCTTGTTTTCCAGCCTGACGATGCTGTGGCGACCGAACATCCAATCGCCGACGAACACCGGAATCAGCCACTGGTCATACACTTCCTGTGCTGGAGCATCGATGGTTTTACTGAGGGAAATGCTGGAAGCCTTGAGTTTGCCCGGTGGTAGCTGCGGGTCATCCTCCAGCATTGAGAGTTGCTCAGCTGCCATCTCACTGCGCATTCTCATAGGGATTGTCCGGCATCAGTTGGGCGGGTATTCCGGCCCGCCGGGAGGCGGGTTTCTGGCCGTAATTGCTCGCCAGATAATCCAGAATGGTATCCTCCAGGTTGATTGTCAGCTGCCCAAGACCCTGGGTATCCTGCATCCATCGCAGGCGGCTCTTCCAGACTTCACGGCTACCGGAGTTTTGTGAGATGAGTTGCGCCGAATGACATTCGGTGCAAGTAGCCTGTACCTGTAACCAACCCGCACTCATCTTCAGCCCAGTAAAGCTGTCTATTTCCTGTGCCGAGGAAGCTTGAGTCAGCAGCAATGTCGCTGCGCTCAGAACTAGAATTCCCCGGGCGGATCTGCGAATTGTCAGCATGTCAATCATACTACCTGCACCGCGACCCGATGGCAGGCATTGTTTAAATAGCCGCGTGGATTCCAGCCTGGCACCACCATGGGCTGCGATCTGCCTCGGTCGTCCATGGCTCTGGACCAGACTTCGTAGTAGCCCGCTTCGGGAAACTGCACCCAGCTCTCCCAATTCTGCCACGCCAATCGATTGCTGGCCGCCTGAACTGACGTGGGTAACCAGGTCGCACCGAAATCGATGGAGATGAACACACTGCTGACCTGATTATCGCCGGCCCATGCGTGTCCCCGCACGATGAGTCTCTGGCCAAGGTCATGGCTGATGCCGGATTGAGGGAAGGTGACGAGGGATTTCACCGGCATGGATTCGATCGTACGCATGTCCGCATTCGGCACCCGGGACCCCGGTGCCACCGCCGTGATCGGCACAGAATAAGAAGGCGCCGCCATCTTCTCGCCGTCATGGACCCGGTCTCTTACCACTATCCGGTTCAACCATTTGCCGGACACCGAACCGGGCCAGCCGGCACAAACCATGCGCAGTGGATAGCCGTTCTGCAATGGAATGTCCTCTCCGTTCATGGCCCAGGCGATGAGCGACTCCCGTTCCATGGCCTTGGCGATGGGTACACCGCGGGAGATCGCCACCCGGGTCGGATCGCCGCTGGTATGGGTGTCAGCACCGAAATAACCGATGTACACAGCATCGCTCTTGACTCCACAGTAGTTGAGGACATCACGCAGACGCACACCGGTGAACGACGGGCAGCCAACCGCACCGTTCGTCCATTGATTACCGCTGGCCGCCGGCGAAAACTCATTGCGACCATTGCCTCCACACTCGAGTTGCAGCTGCAAGGTCACTGCTTCGAAGCGTGACCTTAGATCGGCGATGGAAAAACTGGTGGCGCGTTCACAGGATTCGCCTTCGATTTGCAGACGCCAGCTTTCAGTATCTATATTTTCCGGGGGTAGGCCGTTATTGCGAATGAACATATAGCGATTGGGGGTGATTGCGTCGTCCAGTAGATGTGCCGGGGTTTCGGCGTTAAGTGGTCGGTCGTTCAAGACGATCAAGCCATCTTTTCCGGTAATCTGTGTGGGTGCATTGTCCGCGGCGAACGCTGCCGGTATTAATCCCGCTGGCATAAAACGCGAGAATGGGATGCTCATTCCCAACGCGGCGGTCATCGCCACCAGGCCACTGTTTTTTAGAAAGCCCCGGCGGCTCAGTCCGTCGCTTCGACGCCCCCAGAGTAGCCGATCCGCGCCAAGCGGGTCTTGTCGATACAGCGCGTTGATCTCTGGCTGGTTTTGCTTTTTCATCAGACGTTTCCCTCGCCACGGATTGGCTCTGCGGCGTCCCCATTCATGATGCCTGGATACTCTTCATTGCTGTCGGATCATTGCTGTCGGAGTTCACTCCGATACCGTCTTTTGACGATGCAGGAACTGGCGTTGAGGTTAACAAATATCGGGAAACAGGTCCAAAGCTGGACCTGGATAATTCACTTAATCTAGTTTCTACTGCGGCTTCCGCAATTTCAGCAGGAAGCGGTCAGTGTTACGGTTCAGGCGGGGGTCGAAGATATTGCGACTGTGATCGTCGCTGGGCGAGCGTAACAGCTCGCTGGTTTCTACCTGAAAGCCGGCCTCTTTGGCGACATCGATGGCTTGTTGAATCTCCATTCGATGCATGTCCCGATTGTCCCGACCTGGGAGTCCGACATGGTCGGTGATGCCCACGACGCCACCTGGCTTTAACAGGATCTTGAGCTTGATCAACATCTCCAGCGCCCGCTGTGGGTCGGGGTTATAGTAGTCATGCAGGGTCTGGGCAACGATGACTAAATCCAGAGACTCCGCGGACAGGCCGATATCGTCGAGCCGCCTTATTATCTGTCGCACGTTGCTGAGATTGCCCTCGCGTATCTTGTTGTCCAGCGCCTCTCCCTGGCTAATGTCCTGGCGATCTTCCTCGAAGCGTAAGCCCCTCGCTGTGTTTTGTGCATAGACGATGCCCTCGGGTCCAACGACCTTCGAGAGGATGAAGGTGTAATAACCACCGGCGGCGTATAGATCCAGTACGGTCATTCCCGCTTCGATGCCGAGAAAATCCAACACTTCCACAGGCTTGCGTACCTGGTCTCTGACAAAATCGGTGACGTCACGATCCGGCCCGGTGATAGCGCGACGCAGGGCTTCCTTGTCGAGAGCGAGAGTCGGTGACGTAAACATGATCCAAAAACACAGGAGCGAGGGAGCGCCCAGGAGTCGGCGGCAGATTATTGGAATTTTCACTGTAGCTAACATTTCGTATTCCAATGACGGTTGTTATGCATCCAAGCCAATCCCCCGGGCCATGAGAAAAGCGAGTAGAGGAATAATGAAGAGTAACACCAACTCCAATTTGGTCAGTATGCCGATTGCCGGTGGAACCTCGATTGCGTCAGCAGTCGACTTGCGATTCCTGAGGAAAAACATCGTGGGATAGATAGAGAGTAAAGCCAGCAGAAAGAAGAGTCCGAGCTTGAACTGGAATATTGGATTCAGGGAATAGAATTCACTGGGTTTTCCGACCCATAACCACAGAGTGAGGCCAAACAGCAGAGTCAGTACAGCAGCAATGCCATAGACAGCATCCACCTTGGCGAGGTTGCGGGCGTCTTCTCCGTTTATCGTCGGTTTTAGAGCCATGTTCTCGATCACCAGGGCGCCAGCTAGCACAAAAATGGCAACGAAATGCAGAGTGCGGATAAAGGTGTACAGCATGGGACTAATAATACTGCAATTGCGCGCCCTTTAGTCCGGTAAATAGGTGCTGGATTCCAGTTTTTCCTGTTATGCTTTCCGCCACATGCTCTAGGGAGTCTTGTCAGCTTATTGCGCCGACAGCATTGCTTCCAGAATAAGAACCGGCTCATTTGCAGCGATAGAAATTTGGAGAGACCATGACTACAGATACTACGGCGACCGCTAATAACAATCCCGCCGGGGGAACTCATCTAAAAACCAATATGCGCAAGGTCGCGCTTACCGCTCTGGCGGGTGCCAGCATCGAGTGGTACGACTTTTTTATCTATGCCACCGCGGCGGCTTTGGTTTTTCCAGCGGCCTTCTTTCCAGACAGCAGCCCAACCATGGGATTAATTTTGTCCTTTGGAACCTTCGCTTTCGGTTTTATTGCTCGTCCCGTGGGCGGGATACTATTTGGGCACTTCGGTGACCGGATTGGTCGCAAGCGTACTCTGGTTATCGCCCTGATCTTGATGGGGGTCGCCTCCACACTCATCGGTTTGTTGCCAACCTACGCTACTATCGGCGTCGCAGCGCCTATATTGCTGAGTCTGCTCCGATTCGCTCAGGGCCTGGCCATAGGCGGCCAGTGGGGTGGCGCCATGCTGTTGGTCACCGAGAGCGCCCCCGCAGACAAGCGAGGGTATTATGGCGCCTTTGCTCAAGCCGGCGCGCCGGTTGGGGTCATTCTTGCCAACCTTGCTTTCATTATCATCAGTGCGACAGTATCTGAAGAATTCTTTATGGAATGGGGTTGGCGCATTCCGTTTATTTCCAGTGTGGTGCTAATTGGTATCAGCATGTATGTGCAGTTGCACATGGAAGATACTACAGCGTTCAAGGAATTGGCGGCCGCCAGGGCTCGGCAGGAAGCCGAGCACCCTGAGGTCGTAGTCATAAAACGTTCACCGGTACTGGAGGCGATCCTTAAGTATCCGAAGCGAATCGCCCTGGCAGCCGGCGCCTTTCTCTCGATTCAGGTGGCGTTCTATATCCTCATAGGCTTCGTGTTGGCCTATGGCAGTGACCCCAACGGCGCCGCCATGAGCCGGGACAATATGTTGATTGCCGTGCTGATCGCCTCGGCTTTGCAAATTCCGGTCCAGTTCATGGCCGCGTCCTACTCAGACCGGCACGGCCGCCGTGGCATTTTCATGCTCGGTGCAATACTCACCGGCGCTTGGGGTTTCCTGCTGTTCCCACTTATCGATACCGGTAACTTCTGGCTAACTGTGCTTGCGATCAGCGGTGGTCTGATGTCCCTGGGAATGATGTATGGTCCCCAGGCGGCATTTTTCACCGAGTTGTTCAGCACCGAGGTGAGGTACTCGGGGGCTTCTCTGGGCTACCAGGTCGGCGCGATACTCGGTGGTGCATTTGCGCCAACTATCGCCACCATACTGTGGGTCAGCTACGACATTATTTGGGTATCGGTGTATATCGCCATCGCTTCGGTCCTGTCCCTCATCTCCGTGGCGATGCTGACTGAAACCTTCAAGACGGATTTGAATGCCATCGACTAACGCAGAGTCGGGCTTGCCATCATTATTGCTCGATGGCTGCCGTATGCTGGCATACCCGCGGATCTGTGTTTTGGCCTGAGAGCAGGCGACCGCGAGGAGCCCGGACATCTCGTCTGTACTGGATTTTGCCCTGGGCATAATTCCGTTTAGTCTGATAACAAATAGGCAGATGAGGAAGGCACATTGCGAATCAAGGACTGCAACAATACGGCAGATTTCAGGAGACTGGCCAAAAAAAGACTTCCGGCACCCCTGTTTCACTATATCGATGGCGGCTCCGACGATGAGATCACCCTCAGGCGCAACACCGAGGCATTCGATAAGGTCAGGCTGATCCCCAATGTATTGGCGGATTTATCGGCGATGGATTTGTCGGTCAAGGTGCTGGGACAGGATATCGAATGGCCGGTTTTCTGTTCACCGACCGGGATGAGCCGACTATTTCATCACCATGGTGAACGCGCGGTCTGCCGTGCGGCCCATAAGGCCGGGACCATGTACACGCTCTCCACACTGTCTACGGTGAGTATCGAGGAAATTGCTGCACTCACGCCGGGGCCCAAATGTTTCCAACTGTATATTCATAAGGACCGGGGCCTCAGCTACGCTTTTATCGAGCGTTGCAAGGAGGCAAAGTTTTCTTCGCTGTGCCTGACGGTGGACACACTGGTTGCCGGGAATCGAGAGCGAGACCTGATCACCGGTATGGTCATGCCACCGAAGTTTACTCTTAGCAGTATGCTCAGTTTTATGCTGCATCCCAGCTGGGCTCTACATTTTCTGATGTCGGAAAAATTTCAGTTAGCCAATGTGGCGGGGCAAATTGAAGCGGGCACGGGCAAGCTGACTTCGGTGATCGACTACATCAATAGCCAGTTCGATCGCTCGATTACCTGGAAAGATGCAGAACAGGCGATTCAGGCCTGGGGTGGCCCCTTCGCGATCAAGGGTGCGATGTCGGTGGAGGATGCGAGGCGGGCCGTGGACATCGGTGCCAGCGCCATCATGATATCCAATCACGGAGGTCGGCAATTGGATGGCTCCACCGCGCCATTCGATCAACTGGCGGCGATCGTGGATGCAGTCGGCGACAAGATTGAAGTGATTCTGGACGGTGGTGTGCGACGTGGCACCCATGTGCTGAAGGCGTTGGCGATGGGCGCCAGGGCTTGCATGGTTGGGCGCGCGTACTTATATGCACTCGCAGCTGGCGGACAACCCGCGGTTGAGAGAGCGTTGGACCGACTCCGCCAGGAAGTCGAGCGGGACATGATCTTGATGGGTTGTTCCAGCGTCAGTGAACTTAATCGAAGCAAGCTTCAATTCGATTGAGGAACCCCGTAACCGGTTCTGTTTTATCGGGCACACCCGGGACTATCATTTTCGCTGCCAGGAACCGCTGGCGTTCTGAATATAGTGTCCGGAGCGGGTCGCTGCTACGGCGCGCTCGTAGGCGAGAGACCCAACCTGTTCGACGCTGATGTTGTTTTGCCGGGCAATTTGTTGGTAGCGCTGCCGGCGCTGACCATTGATATCCCGTATCAGGGCGGCCACATCGGCCGGTGCGGTATTCACCACCATGCAGACGTAGCCATCACGTTGCTCACCTACTAAGCCCTGTTCTTTCGCTTCCTGCAAGGTGACGGCGTAAGCGGTAGGAATNAACAACACTAATAAAAGAAAANTCGCTGCAATATTCAATATTTTCTTCATGGTAAATTCCTTTAAAACAAACCACTGTCGAGGGTGAAGATATCATCCAGTTCTTCTTCGACCTTGATGCGAATCTCGTGTTCTATTCGTACATTGAGATTAATAGTTATGGGCTCATTCGGGATCACCAATTGCACAGTCGGCGTGCAGGCGATAATGCCAGTACTCAAGAGAGCCAGGGCGCTGAGTAAGTGTCGTTTCTTCATGGGTCGGATTCGCTCTTCAATGGTAGCTTGGGCACCTCTGAACTATAACGCGCAATAGATGAACCTTGCCTTAATTCCTTGTTGGCACGGTGCAATCATTAGACCGCCTGAAACGAGAAAAGTTACTGATTTCCAAGGCTTTGTTCCAGCGCGTCGGTAATAATCCGGCTCGCTTGCAGGCTGCGCATAAGGGTCGGAATATTGTCCGTAATATTTACGTTCAGGTTGATCCCCTGGCCATTATTCATATCGGGATTAGTGCCTCGAAGTTGAACTACCAGTCGGAGATCTCCAATTTCATCGTAAAATACATCTGTATTCATGGTCGTAAATTGATAATTCGAAAGTGCGTCATTGACCAACTGGATACTGGGATTACTACTGGGGATTGGATTCGCAGGCGTGTATTGGATAGCCCCACCTGGCTGCAACGCAGCCACGAGNCCTGCTTCGATAAGAATTATATCACCACGAAGTTGCAGCGGAAGATAACCACTAATGCGGCCTTCCACCACCAGGCCGGGATAGTCTGCCAGCTCCACAATTGAGGCCAGATCGAGATTGTCTATTACCACGGCCAATTCATTTTGATCGCGATCGGCGCGGTACTCGAATTCGGGAATGGCAATGTTGCCACCCAGTAGCTCTGCACTCGCGTCATCGATGTTAAATCGATCGCCAGCGGTATCGAAGCGGTACTGCCATTCAATATTTTGCACCGGTAGGCCTACATCGACCGAGGCAATGGTCGCTCGTTGAGAGCCGACAGATAGCAGTCCCAGTGGGGTTGTCACCTCGGCAAATAATTCGCTATTCAAGTCCACGAAGAACAGGTCATCGTAAAATCCGCTGATATCTTGCATGCTGAATCGCACCGGCCCACCGAATTGCCAGCTCCGATCGCTTTGCTGGCTCCATGAGATATTTCCCTGTCCTTCTATCTTTCCGGCTACGATATCGCCGTTCACCACGCTTTGTTCGAGTAACGCGGACAGTGGTGCTGCCGTGGCGAAATCGTACGGCGCCAGCTTTATTTCGACATCGCCCGTATCGCGAAAGAAGTAATGTTGGATGGCTGCCCCAATCTTCAGCTGTTCGTTCAATTCTATTTCTATCAGGGTAGTGAGACTGCCGTCATGCAATTCGAATCTGCCGGCGGCTGAGAGTTGTGGGAATGACAGGGCATCAATTCCGGGACTAATGTGCGTGCTNCTGAAGGCGAAATCCAGGTCGAAGCTATTGCCAAGCCGCAAGTTTAGATTTTCCAGNTGCACTGTGGCAGAAGCGTCGATCCCTGCCGTTCGCATGACCGGGGCGATGAGTTCCAGTGAGGCAGCCGACAGTCGTAGCTCAGTGTTCCCATAGATGAGATTAGCGCTGCCATTCAGGCCCAAGTCCTGCCCGACAAACTCATCGAATTCCCAGGTCATCAACTTCGAATCCAGTTCGAATGATGCACGGCAGGCGCTCATCGATGAACAGCTCACGCCAAGGTCTGTAAACGTCGATACGGCGACGATGTCAACGCCTTGATTTGACCCGGAACCTGTAACTTGCAGGACGGGGATAGACAACTCCCAATCTGAGTTGAGGGCAGCGGACTCCCCAAATATTTGCAACGGCAATTGTAATTGCAGCTCGGCTCTGCCGGTGTCGGTCTGCTGCACCAGCTGCAGCAGTGAGTCGGGGTTGTCCAGTGTCAGGGTCAATTCTTTGATCGTAAACGCGCTGAAGGGCGAATCCAGGATGAGGCTGGAATTCAAATCCAGAGAGTCGCTGAGCCGGATATTGGCGCCAGGCAGATCTGCGAGCCCGGGAAGCTTGAGGATCTCATTGAGATAGACCGTGCTGTCAGCATTGATAGCCAGGCTGCGCTGCAGAAATTCTAGATCGAATTCAGTCTCCAGTATTACCGAGTTGGTGGCGCGAAGAATCGCCCTGCCCGTGATTGCGCTGGCTCCGGATCTCCTCGCATCGAAGTCCATCCTTAATTCTGGTTGCGCCGTAGAAAAAGTTGTTCCCGTTACGGTAACAGGATTAGAGCTGACGGCTAGTTGTGTGCTGATCTGTCTATCGCCAAATTCCAATAGCAGCGCTGCTATTGATATTTCACTGATTGGTAGTCGATCGAGGACGTCAAGTCTTGCGCTCAGGCCTGGAGAATCGGTAGCTTCAGGGTCGCCGGGGGCAGCGGAGTCGAACTCCCCGGATTGATTTGCCGGTAGCTGTTGTATCGAAAGCCGAGCTATGTCCACCGAGTCCAGTTGCCCAGCCAATAATCTCCCAAAGCGATAATCCAGTCCCAGCTCATCGATTGAAATAAGCAAGCCGTTGCCAGCGAGTGTGACACTACTCGCCTGGCTCGAACTGGACCCGATTCTAAGGGATCGTACGCCGGTGATCCTGATTCCTGTTGCATCCAGGTAGAAATTAGCAACAGGTATTACCACGGACGCTGGGTAAAAAAACAACAGTCCAGCACATAGAATCAGTAATGCGAGAAACATCAAAACGAATACTTTGAGCCGACACTTCATGCATATTAACCTGCGCGGTATGAAAGAGTAGTGTGGCTATTCGTGTTTTTCATTACAAGGAAATACCTGTCCCGAAACGATTTTTGCAGGCGGATCTGTGCGCGCTGTAGCGCAACGGCCCGGAGCACCGAGGCGGTGCTCTCGGAATCATCCACGGCCAAGCTGCATCGAGTCTGGTAACAGGTGGGAATACTGCTCAGTTCGCCGGTGGAGCCAGCGCAGCGGTAAGGGTATCTACATAGCTTGGTAATTTGAAGTAATCACGCCGGACCTTGATCACTGCGGCAAATGCAGAGGTGAGCGTTGCAGCGAAACAGCTGTTTCCAAATGTCTTCCGTATCAGCCTGTGGCAATGGTTGTAGGCAGGCGCAAAAACTACTGCGGCGAAGACATGATCATGGCATGCTCCATGTCCATGGCCGAGCGGGAGCGGTTGCGCTCTGATTGCGCCAGCTCGCCGATCGCAGGTCCGCCCTGGTTATAGATGCCACCGCGTAAGGCAAATAACAGGTAGTCATAGGTATCAGACAGATTGGTTTCCTTGTTAGTGAATTCCGCAACCACCGCATCGATCGCGGCGCCGCGATCATCCAGATTCGGGTAAGCGAGGATGTCCGCTATTACCGCATCCAGAACGTTCAGATTATCGAGGATGATCGCCGCTGGCTCTGACTGGCTATAAAGATTTGGAGTAATTGCCGGCGCCATCGGTAGCTCCGAAGGGGCTGGAAACATTGTCATGCCACCGGCGGAACCAATTTTGTTCCAGTAACGTTGCTTGACTATATCGAGTCCACCGGCAAATTCCTGGTCCAGGTGCTCGAGAATGGCGGCCTCAAGTGCGGCCAGTCGCATCCATTGATTTGACCATAGTAATCCGCTTAATTTTGGAAATCCGAATTTGAATGCAGAAGCATGGGGGTGGGTAATCAGGTACACGCTGTTTTTCGGCGCGGTGCCTACGGAATGACGATCGTCGCTGAGGTATTCTTCAATAGCTTCGGTAACCGCCGCCTGCTTGTCTGCGATAGCGTTGTCGGTATAGATCGCATACAAGCGGTTCTCAAAATTTCGACCGTGCTTGAATACTTCGGCGGTGTGCCGGTTCAGCGGTGCACTGTTTTCGAACGCCGCCTCGGCGTCGCTGCCGGTGGGCTGACTGCGTAAACCACTGATCAGCGTGACTCTGGCCTGCACTTCCAGTTCGCCGAAAGGTCCATTCGTACCTGCCACCATGCCGCCATGGCCCATGCCCGCCGCCATGGCTTCACTCATGCTCATGTTTGCCATCATATTGAGTTGCATCTTGAACCCATCACGGGCTTCTTGGGTGGTCGGGTTGTCGTTGATTTCGACGAGTTTTTCCATCGCCGCCGCCTTCGTCACATCGAAGGCATTGAATAATTCGCTCATGGATTGTTGCGCGCCTGCGACTGAGGTAAACAGGCTGAGAGCCACCGTTAATGCAGCAGTGGTTACAAGGCTTTTGGCTGGTGCGAGCCAGCCGACGGAGGTGTTATTCATGGTGCATCTACCCTATATTCAAGATTATCGAGAGTATAAACAGTTCCCAAGCCCTCGCCAATGGCTGCTTGCGCTATCGAAACAGCTTTGGCTGTCAGGATTTCAGCGCCGGTCGCCGCAGCAGATCGCTGCAGTGGCATGAAAACAGCCTTAATCAAGCGCTCCCGGCCGCTTCAGGCCATTCGGGCCGAGCTCGCCATAAACCCGGCAGTGGCTGATCGCGGGGGTCGCTTCTTGTAATTAATTGTGACAGAGTGGCGAGGAAACTCTGGGCCAGAGACATGAATTGCTGACTAATAGTCTCCCTTTCTTTCATCTAAACCGCGAGAACGCAGATGGTGATACAAATTACCTATTGCACAGAATGAAACTACAAGCCACAGGCCGACCGTGTGTCGAGCGAAATAGAAGATTCTGGCGCCGACAAGTGTGAGCTTATCGGCGGTGGCGGTGGTGTGTTTGATGTGGTGGTGGACGGCCGCCTGATATTTTCTAAACACCAGATTGGGAGATTTCCAGAACCGGGTGAGATCGCCGGACTGATCGGCGAATGATTTCCCAAGCGGTTCAGGACTTCTTCTCCTGCAGCAATCCCAGCACTTAGCGCTGGAACAAGTAGGAAAATTTCATGAAGATCTGATCTCCATCCTTGCGCAGATCGTTACTGATGATCAGCTCTCTTTCGCCTTCAGATTCGATGATGTCGAAATTTGTCTGATTGGAGTTATAGCCGAGATAAAAAGCAGACCAGGGGTTGATGACATAACGCAGCAGCAGATCGAAATTCAGGCTCTTGTCGTCCTCAAGACGAGTTGCAGGACCGGCGTCNGTCTCTACATATTGCGCGATAAATCGCAGTGACCATTCCTTGGTAAACTGATAGTTCCAGCTACTTCGAATGATCTCGTTGCTGAATATCTTGGTACCACCGCTCCTGGACTCCAGCTCCGTGTACAGATAGGTGTTGTCATTACGCAGCCGGTCAATTGGGCGCCATAAGGTATTGAAAGTGACTCGAGTTGTGTCGGCTACGTTGGGTAGTTGGCCCGGCGGTGGCACCACATTCAATGTCGTCCCCGATAGATAGCTGACTTCGAATTCCAGTGAATTGAGGGTGTTGTTGGCGTAGCTCACTTGCCAGTTTTCGAAGTCATATTCTGTCTTGGTGATGATTCCTGGAAAATCCTGAGGTCTCAATATCTCATCGTATTCGGTATAACCAAAACTCACGTNGTTGGTCGTAGTTCTAACATTGAAATTTGGGCCGAACTGGTGATATATGCGTTGCCCGTGGGTATCTTCCAGGTAGACGTCAAAGAAGGTGACATCCCAGCTGTCGATGACCGGGCTGTCCGGGAAAAAGTTAAGCGACAGGCGATTATGAATACCGGAAACATCAGGCTTGAAGAAGCGATTGGTGAAACCCAATTCGGCCCGATAATCTTTGGTGGTCTCAATAAAGTGACTATGGGTATTTACCATGCGTCCCACCCGATTGAGCGAAATATTGCGCTGGTATCCGGTAGTTGTCTCGCCTCCGGTGGAGGGCTCACTCTCGGTGCCGATAAATTGCATCTGGGTGATCCAGTTGTCGGTAAGCTTGAAGCGGCCGTCCACGCTGGCTACGCGGTTATATCCGTCCGCGAGTTCCCTATCGGTTAGAAGGAATCCAACTCGGGACTGTTCGGAGATATCCCGAAATCCGCGAAGTATACCTATATTGGCCTTTTCACCTCTCAGCGGATCACCGGCATCCCGATTCAATCCCGGCGCTTCATCATTGATCAAAATGACGCCAAAGCCGTAGTCACCCTGGCGTCCGGTAAAACGGGCACCGCCCTCCGGGTCCACGATGCGGCGGGTAAATACCAGGGTGGAGTCGGTAGCGAAAAAATCCGCATTTTCAACAAAGAAAGGTCGATTCTCCGGGAACTGGACTTCGAATCGCTCGTTAACTGTTACCTGTGGCTGATCCGATTCCACCTGGCTGAAATCCGGGTTCAGCGTGATATCCAATACCATCGCGTCGTTAAACACGAACTTGGCATCGATACCCACATCCTGCTCCGTGTTCTGATCGAATTTCGGCCCGCCCACCGCACTCATATCCAGGGCATCAACATCTCTGGCGAATATGAATGGAATAATCTGCGAATTATTGCCGGGGGAGACGTCTCTGATTCCAGTCAATATGGAGGTCTGGTTCAGTCGGCCTTCGATGCCGATCGAGTAAGCTGGCCAAAAAGTTTCTTCACTCAGCCGCGGAATCTGGCGACCGAACTGAATGCGCCACAATTGTTCATCGGAATCAGGAAAGCGCAGACTGCGCAGCGGGATTGCCATCTTCACCATGTATCCCTGNTCCGTTAATTGGCCTTCACTGTCCCAGACCGCCTGTAGTGTGGTATCGAAGCCGGCTCGGCGTGAGGCGCCTTCAGTCCAGCGGGCATCCCACTGTATACCCCTGGGGGTGGTGCGGAAGGTAAACGCGGCGCGCTGGTCGTTAAAGGTATCTATGGTCATTTCCACCGCATCGTCACCGTCGATGTTCTCTCGTGAAGACAGGTTGGCGCGAATTTGATCGGGATTGCTATCGAAGGCGAGGAATATTGCGTGCAGTTTTTGCTGGTCGTAGCCGATGTAGACTTCGGTGCGTTGGGTGGCGGCTTCGCCATCGTCGGGAACACGCTGAATGAAGTTTTCAACCTTCGTCATCGATCTGGCCAGAGCCGTAGATGGGCTCATGCCGCTAAAGTCTGCGAAACTCGGTTCGGCGTCAATGCGAGGGATGGCGATGCCATCATCTGCGGCCTGTGCTGAAATTGAATACAGACTAGCTACAACTGTGCCCATCAGGCACAACATCAACTGCTTTCTCATAACGTCCTCGTAGGCTGAGTTTCTCCGGCGGGCGTATTGTACTAGCAGTGGACTAAAAAGATAGTGACAGATAGTGACTCTGGCAGGGGTTTATTGGGTCTGGCTGAAGTCGATAAAGCCGTCTTTATTTGGCATGTCGATCTCGGTAAGGCTGTCACTGTTCAGCAGCTTGTACTGATCGATTATGCCATTGAGATAAAGCACATAGGCGGTAACCTGATAGACCTCTACATCGCTCAGTGATTTTGGCGCGGTGGCGGGCATGGCCCTGCGGATATAATCAAACAGGGTGCTGGCATAGGGCCAATAACTGCCCACGGTGCGCAGGGGAGTTCCTTCCGAGTGCATGTCGCCGCCAACCAGAACAGTGGCCGCTGATGACCCTTCGCCACCGAGGGCGTGGCAGACGGCACATTGTGTTTCGAATACTGCCTGGCCCTGCAGGGCGGTTCCGCTTCCCGCTGGTAAACCGCTACCATCGGGGCCGGCAATCTGATCGAAGTCAGTGAGCTGACTCTCGCTGATCGGAGTGCCAAGACCTACACTCTGTGCCTGTGAGACCAAGACAAAACCGGTTTGACTCACGGCTAGTGTGACAAGAATAGCTATCAGTTTGTTAGGCAAAGACATTCCTTACCTCCCCGGCGCTGTTCACCCCCCAACTCTGAATGCCGTGGAAGTGATATCGGCCCAGCAATCCCACTTCGTTGATCAGGCCGGTGCGGGTAGGTTGTATGTTGCCCTGGCTGTCGGTGGCGCGGCTCTGCAAGATGGCACTACCGCCTGACCACCGCCAGGGAATCCGAAAGCGCGCCAGCGCCTTATGGGAATGTTGATCATCGAGCAAGGCGTCAGCCCAGGTCTGGCCACCGTCGGCGCTCACTTCGACACGGCGAATGCTGCCCCGTCCGGACCAGGCAATACCGGTAATTTGATACAGNCCCGGTCGATTCAGCGTCATCTGGCCTGAGGGCGTCGTAATCAACGACTTCGTGCCCATGGGGAAAGTAAATTGTCGGCTCAGGCGATCCGGCTGAGTGTCAGTGTATTTGCTGGTTTCGTCCCGGAAGTGACTGGGCTCACGGGTGAGTTTAACCTGGGTCAGCCACTTCACGCTGATATTGCCTTCGCAGCCGGGAACCAGCAGACGCATGGGATAACCCTGCTCCGGTCGCACCGGTTCGCCATTCTGATACAGGGCCACGAGCACGTCGTCCATGGCTCGGTCCAGGGGTATGGAGCGACCCATGCTGGCGGCATCGGCACCCACCGCAGCTATCCACCGGGCTTCCGGCTCTACGCCCGATTCGTCGAGCAAGGTCGATAAGGGGATGCCGGTCCACTCGGCGCAGGAAACCAGACCGTGGATGCTCTGCGCCGTACCATCCGGCGCATCGGCGCCATTAGCACCCCACAGGGCACCGCTGTTGCCGGAGCATTCGAGGAAATAAATCTTGCTTACCATCGGGTACTTGAGCAGATCTTCGTAACTAAACACCAGGGGCTGTCTCACCAGGCCATTGATGACGAGCTTATGTTGAGACGGGTCGATGTCCGGCACCCCGGCATGATGGCGCTCAAAATGCAGGCCGTTAGGGGTGATGGTGCCCTGCAGGTGTTGCAGCGGGGAGCGTGAGGCACCGCCGCCGGGATAGGTAGGATTCGGAGCGCCCGACATGCGCTGAAACTGCCCGGCGTAGCTGGAGCGACCTCCATAGTCACTGACTCCCGGCCCAGGGGTTTTTGACCAGGCGGGAATTTCGAGGCGCATGCTGGCATCTGCAGCCAACGCCGAGTTGGCAACCGCTGCGCCCATGCCTGCCAAGCCCAGCCCTAATAGATGGCGCCGATTAATCAAACCATTGCCAGCCGCTGTTTCCAGTTCTTTATCTGTCATAATTAGTAACCCAGGTGTTTTTTGGCTTCCTGCACGGCCGGATGACTGTCGTCATTCCAGATTGCCAGGAGCGATTCATACATGAGATCCGCCTCACTGCCGCGGTCCAGATTTTCGTAGCTGCGGGCCGCACCTAATAAAGACAGGGGTCGATTCGGCATTTGCAACAAGGATTCTTCAAACAACTGCGCGGCTGCTTCGAATTCGCCAATCTCCAGCAATTGCTCACCGGCTAACTCATGCACAGGCTTAAGCGGATTGGCGGCACCGTTGGGTGGCCGCTGGGTTTTGGTCAGCTCCACTGCCTCCGTTAATAAGGCCATCGCCTGTTGGCGTTTCGCCACATCGACCATGGGCTTTGCACTGGCTTCTTTTAACAGGGTCAACGCCGAAACTTCCAGGCTGGCTATTTTCAGGGCGCCATTGTTGGGGCTATCGGCTGACAGTGAATCGAGCCTGGTTGCCACCTGGTTTGCCAAACCCAGTTCGCCCAGATTGGCGGCACTGAGGCCCAGCGCCAGTAATTCATTGACGTTTAAATCATCGGAAAAAGCCTGGGTCTGCCATTGCTGGCTTTCGATAATGTGACGGGCCTGCATAATGCGAACCGTACCGTCGGAACGGCCGTCACCAGGATTGTTCTTCAGCACTTCCTTGGCTCGTGCGATCCAGAGATTTGATCGTTCCAGATCTCCCCGTTGTAAATCACCATACTGGCCCCAGTCGGAAGAGTGGTTCAGGTCACCCACGGTATCACCCGGCTTCCAGAGAGCGACACCGGCATTGAACGCAGATTCGTTCCATTGCGACACTTCATCCCACATGCCGTGTTGAATGAAGATATGTGTAGGCATATGACGGGCATGAGAAACAGCCGGTGCGATGCTGGCATATTTGCTGGCGGCCTCCAGGGCGATGGGTGCGTGCAACGGATCATCGAAGGCATGGATTACGTAGTGGGGCGCACCGGGATGATCCCCATTCTTGCGAAACAACTGTAGGGCCATCGCGCCTGCCTGCATATTGATGCGGATTCTATCGGAACCCGCCGCTGTGGCACCCGCTAACATAGATACGGTATAGAAGGCCTTCACTTCGTCATCGTCGGGATAGCTTCTATACAACTCCGCCATCGCATGCATCCAGGCGGTACGTCGTTCAGCCATACCACCGTCGGTCAGGGCATAGGCCTCTGCTGCCCGCAGATATCCTTTCTCTTTGGCAGTAGGCGCCTTGGCCAGGCGCGCCTCATGGGTGGTTCCCAGACGCATAAGCGCCTGCCCGGGACGGTCATCCTTCGGGCCGAAGAAAGGGTGTTGGTAGGTGAAGGTCTCTCCCCAATAGGCCATGGCGAAATCCGGATCCAGCTCCTGGGCCTTCTGAAATTCTGCCCGGGCCTGGGTGCGGCCAAAACTGTGTAGGTAGCCGACACCTAGCAGGAAGTGCTCCTGCGCTGCAGAGGAACCGGAGGTGGGGAAATCGAAGTTGCCGATTTGCTCAAAATCCGCCCCAAAGCTGGTGTTGAAGAGGCTGGAAGTGAATATCAGCGCGAAGATTAATGGAGATTTCCTGATCATGACTTTACACCCGTAGGTAATATTATTCTGCCGCTAAGAGTGCCAACTCCGCTGTAGCATTGCAATCACTTGTGATACCGAATGTGGTGGTTTACGGATGAAAACAGGCGTTTTTGGCTTGATTTGGTCCAATTTTGCAAATCTGGAAAAAACGCGGTAACCCTGAAGTCAGCCAATAGTCACCTTCAATGTGCCGACAAATGATCGCCAATCACGCGGACGAAGGCAGGACCGTATTTCTCCAGCTTTCTCTCGCCGACACCGCTCACCAGGCTGAATTCATTGAGATCTCGTGGCAGGTTCACACACATCTCCTGCAAGGCGCTGTCGTGGAAAATGACATAGGGGGGCACACCTCGTTCCTCGGCGAATTCTCGACGGCAATCTCGTAGTGCCTCCCACAGCGCCACGTCCACATCGAGGGCCAGCGCTGTCTTGGTTTGCCGCTTCGCAGCTTTAACCTTGATGTCGAGGCGCAGTTCGATGCGCTCTTCGCCCCGTAACAAGGGTCTGCAAGCTGTTTCCAGACGCAGTCCGCCGAAGCGTTCCAGGTCGACACTCAGATAGCCGCGGGCCACCAGTTGCCGGAACACCGAGCGCCACTGATTGTTATCCAGATCTGTGCCGATGCCATAGGAAGCCAGATGGTGGTGATCGAACTGGAAGATCTTGTCGGTATCGGCACCGCGTAAGACATCGATCAGATGGTTCACACCGAAACGTTGCCCGGTGCGGTAGGCCGCGCTGAGTGCCATTCTCGCCGCTTCGGTACCATCCCAGGTCTGCGCCGGCTCCAGGCAGGTGTCACAATTCCCGCAAGGTTGTTCCAGGATTTCGCCGAAATAGGCAAGCAGAGTCTGACGACGACAGGTGGTGATTTCACAGAGACCGAGCATTGCATTGAGCCGATGCTGTTCCGCTCGTTTGAATTCTTCGCTGCCTCCTGAGCCGGCCATCATCTGTCGCAATTTGATCACATCTTGCAGGCCATAGATCATCCAGGCATCGGCGGCTTCGCCATCGCGTCCGGCTCTACCGGTTTCCTGGTAATAGGATTCGATGGTCTTGGGCATGTCGAGATGGACCACGAAACGCACATCGGGTTTGTCGATGCCCATTCCGAAGGCGATAGTGGCAACGATGATGACGCCATCTTCCCGCAGAAATTTATCCTGGTGCCGAGCCCGGGTTTCCCCGTCCAAGCCAGCATGATAGGGCAGAGCATCGAAGCCCTGATNCTGCAGCCAATACGCAATATCTTCGGTCTTCTTGCGGGAAAGGCAATAGATGATGCCGGCATCATCGGCATGTTCCAGCCGCAAAAATCTTAGAAGCTGTTGCTTGGGATTGTATTTAAGGGCAATGCGATAACGAATGTTGGGGCGATCGAAGTCCGCAATAAAATGTCGCGCAGCGGTGAGTTCGAGGCGCTGGATAATTTCCTCTCGCGTGCGATCATCGGCGGTGGCGGTGAGCGCGATGCGCGGTACATCCGGGAACAGTTCGTGCAACAGACTCAATTGTAAATAGTCGACGCGAAAGTCATGGCCCCACTGGGAAACGCAGTGGGCTTCATCGATTGCAAACAGTGCAATTGTCGTCTGCCGCAGCAGGCTGAGTGTTCTTGCCTGAATTAAGCGCTCAGGCGCGATATACAACAGGTCCAATTTACCGTCGAGCAGGCTCTGCTCAATTTCCTCGGCAGTACTTCTATCCAGTGTGGAGTTCAGAAATGCCGCACGGACTCCGAACAAACGCATCGCGCTCACCTGATCCTGCATCAGTGCAATGAGTGGCGAGATGACCACGCCGCAGCCTCGCCTGGCGATGGCAGGGATCTGGTAGCAGAGGGATTTACCGCCACCGGTGGGCATCAACACCAGGGCATCGCCGCCATCGATGACGGTCTGAATTATTTGATCCTGGGGTGGTCGAAAGGATGGAAAACCAAAAACAGACTGCAGGATGTCTTGTGCACTACTCATTGTCACTCAGTATACCGTATAGTTAAGGAGCCTCTGATTGAATAATTAATCAGAGGCTTCTTACGCGATTCTATTCTGACAATTCATGATAGTCGTAATTCAGAAATCCTATGAACAAAACCAGTAAATTAAGTTCGAACCCTGTGTTCACCGTGTTCTTGTTGCTGAGTAATTCGCTTTATTCGCAGGCAGCCAGGGCTGCCCTAGGTAGGAGAATGGGATGTGAGCGACAATGCCAAGCTGGTAGGCAGCAACAGCATTCGTAAAAGGGAAGCCGGTATCAAGCCAGGCTTAAAATTGCCGCAAAATTCAAAAAACGCACTTTTGGCCTCTTTTTGAGCCAATTTATTGGAAAAACGGTCTATTCCAGGCCATTTTTTAGTTTAGGTGACAGGCTATGAATAGCCATAGAACTGCTAATACCAATCCACGCTTGCCAATTCCATTCTGGGCGACATTAATTTTCTGGTTCAGGACTTCAGGCGAGCCAATGATCAGTACGAGAGAGTCGAAGAATTGCTCAGTGTGTAAGATGTACCCGAGTCATTGCACCAGGCACTTATTGGCCAGCCCAGGAAATTAATGCAGGGCATACTGGCTGATTTACCAATTGACGGTAGTTTGGCCGGCGAGGCTGCTGACCGGTATTGTTTCCTTCGACCCTATTCTATTTAGCGTAGTGCTTGAGCTACCCCGCTATCACCAGAGTACGGGGAAACTGGCCATAGTTCTCCCAGCGACTGATCTTTTCGGGCATTTGTTCGGCGGTTAGCTGCACCTTGCCATTGGCATCGGTCACCCGCGACACGATCGTATGCTCGCCAGGGCTGGCATTATTCCACTGGTACTGGAATAGCTTCCAGGAGTATTGGGTCGCGCCGGAATCGAGCTGCGCTTGCATCCAGGGGCCATTGCCAATCTTGACTTCCACGCTACGCACACCCACACCATCGGTTAGCACGAAACCGGAAATCTTATGGGTATTGCCCATGCGAGTAACCCGGGTAATGGCAGATTTCAAATGAATTCTGGTCACCGAATTTTCTACCCAACGTTCCTGTCCCCCAATCATCTCCTTCTTCAAGGTGACGTAATCACGCCCCATGAAACGGCTCATGAAGCGCCGGTCCTGCACATGGATCTGGGTCAGCCACTTCACGTTAGCCACCCCGTAAAAACCTGGAATCAACAGGCGCAATGGCCTGCCGTGGAATAACGGCAGGGCCTCGCCGTTCATTTGCAAGGCCAGCATGTTTTCCGGACGCATCGCGTCTTCCTGTGACAGACTTCTGGCAAAGTTCTGTTCCACATCCGTGTCTCGAATATTTTCAGTACCGGAGTCTGCGCCGAAGAACACGACCTCTTTGCCTTCCGGCTTAATACCGCATTCGGCCAATATATCCCGAAGCCGAACGCCTCCCCAATTCGCGTTACCGATCAAACCGTTATAGAGGCGGGGACTGTTGCCACCGCATTCAAAACCAGCAGCTTGCTGAAACTGGCTTCTCTGCTGCAGATCGCTGAGCGTATATTCCCGCTCAGTTTCAACCAGACCGGTGACTTTCAGGCGATAGCTATCGATATCCACCTCCGGTTGTCCATAGTGCTGGACGACGTAGAAATCGGCGTTGTCGGTATAGAATGAAGTAATTTGTCGTGTATCGAGAAAGTGAGTGCCCCCGGGTATCGCTGGCCCTCGACTGAAATCTGCAGGCATATCGGTGAACAGCACCAATTCTTCGCCTTGGGCGAGTGCAGGCATTGCCCACTGCGGTATTGTGGCTACAGCACCCACTGCCATCGTGGTGTTCAGGCTGCGCTTCAATAGGGTGCGTCGGTCAATTTTTTCATCGTGCATCATGGGCCTCCAGCTTGTTATTCTTTTACTGAAACGGCTTGAAGTGTGATGCATTGCGGTAGCAAGCACAAGCCCAAAAACCTGCATGAGTACTCGGTTGGTATCGAAGGAGCAGATTTATTGTTCTTGTCTAGCTTGTATCAAAAACTCGGCACCTTTCTCGGCGATCATTACGGTTGGTGCATTGGTATTGCCGGAGGTGATGCGGGGCATGATCGAGGCGTCAATGACTCGCAAGTTATCTACGCCATGGACCTGGAGGCGATCGTTGACCACGGCCATGGCGTCGTTGCCCATCTTGCAGGTTCCAACCGGGTGAAAGATGGTCGTGCCGAGATCGCCCGCAGCCTGCAGCAGGTCTTCGTCGCTCCTCAGATCCGGGCCTGGCTTCCATTCTAGTGGCTCATACTTTTCCAGCGCCTTTGCCGCCATTATCTTGCGGGTGAATCGCAGTCCTGTTATCGCCACCTGCCGATCCGCCTCTGTCGATAAGTAGTTCAGGGTGATGGCAGGATAGTCATAGGCGTCATTGCTGTTGATGCGCACATGGCCGCGGCTGCTTGGTTGCAGATTGCAGACCGAGGGTGTGATGGCATTGAATCTGTGCAGGGGGTCGCCAAATTTGTCCAATGATAAGGGTTGCACATGCCACTCAATGTTGGCGGTGGGTTGATCCAGATCGCTCTTGGCGAAGGCGCCCAGTTGTGAGGGTGGCATGGTCAGAGGCCCAGACTTGAACAGGAAGTACTCCAGACCCATTTTCATCTTACCGAAGAGGGAATTGGCACGCAGGTTCATCGTCACGGTGTTGTTGACCTTGTAGACACTGCGTATCTGTAAGTGATCCTGCAGGTTTTCACCGACACCTGGCAAATCATGCACAAGGGCTATTCTTTTTTCCTGCAGTAGAGAAGCATTGCCAATTCCAGACAGTTGCAAGAGCTGAGGCGAGCCGATAGCACCCGCCGCCAGGATGACTTCCCGTCTCGCGTCAATGATTTGGGCGGCTTGCTTGCCAATGCGGACTCTGACTCCGGTGGCGCGGCGGCCGCCATTTGCCGTGTCTAACTCCAGTTTCTCGACGTGGGCATGGATGGTAACCGTGAGGTTTTTTCTCGACAGCACCGGTCGCAGAAAAGCCCTGGTGCCGCTCCAGCGCGAGCCATTGCGCTGATTCATCTGGAAGTAGGCGTTGCCGAAATTATCGCCGCGATTGAATTCTTCAATCTTGGGAATGCCGCATTGTTCGGCGGCGTCGCGCCAGGCATCGAGGATTTCCCAGTTTACTCTTCGTTCCTCGACTCGCAATTCACCATCGGCGCCGTGAAACTCATCGGCGCCATGTTGGTAGCTTTCGGATTTCTTGTACACCGGCAGTACCTCATCCCAACTCCAGCCCCTGTTGCCTAGGGATTCCCAGTAATCGAAATCACTTCTTTGACCGCGCATGTAAATCATGGCATTAATAGAGGAGCAGCCACCTAACACCTTTCCTCTGGCGTAACCGATGGAGCGGCCATTTAGCCCCTTATCGGGTTCGGTCATATAGCCCCAGTCGGTGCGGGGATTGGCGATGGTATATAAATAACCTACGGGGATGTCGATCCAGAAATAGTCGTCTTTGCCGCCTGCCTCTAGCAACAGTACCTCGACCCCGGGGTCGGCGGAGAGTCGGTTAGCGAGCACACAGCCGGCGGTACCGGCTCCAATAATGATGTAATCGTACTGGGGCATATGAGTGATGGGATTTGGATTTTCTCGATGTTCTCCGCATAATACAGATTAAGCGTTCGGCAACAAAGCGGCACTGGCTGCTTCGATTCAATCTGTGATAAAAACAGCGGGTAACGAAGAGTGGAATTAGCTCTGCAGCAGGCGATTGGCGAGTTTTTCAGTATCGATCAGGAGGAAGCGCTGAGGGTATTTCATGGCAGAGGGCATCTGTACCCTGGGCTTGAACATGTCTGTATCGACTGGTTTAAGCCCCTGGTTTTGATCACCGCCTATGTTGAGATAGTGGCGGTGAAGGAACTCGCTGCGCAAATCATCGCCGCGGATAAGCTGAGTCAGGTCAAATCTATCATCTTGCAAAAACGTTATGAGCGCGGGGCGCCGGCCGAGTTGCTGTTTGGCGACGAGTCGCCAGTTCTTATCGTGCAGGAAAATAAGCTGGTGTTCGAAGTACATCCGGGCACACAGCAGAACGCGGGTTTGTTCCTGGATACCCGCCCGTTGCGGGAATGGCTGCAAGAAAATAGTAGCGAAAAAAATGTGCTTAATCTATTCGCCTATACCTGTTCGCTTTCCGTGGCTGCCTTGGCCGGTGGCGCTGTGAGGGTGACAAATGTAGATATTAGTAAGCCAAGTATCAAGTGGGGCGAAAAAAACCACCAGTTAAATAATCAGGAGTTGGATCGGGTCAAGTCTATCCCCCATAACCTGTTCCGATCCTGGGGTCGAATTCAGCAGTACGGCCGCTACGACCTAGTGGTGATCGATCCACCAACCCGGCAACGTGGCAGCTTCGATGTGGAGAAAAATTATAAAAGCGTTCTCAGGAAATTACCCAAGTTGTGCAATGTCGGCGCCGATATTATTGCGACTGTGAACAGCCCGTTTCTCGATGCCAATTTTCTGTTGGATCAATTTGCTGCCAGTCTTCCGAATGCAAGCTTCGTTGAAGTGATTCCTGCCGCGCCAGAGTTCGCGGACAAGTATCCCGAAAGAGGATTGAAAATCTGCCATTTCAAGATGGCCTGACTAGTTCCAAGTGTGACTGCACAAATCGCAGTTTCCTTAAATTTGAGAGAAGGTGGTGTATCGATGAGCAATGAAGAATTGAGTAACGCAGACGACGATGAAAATAAATCCAATGATGAAACCACTGACAAGAAAGGTGCCGGGGTTAAATTCCCACCACCATTGATATTTGTTCTGCTAATTATTGTCGGCCTGGCTCTGGATTACATCTGGCCGCTTGGAATGAGTATACCCGGGTCCGCTGGGGTGTTCGGAATTGTGCTGGTGTTATTTGCAGTCGCCGTTGCTGGCCTGATAAATGCGACATTCAAGCGGGCCGGTACTGCCATCGAGCCCTGGAAACCAACCAGCAATATCGTTACTACCGGTTTCTATGCCTGGTCGAGAAATCCGATTTACACAGGGTTTTGTGTTTTCAATATTGGCCTCGGTATTAGTCTGAATAATCTCTGGGTGTTCCTGAGTTTTATTCCCGGGGCAGTATTGGTGTATTTCATTGCTATCGTCAGAGAAGAAGCGTATCTCGAGGAAAAATTTGGCGAGGAATATCTTGCCTATAAGCGCAAGGTCAGGCGCTGGATTTAAGCGATCAACGGCTATTTGGTTTGCAGGCAAGGCATGGCTTGCTGGCTTGAGACTGGATCGGGCGCGGCCTGGCTGCCTTGAGTCATCGCTCAGTGATTTCGAAACTGAGGGCAGCCGATTGAGTTTGACCAAATTCGTCTTCACTAAACACTTCGAGTCGCTGAATGCCTGGTTCCAAACCAGCGGGTAATTCCAACTCCCAGATGTGCGCCGATCGCGTGGGATTGCCGATGGCGTCGTCGGTTTCTTCTAGCTGGCGATAAATTCCCACCACAAACGGGTCGGTTCGAACCGTATAAGTCATGGCCACCGGCTCGGATTTATTCACAGAAAGCCAGACCGAATCCCTTATACCACCGTCGAACAGGTTAACGACCACCCTGGTGCCGGGCTGCAGTGCGCCCCGATTAACACTGCCTTCTGCGGTTTCGACCAAGGGTGGATCCAGCACGATTCGTAGGCGCGCACTGGCGTCCTGGCCGTAGGGAAAGGGAATAAATTCAGGCACGACGCTGACATCGTCAAATTTCAACAGGTAAAAGCCATTGGGATTACCGTCCTGCATCATGGCATCGCGGACGCCACGATAGTCGGCGGGGCCGGTAGTCCAGCCATTCCCACGCACCTCCGCCAGGGTGTGCGCGATCCAGGGCCGACCCTGCCAGCCGTGACTATGGTTGATCTCCACCTTCCAGCTGTTGCTGGTGTCGTGTCCCGCCAGCGCATAGATGCTGTCGAAGGGCTCGAGAATTTTTAACAATTCTGCGAAGTTTTCGGTGCCCGGGCCGGTGGCGGGGGCGGCACCACTGGCGTCGACGGCTTCGGCGATGAGCGGGATATGGGTCGCTATGACGATCAGCTTGTCTTTGGCAACATGTTCAAGGTCATGTCGCAGCCAGGTCAATTGTCTGCCGGAAATGTAGCCTCGGTAACGATCGTTATCTATGCGTTTGCCAGCGCCGGCGTATTCAACGTTGTTCAGAGAAACCAAATGAACGTTGCCGTGATTAAAGGAGTAGTAGGTGGGGCCAAAGTGTTGCTTGTAGGTTTCGTTGGCAAAAAGCGCGTTGGGTGATTCGTAATTGATGTCGTGGTTGCCTGGCAGATTCCACTGCGGAATATCCATCAGCGCCATCATCTGTTTATGGCGGTCATACAAGGACAGGGTGTCGAAGACGATATCACCGACAGTCAGGCCAAACTGCGCCTGATAAGGATTACCGATAAGCGTATTGACCAGNTCTTCCCGTACCATATCCTGCCCCACTTCATATCGAGCCTGGGGATCGGCGAAGCCATAGGCACTAAAGGCAGGGGACGGGTTTTGCTGGCGCTGCAGTGGAAAATCGATTGAAGCGGGCAGGGGTCCGGTCGCTGCTGTCACCGGCCACAGCCACTCAACCGAAGTACCGGCTATGATCGCAGGGGTTCCGTCTGGATAATGGCGGTAGAAAAACTGCGGAAGCTGGTTCGCATCCACTGTTACAGCGTAGCCGGAGGGTTGGGAAATAAACAAGATCTCGGTGGCGGCAAGAGAGATCTGGTAGTGTCCCGACGCATCCGTAAGCGTCACATCGCAGCCATTACTGACGCTCACCGCGCCGATACCCGGCTCATTGGATTCTCTTAAGCCATTTCGATTTTGATCCAGGAATACGAATCCCTGGGCTGATTCCCTGGTGGGGTCAGCATCTCCACATTGGGCAAGGACATGACTGCTACAGGTGAGAAGAAAAAGCGTAAGCAGTTGCAGGGAGTCGATGTGTTTCATAGTGAAATACTCTATTCGATAGGCGGCAAATTGGAATAGACCGCTGAAAACAATCCCCCAGTATCAGGCAAATACGTTTCTTAACTCCGCCGCGCATTCCGACAGCGCTGCCTTCGCCTGGTCCAGGGCTCCCGGCATCGCAATAAATCCATGTAGCATGGTCTCGTAGTGTGAATACTTGACCTGCACGCCCGCCTGCGCGAGTTTGTCGGCGTAGGCCTTGTCTTCATCCTGTAGCGGATCGAAACCAGCAGACAGTACCAGGGCGGGGGGCAGGCCGCTTAAATCGTCGGCGTTCAGGGGTGATGCCTGCCAGTGATCGATGTCACTGTCAGCTTCAAAATACAGCGCATAGAACCAGTCGATGAGCTCATTGGTCAGGCGATAACCCTGACCGAATGTTTCATGGGAGGCAAACGAGCAGGACATATCTGTGCCTGGGTAGATGAGTAATTGATGCACCAGTCGTGGGCTACCTGCTGCCTTTGCTTTTAAACAGACGACGGCAGCGAGATTGCCTCCGGCGCTATCTCCGCCCACGGCGACACGATCGTTATCGCCACCGAGGCTGCCTGCATTTTCCGCCAGCCACCGGGTCGCCGCCCAGCAATCATCGATAGCCGCGGGGTACTTGTGTTCGGGTGCCAGCCTGTAATCGACGGCGACCACAATGCAATTCGCTTCCACACATAGGGTGCGACAAACACAGTCGTGGCTCTCGAGTGATCCGATCACATAGCCGCCACCGTGAAAATATATCAGCACCGGTAGCCCGGAATCTGAGCCAGGCTTGTACACCCGTGTCGGTATATCACCAGCGGGCCCTGGAATCGACAGTGTCGTAATTTCCTGGGGCTGTGGTGGTGATCCCTGCACCGCTGCGGCGCCCTTATCGTAAAGCGCGCGCGCATCGACAGCCGAGAGTGTGTTGAATGCAGGGCTACCTGACTGTTCGACTGCGTCCAGTAGTGCGCGTGCTTGTGGATCCAATGTCATATTGATTTTGTCCTTCGAGGATCGGGGAATTACCCTTGTATATCATGGCTTTGGCTTTAGACCAAAGCCAATTCGATGGAGTTGTCCGCGGTCGCCTTGATTGCTTCTGCGTTTATATTAATAATCACCGACATGGAATTGGAAGAGTCAACACCCATACTGGTCGGCGGCGGTCAGTTTACTGAGAAAGATGTGGCGCCGGAACGGGCTCTGTCTCCCATGGGCATCGCGGCAGCGGCTGCCAGGGCGGCGTTGAGCGATACCGGCATCGGCGATAAGCTCACGGCGCTGATCGATACCTTGATGGTAATTCGGATTATCTTCGACTCCACCAACCGCCCCCGTCTGCCAATTCCATTCGGCCGTGCCGAAAACCCGCCACGGGCGGTGGCCCGCCGCATCGGCGCTAATCCTACACATGCGATCTATGGCAATGTGGGAGGTAACACGCCGCAGAAGTACATCAATGAAATGGCGGAGAAGATAGCGACAGGAGACGTTGACGTCGCCCTGATTACCGGCTCAGAAGCGATCAAGACGGCGCAGCTTGCGCTTCGTAATGGCCTCGAGTTGGATTGGCAGGAGTACGATGAAGGCCCGCAGGAAGATCGCGGCCTCGGTGAGAAATTATCCACGCCCCATGAGTTCGCACATGGGCTGGGTATTCCAATTCAGACCTACCCGCTGTTCGAAAACGCCATCCGTGGCGCCAGGGGGCATACCATCGAAGATCACATGCTGAGCATGGGGGAATTGTTTGCGCGCTTCACCGAAGTTGCAGCCACTAATCCTTTCGCCTACTACGGCGCCCGACGCACCGCGCTCGAGCTTGCTACGGTGACGCCGGAAAACCGCCTTATCTGCTTTCCCTACCCGAAATGGATGAACGCCATGGATGCCGTCAATCAGGGGGCGGCGGTGGTTATGACCTCAGTTGGCAAGGCCAGGGAACTGGGGATAGATCCGGCCAAATGGGTGTTTTTGCACGGCTGCGGTGAAGCCAATGAAAAGATATTGGTGAGTGAACGGGTGGACTATCATTCTTCGCCTGCTATGGCGGCCAATACCTCGAGTGCGTTTGAGATGGCAGGGAAGCGTATCGATGATATGGATTACATCGATATATATTCCTGCTTCCCATCTGCGGTAGAGATCGGCTGCGATGAATTAGGTCTGAGATATGATGATCCTCGGGGCTTAACTGTCACCGGTGGCCTACCGTTTTTTGGCGGTCCCGGGAATAATTATTCCATGCACGCGATTGCCACCATGTTGCCGTTGCTGCGCGCCGCTCCGTCAAAATTTGGATTGGTCACCGCAAATGGAGGCTATCTTTCCAAGCATGCGACGGGTATTTATTCCGCCACTGCCACCAAGGGCNGCTGGCGGCGAGAGTCGCCTGCAACGTACCAGGCAGACATCGACAAGATGGCAAGCCCGGAATTCATCGAGACACCGTCGGGCAAAGCCAGCGTCGAAACCTATACGGTGTGTTGCAAGAGGGGAATACCGCAACGGGGAATCATCATCGGCCGGCTACACGGCAGCGACCAGAGATTTGTCGCCAACACCCCTGATGATATGAATACTTTGCGGTCTATGATGACAGAGGAATACCTGAATAAAGCCGGAACGGTGACATCCTCAGAGGGCCTGAATACGTTTACTCCCTCGCCGGCTTGATAATCATCACGTAAACGCCGATATTGTCCGCCTCGTGCGCGCAACGAGAACGGCTGTTGCCGCCAGAGTCGAGATCACGGCTACAAATTTGGAAGATTGGTGATAAATTATGCAAGTCTTCGAATCAGCGCTACCTAGACCCCAGCGTTCGCTATACCTACAGGCCAGAAGGAATTGAGTATGCAAAATCCCACCGCTCGCCAGTATTGCCTCGCCACCATATTCGCTGCCTTCGCCGCGTTTATCCCGGTGGCGGTAGCGCAATCCCTATTGGATAACTACAGCCCGGTATCACTGGCAGACTTGCAAGATCCGCCGGAAAATGACTGGCTGATGTGGCGCCGTACCGCGAATCATTGGGGCTACAGTCCCCTGGCTCAGATCGACAAGACGAATGTGGGCAGTCTGCGCCTGGCCTGGGCCTGGACCATGGAGCCTGGCAGGCAGGAAACCACGCCGTTGGTGCATGATGGCGTCATGTTTCTGCCACAGGCCTGCGATTTTATCGAGGCCGTGGATGCGACCGATGGCAGTCCCCTGTGGGAATATCGCCGCCCGGTGGTGGACCATATTGCCACCCTGGCTTGCGCTAATCGCAACGCTACCCTCTACAAAGATCAGCTCATCATCGCCACCATGGATGCTTATCTGGTTTCGCTGAACGCTCGTACTGGCGAAGTGACCTGGGAACGTCAAGTTGGCGACTGGACGGTTGGCCAGCATTACTCCGGCGGGCCCCAGGTATTCGACGGCAAGATCATCACCGGCATGTCGGGATGTTATTACATCAACACCGGTTGCTGGATTACCGCCCACGATGCGGATACCGGCGAGGAGTTGTGGCGTACTAACACCGTGCCGAAAATCGGTGAGCCCGGTGGCGAAACCTGGGGCGACCTGCCTAATGAGCTACGCCGCGGGGGCTCGGCGTGGATGCCGGCCAGTTATGATGCCGAGCTCAACCTGATTTTTATGGGGGTGGCGGTACCCATTCCCTGGGGCTCGATNCAGCGCGATACCAGAGGAGGTGACGTGCTGTATACCAACTCCACCCTCGCCCTGAACGCCGATACCGGGGAAATTGTCTGGTACTTTCAACATATCCCGGGGGGTAACTGGGATCAGGATCATCCCTTCGAACGCATCGTGGTGGAAACCGAGGTCACCCCGGTGGCAGATGCCGTATCTTGGATCAATCCGAATATTACATCCAGTGCNCGCCGCAAGGTGATCACCGGGATTCCCGGCAAGCCGGGAATCGTCTGGACCCTTGACGCCGCCACCGGGGAGTTTCTGTGGGCTAAGGAGACCAATTATCAGAATGTCATCGTCGGCGTCGATATCGAAGGCCGCAAGGGCATCACCAACCCCGAGATCGACATCACGGAGATCCGTCAGCGCAAGCTGGTGTGTCCTACCACCACCGGCGGAACCAACTGGTTCTCCGTGGGCTATAGTCCCCAGACCAACGCGCTCTACGCACCGTCCAATAATACCTGCATGACGTTCTACCTTAATCCCGTGAATCCTGTCGTGGGGGGTTACCACAGTTCTGCTACATCTATCATGGTACCGCCGCCGGATTCCGACGGCCAGGTTGGCCTGTTGACCGCAGTGGACGTAGCCACCGGTGAAGCACGCTGGACCTATCGACAACGGGCCGGCATCGCCGGCTCAGTATTGACCACGGGCGGCGGCCTGGTTTTTGTGTCAGACGATGCCAGGCGATTCCGGGCCTTCGATGCCGACAGCGGTGAGATTCTCTGGGAACAAATTCTTAATTCGTCCGCCGGCGGCTTTCCCATCACCTACAGTGTGGACGGTGTCCAATACATCGCCATCGCCGCGGGCGGCGGCATCAACTACCGCACCCTGACGCCAGAGATTCGGCAGCGCGGAGGCGGTAATATGCTGTATGTGTTTCGATTACCCTNAGCGACCCCGGAAGACAATTCAACGAGGGAATTAACTATGTCACGAACGCAAAAGAAAATTGGATCTGGATTCGGGTCGAAGTCAGAAGCTTCCGAGGTATTGGCAGGCAAGGATTTGAGCGGCAAGGTTGCCATCGTCACCGGCGGGTATTCTGGCATCGGCCTGGAAACGACTCGTGCCTTGATCGATGCGGGCGCCAAGGTATACGTGCCGGTGCGGACGCCGGAGAAGGTGCAGGCTAATCTCGCCGACATCGACGGCGAAGTCATCGTCGATACCATGGATCTTGGTGACCTGGCGAGTGTTCGCGCCTATGCAGATGCCGTGTCGCAACGGGAATCCGCCCTGCACCTGTTGATTAACAATGCCGGCATCATGGCCTGTCCGGAAACCCGAATTGGCAATAACTGGGAAGCGCAGTTCGCCGTCAATCATCTCGGTCACTTCGTGCTGACCACGGCTTTACTACCCTTGCTGCTCAATGCCGATGGCGCCCGGGTTATCTGTTTGTCTTCCGTTGCCCATCGACGTTCGGATATTTTGTGGGACGATATCAATTTCGAATCCAGTCCCTACGAGAAATGGACGGCCTATGCCCAGGCCAAGACTGCCAATGCCTTGTTTGCCCTGGGCCTGGATATGAAATACCGGGATCAGGGGGTGCAGGCCTTCTCGATACACCCGGGTGGCATTCTAACCCCCCTGCAGCGGCATTTACCGAATGAAGAAATGCAGGCCATGGGTTGGACCGACGCCGATGGCAATATTTCGGAGCAGGCGAAAGCCATGTTCAAGTCCACTACCCAGGGTTGCAGCACCACTTTGTGGGCCGCCACCAGCGCAGCCCTCGCCGACACCGGCGGGCTCTACTGCGAGGATTGTGATGTGGCGAATCTGGCTACCGAGGATTCGCCACGCTACTTCGATGTGGCGCCGTGGGCGGCCAGCGAAGAGGGTGCCGTGCGTTTGTGGGATTTAACCGAGGCAATGCTGGTTTGAACAAGAGTTCTGGAGGAGAATTGAGATTACCCAAGATTGCTATCAATGGTTTTGGTCGGGTAGGCAGAACCATAACCCGTATCGCTAAAATTCATGGTGGTTTCGATGAATGACCTGGCGAACCCGGATCAGCTCGCCTATGCGTTCAAGTATGATAGTAATCATGGCACCTTCGCCGGTGATGTCAGTGTTCATGGGCAGATCATGGAAATTGATGGCGATTCGTTTCGAGTGCTTTGCGAAAGAGATCCGGCAAAATTACCCTGGGCAGAGTTAGAAGTTGACTACGTGATCGAGAGCTCCGGTGCCTTCCGAAAACTGGTGGAGTTACGCAAACATCTCAATGCCGGTGCCCGCCGTGTAATTTTAACCGTGCCTTGCAAGGACCCGCTGGAGGCGACGCTGGTAATGGGTGTCAACGATCACGTCATCACCGAGTCCAGCCATATTATTAGTAATGCCGTTGTACGACTAATTGCGCCGCCCCGCTGGCTAAAGTCTTAGATGAAGCATTTGGTATCAAGCGGGGAATGCTTACCACTGTGCACGCTTATACTTCCGACCAGCGCCTGATCGATGCCCCCCATAAGGACAAACGCAGGTCGCGCAATGCCGCTACCAATATCGTACCCACATCCACCGGTGCCGCCAGGGCCATCGGTCTGGTGCTGCCGCAGTTGGCAGGTAAGCTCGACGGCCTGGCTATGCGCGTGCCGGTGGCAGATGGCTCCCTGGTAGATCTAACCGTAGAAGTGGAACGGGATGTGACCGTGGCTGAAGTGAATGAGGCAATGATCGAGGCGGCTGCCGGTTCCCTGAAGGGTATACTGGCCTATACCGACGAAGCGCTGGTAAGCAGCGATATCATTGGCAATTCCTATTCCAGTATATTCGATTCACAGTTAACCCAGGTGATGCAAAAGCGCATGGTGAAAGTGGTGAGCTGGTATGACAACGAATGGGGCTACAGCACCCGGGTCGCAGAACTGATTGGCCGCCTTGCCGCAATGGACGGGATTACGGCTGCAAACTAGCAGGACAAATATCGCTTGGATTTTTCGAATAAAAATGTACTGATTACGGGTGGCTCCCGCGGCATCGGCAGGGCAGTCGCCATTGCCTTCGCTAAGGAAGGAGCGAGAGTAGCCATTGTATTTCGCTCTAATCAAAAGGCTGCGGCTGCGACCCTGGAACTGTTGCAGGGCACCGGGCATACCGCCCTGCAGGCAGACCTTGCCATCGCCAGCGAGGCGGAGCGCGCCGTTGATGAGGCGCTTGCCGAATTCAAAAGGCTGGACATCGTCGTCAACAACGCCGGCATTGGCATCTATCACCCCTTGGAATCCACAAGTTTTGAAGACTGGCAGACAGCCTGGCGAAAAACCCTGGACACGAACTTATTGGGCCCTGCCAATGTCTGTTTCTGTGCAGCCAGGCACATGATCGCAAGTGGCGGAGGTCGAATAATCAACATCACGTCCCGCGGCGCCTTTCGTGGTGAACCCACCAAGCCGGCATACGGCGCCAGTAAAGCGGCCTTAAACTCTCTCACGCAATCCCTGGCGGTGGCCCTGGCACCCCACAATATATTCGTAGGCGCGGTGGCGCCGGGGTTCGTCAACACAGAACTTACAGCCGATCGATTGAACGGCCCGGAGGGCGAAGAAATTCGCGCCCAGAGTCCCTTCGATCGTGTGGCAGAACCTCGGGAAGTTGCCCACGCGGTTTTATTTCTGGCATCCACGGGCGCGGAGTTTTGTTCCGGCACCATAATTGATGTTAATGGGGCATCCTATTTGCGTAGTTAGGTGTATCTGGGGTCAGGTCTTTGATAGCCAGAAAAATGGGGTCAGAGTAAATATACAGTGGTATTAAGATAAACCACTGTATATTTACTCTGACCCCATTTCTCTTTCCCTATTGCGGTAAAAACAGGCTAATTCAGTTTTTACACAGCTTCTTCCATGGAGAAAACATTACCAGATTGTAATGTAAATCCCATATACCTGGTATTAATANGGTGACATGATCTTCCATTATGAAAACTCATTTCGGAGGTCATGNAATGAATAAAGCAGCCATATCCCTGGTGGCAATGATTACACTGTTTTCCGCAACAGCCGTACACGCAGATCCCTTACTGCAAAAAGGCACCAGAGATTTATCGGTGTTGGGTTCGCCGGATTTCACCGCTCCCACCGGAGATACCTTGAATTTCGATATTGGTTTTGGACTCTTTGTTCGGGACAACATTAATTTGAGAGCGACCTTGTCACATGCCGTGCAGGAAGACATTGCACCCGGAGGTACAGATTACAGAGCCACGGGGTACAATCTCGTTGCCGAGTACCACTTCGACCTTGGCTGGAAAACTGTTCCTTATTTAGGTGCAGACCTGGGATGGCGCAGATTAAAATTCGGCAGTCTCAGAGAGGATGGGTTTACCTACGGTCCCAGGTTTGGGATCAAATATTTCCTCAGCGACAGTCTCGCCATCGATGCGGCTCTGTCCTATAAGTTTTCGGGCAGTGATGTGTTTATTAGTGATTTCGAGAGCGAAGATCACAAAATATCCTTTGGGTTTGGTTTGAGATTTATGTTCTAGCAGGCAGAGTCGGCGGTAAGCTTCAGTGCTCATGGTATCGATCAGAACTTCCCTAGTTTTGACCTACCGGCCCCAGCGGACTCTCGGGACAGGCGTCTCGTTCGCTAGTCCAACTCAGATTGGTAATCAACCATTTCCCTTGTCGTCTTATCAACTGAAACGAATCGACGCCGCAATGTGAAAATTGGCTGCCGACATGAAAATCGTAGGGCGCCCAAAACACCGCGATGTCTCCTCGAACCAGCACGGTCGCATCCCAATATCTCTCCAGGGGTTTATTGGCGCTGGGACTGGAGAGCGCCGCAATCAGTTCATCGTAGTTGCGAGTACTAAAACGCGAAGTACCATCGGCATCAACACTGGCAGATATATTGAGTGATTCCGAGACCGAGAGCGCTTCCAGACTCTCGCGATCCCGATTCGCCAGGGCTACAAAAAAAGCATCGACGGTGGCGAGTATCGACGCTTCAGCCGGATCGGATTGAGCACGGGCGAAGGGCGATAACACGATACAGCAAACAAACAATAGATTTTTTCCGCTTTTAACCATTCGGTAAACTCCTTCTGTCACTAATAGTTGATGGATGGGTCCGTAGCGTAAGCATTTTGAACGCCCAATTGAGTGTTCAGTTTTCGAATTCTACCACCTCGAAGATACTGCTGAAGTCATCGGTCCAGAGGGGCCCGGGTGTCGGCATCGGTTCTTCGTCCTGATGTACCGCCTCGGTGTGGAGGAAAGCCTGATTGTTCGTCAACAGTACCCAATCGGTGGAATCGACGAAGCGGCTATCGCTAGAGTAGTTCTCAATGTAGATGGCATGCATGCCCACGGCTTCGGCAAGGCGCGCCACGATGGGAATCAGGTCCACATAACGGTTGGTGACGTGGAGGGCGAGGATGCCGTCTGGCTGCAGATGTCGGAAGTAGGTTTGAAAGCTTTCCTGAGTCAGCAGGTGTATGGGGATGGCATCACAGCTGAAGGCATCGATGGCGAGAATGTCGAATCGTTGACCCTCACCGGAGCTGAGTTGGCGCTCAAGCACGATGCGTGCATCCCCCGGGAAGACTTGGATATCTGCTCCTCGAGAGATTGCATCCGCCAGGAAACTAAAGCGTTCCCGCGCCCATTGCACCACCAGGGGATTGAGTTCGTAGAAGCGTATGTCGTCCGCGATGCCCCCTCGCGTCTCACCACATAGGATTGATCTACTTGCTCAGCATCGATGCGGGTGTTGGCATAGGCGGCCAGAGTTCCCACTCCCAGGCCAACGACGCCGATGCGGAATTGACGGTCGGGATCGGCGCGTGCCGGATGATAATTGATGGCCACACCGATTCCCGTCTCGGGTCCATAGTACGTGGTCGGCCAGGTCGGGTGTTGCTGCAGTTGTACGCCGTGTCGGATGCGGCCGTGGGTGAGGGAAAGTCGATGTCCGGAGCCGCCGACACCTCGCTCCTTGATCGCGAGTACGCCATAAAAGTTGCGCCCCCGCTCGACCATGCGGCGCTCGGTTTCAAGTACTTGCCAGCTCAGAGCTCCGGTCAGGGACAGCAAGCCCAGCGCCAGCACGGCGCTCGCTGCTAGCCTGGCGACACCGCGGCCCGAGCGCCACCACAAAGAGGGTGCTGCGTCCTGCCTGCGTCGCCAGATCTCGAGGACCAGTATCAACGCGGCAATGCCATAGGGGACGGTCCGCAACATGCCCGCCTGCCAGGCGGCGAAGGTCGCGGCTAAATTGGAGCTGGGATTGCCGCCGATCCAGGTGCCGGCCAGGAACGAATAGGACGCGCCGATGACGATGGCCGCCAGCGCCGTGGTCCAGCAGAGTCCCGAGAGCACACGGGCTATGCGGCCTTTGCCAGCGCTGCCTTCGCTGCGAAAAAGCCTGGGCATCTGCACCAACACTACCAGTGCGTAACAGGCGACGAGGAGAATGTGGTACTCGTACAGGCCAGCGAAGATCGCTGGTGCCAGGATGGCGACGAACATGCCGCCGAGGGCACCACCGGCGGAAACCATGAGGAAGAAAAACGTCAGCTGACTTGGCGCCGGACGCAATCGCGCCAGCTCGCCGTGACAGCACATACAGCAGACAAACAGGGTCAGGGAGTATCCCAGCAGTTGATCTACGATGCCGAGATCGGTTCCCACGTAGAGCAGGCGCAGGGTGTTAATCAGAACCAGGGGCAGCAGCGCCGAGTACAGAGGTCGCAGGTACCAGCGATCGCTGTCGAAGCAGAGAATAAAGGTCAGCAAATAGAGACTGAGCGGGGTAATCCACAAGAAGGGAACGGCGGCGATGTCCACGGACATCTGCTTCGTCGTCGCCATCAATAGACAGGACCCGCAAGCCGGGGCTGCTTCCGTGCTCGCCGTCGATCGATAGACCTGCCATCCACAAACCGCGCACAATCCGGCAAACAGAACGTAGCCGAAGGACCAGATCCAGGTCTGAGCCTGCAGCCGCACGAAGCGCTCGATGACGAAGGGATATGACAGGAGTGCGAGCAAGGAGCCGAAATTTGAAAGGGCATAGAGACGATAGGGAGATCGGCCGGGATGCAGCAGAGCGAACCACCGCTGCAGCAGGGGGGCGGTGGCGGACAACAGAAAGAACGGTGCGCCCACCGTTAGTGCCAGAATCAGAAGAATGCGACCGACCGGTGCATCCGGGCTCGTGGGTATCAGGGATTCGGCAGGTGTAATCGGCAGCGTAATCAGTGCCAGACCTAGCAGTAGTGCATGTACGATCGCCTGGCGCTGCCAGCTCAGGCGGCTAACGACGAAGTGAGCATAGGCGTAACCCCCCAAGCATCAGCTGGAAGAACAGCAGGGCTGTGGCCCAGACGCCCGGTGTGGAGCCAAACCAGGGCAGGATGTACTTGCTGATCATGGGCTGGACCTGAAACAGCAGGAAGGCGCTGAGAAAGATCGTCGCCGCGAAGAGCCAGACCAGGATGCCAGGCCGGACCTGGCTTGCGTTCATGGCTCTGCCGATGTGGTTGTCTCCATCTCGACCCCCACCTCGATCCGCACCCACTGAGACCGCGTTCCGCGCAGGTGGTCGAGCAGCGTATAGATGAGAACAATCACCCCCAGCATTTCCATGCCCTCTTCGAGAGCGGTCCACATATTGTAGTGCAGTGAGTTTACCCCACTATCGGTGAAGTGCTCGACACCCACCGCGCCACTGCCATAGATCGCCCCGGCGAGCAGGAACAACACCCCGGTGCGCCAGCGGTGGTGCCACAGAAACGGTATATATGCCAGCCCCACGAGAGCGAAGATGGGCGCGCCGATCACCGTCCAGGGGGTATCCCCCAGCATGCTATTTACCCACTCGTGCATGCCCGCAATCTCGTCCATAGACAGCACGCAGAAGCCGATCCCCAGTATCAGCCACCATCGCTGCCAGGCTGCTCCCTGGGCCCGCAGGATTCGCGCCTGCTGCATCAGCAACACCGCAGCTACCAGCAGCAGTCCGGAGTTGAACCAGGTGCCGAAGCTCTCTTCTTCATCGAGATCGAAGAAGGCAAGCTGCCAGTAATGAAATCCAAACCTCTCCTTCAGTCCCAGGGGGGATTGAAGTTCGCCTGCATGGCGAGTACATGGACAACGATCAGTAGCGCCAGAATCGCCACGAGGCCTAAGGCGACTCGTTCTGGGCGTAGGGAGTAACTAGTAAGCTGCTTCATGGGCTTCCCAAGGTATTACAAGCGGGCAGCAATGTAAAAGGATGGGGTCGATCTGTCAGTAGAACGGAGGAAGCTGTCGCGGTCTTCAGGATGAATGTGTTCGGTATACTCCGTCTGCGAAAAACAGTAATCTTCGACCCCATGAGGCGATACTGCAGTGGAGCTTGTGGCTGACAGTAATCGTTCCGCTGCAGCGCAACAGATCGCACTCGAATGATTCCTTTTCTATTGGAGGGAACATTAACGCGCCGGCGCAGTCGCAAACNAGAGGGAGGCAGTTTTGCCAATGAATGATTCTGAAGNGCCGTCTTCGCCCGGTTCTTCTTCCGGAAAGAAGGGCATCGCCAGGCTAATCGCCGCNACCGGTTATTCGATTGCCGGCTTTAAGGCGGCATACAAATATGAAGAAGCGTTTCGTCTCGAACTGTTTGCATTTTTTGTGCTGGCACCGGTTGCGCTTTTTCTGGGTGAGTCAAACGTCGAAAAAGTCTTGTTGCTGGGTTCCCTGGTTCTGGTTATGGTTGCCGAGCTGATTAATTCTGCGATCGAGGCTGTGGTCGATCGTGTCGGCGAGGAAGATCACGAACTGGCAGGCAGGGCCAAGGATCTGGGGTCCGCTGCAGTGCTACTGTGTATGCTCCTGGTCCTATTTGTGTGGGGACTACTGCTGCTGTAGTCCCACGTCCACCAGTGTTTGTTACCAAAGCAGGGTACATTCGTTACAATAAGCCTTCCCCTAATGTTGGATTCTTCCACGTTAGATGTGAGTCGTCCGATAGCCTGTGTGAGGAGTACCCGCCGTGAAGCTTATGCAGATGATGTTGATTCTTCTGTTTTCACTTCCAGTTTTTTTGGCACACAACTATAGCCTCGATTCAAGTNCAATAACCACCATTAGCGCGCTAGTTTCTGTGAGCCTGCTGGTCTATTGTGTCTGCGCGTTACTCATCAATCTTAAACCAGGATCGATTCGCAATACTCTGGGTTTGGCAACATTTTCAATCCTGGCGATTTATTTTTACGCCCAATTCTTGAGCTACTATCTGCAGGGCAGTTATTTCAATCAGCAGTTTTTTTTCCATTTAAATTTCACGGCTCTGATTGAAACCTGGTCCGTGTACTATCCTCTTGTTCTTCTGTTCATCGGCTGGATTATCTGCATCGGCCTGGTCTTTTTATATTTTAGAAATCGAGTGCTGAGGTCCAAATATTCTAATGAATTATTGGCATTGCTGTTAGTCAGCGCATTGGTGCTGGACCCGGGGATAAGAGATGCAGGGAGGGTGAAAATCAGATCGATGACTTCACCTGGCATAGAATCGCTGCAACAAATTGACTGGCAGCAGTCAGGATTGGATCGAAATGCCCTGGAGAATTTCTATGAGGCCACTGGCGTCGGTAAAAATCTGGTACT